>Ga0099791_10000168_pt1 | contig 22382 bp, 19 predicted proteins | sample Rivendell_Oct201_7_FD_77318 | JGI IMG/M metagenome (GOLD analysis project Ga0099791, IMG submission 77318) | Vadose zone soil and rhizosphere microbial communities from the Eel River Critical Zone Observatory, Northern California to study diel... | ecosystem: Environmental > Terrestrial > Soil... | reverse complement strand
GCCCTATATTTTGCTCGGGCGACATTGAACAGCGAGTTCAACAACGGCGATACGGGAGGCAGCGTCATGGCTTCATATTTCTTAGAATCGGGACGAAACACCAACTAGAGCACGTTTGGGGCCGAACGCTTACCGACTTCTGGCATTTGGCGCAATGAGCCGGCTGATTATAGTTACAGACCGAGAGGCCGGTCTTGGCCCTTCACGTCGATCGCAGGCTCGCGACCAATCGGTGGCGATCTGGGGCATAGCGGACGCGACGACCGAGCGTGTCGGCGCCCTCCACCGTGACGATCGCGGTCATGTTCTTGCCGTCCGGATCGACGCGATCGCTGATGGGTTTCGCTGCGCTCAACCCATCCTGCACGCGCTGGGGCGGGGCTAATACGCTCCGCGCCAATTAGCGCCGCGATCCCGCCGCCGTTGCCGACGGCGGGCGCACTCTCAATGCTTGTCTGGATACCTGCTGATGAAGCCGTTCCGGTTCGGCATCTGCACTTTCGGCAAGGTCTCGGCGTTCATCGTCTCGTTGTCGCCGATGACCTTGTTGCGGGCGAGAATATAGGCGGTCAGCGCATAGACCTCGTCGCTGGTCAGCGACTTCGGTTGCGGCCATGGCATCGCGCGCCGGGTGAAGTCGAAGATCGTGGTGGCGTTCGGTACGTAGAGCGCCATGGTCCGATCCGTCTTGCCCGGGGCGTTGGCAAGTGCCGCATTGGTCCCGCCCTGGCCGTCTTTGCCGTGGCAGGCTTCGCATTTCTGCACGTAGATGGCGGCGCCTTGCGATGACGTGCCGCTGCCGGGCGGCAGACCTTTGCCGTCCGGCCCGATGCTCATGTCCCAGAGCGCGAGTTCGGCCTCGCTGACCGACTTGCCGAGCCCCGGTAGGTCGGCGGCCATCGCGGTCGCCGCGCTGCCTAGCGCGAGCACGAGGGGAATGACGGCGGTCAGGCGCTTATCCGTAGACATGCTTGAGCTCCCCTTTGTTGTCGGCGGCCCAGCTCGTGATGACGTTCATGTGCCCCATCGGGAAGGCGGTCACCGGAACGTTGACCTTGGGCTCGCCGCGCTCGGCAAACATCTCGGCGCGGGTCGGCTGGATGTTGCCGGCCTCGTCCCAGGCGCGGCTTTGCAGCACCACCGGCTGGCCGTCCCAGCGCCACGGCATGCGGAACCGGGTCAATGCCTTGCTGAGCACCGGCGCGTCGAGCGCCGCCTGCGCCCAGCTCTTGCCGCCGTCAGCCGACACCATGACCTTGGCGATCCGTCCGTTGCCCGAATAGGCGAGGCCGGAAATCTCGTAGAAGCCCGGCCCCTTCAGGGTCAGCCCGGGCGACGGGTGGGTGACGAAGGACTTCACTTCCATCGGGAAGAAGAACTGCCAGATTTTCGGGCCCGCCACGCGATAGGTGTATTGCATGGTTTCGTTGATGGCCATCACCGGCTCCTCGATGAGCTTGATCCGGTGCAGCCACTTCACATTCATATTGCCTTCGTAGCCGGGCACGAGGAGGCGCATCGGATAGCCTTGGGCCGGGTTGATGCGCTCGCCGTTCTGATAGAGCGCAATCATCGCGTCATCGAGCGCCTTGGCGAGGGGGATGCTCCGATTCATGCTCGGCCCGTCGGCGCCTTCGGCAAGGAGCCACTTCGCCTTCGGGTCGATGCCGGTCTCCTCGAGCAGCGTGGAGAGCCGCACGCCAGTCCACTCGGAGCACGACACCAGGCCGTGGATCGCCTGCACGTTGGCCTGAACCGGGTCTTTGTTGTAGAGCGGCGCGCTGTTGCCGCCGCATTCGACGAAATTGATGCGCGTCACCTTTGGATAGCGCGCCAGCGCATCGAGATCGAAAACCAGCGGCTGTTTCACCAGGCCATGGATCGCCAGGCGGTGCTTGCTCGGGTCGATATCGGGAAACCCGGTGCGGGCCACCACGAAGTGCAAGCCGTTCGGCGTGATCGTGCCGTCCAGCAGATGGTGCGGCGTGCGTGCGTTGCTGGTGCGCGGCTCGTGGTTGGGGTTGGTCAGCGTGCGCACCACCTTGCTCTCATACTTCGCCGGCACGCCATAGGGCGGAATGGGAGCTCCGGGTTCCATGCTCCATGGATCGACCGGCAAGGCCTCGGCAGCGGCGCCAGTGAGCGAGCTGCCTATTCCGGTCGCGGTCGCGCCCGCGAACAGCATGCCGCGCCCAAGGAGCGCACGGCGATCGACCAGACCGTTGCCGGCGACGTCCGGCAGACGTGACGCGAGCCTTTCATGCTTGCTTGTCATGGAATCCTCCCTCGAGGCGTTCGCGACGGCCCGAACATCTTCAGGCGGTCAAATTTCAGCATACCATATCTGGCACCCCCGCGCGCGCCGACGCCGGACAAGAAGTCCTCGATACAGAAGCCCGCGATGGACGCTTCCGATCAGAAATCCGGCTTATCCGCTTCGGGCACCGGGAACAGTCCCTGGTTGAAATAATCCAGATTGTTCTCGGCGCAGACCGTTTCCCTCATGGGAGCGTCCACCTTGAACCAGCGCTGCTGCATAGTGAGCGGTTCGTTGAACGTGTCGGGGTCCTCGACCGTGACGATCGCGGTCATATTCTTGCCGTCCGGATCGATAGTGAAGCGCTCGACGACGTGCAGCTTCTCGGTGTGCGGCGTGCGAAAATTATCGATGTAGCTGTTCTTGGTGGAGAGCCCGATGGTATCGACGACCAGCGTGCCATTCTCGTAGTGGCCGATCGACTCGCCGAACCACGACGGCGTGACATGCTCCGAATGCTGGTCGGTCAGAAAAACGCGGCGCACCATATGATCGCGCTGCCACATCATCCAGACCTCCTTCGCAGTCTGGATGAAATAAACGGGTTCGAAAGGATAGAGCAGTTGACCCGGCACGCTGCCCGGATAGCAGCGGGCCTGGGCCGCGAATGGGATAGCCATCTCGCTACGCAGCGCCTCGTCGTTCGATGCCTGCATCAGCGCGGCGGCCCACGGCTTGAGCACCGGGTCCTTCGCATTGCCGATCCGTTTCGTCGGTTGGGTGCCGGTCCGCGCCGCTTCGGCGTTGCTGGTGAAGGGATGGGCGGGGTCGGGCTTGATCGGTCCGTGGCCATGCCCCGGCGGCGGATCGCGCCAGTCCGCCACGTTGGTCTGCCAGCCGAACGCGGCGGAAGCAAATTGAGGAACGGTATTGTCTCGTTCCGCCACTGCCGCCGACGACAACGCGGTCGCAGCGACAAAGCCCAGAATAACCTGGCCAGCCACCGCAGATTGCCGCGACGCCGATAGGATGCCGTTTACATTGGTCATGATGTTCTCCTCGCAGCCTCCCGCGAACCCCAGAATTTGTCGCGCCAATCATATGCCATGATTTGAACTTCGGAAACGCCTGACTGGGCAGACCGCCCATGTCAGCGCACCATTGCGCGCGCAAGCCGGGCTCGCTTCAGCCCATCTGAAGGGATTGAAGCATCGACTAAAGTCGTCACGTTGGAGAGGCGTCCGCACGCGGCGTCCTCCCAACATTGCCGGGGCGACCCACGCTGGGACCGCGGGCGTCCCGCCCGCCATCGCGTGCCCGCCTGCGGGGCGGTCGGGCGGGCGAGACGCCCGCGGTCCCAGCGTCGATCGCCCCTACAGAATGGCCAGGCGTTCGCCGATCGCAACCAGCCAGATCGTGGCGGCAAGGAGAAGCGCGACACCGACCGCGGCAGAGCCCATGTCCTTGATGCGGCCAATCCCCGGATGGCGCATCGGAGTGACATGATCCGCAAGCTTTTCGATTGCGGTGTTGAGCAATTCGACCACGACGAGAAACAGGACGGCGGCGATCAGCGCGAGGCGCTTCCAAGTGTCCGGCGCGATCACAAAGGCGAGCGGCACCGCGAGCAAAAGCGCAACCAGTTCCTGGCGAAAAGCCTGCTCGCTGCGCGTCGCCGCGATGAGCCCATTCCACGAATTCACGGTGGCACGCAACCATCGATCCATAGGAAACTCCGACAATTCAACTGATGGGTTCGCGGGATCTCCTCCCTACCTCCTCCGCTTGCGGGGGAGGTAGGGAGAGGATTGGCCCGTGGTGAGGCCCCTGTGGCCGTGGTTTGGACTCTGATCCTCCCCGATTCGAAGATTGCTCCCGTCAGGCCGGGCGGGTCACAGCGATCCGCTTGCCGGGGAATATATCTCTATGTCATATTTCCGTCATCTATTGCGCGGGGTTGTGAGACGATGAGTTCCGGGGGCCGCGAAGCAGCGAAGGCGGCTTTCTCCGAAGGGGTGGAGATTACCGGCCAAGTCGCGGACGGCGTCTGGGCGCGCGTAACCGAATGGCGGCGCGACCCGGCGCGATTGCTATTTGCGTCCGACGGTACTCTGAGCCGAGGCCTCGTATTTGGCGTATCTGCACTTTTTACCCTTCCGACCGTGGACTATTTCTGGAGGTACGAGGGCGGAGCCGCCAACCTGTTTTTTGTTTCGTCGGTCACGCTGACATTGGCGGCGTGCCTGATGCTGGCATTTGGTCGCGTGCTGGTTGCCTCTGTCCTGGCCAACGCGATTGTTGGCATCGTCGCCACGGTGGCTTGGGCAAAGCATCGCGCCATGGAGATGGCGCTGCACGCCTATGACGTGGTCTTTTACTTTAGTTCATGGTCGACGATCGGCTTTCTCTGGCGGGATTATCGCGCCTACGTGATCGCTCTCGTCGCCGCCTTGCTGGCGACCGCGATAGCGGCCGCGGTTGCTTACCGGTTCGATACCAAGCGGGTGCGCCGACGGACCGCGTTCGCGGCGGTGGTTGTGCTTTCGATCGTGTCGACCGGTGCCGCCTTCGTAAAGGGAGAGCGCCGACATACCCAGTATTATTGGAACGGGCTCCACATATCCTCTTTCTATTCGTCCTGGGCCGAGACGATTGAAACGCTGTGGCGCGGTCAGTTGATCGAGGCGGCCACGTCGGCCTCCGGGCCTCATTTTGCGGTGCCGACCGAATGCGTCACCGCAAAAAAACCTCCGCACATCATCCTTATCCACCAGGAATCGCTGGTGCCGCCCGGCCATTTCCCGACGCTCCAGTATGACCACCGCCTCGATCGCCTGTTTGCGTCCCATGACGGCAAGGAGCACCGCCTGCGCGTAGAAACCTATGGCGGGGCGTCCTGGCTGACCGAGTTCTCGGTCCTGACCGGTCTCTCCACACAGTCGTTTGGCGGCATGAGCCAGTTCGTGCAGCCGCTGATGGCCGGAAAATTGCGCGACACCTTGCCGGAGACGCTCAGCCGCTGCGGTTATCGGAACGTGGTGCTCTATCCGCTCATTCGCAATTTCGTGTCGAACGCCAAATTCTACGCGTCGATCGGCTTGAGGGAGATGTTTGACGCGGAAGATCAGGGCGCCAAAACCAATAACGAGCGCGATCGGTTCTACTTCGGCAACGCGCTCGACGAGATATCGCGGCATTTGCAAAGGTCCCGACAGCCGCTCTTCACGATGGTCTTCACCATGGCCACCCACAGCCCCTACGACACCCCCTATATGCCGGAGGTCGACGTGCCGGGGGGCGGGCCGGGCACTGATCCGGAAATGAGCGAATACCTGCGGCGTCTCGCCATGGCCCGCATGGACTATGACGACATGCGCCGGGAGATTGCGCGGCGCTTTCCGGGCGAACGATTTCTGATCGTGCAATACGGCGATCACCATCCGATCGCAACCCGCACCCTGCTCGGATTGAACAACAAGCTCGATGCCGAGGATATCACGTTGCCGTTGGAATCGCCCGGTTTCGTCACCTACTACGCCGTCGACGGCATCAACTACCAGCCGCCCGCACTGCCTGCGGTCGAGACCTTGGACGTGCCCTATCTGCCGCTGGTCATTCTCAATTCGGCGCGACTGCCGCTATCGGATTCGTTTCGGGAGCGGCAGCGGATGCTCATCGCTTGCAACGGGCGCTACTACACCTGCCAGCCGCACGACGCCATCCTGGCGTTCCACCGCCGCCTGGTCGATTCCGGCCTCATCGACGCGCATTGAGCGAATGTAGCGGAGCTTGGTAGGGCCGTGGGATGGGTTGAGCGATAGCGAAACCCATCAGGGCCTTCCGGCGGCGCGGCCGACGGTGGGTTTCGCTTGCGCTCAATCCACCCTACCAGTCACATCTGCCAGGCCGTGTCCGGATTTTCCTCCGGCATCGGCACCATCACGATCTCGACGGCGAGGTCGGCGTCGATGACGATCGAGGCGGTTGGGGCGTCGTAGCCGGACTTCCAGACATCAAGATCGTAGGCGCCTTTCGGCACCATGAGTTGCGCCAATCCGGAGCCGTCGGTTGTGGCCCCGTAAGCGCCCAGCCGCACTTGCGCGTGTGCAACCGGAGAGGCGGTTTCTTGTTCGACCACATTGATCGTCAGCCTGTGCTCGGGCGGGTCGACGATCGCGATGCTGAATCGAGACGATGAGCCCTGGTGCGGGAGCGCGAGATCCGCAGCGGCAAACTCGACCGACCACGAGAACATCCCGGCCTCGGCCGGCGCAATCAAGGTCAGTTCGGCCCAATACAAGGAACTGGTGCCCGGCCATGGCGTGTCGCCGAGAACGCCGCCCGCCAGCATCGTGCCTCCCGCGTCGCGCACCGCGATCGGCACGCCGGTGAGATCGCAGGCGGCGGCCGATTTCGCTCCCACCTTGATGGCGAACGGCCGGCTCGTCACCACCGGCGACGGGATTGCCCACACGGCAAGGCTTGTCTCATGGGGACGAACGCGAACCGGCACCCGCAACAGGCCGGCGTCATGATGCCAGCCGCCAGTCTTGTGGGCCGCGCAGGAGAGGCGCCAGACGTGTTCGCCGACCCGCAGGGGTGCCTTGAGCGCGATGCGCCGCGCCACCGCAATGTCCACCGCCCCCTCACTGCCCTCCTCACCTCCCCCTGCAGGGGGGAGGTCGGACCGCGTCAGCGATCCGGGTGGGGGTGGCGGCGCTTCAGCATACTCGGCCTCGCCGCCACCCCACCCCGGACCGCCTTCGGCGGCAGAAGGACGTCCTTTGCCCTCCCCCTGCAGGGGAGGGTGAGGTGGGTCGGCAGGGGGCACCGTCGCGGTGGCGCTGTCCGGCGCCCTCACTTCGATCGGAATGCCTGAAAGATCGCACCCGGCCGGGCACGACACGCGGACTGTCAGCACGAACTCGGCGCCGGCCGCGACCTCCGCCGGATCCTCTACCGTAATAGCGGTCGCATGCGCTGCAGCGACCGCGGTCATGCCCGCAGTTCCGTCTTGACGCCGGACAGCCCGGTCATGCGGAGCGTTTGGCGGCGTGGCGGCCGGCGACCCGGCCGAACACCAGGCAGCGCGCGAGACCGTGCTGAGCGAACCCGCCCTGAGATTCACCGGCGCAATAGAGACCCGGGATGACCTCGCCGTGGATGTCGACCACCTCCGCGTTGGGGGTGGTTCGCAATCCCGTCAGCGTGTCGTGGAGGATCGGGGTCGACCACGCCGCGAAGAAAGGCGGCGTCTCGATCTTGTACATCGGGGTCGGCTTCTTGAAATCCTGGTCGACGCCGGCGGCGACGAAGCCGTTATACCGGTTCACGGTCTCCTGCAGCACTGCGCCTGAAATCGGTTGTTTCTGGTGGGGGTTGCGGATCTTGCCGGCGAGTTCGGAGATGGTGTCGGCGCGAAAGAAGAAGCCGTCAGGATCGACATGCGGCGGTTTCGGGTCCCACTTTTCCCGCGCCGCCGCGTCGGCATCGAAGATCGCCCAGATCGGCCCGCCGCCGTTGAGCTTTCCAGGGTCGCCGCTATACGCCATGGCGCCGGCGAAGAACTTATACGAGCCGTCCGCCTCGTTCCAGAACCGCTGGCCGGCCTGGTTCACGAAGATGACGTTCTGCCAGTCTGCGACCGTCAGACCAGTCGCCTTGGCGAGATGGAACATCGGGCTTTCGGGTTGATACACCAACGTCGCATAGCCCCACCGGCAGCCGATGTGGCGCGTCTTGGTGATGGCCGACCCCGCTTCCGCGGTCTGGTTGGCGGTCGCCCACAGCGAGCCCCCGATCTCCATAGCGGCAAGTTCGCCGTCGGCGCCCTGGTGGACGTAGGGCATGCAGGCCTGCTGGTACTCCTCCGTGAGCCGCGGATCGAAGATGCGGCGGAAATTCACGTTGCCGGTATGGCCGCCGGTCGCGATGACGATGCCCTTGCGGGCCTCGATGTTGATCGTCCTGCCGTCGTGACTTGCCGTGATGCCGAGGACCCTGCCGGACCGGCCCTGTTCCCGGATGATGCTTTTCATCTCGTGCGCAAGCAGGATTTCCGCGCCCTTCTGCCGCGCCGCGATCTCAAGCTGGCGGACGAGACCTGAACCGTTGCGGCCGCGGCCCGGCGCAATCAATTGGCTCGGGATGTGCCACTCCTCCGTCACGAAGGTGCGTGGCACCGTGGAGGCGCGCTCGGGGCCGATCGGCCGCGCGTTGAACTTGACGCCGTTCTCGACCAGAAAATTGAAGGTGGGGACATTCTCGTCGGCAAATACCCGCACCAGATCGCGGTCGCTGTAGCGCGCATCGGCAGTGTCGTGGCGCGTCCAGTCGGCGAAGACCTGATCGGCCGAGTCCTTGATGCCGGCCTTCTGCTGGAGCGCATGGCCGCCGCCGAGGTGCACGCGCCCGCCGCTCAGGATGCCGCGGCCCCCGATATCGTAATTCTCGTCGACAACGATGACGGCGGCGCCGTGATCGCGCGCCGTGATGGCGGCCGGCAGCCCGGCAACACCCGCCCCAATCACCACCACGTCCGCCGACCGGTCCCAATTGCGCTGCGAACCGCTCTGGGCATCGGCCTCCCGCGCGCTCGCCGCAGCCAACGCGACGCCGGCCGCTCCGGTCGACAGGAAGGCACGCCGGCTGACCTCGCCTGAGGCGGCACCAGCACGATCCGTGATATTCTTGCCCATGTTCCCTCCCGGTCGATTCAAGAGCCACCAGATGCTTATAGCTGGCGTTCGCCGCCCCCCTCTTGCGGGGAAAACGGCGTCCTACAAAATGGCCTGCTGTAGGGGTGACCCTTGTGGTCGCCCGCTTTGCGCACCGCGTCCGCCAAAGGGCGACCACAAGGGTCGCCCCTACATCATCCTTGGGGCAGTAATCTTGACTTTGCCCGAGGCCGGGTCAAGACGGTGAGCGTCCGCCGAACCGAAAGACCCCTCGTGATGCTTGGCGCCAGAATGATCGCGGTGGCGGTCGCAGCCCTCACCGTGTCCACCGTCTCAAAAGCTGCGGTCGCCGCCGAACACCAATGCGATTCTGTCACCGACGCCGGCTGGAGCGTGGTTCCAGAGCGCGAAGTGCTGAGCCAGACCGATGGCGCGCCTTACCAATCGGGGACGGACTGGTTCGTCGATCGCGTCACCACCGTGCTGCCGTTCTGCCACTATTTCAATTCGATCGGCGTCTACAGCATGCGCTCCTACTCGCTCGACCCGGTGGTGACGGAGGAACGCGTCGTCATTTGCCGGCGAAGCGGGAGCGACAGCGTCGCGGTCGCGCCCTACGCGGGTCCATGCCCGCCACGCTAGACTCCAGCGCACACCGTCACGCCCGGACTTGATCCTGTCCCTATCTCTTCCGCTTTACGCCCGATGAGAGGAACATGCGTCGCGTCGGACGGTTAATAAAATGCCGAGTGGCCGTGAGATCGATTGCGCAAAACTGCGCGACGGGTGCTTGCGCATGTTCGAGGGAAGTCGACGCCGCCGTGAGCACGAGGCGCCGCATGTGCCGGGAACTACGCACGTTGCATCCTTTGGTTGGCGCTCGTTATGCCACCCGCACGTGATCCGTTTTGATCGAAACAGGCTTCTTTGATCATAGGGAAGCCGGCGGCCGCGGCAGAACAACGATAACAAAGTCGGCAGCCGATTAGAGCGGCCTTCGTCTCTTGCGACGGAGGCCGTTCTGGTACTTATCGCCGCGGCCAGTATCGACTCGCGGGCATTTTGTCGCAAGATTCGAATTTCCCAAAATCGCTGAACGACAAGCGGGTGCGGCAAGGGAGCGCTTGAGAAGATCTCGCGCAAATGCTTCGAGGTAATCAGTCGGTTACCAGCGCGCGCCGTGAGGGATCGCGGGCCCTACCCTCCCCGCAAGCCGGGGAGGGTAGGGCGGGGGCGCTCGCCATGCCCATGAGCGCGCGGCGGGTTCGCTTTAATTGCCATCTCGCGTGAAGACGAGCTGAAGCAAACCCGCCCTGGTCTCCACCACCGAAAAATCGGCAAGGAACGAGGATGGTCCGATGAGCTATGTGCCGCACACCGAGCGCGAGCGACGCGACATGCTCGCCGCGATCGGCGTCGACCGCATGGAGGATCTGTTTGCTGATGTGCCGGCGCAAGTTCGATTCCCGGAACTGAACCTTCCTCCGGCCCTTCCCGAACCTGATCTGCTGCGTGAGATGCAGGCGCAGGCCGCGCGCAATTTTCCCGTCGACCCCGCACGTTCGTTCCTCGGCGCCGGCGTCTACCACCATTTTCGGCCGGCGACCGTCGACTACGTCCTCTCTCGTGGCGAGTTCTACACCTCCTACACGCAGTACCAGCCCGAGGTCAGCCAGGGGATGCTCCAGGCGCTGTTTGAGTACCAAAGCATGATCTGCCGGCTCACCGGCATGGAGGTGAGCAGCGCCAGCCACTACAACGGCGCAACCGCGATGGCGGAGGCTGTCCTGCTCGCGCTCAACGCAGCTCATGGGAAACGCAGCAAGGTGGTGATGTCGCCCGCTGTCCACCCGGCGTACCGGGAGGTGCTAAAAACCTATCTACGCGGCATGCCGGCAGCGGTCGTGGCCGGCGACGAGGATGGGACGGCCGACACGACGCGGCTTAAGTCGCTGATCGATGAGGATACGGCTGCGCTCGTCATCCAGAACCCGAACTTCTTCGGCCAGTGGGAACCGGCCACGGAGCTGGCCGAAGCCATCCATCGCGCCGGCGGTCTCTTCATCGTCGTAGCTGATCCGATCTCGCTCGGATTGTTCCGGCCACCGGGCGCCTATGGGGCCGACGTGGTCGCTGCCGAGGGCCAGTCGCTGGGGATTCCGCCGTCTTTCGGCGGACCGCATCTTGGCATCTTCGCTACGCGCATGGCGCATGTGCGGCGGCTTTCCGGCCACCTGGTGGGCGAGACGGTCGATGCCGACGGCCGCCGTGGCTACGTGCTGACGCTCGCCACCCGCGAGCAGCACATCCGCCGTGCCAAGGCGACAAGCAACATCTGCACCAATTCCGCGCTCTGTGCGCTCGGCGCCGCCGTCTATCTCACCACCATGGGAACGCGCGGCCTCCGGCAGATCGCCGAGCTCTGCTACCAGAAGAGCCACTATGCCGCTGCAGAGATCGACAGGCTCAAGGGTTTCGCGATCAATCCGCAGGCGCCGGCACGGCCCTTCTTCAAGGAATTCGTGGTGCGCCTGCCGGCGCCGGCCGCCGAGATCAACGCGCGCCTGCGCGAGCAGCACGGAATCATCGGCGGCTATGATCTCGGTGATGATTACCCGCACCTGAAGGACCACATGCTGATCGCAGTGACGGAACTCAACACGCGCGCCGGCATCGATCAACTGGTGAGGACACTCGGAAAGGCCGCGACGTGATGCGCGACGAAATAGCGACCGTCTATGAATTGAGCGTGCCCGGTCGGGCGGGAATCGGCCTGCCTGCGAGCGACGTGCCCGCCACGGACTTACCGGCGGACGAAGTGCGGGCCGATTGCGGCCTGCCGGAGTTGTCGCAGCTCGATGTGGTCCGCCATTACGTCGCACTGTCGCAACGCAACTTCGGCGTGGATTCGGGCTTTTATCCGCTCGGCTCGTGCACGATGAAGTTCAATCCAAAGGTCAACGAAGCGATCGCGGGCATTCCGGGCTTCGCTGCGACGCACCCGCTGCAGCCTGCGGAGACCGTGCAAGGCAATCTTGTGCTGATGTTCGAACTGCAACAGTGGCTCGCGGAGATCGGCGGCTTCGCCGGCGTCTCGCTGCAGCCCTGCGCCGGCGCCCACGGCGAATTCGCCGGTCTCCTGATGATGCGCGCCTACCACCACGAACGCGGCGACTTCAAGCGGACCCGCGTGCTCATTCCCGATTCCGCCCATGGCACCAACCCGGCTTCGACCACCATGGCGGGCTTCACGGCAGTCGAGGTTCCTTCCAACGGGCGCGGCAATATCGATCTGGAGGCCGTCCGCGCCGCCTGCAACGACACGCTTGCCGGCATCATGATGACCAATCCGAACACGCTCGGACTGTTCGAGGAGCGTATCGGGGAGGTCGTGCAGCTCGTGAGTGATTGCGGCGGGTTGGTCTATGGCGATGGCGCCAACATGAATGCCGTCGTCGGCGTCGTGCGTCCCGGCGATCTCGGCTTTGACGTGATGCACTTCAATCTGCACAAGACGTTCGCCACGCCGCATGGCGGCGGCGGTCCGGGCTCGGGACCGGTCGGCGTATCCGCACGGCTCAAGGATTTCCTTCCGGGGCCGGTGGTGGAAATGGCGCGCGATCCGGACGGCCCTCGTTATCGGCTGGCGATGCCGGCGAAGTCGATCGGCCGGGTATCCCCTTTCCTCGGCAATTTCGGCATGTTCGTTCGTGCCTATGCGTATATTCGCCAGCACGGCGCCGCGGGTCTGCGGGCCAATTCAGAGCATGCGGTGCTCAACGCCAACTACCTGCGCGTCAGGCTCCACGATACCTTCACGGTGCCGTTCGAGCGGGTGAACATGCATGAATTCGTGTGCAGGGGGGCGATCGAGGGCACCGAGGTGCGTGCCCTCGACGTCAGCAAGCGCCTGCTCGACTACGGCTTTCATCCCCCGACCAACTACTTCCCGCTGATCGTACCGGAGGCCTTGATGATCGAGCCGACGGAAACGGAAACGAAGCCGACGCTAGACGCCTTTGTCGAAGCCATGAAGGCGATCGCGAAGGAGGCTCACGCCGATCCCGCTCTGGTCAGGGCTGCTCCGCACCGGACGCCTGTCAGGCGGCTCGACGAAGTCAAGGCCGCGCGCGAACTCGTACTTTCGGATCGCACTGCCCCCTCCCTACCTGGGACCGCGCGCGCCTCGCCCGCACCAAGCGCAAGGAAGAGCGGGCGAGACGCCCGCGGTCCCAGGTAGGGACGGGCAAGGGAGCAGGCGTGATGAGCGAGCCGCGGCCGACGGGCGAACTCAAACACACGCCCCTCCACGCGCTGCACGTGCGCCTCGGCGGCCGCATGGTGCCGTTCGCAGGTTATGACATGCCGGTGCAGTATTCGTCCGGCATTATGAAGGAGCACCTTCACACCCGCGCAGCCGCCGGCCTGTTCGATGTCTCGCACATGGGGCAGATCGCGCTGCGTCCCAGTTCCGGCCGTATCGCGGACGCCGCGCGCGCGCTTGAAACTCTGCTGCCGGCCGACATATCAGGGCTTGCGGTGGGGCGGCAGCGCTACACGATGTTCACCAACGACGGCGGCGGCATTCTCGACGACCTGATGGTGTCGAATCAGGGTGAGCAATTGATCCTGGTGGTCAATGCGGCCCGCAAGGTTTTCGACGAAACGCATCTGCGATCTCATCTGTCCGCCGTCTGTACGGTCGAGCCGCTGCTCGATCGCGCCCTCGTGGCTCTGCAGGGACCCGCGGCGGAAGCGGTGCTGGAAACGCTTGCGCCCGAGGTGTCGGCGCTGCGTTTCATGGATGTGCGCGCTGTCACGTTGCTGGGGGCGGCGTGTTTCGTGTCGCGCTCCGGCTACACGGGCGAGGACGGGTTCGAGATCAGCGTGCCGGCAAACGTCGCAGAGCCGCTGTGCAATGCGTTGTTGCGTCATCCAGCGGTCGCCCCAATCGGGCTTGGCGCGCGCGACAGCCTCCGGCTGGAGGCGGGCCTGTGCCTCTATGGCGCCGATCTTGACGAGACCACGACGCCCGTCGAGGCGGCGTTGGATTGGACAATCGGCAAGGCGCGCCGCCCTGGCGGCGAGCGCTCCGGCGGCTTTCCGGGGGCCGAAATAATCCCGAGACAGCTCGGCGGGGTCACCCGTCAGCGCGTCGGGTTGCGGCCGGAAGGGCGGGCGCCGGTGCGCGCCGGCGCTCCATTATTCCGTAACGAAGACGATGCTGCGCCGGTCGGTGTCGTCACGTCCGGCGGATTTGCGGTGAGCCTCAATGTCCCCGTCGCCATGGGCTATGTACCGCCTGACGCCGCAGCGCCGGGCACACGGGTCTTTACGGAAATCCGCGGCAAACGCCTCGGCCTGATCGTTTCGAAGCTGCCGTTCGTACCAGCGCGTTATAAACATCGATAGCAGCTTTGGAGATGCTTGATGCTCAGATTTACCAAGGATCACGAATGGCTCCGCATGGAGGGCAACATCGCCACCGTGGGGATCACCCCTTTTGCCCAAGAGAAACTTGGCGATCTCGTCTTTGTTGAGCTGCCGAACGTCGGCGCGGCGTTCGACAAAGGCGCGGTGGCGGCCACCGTCGAATCCGTGAAGGCCGCCGCCGACGTTTATGCGCCCGTCGCCGGCGAAGTGACTGCGGTCAATGAGGGGCTCGTGGAACAGCCCGGCCTCGTCAATGCTGAGCCGACCGGCGACGGCTGGCTGTTCAAGATGAAACCTGCCGACCCTGCAGAGGTCGACGCACTTTTGGACGAGAAAGCCTACGATGCGCTGACGTCGGCCGCGTAGGGTTCGCAAAGTGAAGCGGCGTAGGGTGGGCAAAGTCGCGCGAGGCCAGTGCTCTACATCATTAGCCGCGGCAGGCGACTTTGCCCACCCTACGACTTGCTCCGTACGTTGACGCCCGAATCATGCTTTAGTGGCGCCGCTATGAAAACCTTTCTGAAGGATTGCCGCTGGGGCCGATTTCTCCTTCTGCGCGGAGACATGATCAGCATTTTCGCCGACCTTTACGGCGAATGGTCGGAACTCGAATTGCGGCTGTTCAGGACATTACTCACGCCCGACAGCAACGTCGTGGAGGTGGGCGCAAACCTCGGCCTGCACAGCGTGCCGCTTGCCAAGTTCGCCAGCAGGGGCAAGCTCATCTGCTTTGAGCCGCAGCGGATCGTCTTTCAGCTGCTGTGCGCCAATATTGCGCTCAATGATCTGACAAACGTCTTTGCCTACCATATGGCAGTCAGCGACGCGGAGCGCGAGTTCGCCATACAATCGTCCGACTACGAGACGCCCTGGAATTACGGCTCCTTCTCGCTTGCGCAGGGTATGAGCACGGAAGGATCATATCCGGGACCTGTCTCTTCGGAGAGAGTGGCGGCAATCAGGCTCGATGCGTTTCGTCCGGTCACTGAGCTGCCGTCCCTCGCGTTGCTGAAGATCGATGCCGAGCACCATGAGCTTGCCGTGCTCGAGGGGGCGGCCGAGCAGGTCGCGCGGCACCGCCCCGTCATCTTCCTTGAAAACAACAATGAGCAACATGGTGATGCCCTGATCCGGCACGTCGAAAATCTCGGCTATCGTCCCTATTGGTTCTGTGACGAGCGTTATCAATCCGACAATTTCAACCGCGTCGGCATCAAGGTTCCCGGGTTCGATGTCAACATGATCTGTTTTCCGGCCGAGCGCGAGCCCTGCTCCGGGCTGATGCCGGCCACAACGTTTTCCGACCTGAAGGACGGCAAGGTTCCGCTGGTGAGGCGTGTGACCTGATGGCCCTCACCGGGCTAACCCGCGAAGCGCGCGAGGACGTCGAGCGCCAGCTCGATATCGGCGACCGTGTGGTCGGCGCTGATTTGAAAGCGAATCTCCTCGTCGCCCTTAGGCACCACCGGATAGTTGAGCCCGGTCGCCAGAATGCCGTGCTGGCGCAGATGCGCCACCAGGGCGGAAGTCCGCGCCGTATCGCGCAGAATGAGCGGTACAACGGGATGTTCTCCGGGCAACGTTTCGAAGCCCAACCGGATCAGCCCCGCCTTGAAATGCGCCGTTATGGCCCGCAGATGCGTGAGCAGAGCCTTGCCGGCCACGCTGTCCACCAGATCGACCGCCCTTAAGGCCGCGCCGGCCTCGGCCGGAGTGATGGGATTGGAGTAGATGTAGAAGGGCGAGGTTTCGCGCAGGTATCGAATGATCGTCTCATCGCCCGCCACGTAGCCGCCGTTGACCCCAAACGCCTTGCCGAGCGTCGCCACGAGAAGATCGGCCGGGGCCGCATGCGTATATTCCTCGGTTCCACGACCCGTCGCGCCGAACGCCCCGACGCCGTGTGAATCATCGACGATCACGATCGCGTTTTCTTCGAAAGCGCCGTCATGAGCCTGCGCCAACTCCATGACGCGATCGAGGGGCGCGTAGTCGCCGCGCATGCTGAAGATGCCGTCGGTGACCACGATGGCCCGCGTGCAGGTCCTGGCGGCGGCCGCGAGCGCGCGTTCCAACTCGCCCATGTCGAGGTGTTTGTAGATGTGCTTCTCGGCCGGCCGCGCAAGCGCAATCGCGTTGATGATGCAATTGTGGTTGAGTTCGTCACTGATCATGGCGGTCTTTTCGGTGACGAGCGGTGGGATAAGCCCCATCATCGCCCCATAGGCCGAGGAGAACAGGATCGCATCGGACCGGCCGTGGAAACGCGCAAGCCGCTGCTCCAGCGCGACATGAGTCGACCAGGTGCCGCTGATGAAGCGCACGGCGCCGGGGCCTGTGCCGCACAACGCGGCAGCCTGTTCCTCGGCTTCAATCACCTCGGAGCGCAACGCCATCCCCAGATAGCCGTTGGAATTCATGCGCAGAAACGGCCTGCCGCCGTCGCCCCCGATCAAGTAGCGAGGACCATGGCCGTCGCGCCCGGCGATCACGCCGCAGATGACGGCCTCCGTTCCCTTGAGGCGTCCGCTTCGGGCCAGATCGTCCAGCCTGGCCGCAAGCGCGCGCGTCAATCCTTGAATCGGCATGGAAACCTCGTTCCTGCTAATCGGCCCCTCTCGCCGAAATCTTAAGCGAGAGCCGCGCCAGCATGTCGGCCGTCATGGCGGCGAGATCGAATTGCGGGGCAAAACCCCAATCCTCGCGCGCCGCGCTCGTGTCGAGCGAATACGGCCACGATTCCGCGATGGACTGGCGCACGGGGTCGACGCGATAGTCGATGGCAAATCCCGGCACATGCGCGCGGATCTCCGCAGCAAGCTCCGCCGGGGTGATGCTCATCGCCGCGACATTGTAGGCATTACGATACCGCAGCCGCGCGCCGTCCGCTTCCATAAGCGCAATGATGGCGCCGATGGCATCCGGCATGTACATCATGGGAAGCCGGGTATCGGCTTTCAGGAAGCAGCCGTAGTGCTTATAGCTGAGCGCCTGGTGGAACATTTCCACCGCATAGTCCGTCGTCCCTCCGCCGGGCGGGGCGACGTAGGAGATAAGGCCCGGCAACCGCAGGCCGCGCACATCGACGCCGAATCGGCTGGCATAGTAGTCACACAGCAGTTCTCCGGCGACCTTGGTGACGCCGTAAATCGTGGTTGGCCGCTGAACGGTCGCTTGCGGCGTATGCTCGCGTGGTGTCGAGGGACCGAATGCGCCGATCGAACTCGGAAAAAACACCCGGCAACGGTACTGACGCGCGGTCTCCAATATGTTGTAGAGGCCGTCCATGTTGATGTTCCAGGCGGCGTGCGGCTTCTCCTCGGCCACCGCTGAAAGCAGGGCGGCGAGGTGGTAGATGGTGCCGGTGTCATGACGACGTACCACCTCGAGAATCTGCTGCGGCTGCGTGCAGTCGAGATGCTCGTGAATGTCCGCGGCCGAAAGCTGGTGCGGTACAATGCGAACATCAGAGGCGACGACACGGTCGGCGCCATGGTGCTGGCGCAAGGCCGGCACAAGCTCTGATCCGATCTGGCCCATCGCTCCGGTGACCAGAATTCGCCTCATGTCAACTTCCCGGATTCCGGTGCAGGGCGCGACATCAGCAACAGGGCAAAACTCGTGGCGGTTCCTAGACCGTAGCCCGGATGGAGCGGAGCGTAATCTGGGATAAGCTGACCTCGAATTACGCTGCGCTCCATCCGGGCTACAAGGCTGCCGCGGGTTTTGCCCCCGTTACCGACACCGGGGCAACTGTTTCAGCCTCGATGCGTTTCGACTGATGATACATCCACGTAACGCAGGGCGGTTCCACGGCGCAACCGTCGCTGAAACCTTCCAATGACGGCAGAATCGCAACTCCGGTCCAGTCCTGACGCGCACCAATGGCCGGCAGGCCGCGGTCGCCTTCGGCTTTTTGCACTTCAGGCCACGACGGAACTCGGCAAGGGCATCGCGGAGGCTCTCGGACAACCGCTGGCGGCGCATGAGGAGCGGGATTTCGAAGACGGCGAGCACAAGGGGCGGCCGTTGGAGAACGTCCGCGACGCCGATGTTTATGTCGTGCAGAGCCTTCACGGCGGCCCCACCCAAAGCGCCAACGACAAGCTTTGTCGGCTGCTGTTCTTCATCGGCGCCCTCAAGGATGCCGGCGCCGCGCGGGTCACGGCGGTTGCGCCTTATCTCTGCTACGCGCGCAAGGACCGGCGCACCAAGCCGGGCGATCCGGTCACGACCCGCTACGTCGCCAGTCTGTTCGAAGCGGTCGGCACCGATGCGGTTCTGACGCTCGAGGTGCACAATCCCGCGGCGTTCGAAAATGCCTTCCGCTGCCCCGCCGTGGCGCTGACGGCCGCACCGCTCTTTGTCGACTACGCCAAGGCGTTGTGCCGTGAAAGCCTCTGCGTGGTGTCGCCCGATCCGGGCGGAGTCAAACGCGCCGAACTGTTTCGCGAGGCCCTGGGAGCTGCCGTCGGCAAGCCGGTCGGAAAGGGTTTTGCCGACAAGCACCGCAGCGCCGGTATCGTCACCGGCGACCTGTTCGTGGGCGACGCGGATGGTGCAACGGTGCTGATCGTCGATGACCTCATCAGCACCGGAGGCACGCTCCTGCGCGCCGCTCGCGCGGCGCGAAACGCCGGCGCGCGGCGGGTGATTGCTCTCGTCACCCATGGCTTGTTCATGCCGGGCGCCGCGGAAGTGATCGCCGATCCTGCCATCGAGCGTATCGTTGTGACGGATACGGTTCCGCCCCCTCCCTACCCTCCCACTTCCCCCACCCCTCCCTCCCCGGCTTGCGGGGGAGGGTTGGGGAGGCGGGCGGGAGAGGGCAGGGAGGGGAAAGTCCAGCGCAATAAGATCGACATAATACCCGTAGCCCCCCTGCTTGCGGACGCGATCCGTCGTCTCCATCACGGGCAGGCGCTCACCGATCTCATGGTGTTCTGAGCAAGCGGTCGAGGCGGCGCGCGTCGTTCGCCGCCAGGCGCAAATAAGTGCGCGCGAGCCGCGGCCACTTGTCCACCGTGCGGGGGTTGGGCTCGAGCAAATGAGCGATCGTCAGGCGCGCGCGCAGGGTCGCCCGGTGACATCGATAAAACGTGAAGAGCTCCTCGGGCAGGCCGTCCGACAGGGTGAGGCGGGCATGGCGCTTGATGTATTCCCCGGCCCAGGCGCCGCCGAGGCGCTCGCATTCGACGCAGAGGAAGGCAATCTCGTCAAACGGATCGACGACGCGCAAACTGCGGTTGAATTCCAGGCAGTCGATGATTCTCACCGGATCGCCGAGCCAGATGTGTTCCGGGCGCAGGTCGCCGTGCCCTTCCACGATCTGACGGTGACGGACGCGATCGGCGATCAGGGCGGATCGCTTCGCCAGAAACCGCCGTTGCGCCCGGTCGACCGTTCTCACCAGTCCGGCCGGCAGGGCGAGACGCGGGTCAAGCAGAACGCTTCTGTTGTAGGCAAGGCTTCGATACCAACTGCGCAGGTGGCTTTCGCGCGAGATGAAAATCGCGTTGGCATGACGATAGAAGTCCGCAAGCGTCGACACCAGGCGATCGAGTTGCCAGGTCGCAAGGCCGCCCGTCTTCAGCGCGTACTCAAGCGTCTGGCGGTCGTCGAGGCGCCGCATCACCACCAGCCAGTCGACGATCTCGCCCGGCCCGCCGATGGCGAGACCGTGCGAAGACCACCGCATCGGCATCACGGCCCGGTACACATTGGGGGCAAGCCTGCGGTTCAAGGTCAGTTCCGCGCGGCACGCCGCTTCGCGCCGCGCAAGGGTCGAAAAATCGAGATAAGGAAACCGCAGCGGCTTTTTCAGCTTGTAGACCTCTTCGCCGGCGAGAAAAACCCAGGACATATGGGTTTCGTGGCATCTCACGTGGCGAACCGGCGGCATATAACTGGTCGTTCGGCTTAAAAATGCGACCTTTTCGTCGAGGGAAACGCCTTCAGCGCCCAATCGGACGATCTCGCGTGCGCTGCCCGGGGCGTCCATGACGCTTCACCACGGCGCCGCCATTTCGGCCGGATCGTCATTGCGACCATCATTGCGCGCTCGACGCCGATATGCGCACCATACGGTTGATCGACCCGGGAATAGGTGTGCGGCCATCCTCATCAACTCTTTCGCCCGGCCGAAGTTTTACGACGACCGCCGACCCTGCTCACGGCGTTGGCTTATCGCACGGTCTCACGGCCGCCCGTCGCAACGATACCCGGTTGCCGGGCGTTACCGTCAGACGATGCTTAGTCGGCTGGGACGGCGTCGAGGCCCTTTCGGAAAACGGCCGAAAGGTGGAAGTGCCGCAGAGCGACACGCGGTACGGAAATGGCGGTCAGGACGACCGCATTCAATATTGCACCACGGAGAGGGCGATATGTCCTTTACCGACCGATCCGATGCCGGCCGCCAACTTGCGCAAGCGCTTGTGTCATACAAGGATCAGCAGCCCGTCATTCTCGCGCTGCTACGCGGTGGCGTTCCGGTCGCCGCGGAGGTCGCAGCCGCGCTCGACGCTCCGCTCGACCTGATCCTGGTGCGCAAGATCGGCGTTCCGATGCAGCCGGAGTTGGCCATGGGAGCCGTCGCGAACGGCGGCGTTCCGATCGTAGTTCGCAATGACGACGTTATTCGGATGGCGGGCGTCGACGATACTGAATTCGAGGCCGTTCGCGACCGGGAACTTGCCGAAATCGAGCGCCGCCGCAAGCTCTATCTCGGCAATCGGGCGCCCGTCGATGTGGCTGGGCGTGTCGCCATCGTCATCGACGACGGCATCGCCACCGGCGCCACGACCCGGGCGGCGCTTCGCGCCACCCGCGTCCGCAGGCCGAGCAAGCTGGTGCTCGCCACGCCGGTCGCGCCGACCGATACGCTCGTCGCCATGCGGGAGGAGGCCGACGACGTGATCTGCCTTGAGGATCACGAGTTCTTCGGCGCGATCGGCTTCTATTATGTCGATTTCCGGCAGCTCTCCGATCGGGAGGTCAAGGATACTGTTGCGCGCTTTCCGGCTCCCGCGACCAACCAAACAATCCAATCAACCTCGTCCTGAGGAGCCGACCGAAGGTCGGCGTCTCGAAGGACGGCCACGGGCGAGGCCGTGCCGGCGGCCATCCTTCGAGACGCCGTGCTGCGCACGGCTCCTCAGGATGAGGTCCGTGGGCTCCAATTCTATCCGCCCGATCTGATTAGTTCATGGAATCGATTCACTGCGAGAAGTCTTTTTCCAACACGCAGGGGATCTTCAGCGATTCGAAACTTCGGTGCGTCGCCGCAATGGATCCTTCCATGTCGATGCCGTGGCATGCATCTTCGATGACGACGGCATCGAATCCCGCGCGGGCCGCGTCCTCGGCCGAATAGCGGACGCAGAAATCGAATGCGAGCCCGGCGAGAAAGACCTTTGTGAGGTTGCGCTCCCGCAGATAACCGACAAGGCCGGTCGGCGTCGTGCGATCATTCTCGTAAAACGCCGAGTAGGAATCGATGGTGCGGCGCATGCCCTTGCGCAGCACCAGTCCGGCATGCGGGATTGTCAGCGACCGGTGAAAATAAGCGCCCTGCGTTTCCTGCACGCAGTGATCGGGCCATAGCACCTGGGGACCATAGGCAGCGGTCACGATTTCGAACGGTTTGCGGCCCGGATGTGCGGAGGCGAACGACAGGTGATCGGGCGGATGCCAATCCTGGGTCAGGACGACGTTTGCAAACCGAGAGGCTAGTCGGTTGACGATCGGGACCACCTGGTCGCCGCGCGGAACCGCAAGAGCGCCACCCGGGCAGAAATCGTTCTGCACATCGATCACCAGCAGAACGTCGCTCTCGCCGGCCATCATGGCGCTCATCGCGTCACCCCATGCTGTTTCGATGGTCTGCCTCGAAATATCGGGTGGTGCGCTCCGTTTTCAACTGCCAGGCGACCGGCCCGCGGCCTTCGCCTTGAGCAAATCTGCAAGCGGCCTCGCCGGATCAGCCAGCGCGATCGGATCGACGGCGATTTGTCGCT
>Ga0099791_10000167_pt1 | contig 22395 bp, 21 predicted proteins | sample Rivendell_Oct201_7_FD_77318 | JGI IMG/M metagenome (GOLD analysis project Ga0099791, IMG submission 77318) | Vadose zone soil and rhizosphere microbial communities from the Eel River Critical Zone Observatory, Northern California to study diel... | ecosystem: Environmental > Terrestrial > Soil... | reverse complement strand
GCTGCCATCGAGCTCGTGCCCGCCGGGACAGCCTCGGCCATCGCCCGGCCGCGCTCGACCACCGCTTTGATCACCTGCGGCGCACCCACGGCACCGCCGGCGGCGAGCGCGGCGTACTCGCCGATGGAGTGGCCGGCGGCGGCGGCCGGCTCGATGCCACGCCGCTTGAGGAGCAACGTCAACGCCAAGCCCACGAAGCAGAGCGCGGGCTGCGCGTTTTGGGTGAGCCTCAGCTCATCGTCGTCAGCCCTGGCCAGGAGGTGTCGGAGGTCGACATCGGCGCCGGCCGAGCATCGATCGCACAGCTCGGCGACCTCCGGATCGGTGAGGAGCTCGGCGCCCATGCCGGCGTGCTGCGAGCCTTGGCCTGGGAACAAAAAGGCGATCTTCGCCACGGGGCGCCTACTCCTTGGCTTTGATCACCTCGCGGCCGGCGTAGTGGCCGCAGTTGGGGCAGATCGCGTGCGGTCGCATCAGCTTCTTGCAGTTCGGGCAGGGCTGGAGCTGGACGTGCACCAATGCGAGATGCGAACGCCGTCGACCCTTCTTCGACTTGGAGAGCTTGACCTTCGGCAGAGCCATGGCTGCCGAATTTTACCGGAGTTGCGGTGTCGGCTACTTGGAGGCCGCTTCGCCGCCCTCGTCCGACTCGGGCTGGCTCGACTGCAGCGCCTCGACACCACGCCTCACCGTCGCCAGCGTGCGCCCGAGGTGCGCCTCGAGCTGTTTCAACTGCTCCAATGCATAAGCCTCGGCCTGGCGGATGATCTCGTCCGATTTCGCCTGCGCGTCCTTGACGACCTGCGCCCCATGACGTTCGGCACGCCGCAGGATCTCGTGATCGGACGACGTCTCCTCCGCTCGCTCGTTGGCGCGAGACATGATGCGAGCGGCTTCGGCGTGCGCCTCCGAGATGATGCGCTGCTGCTCCGACACGGTCCAGTTCGCCTGCTTGATCTCGTCAGGCAGGTTGAATCGAAGCTGATCGATGAGCTCCATGATCTCGTCCTCATTGACCATCACCTGGGTCGACAGCGGAACGTGGCGTGCGTTCTGGATCAAGTACTCGAAGCGGTCAAGCAGCTCGTCGACCTTTATCTGAACTTCTCCTTCAGCGCTTTGGCGACGCCCGGCGGCACCAGGTCCGACACGTTCCCGCCGTAGCTTGCGATGTCCTTCAAGATACTTGACGAAACGTAGATGTGGGCGAAGCTCGACATGAGGAAGACGGTATGGATGTCGGGCGCGAGCTTGCGGTTCATGAGCGCCTGCTGCAGCTCGGCATCGAAGTCGGAGTAGGCACGCAGCCCCTTCACCAACGTGTTCGCTCCCCGAGAGCGGGCGTATTCGACGGTGAGGCCCGTGTAGCTGGAGACCTCTACTCGCTCGTGGCCTGAAAGCGCGCCTTTGATGAGGTGCACCCTCTCTTCAACAGTGAACAGAGGCTGGCGCTTCTCGGGGTTGGCCGCCACCGCGACGATGACGCGGTCGAAGATCCCAAGGGCGCGCTCGACGACATCGAGATGGCCGTTCGTAAAAGGATCGAAGCTGCCGGGGTAGACAGCGCTCTTATCGGTCATACGCGGAAAACCGTCACCATCGTGTCGCCGTAGCGCCGCTGCCGGTCGACCTGCAATCGGGACAGCAGCGGGAGTGCCTGCCGCCGCGAGTGTTCGGCCACGACAATCGCACCTGTCAGCCTTCGGTCGAGCGCCAACAGGGCACGATCGAGCACGACATCCTCGTAGGGCGGATCGAGGAACACGAGTCCGGCGCGCTCGACCTCGCCGGGCGAGCTCTCGAGCCAGCGCACGACATCGCCGCGGACGACGCGCGCTCTCTCCTTCAGCTCGAGGGCGTCCAAGTTCTGGCGCAGGATAGCAAGACCACGCGGTTCCTTGTCCACGAACGTGACCTCGGCGGCGCCACGCGAAAGGGCCTCGATGCCGATGGCGCCCGAACCGGCGAAGAGGTCGAGCACGTGCGAGCCTTCAATTCCCGCACCAACGATGTTGAAGATCGCGGCCTTGACCATGCCCTGTGTGGGCCGGATGCCTTTCGGTGCCTTCAGCCGGCGCCCGCGAGCCTCCCCGCCGCCGACACGAAGCCTGGACACCTCAGTTGAGTCGCGGGCGGCGGCCGCTCCATGGCCGGGCCTGCTCGAGCTGCGCCGCCAGGCCGAGGATGAGCGCTTCGCCGCGTGGCGGCCCGACGAGCTGCACCCCGATCGGCATTCCCGCCGCATCGACGCCCAGCGGCAGCGAGATCGCGGGCTGGCCGGTGCAGTTGTAGGGGTAGGTGAAGCTGACGAAGTCCATGTACTCATCTCCGGCCGACTCCAGCTCGGCGCCAAGGGTGTTGAGCGGAGGCACTGTGCGCGGCAGCGTCGGGGTCACGAGCACGTCGTGCGTGTCCCAGAAGCTCACCACGATGCGGCTGTGCGTTCGAATCGCATCGACCGAGCGAACGTAGTCGACGGCGGTCAGCTGCTTCGCGAACGCGAGGCCCAGGACGTTGAACGGTTCGAGCTTGCTTTCGTCGGCGATCGGCAGCGAGCCGAGTCCGGAAACGACGATGAGCTGCATGGGTGCGCGGAATGGCTCCGTGTCCGGGCCGCCTTCGGTGACGCGATGGCCGAGGCCCTCGAGCAGCCTGGCCACCTCTCGCACGCAGCCGGCCACCTCTTCCTCGACCTTCGCGCTGGACCGGACCGTGAAGCCGATGCGCAGCTTGCGGTCGGTTGGCGTTGCGGAGTCGGCGAACCTCCCATCGATGTCAGCCCAGTAGGCATCGCCAGGCAGGTGACCGGCCATCGCGTCCAGGCCGGCCGCCGCATCGGTGACCGTGCGCGCGATCGCGCCGTCGGTCGACAGACCCGCCCAGTGCTCACCCAGCAGGGGACCTGGCGAGATGCGCCCACGCGACGGCTTCAGGCCGACCGCGCCGCAGCAGCTCGCCGGGATGCGGACCGAGCCACCTCCGTCGGAGCCGTGGGCGAAAGCGCACAGCCCCGCCGCCACCGCCGCGGCCGCGCCTCCACTCGACCCGCCCGCCGAGTGGCCGAGGTGCCACGGATTGTGCGTGGCGCCGAACAGGCCGTACTCGGTGGTCGGTCGCGTTCCGAACTCGGAGGTGTTGGTCTTGCCGAGGATCGGACAGCCTTCTTCTTTCAGCCGAGCGACCGGAAAGAAATCCATCGGCAGCGTGTAGTCCTCGAAGGCCCGCGAGCCGAACGTGAGGGGATAGCCCGCCAGCGACACGAGGTCTTTGACGGAGGTGGGGACTCCTCGCAGTGGATAGCCGATGTTGGCCTCATCGGCAGCCTTCGCTTGCTCGAGGGCAAGCTCGGGAGTCGTCAGGACGTAAGCGTTGAGGCGCGGGTTGAGCTTTTCGATGCGCTCGATGTATGCACGCGTGAGCTCGGTCGACGAAACCTCGCGGCGTCTGACCGCCGCGGCCTGGTCAAGCGCGGACGCGAATGGATCCATGGCCGTTAATGGTGCCGATTCTGGCGGGCGGGTAGGGCGACGAGGCCAGGGCACTCTCGAAAGCGGCTGCGTTTGCAGGCGGGATCGCCACCAGTAGCCCGCCGCTCGTCTGGGCGTCACACAGCATCATCTGGTCGAGCGTTGCGGTGCTCCCCCAATCGACCTGGTCGCGATACGCATCGTAGTTGCGGCGGCTGCCGCTTGGAAAGAGGTCGCGTTCAGCCAGGTCGCGAACACCGTCGAGAAATGGGACCGCGCGCAGCTCGATGTCGGCGCCTCCCGCGAGATTCGCGAGGTGCCCGATCAGCCCATAGCCCGTGACATCCGTGGCGGCGGTCGCGCCCGCGGCGACCATGGCTTCGGACGCCACGCGGTTGAGGTTCGACATGACCTCGACCATCTGCCGCTCCAGGGCCGGCGGGCAGAGCCCGCGCTTGATGGCCGTCGCCACCAGCCCGGAACCCAGGGGTTTGGTGAGGAAGAGGACGTCGCCGCGGTGCGCCCCCTCATGGCCGACGATACGATCCGGATGCACCTCACCGATCACGGCATAGCCGAACTTCGGCTCCGCATCGTCGATTGAGTGGCCGCCGACGACGGCAATGCCCGCCTCGGTCATCTTGGCGGCGCCGCCCGCGACGATCTTCTCCAGCAGGCCGGTGCTGAGCTTCTCGCGCGGGAAGGCGGTGATGCCAAGCGCGAACAGCGGTCGCGCGCCCACCGCGTAGACGTCGCTGACGGCGTTGGCGGCCGCGATGGCGCCGAAATCGGCCGGGTCGTCGACGATGGGCGTGAAGAAATCCACGGTCGCGACCAGCGCGCGATCGTGCGCGATCCGATAGACGGCCGCGTCATCCCGTGACGACGACGCCGTCAGCACGTTGGGGTCGACGATCGGGGGCAGAGCCCCGAGTACCTGCCCTAGCTCCACCGGGCTGAGCTTGCAGGCTCAACCGGCCCCGTGGCTGTACTCCGTCAATCGCAGTGGTGAGTCCATTGGCCTAAATCTAGCCTCGATATCTCATCGCCGCCTCGTACACGCACTCGGCGCCGAACTCGAGCGCGCTGACAGGAACGCGCTCATCGGCCGCGTGGATCGTCGGCGATGAGTTGAAGTCCGGTGGAATGTTGAGCGGCAGGAAACCATACGTGCGGATCCCCAGCCGCGCGAAATGACGCGCATCGGTGCCGCCGGTGACCAGGGACGGCACGGGCACGCAGCCCGAGTCGGCCTCCTTCAGCACGGAAGCAAAGAGCTCGAACTGCGAGAGGTCCACCTCAGGCTGCGCGGGCCCCACGAGCAGGACCTCGATCTCCGGCTCCGATCCGACCGCCTCCCGCAGCTCTCGCACCATATCCTCCGGCCCGAACCCCGGCAGGAGGCGGCCGTCCAGCTGCACCTGCACCTCGCTGGGGATGACATTGATCTTCAGGCCGCCGCTCACGATCGTCGCGTTGACGGTGTTGTGCAGCGCGGCGTCGAGTCCGCGGCTCAGCGCGCCGAGCTCCGCGAGCGCCGCGTCGGTGCGCGCCGGATCGAGAAGCGCGCCGATGCGGCCCCTCAAGGGCTCGTCCAGCGCGTCGCGCATCGCTTCCAGCTGGTGGCGGACCGGGGTCGTGATGTGGACCGGCAAGCGGCCGCCGTCGAGCCTGGTCAGCAGGTTGCCGAGCTTCGCCATCGCTCCGCCGCGCGCCGGCACAGATCCGTGGCCGCCGGGGCCACGTAGCGTGACCAGCATCTGGCAGCCGCGCTTCTCAGAGACCATGATCGGGTAGAAGCGACGGCCGCCGGCATGGAGCGCGACGCCGCCGGATTCGCCGATGGCATGACGGATGCCGGCGAAGAGCTCGGGGTGAGCATCGACCAGCCACCGGGCGCCGCAGATGCCTCCCGCTTCTTCGTCGGCCAGCACGGCCAGGACTAGATCGCCCGCCGCCCCGCCGCGAGCCTGAGCGCGAATCAAGGCGCCGACCATCATCGCCACGCCGCTCTTCATGTCGAGGGCGCCGCGACCCCACAGGTACCCGTCGATGATGTCGCCTCCGAACGGCCGGTGGCGCCAGTCCTGGTTGACCGTGGTCACGACGTCTACGTGGCCCTGAAGAAGGAGTGGAGGGGCCTCGCCGCGACCCTTCACCCGAGCGACGAGGTTGGGGCGTCCCGGCTCGCTCTCATATCGCGCGCAATCGATGTTCGCGTCGCGCAGCAGCCGTTCGACGAGCTCGACCGCGAGGTGCTCTTCGCCGGGCGGGTTCGTGGTGTCGAGCCGGATCAGGTCGCGCGTGAGCTCCACGACGAACGGCAGGGCGGGCACCTGCGCAGGCTAGCTGATCGACGTTTGCTCGAGACGGCGGATGATCGCGGCCTTCAGAGGCGGGTGGCCATCGAATCCCGGGTCGGTCTCGCGCACCCGTTCCACCTCCGCCCGGATTTCGTCGATCAGCGCTGGTCGCTCCAGTGCCTGCATGGCCTCGTCCGACATCCCGTGCTGCCGCGCCCCGAGCAGCTCCCCCATCCCCCGTATGCGCATGTCCTCGAGGGCGAGCTTGAATCCGTCCCGGATGGTCCTCACGAGCTCGAGGCGCCTCACGCTTGCGTCCGAAGGGTCGTCAGCGAGCAGCAAGCAGTAGCTCTCGGCCGCGCCCCGCCCGACTCGGCCTCGGAACTGATGCAGCTGCGCCAGCCCGAAACGGTCTGCGCCCTCCACCATCATCACCGTGGCGTTGGGGACGTCCACTCCCACCTCGACGACGGCCGTCGCGACCAGGACCTGGATTTCGCCCGCGACGAAGCGCCGCATGACTTCGTCTTTCTCTTTGAGGCGCCCATGAATGAGCGCCATCGTGAAGTCCGGGAACACGTCCTTCCTCAACCGCTCGAACTCGGCCGTCGCCGACCGCGCCACCACCTTCTCCGATTCCTCGATCAGCGGGCAGATGACGAAGGCCTGGCGGCCCAGGTGGACCTGGGTCTTGACCAGCTCGTAGGCGCGCGGGCGTTCGTCCGGCGGCACCACCTCGGTCTCGACCGGCGTGCGTCCAGGTGGCAGCTCGTCGATCACCGACACTGACATCTCTCCGAATCGAGCGAGAGCGAGAGTCCGCGGAATGGGCGTGGCGGTCATGGCCAGGAAATGGGGCCGGCCTTTGCCCTTGGCTCGCAGAAGCTCGCGCTGGCGGGTGCCAAAGCGGTGCTGCTCATCGACCACTGCCAGCCCGAGGTCCGCGAACTCGACGTCGTCTTCGATCAACGCGTGTGTGCCCACGACGAGGGCGCAATGGCCGCTCGCGGCGGCCGCCCGGACGCGCCGGCGCTCCGCCGCGCTCTGGCTGCTGACCAGGAGCTCGACGGTGAGCCCTGGAAAGCTCTGCTCCAGATACTCCCGGAACCTGTGCAGGTGCTGGCGAGCCAGGATCTCGGTCGGCGCCATCACCACGGACTGCAGGCCGGCGGCGTGCGCCATGGCGGCGCCCGCGGCCGCCACCGCCGTCTTGCCCGACCCGACGTCGCCGTTCAGGAGGCGGTTCATCGGCGTGGTCCTTTCCATGTCCTGGAACGTCTCCCACATCGACCGGCGCTGCGCCGTGGTCAGCTCGAAACCGAGCCCGCGCTTGAAGGCATCGATCACTTCCTGGCGATAAGGAATCGGGGAAGCCGGCTCGGCAGCGATGCTCGCGCGCATGAGGGCGAACACCGCCTGCAGCTCGAACAGCTCGGCAAAGCCCATCCGGCGTCGCGCGTCCAACCACTCGCTTTCGGTCGCCGGTTTGTGGCCGAGCCGCACCGCCTCCGACAGTGGCAGCAGGCGATGGCGATCGCGCACGTCTTGGGGCAGCTCGTCGTCCAGCCGGTCGGCCAGGGGCAGGGCGGCATCGACCCAGCCAGACAGCTTCTTGGAGGTAAGCCCCTTGACCAGGTGGTATTTCGGCATGAGGCCGCCGATGTATTTCGGGCCGGCGCCATCGCTTCCGTGGAGCAGCTCGTGGTGCGGATTGCGCATCTCGAAATGACCGAACCGGGTGGCTCTGACCGTGCCGGCGACGGCCACGCGATCTCCCCTATGCAGCTGGCCGGCGATCCACGGCATGTTGAACCAGACCAGGTTCAGCTCATCGTCGGCGTCGTCGGCCAGCGCGCCCTGGGTGAGCTTGAGCTTTTTGTACCTGCTGATCTTGGGTGCGATCCGGACGATGGTGCCGACGACGGTGGCCAGCGTCCCGTCCTGCAGGACCGCGACCGCTTTCGGGTCGCCGAACTGCTCCCAGCCGAAGGGCAGGTGCAGGAGCAGGTCGCGGACGGTGAAGATGCCCAGAGCGGCAAGCCGCTTCTGATCGAGGGGCTTGACCCTGGGCAGCTCCTTCACCGGGGAGTCCAGGGCCAGCCGGGGGTTCAGGACGACCATCCAGCCAAAATAGGACCAATACGGGTTACAGTGCAGCATCGTGAACGAAGGACCGACCGGCTCGCCACCTGAAGAAACCCCAGCGGCGCCCGAGCCCACGCCCGCCGGCCAGCCGGCGGCCTGGGAAGTACCCGTCCACACGCCCCCCGCCGTCGCGGCGGAGCCTGCGCCCTATGTACCGCCTCCCGACTACACCGCGCCCCCTGGTTATGGGGCGCCCGTCGCCGCGGCTCCCCGTCGCAGCTCGGGTCCGATCATCGTCGCGGTCGCCGTCCTGGTCGTCCTCGTCCTTGCCGCCATCGGTTATGCCGTGGCCGGTTTTACGTTCGCCACGAGCAGGATCGACAGCTCGACCAAGGCGCTCAACACGGTTATCACCAACGAGAACGCGATCACGGCCCAGTTCAACTCCACCAAGGACGTGTCCGCGCTGGACACCAAGGCCACTGGGACCGAGTTGCAATCGGACAAAACCGCCGTGGCCAAGGTGGTGACCCAGTCGCAAGCCGCTCAGGCGACCATCACGACCGATCAGGCCTCCCTCGTCTCTGCCCAGGACAGCCTCAGCGAGAACTCCTGGCTGACGACGTTGAGTCGCTCGCGCCTGGACAACATGTCAGGCAAGATCGGGCACTGGCGCAACGCGCTGGTGAGCGCGAAGACGATTACCACTGACCTGGTTCAACTCGGGACCTTTCTCCAGTCGTACGACGACGCACTCATCGATAGCGACAAAGTGACCACCACGATCAACGCGAGCGACTTCACGGGCCTGGCGTCCGCGCTGGTATCGCTCAAGGGCGACGTCGCCAAGGCCATTTCACTTGCGGATGCCCCTGGGCTTCCGCCGGACATGAAGGCGTTCCTGACTGATCTGCAAACAGAGGGGGCCGATACCACAAAGTTGCTGAACGACGCGATCAATGGCGCCGACAACAACACGTTGACGGCGGAAGCGAACCAGGTCGATGCCGACGGCGTCAAGGTGGATGCGCACGACATAGCCAAGATCAACCTTGCCGTCCTTGCGTTCTACACGCCCCTGGTCGACGCTTACAACGCAGAGGTTGCCAAAGCCAACGCCATGTAGGTGCGCTGGAGGCGCATTCGTCGCATGGGTATAGATTCCAATGACGTGACCGAGCTGCCGCCTGATGCGGCGCCTCCGGCTGATGCGACGTCTCTAGCTGATGCGGCGTCTCCAACCCCTTCCGCGGTCGGTTCTCGCAACGCCCGCATCGTCGCCGCGATCGTCATCGTGGTCCTGGTCGCAGTCTTCGGCTACGCCGCCGCCGGTTTCACGTTCGCCACGAGTCGACTGGATGGCGCCAGGAACACTTACAACGCGGTGGTCGCTCACCAGAACGCCATCACCGATACGGTGAACCTGTTCAACACCAAGTTCACGACCACGACCACGAACGCGACCGCGACCGCGAGCGACCTCAAGGCCGATCGGGCGCTGCTGGACGAGGTCGTGAGCAAGTCGAAGGCAGCCGAGACCACAGGCGCAGCCGACGACGCCCTGCTGGCGTCTGCTCAGGCCAGCCTGACCGACAGTTCATGGCTGACTGTGTTCAACCGCTCGAATCTCGATCACTACTCGAGCAAGATCGGCCATGAACGCAGGGCTCTTGGCGATAGCAAGACTCTCACGGGCGACTACGTGCTCCTGGCGACGTTCTATCAGTCATTCTTCGACGCGCTCATAGATTTCGACACGGTCGGCAACAAGATTCAGGCGTCAGATTTCCAGGGTGCGCTCGCAGGCGTCTCAACGCTGCAGACCGACCTGGGCAAGGCGCTGCTGGCGTCAAACGCGCCGGGGCTGCCCCCTGAGGTCCACCAGTTCATCGTCGACTTTCAGACTTTCGCCACAGACGAAGGCAAGCTTCTCGCCGCGGTCAACACGAGCGATGTGAGCGCAGGGCAGTCTCTGTCGCCCAAAGTCACGGCTGACGTCACCAAGTTGGACTCGTACGACTTCACCAAGATCGGGAATGACATCGCGAGCTACTACACGCCCTTGATCGACGACTACAACTCGGAGATCTCCAAAGCCAACGGCATGTAGGGCTATGAACCCGGCCGCTCAAGCCATGGGGAGTAAATTTCACTGTCGTGAGTGATCTGCCGCCGTACCCGCCTCCACCGCCAGGTCCGCCGGCGCCTGACCCGGGCCCGGCAGGCGATGCGCCCGCGCCCGCGCCGCCGCCCGTACAGGCAACTCCAGAAGCACCTCCTCCACCCGCCGCCTACCCAGCAGCCAGTCGCTACGTAAGCGCAACGCCCGCTTATGGATATTCGCCGCCCCCCGGCGTGCGACGCGTCTCGCGGAACCTGCGGGTGGTCATTGCCTCGGTCGTCGTCGTCGTCGTGCTGCTGATCGGGGTCATCGCCTACGTGTCTGCAGGATACGTCTACGCATCGAGCCGCATCTCGGACGCCAGCGGCGCCATCAACGGTGCGAGCGCCCATCGCGCCTACGTGAACACCACATTCGACCTCCTGGACCAGCAGGTGAGCTCGTTCGCGGCGATGACCGATCCCAAGTTGGGCAAGTCAACCGCCGGCGAGCTGGTTACCGAGTCTCAGAACATGAGCGCGATTGTCGGCGGCGACGATCAGGCGATGGTGACGGCTCGCTCTCGTCTGCACGACCAGCGATGGCTCACTGCGATCAGCAGCGCGCGCCTCGACGCCGAAGCCGGCCGCATCGACCACGCGCGTAGAGCCATGGGCACGCTCAAATCGGCCACCGGCGACTACAGGCTGTTGGGACAGTTCTTCCAGGCCTTTTACCAGGCTCTGACCGATTTTGAAACGCTGTTGACCGACGACAAGAACGCCGATATCGTCGGCGAATCCAGCGCTGACACGGCGCTGCAGGCCGACGTGGCCAAAGCGCAGCAGCTGACGGCAAACACGCCCGGGCTGCCACGCGAATACTCCGACTTCCTGGTTCCCTTGCTTGCGTTCGCGGTTGACGGAGCGAAGGTGTTGAATGCGCGCACGCCGGCGGCTTACGACGCGGCCAACAAATCAGTGACGGCAGACTTCGTGGCCATGAATGCTGTCGACTTCACCGGCACCTCGGCCAAGATCAAGTCTTACTACCAGCACTACCGCGACGACTTCAACGCGGAGATGGACAAGGCGACAACCTGACCGGCCTATACGCAGACGATTCGATAACCCGGCGTGTCAGCCGCGAGAACATCCTCCTACTGGGTGGTGGGCGCGCGCTGCTGATGCAGCTTGCGCACCCCAAGGTGGCGGCGGGGGTCGACGATCATTCGGACTTCCGCGCGCATCCCATCCGTCGTCTTCGCCGCACCGTGCTGGTGACGATGGCGATCGTTTTCGGTGAGCGAGAGACCGCCCTGGCCGCCGCCCGAGCGGTCAATCAAGCGCACTCCCGCGTTCGGGGTGACGACTATCACGCGCTCGACCCTGATCTCCTGCTGTGGGTGCACGCAACGCTTGTCGACTCCGCTCTCGTCACCTACCAGACTTTCGTTGCGCCCCTGACAACACCTGAGCGTGAGGACTTCTACCAGGAGTCGAAGCTGCTGGGCGAGCTGCTCGGAATCCCGCGGGATCGCTTCCCGGAATCGCTTCGGGATTTCGACCGCTACCTGCTCGGGATGATCGCGGGGGGTGAGGTGTCCGTCACCCCACGCGCGAAGGCACTGGCCCGTTTGGTGGTGCGGCCCCGACTGCGTCTGCTGCCGGGACCGCTGATGGTTCCGTTCGAGGTCGTGACGACCGGGCTGCTGCCTCCTGCCCTGAGGGAGTCGTATGGCCTGGCCTGGGGACGGGGGCAGCAGAATGCGTTCAAGCTCGCCGTCGCCGCCGTGCCTCGGATCGTGGCGCTGACGCCGCCGGTGCTGCGCGTGTGGCCGCTCCCCGGCAAATCGGTGAGGTTGGCTACTTCTTGATGTAGACCACGCCGAGGGCTTTGGGCCCGGTGTGAGTTCCGAGGACACAGCCGATCTTGCCGATCGCGACCTCTTGGTCAGGCAGCTCGGCGCGCAGTCCCACCGCCACCTTTAGAGCCTCATCGAGCGCCTGGGCGTGCATCACTGCGACGTGCTCGACCGGCAGCTCGCCGCGAAAATAGTCGACCATCCGTGAGATCGCCCGCGACCGCGTCCGCACTCGCTCGACCGGCTTGATCTCGCGATCGGCGACCAGGAGGAGCGGCTTGAGGTCGAGCATGGTCCCGATCATCGCTTGGGCCCGATTGAGGCGACCGCCCATCTCGAGGTAGCGCAGGGTGTCGAGAAGCGCGAGGACCCGGGTTTTCGGGACGCGCGCCTCGACGGCGGCTGTGGCCGCCTCCAGGGTTTCGCACTCTGCGGCCACCCTGCACAGGAAGGCGATAGGCATCGTCACGGTCTGGCTGTCGACGACCTCGACCCGAAAGCCTGCCACCGATTCCGCACCGATCCGCGCGGCCTCGGCAGTCGCGGAGAGCTGGGCGCCGAGGTGGATGGAGATGCACCCGTCATGGTTTTCTGCCAATCGTCGATAAACCTCAGCAAACTCGCCCGGCGACGGGGCTGACGTGGTCGGTAGCTTCGTCGCGGCGGCGAGCCGGCCGAAGAACTCGTCGTCGGACATGTCGACGCGGTCGCGAAATGTCTCGTTGCCAAAGATGACCTTCAGCGGCACCACCTCGATGCCGTACCGAGCACGCCATTCGTCGGGAAGATCGGCGGTGGAGTCGGTGACCACCGCGAACCGACGCTTGGAGGTCACCGGGCGGGACTATTCGACAGAGAGGATGAATGGGTAGTGCTGCTGGCCGCCTTGCTGGACCTCGACCTCCAGGCCGGGAAAGTTGGAGCGGATCGCCGACTCGAGGTGAGCCATGTCGTCGTCGCTCGCGCCCTGGCCTCGATAGACGGTGACGAGCTCGTATGCGTCGGGTCCAAGCTTACCGAGCGCCTTGTTGACGACTTCGGCGTAGTCGGCGCCCGCGAACTCCAGCTTGTCGTTGATGAGCCCGATCACATCGCCCTTCTTGACCTTGAGGCCGTTCGAACGCGTGTCGCGCACCGCGTGTGTCACCTCGATCGTCTGGATGCGCGCGGCCTCGGCCTTCATGGCCGCCGCGTTGTCGGCTCCGCCGCGCTCGGGCCGGAACGCGACCACCGCGGCGACGCCTTGCGGAACGCTGCGGGTCTCGATCACATGGACCTTCTTCTTGGTCAGGCCGGCAACCTGGCTCGCCGCGAGGATGACGTTGCCATTGTTGGGCAGGAGGACGACCTCGTCGTACGGCACGCCGTCGACTGCGGTGAGCATGTCCTGGGTGCTCGGATTCATGGTCTGGCCGCCCTCGACGATCGCGTCGACACCGAGGCCGCGAAAGATCTCGACCAGCCCGCTGCCTGCGACCACAGCGACGAGACCGACTCCGTTGGCGCGCGGCGGCCGGCCGGCAGCCGACTCGCTGTCGAGGATGCGCTTGTGCTGGGTCGACATGTCGCCGACGTTGAGCTTCAGGATCTTCCCGAAGCCGCCGGCGAGGTTGATGACGCGCGTGGGGTCGTCCGTGTGGACATGAACCTTGACCAGCTCCGGTTCGCCCACCACGAGCACCGAGTTGCCGAGCGCCTCGATCTCGTTTCGTATCTGGTCGAGGTCGAGGTTGGTGCCGTCGATGAGGAACTCGGTGCAGTAGCCCCACCCGCCTTCAGGCAGGTCGAGGGCGATCTGCGCCGCCTTCGGCCTCGCCGCGGTCGTGTCGAGTTGGAACGATTCCACCTCCTCGACCGACTTCAGCATTCCCTCGAGGATGATCTGCAGGCCAAAGCCACCGGCGTCGACGACGCCCGCGTCCCGAAGGATCTGCAGCTGGCTCGGCGTCTTCAAGACGGCTGCTCTCGCCCCGGCAGCTGCGGCCGCGATGACGCTCGGGACGGTGGCATCGTCGTCGCCTGCGGCTGCGGCTGCTGACCGGCCGGCCTCGCGGGCGACTGTGAGGATGGTGCCTTCAGTGGGTTTGTTGACGGCGCGGTAGGCGGCGTTGGCGGCCTCCTCGAAGGCGATGGCAAGCTCTCGAGGGGTCAGCGAGCTCTTGCCCTCGACCGCGCGTGCGAACCCCCGAAAGATCTGTGAGAGGATCACGCCCGAGTTCCCACGAGCACCCATCAAGCTGCCGTGCGAGGCGAGCTTGGCGATCTTGCTCACCTCGGCAGCGTTCGACTCCTTGATGTCCTCGACGGCGGACTGGAGCGTGAGCAGCATGTTGGTGCCCGTGTCCCCGTCCGGTACCGGGAACACGTTGAGACGATTCACCTCCTCGTGGTTGGTCGCCAACCAGTTGAGGCTGCCGAGCAAGGCCTGCTTGAAGAGGGGACCGTCGACCCCGGCCGGCCTACGGGAGGCCTGACTCAGCGCCGCTCTTCCTTGACGCCCTGAACGTTCACGTTGACCTCCACGACGGGCACGTTCACTGCCCGTTCGACTTCGAATTTGACCGTTTCCTGCAGGTTGTGGGCGACTTCGGAGATCCGCATCCCGTAGAGCACGATCACGTAGATGTCGATCGCCAGCCCACCCTCGACCTCGACCACCTCCACGCCGCGATCCACGCTTTCCCTTCGGAGCAGCTCGGCCACGCCATCGCGGAGTCCGCGCGCGGCCATGCCGGAGACGCCATAGCAGCTCGTGGCGGCGTGGCCGGCGATGGCTGCGACGGCGGACGGGAAGACTTCGATTCTGCCCCAGCGCTGAGCCCGCCCGAGCGCCGTGGGGGTTTTCGAGGCCATGGAGAGCCCATGGTACAATTCGGTAACGCTCAGGTGAGATCGGCTCCCCCGGGCCTCTGCCTTTCGACTGAATTCCCCCTCCGAAGGTGACTCATGGCCAAACGCTGCGCGATTTGCGGCAAAGAGCCGCAGTACGGACACCACGTCAGTCATGCCAAGAACCGGGTCAACCGGAGATTTGAACCCAACCTGCAGATGGGCCGCGTGACCGTGGCCGGGCGTTCGGTCCGCGCGCGCGTCTGCACCCGCTGCCTGCGCACCTACGCCGCCTGAGCGACAGCTCGTTTCTGAGCTTCGGGGTCCTCAGCCGAAGTCGAGGCCGTGGACCTCGCCGAGCGTCCGCAGGTCCTGGCGCAGCGAGGCCCACACACGTTCCTGCGCCTCCTCCGCCGGGATCACGCCGGAGGCATCGTTGAGATCGGCGGCCAGGTCCGGCCGTTCGACCATCTCGGCGAAGAGCAGGGTCCAGGCTCGCGGCACCACCTCGTAGATGGCGTACCCCCCGCCCCCCAACGCCAGCCACCGCCCCTCGCACAGCTCATGGGCGAGCTCGTGGAACATCGCCCCCACACGCGGCCAGATCCGCGTGGTGGCGGCGAGGTGAGCCAGCGGATCCAGGTAGTGCGTGTCACAGCCGTCCTGGGTCACAAGCACGGTCGGCTTGAACCGGCGCAGCATGGCCGGGACCACTTTTTCGAATCCTTCGAGCCACGGTTCGTCCCACGTGAAAGGTATGAAGGGCAGGTTTGCCGCTGCGCCTCGACCCTCACCGATGCCGCAATCCCTCGGGAATCCCGTACCGGGAAACAGGTAACGACCACTCTCGTGAAGGCTGATCGTGAGCACATCCGGATCGGAGTAGAAGATGTCCTCGACGCCATCGCCGTGGTGAACGTCCACATCGACATAGGCGACTCGATGCCCGCGCTCGCGCAGCCACCGGCACGCAATCGCTGGGTCGTCGTACGTGCAGAAGCCCGACGCGCGGTCACGATGCGCGTGGTGCAGACCGCCTGACGGGCTGAACACATGAAGCGCAGCTCCACTCTCCAGGGCTTCGGCGCCGACAATGGTCGCGCCCACCACCAAAGACGTCCCTTCGTGCAGCTCGTCTGAGATTGGATTGTCGGCGGATCCGAAGCCGGCGGCTTCGACAAGCTCGGGCGGCACCTGGGGCCGCTGGGCGGGGTCGCTCAGCTTGCTCACCAGGTCCACATACTCGGGCGAGTGAACGAGCTCGAGCTCGGCGACGGTTGCGCGCCGTGGCGGCAGCAGGTGAGCGTGCTCGATCAGGCCCGTTGCGCGGATCAGATCCACGGCCAGCTTGACCCGGATCGGCTGCAGCGGGTGCTGGTCGGAAAGGCGATGCTTCATCAGCTCCTCGCCGTACACGAGCGCGACCGGGCCGGGCATGGGCACGTAGGCTAACAGGGGCATGGGTTACCTCAAACTTTTCGAATCGGTTCCCAACTTCTCTGAAGGAAGGCGTGCCGAAGTCATCGCAGAGATCGCTGGCGCTGCCGCCCACGCGCACGTCCTCGACGTAGACGCCGACGCCGATCACAACCGGGTGGTCGTCTCTCTTGCCGGTGAGGGCCCCCACATCGTCGACGCGCTGGCTGCATCCGTCCGGGTGGCGGCCCAACGGATCCACCTCCGCGAACACGGTGGAGTCCACCCGCGAGTGGGAGCTGCCGACGTCATTCCGATCGTGCCCCTCGGTGAGGCGTCACTCGACGCCGCTCGCGAGCTCGCCAGGGACCTCGGCGAGCGGATCTGGAACGAGTTGCGCATCCCGGTTTTCTTCTACGGATACGGTGAAAAGGACACGCTTGCGGACATTCGAGCCGGCCGTGTGCGTCCGACTCTCGGCGGTCCCGAACTGCACCCGTCCGCGGGCGCTGTATCTGTCGGCGCACGGCGACTCTTGCTGGCATTCAACATCCTGTTGCCTGGGTTGGGTTTGAAGGCGGCTCGCGCGCTGGCCAGATCGTTGAGGGAATCGGCCGGCGGCATGCGTGGAGTGCAGGCCCTGGTCTTCGAACTGCCGCGTGGCGTTTTGAGCTCGGACGAACGCATTCAGTTATCCCTGAACCTATTCCGCCTCGATGAGACGACGCCCTCAGCAGTGATCACGGAGCTGGAGCGGCGCGGCATAGAGGTCGGCCGGCAGCAGGTGATCGGATTGTGCCCGGCGCTCGTCGCTCTCCCGGCTGCAAGCGGGCGGTTGCTCGAGGCGCGTCTGGCCGCTGCCGCTGCCCGACGCGGCGCGGAGCTTTGTGCGGCGCGCGGTGATGACGAGCACACCAGACTCGCGGGGCGGCTGGAGCGAGAGGTAGATGATCTCGCCCGCATCGGAGTCGATCAGGGTGAGCTGCTCGCCGGCGCGGAGCGGATGGCGGCGCTGGTCCAGGTTCTCAACGCCGCCGGTGTCCTCGAGCCCGAGCTGGGGGCCATGCTCGACATCGCGGCACGAGGCCTTCGGTCCGCGCTTGACCGCGACACGCTGTCTCGGCACACGGCGCGAATCGGCGCGCTCGACCACAGAATCGGGGAAGTCGGCCCCTAGGCCCCTAGGCCCCTCGCGTCCACAGTCACATTGCAAGCGCCGCCGTCGACCTGGATCTCGTACCGATCGGAGGCGTGGTCGTACTCGCTCGTCTGCGCTGTCAGGGTCCCCACTGCCTTGCTGTGGCGGCCGTCGAAGCTCAGGCTCGCGGCCCCACCCGACACTGAGACCGAGGCGGCAACCCCGGCAGGCCGGTGCACGTTCACGGTCAGTGCGCCTCCGTTGATCGTGATCGGCACCGTGCCGGAGGGCGCGCCAAGGGAGATCTCCTCTTTGCTCGCCCCGGTGTTCAGGTCGATGCTCGCGACGTGAACCGTGGACAGCGTGAACGTGTTGCTCGACTCACCGGTGTCGACGCCAATTTTCCAGGGCACGCTGGAGCTGAGCTGCAGGGTGAGAGCGAATCGGCGGCTCTGGAAAAAGAAGCCCGAGGTGTCGTTCTGTGAGATATGGAGCTCACCGCTCGAGGAATCCAGGCTCACAGCCGGCTTGCGCCCCGAGTACTCGATATGCGCACGAAAGAGGTCGTCGCCGATGGAGCTGCTTCCTTGCATGGTGACGGTCGCTGAGCCTGCGTCGACCTGGACCGCCGCATGATTGAGGCTCCCAATCTTGCCGGCGGTATCGAGAGTCTGGATCCCCGTCGGAGTCGAAGGCCCAAGCGCCACGTAAGCCGCTGCGCCGCCGATCGCGAGCAGGACGATCACCGCGGCGGCAATTTCGGCGCTCACTCCTTGCAACGCACGCCGGACGACGAGCTCCAGCCCGATCACGACCAGGATCAGCGGCCACAGGTCCACCAGACGGTCGAGGCGGTCGACCGGGACCAGCCCCACGTTGACGAGCAGGGCGAACACCCCGACCAGGATCAGGATCGCCGGCCAGAAGAGGCTCCTATACCTCCGATTCATTCCGAACCCCGTGCTCCAGATCGACTAGGCGCGTGTTCGCCTGAGGATGAGCCACACACCAAGACCGATCAACGCCAGTGGCCAGATCAAATCCCCACGCAGCCAGGTCAGGAGGTGAAGGTTGCTCAGGAGCAGATAAACCCCGAATACGATCAAAACGGCGGGCCAGAAGTACTCGCGACGCCAGAGGTTCATGGGGCCGATTCTGACATGGACGGGCTTTAGATCGGCGCGACCACCTCGAACAGTCCGGGCCGTTCCCTGAGTGCCGCCTCCACCAGCTCAGGGCCCGCCACCGTCGCCTGGACGTGGCGACCACGCGCCAGGTACTTCGCCGCTACTCGCTTGAGGTCGGCGGCGGTGACCTCGAGGAGTCGCCCCTTGAACTTCTCGCGCTCTTGTCGGGTGAACCCCGTAAGCCGGTTGCCGGCCTCGCGCCGGCCTTTGATGTCGGGAGATTCCAGAGGGTCGACGTCGCCACAAGCGCCCAGGATTGCCTCCTTCAGGGCGTCGACGGCCACCTCGCCTTCGATGAGCCATGTGATCGCCCGGTCGAACGTGTCATACGTGCGAGTTATGTTCGGATCACGGTATGAGGCCATGTAGAACGTTCCGCTGCCGATGCTCGCCTGGGCCATCGCTCCGTATGCGCCGCCCTTTTCACGGAGCTCGCGGTGCAGGAAAGTGTCGCGGAGATAGTTGGCCAGCACCAGCAATGCAGGCGCGTCGCGGTGGGTGTAGCGAACGGTTTTGAATCCGCGGACGTTGAACGCCACCGGCAGTGGCGTCGTCCGCGCTTCCGGGGCGGCGGCGAGTGGGTCCGGCTTCTCGACATGGCCGTTCGCGCCGCCCGCCGGCAGCGCGCCGACCAAACCCTGCAGTCGCTCGGCGATGGCGTCGATCATCGACTCTTCACAGGTCACGATGATGTGGACCGAGTCCTGGCGGAAGAGGGCGGTACGGATGGCGACCAGCCTGGTGATGACCTCGCCCAGCTCCAATACAGCAAGCCGAGCCAGCCGGCGAACCTCGTGAAGCATTCCGATCCCCTGCAAACCGTCGTTGATGGCGCCTTCGGAGCTGAGCTTGGAGGTGGCCCTGAGGAGGGCGAACTGAAAGCCGAGACCGGCGATCGAGCTCTCAAGCCGCGTTGCGCTTTCGTCGATGACCTCCTTGAGCCGGCTTGGTTCGACTTCCAGCCGAGCTGTCAGGTCGGTGAGCAGGTCGATGAACGGACCGACGTTGCGGTCGAGCGCGCGCCCTGAGACATAGAAGGACTGCAGGTAGTCGTCGCGTGCTGCCAGTGGCTGGACCGCCGGAGCCGCGCCCAGTCCGCCGGTGTAGCCCGCAATGCGGGACGCTATCTCGACATAGTCCTGGCCGGCCGCTCCTGTTTGGGTGAACACGCGGCTGAACAACGGCAGCTCGTCCTTCAAGTCCTGCGGCAGGGCTGAGAAGTCTGAGCGAATGTCGATATACGTGATCCCGTTGGTTGGGAGCGGGAAAAACTCCACGGTCGCAGGTCCGATGTTGATGCGCCGGCTGGTGACGTCTTCGAATTGCATGGGGATGTCGGTCAACTCGAGGGACGGCAAGACGGCGACATCCTGCTTGGCTTCCTGCGCGGCTTTGAGGCGAAGCGCGTCGGCGACGATACGGGCTCGGTCTGCGTCCGTGAGCGTGTCTTCGATGGCCGCCAGGCGCTCCAGCTCCTGGCGCCGCTTTCGTTCCTCGAGGTCGGGGTCTGGCTCGAGGCCGAGCAGGCCTCGATGTTGATTGTCCAAAAGCTCGGCCGCGATCAGGTTCTCGAAGAAACGCCCTTCTCTTCGCGCCTGCTCGAGGTGTTCGAGGTCGGCATCGAGATTCAGGGGGGTATATGGATCGCCACCGTACTGGTAGGGCCCGAGAAAAGTGAACAGAACCTTGAGCGCATACGGATAACCGGCGTTCGAGCGTTCCCTCTTCTCGAACTCGAGCCTGTGAATGGCAGCATCGACTTGCGCTTTGTCCACACCATCTCTGGCGAGTTTTTCGAGGGTCTGCAGGACGACTGCCTCGACCTTCTGTGCATCCTCGATGGCGATTCCCTTCAACCCAGCGCCAAAGACCGTCTCTCTGTAGTCGTCATGAAAACCGCTGCCGTCCGCCAATGCGCTGCCGATCTTCGAGTCGATGAGGGCTTTGCGTAGAGGCGAGCCAGGATTGCCGAGCAGAACTTCGGACAGGACTCTCATCGCCAGCAGCTGGAACGAGTCGACAGCCGGCACCGTGACCCACCCGACGAGGGCCTGGGCTTTGCGCGAGTTGTCTTCGCCCGGGGTGGCCGGGTAGGCCTCGACCGATGTGACGGGCTTCTTGAATCGCGCCACATTTGGGATCGACGTGTCGATGGCGAACCGCTCGAACTGCGCCAGTGCGTTCTCTTCGATCGTGGCGAGGGTTCTGTCCAGCGGCTGGTCGCCATAGGTGTAGAAGTACGCGTTGCTCGGGTGGTAGTGCGCCGCGTGAAACCTCCGCAGCTGCTCCCAGGTGAGATCGGGGATATGCTCCGGGTCTCCGCCCGAATCGTTCGCGTAGGTTAGACCCGGAAATAACGTGCGCCCCAGGTTTCGCTGCATGGCCGCCTGCGGCGTCGCCAGCGCACCCTTCATCTCGTTGAAGACCACGCCCTTGTAACGGAGCCCGCTGGAGGGATCGGATGGGTCCTCGAATTCAAAGCGGATTCCCTCCTGCTTGAAGGAGTCCTCCTCCAGCAGCGGGAAGAAGACCGCATCGAGGTACACGAGCAGCAAATTCATGTAGTCCTTGGCGTTGCGCGTGCTGAATGGATAGGTGGTCGAATCGGAGCTGGTGAGTGCGTTCATGAAAGTCGCGAGCGAACGCCGGGTCATGCTGAAGAAGGGATCGCGCACCGGGAAGCGTCGCGATCCTGCCAGCACCACGTGCTCCAGGATGTGGGCCACGCCGGTCGAGTCGTTGGGGACGGTCGGAAAGGACACGGAGAACGCGTTGTTGTCGTCAGCGCACTCGACATGAATGTGCCTGGCCCCGGTACGCTCGTGAACAAGCTCGATGAATGAGCCCTCGAGCCTCTCGAGTGGCTCGCGGCGCACGATCGTGTAGCCGCCGACCGCCTCCAAACCGCGCACGCCGATACTGGCCATTCCACACTCTCCAATGACGGCGCCGCGTCTTCTGGCGCCGAAGAATCGCCGTTGTCCAGACTGAGTCCTTGCAGTCTACGAGCGGGACGCCTGCCGCCGCGACGATACGATTGGACGTGATGGTTTTCACCGAGCCGGAACTTGAGTTCCTTCGCTCGCAGCGCATCGGCCGTCTCGCCACCGTTGGACCGTCCGGATGGCCGCACGTCGTGCCGGTCATGTATGCGTTCAACGACTCCGGCGCCTTCGAATTCGACGTCGATGGGATCAAGCTCCGCAACCTGACCGCCGAGCCGCGCGCGGCCATCGTCGTCGATGCCATGGGACCCAAACGAGGCATGACCGTCCAGGGACGAGCCGAGCTCATCGGACCTGCGCGAGCTCGCCTGACGGGGGTGAGCAAGTTCAGCTGGGGCCTGTGATCACCACACGACATGAGGCGCAGACCTGGCTGTCGATTTGTCTTGGTTTCGTGCTCGTGGTCGGCGTCGCGTGTGGTGGTGGACCGAGCAGCACCGCTTCCAGCTCTCCTTCGGTCTCCGCAGCCTTCGGGTCTTCGCCTTCGCCCAGCCTTGGCTTCGATTGGCCCGAGTACCACCAGAGCGCGGCTCGCTCTGGCGTGGGCCCAGGCGCGCCTTCGCTTGGAATCCCCCATCAAGCGTGGCGGGCTGCGGTGGACGGCGATGTTTACGCTTCGCCCTTGATCGTTGCAGGGCACGTCGTGGTCGCGACCGAGAACAACACTGTTTACTCGCTGGATCTCTTCAGCGGCGCGGTGGTTTGGCATCGGCACCTGGGCGATCCTGTCGACGCATCCACGCTCCCCTGCGGAGACATCGGCCCGGTGACCGGCATTACGGGCACGCCGGCTGCGGATGTGGTGAGCCGTCGTTTGTATGTGGTCGCCTTCTTGCGCGGATACCACCACGTTCTCTTCACCCTGAGCTTGATCGACGGGTCGGTGGTGGGCCAACACGATGTCGACCCGCCCGGCTCGGACCCGTTGGTTCAGCAGGAGCGCGGCGCGCTTGCCCTAGGGTCGGGTCGCGTCTACATCCCATTTGGTGGGCTCTTTGGC
>Ga0099791_10000164_pt1 | contig 22442 bp, 18 predicted proteins | sample Rivendell_Oct201_7_FD_77318 | JGI IMG/M metagenome (GOLD analysis project Ga0099791, IMG submission 77318) | Vadose zone soil and rhizosphere microbial communities from the Eel River Critical Zone Observatory, Northern California to study diel... | ecosystem: Environmental > Terrestrial > Soil... | reverse complement strand
GTCGTCCGGCAGCAGGACGCAAAGTACCGCGTCGATTCCGGATTTTTCCGGCCTTTGGCTGCATCCCGGGCTCGGATTTGGCCCCCCGCTCTCGGGTCCGGGCCCGGTTCGAAACAAGACGCGGCTGCCCTCCGGCGCGAGCGACTTCAGGCAGGTGGTCGGCGATTACGCCAATCCGATTCTGAAGCCCGAAGCAGCGGAGGTGGTCAAGAAGTTCGGCGAAATCTCGTTGTCCGGCCGGATTTTTCCGGACCCGGACAACATGTGTCTGCAGAACCCCCTGCCCTACATCTTCTGGAACTTCAATGTCTATCTGCTGCAGCAACCTGACAAGGTCACCTTCATCTATCCGCACGACAGCGACTTCCGCACGGTGCGGCTGAACCAGCCTCATCCCGCAACGGTGGTCCCATCAATACACGGGGATTCGGTCGGCCATTACGAAGGCGATACGCTGGTCATCGACACCGTGGGGGTCAAGCTCGGACCGCATCGAATGGTCGATCGTTTCGGCACGCCCTATACGCAGGCCTTGCACGTGGTCGAGCGCTATCGTCTGCTCGACTACGAGGCCACCAAGGAAGCGCTGGAACGGGCCGAGAAGGAATGGCCGCGCGTCGGTGGTGTCGATCCCAACTACAGGGGCAAGGGCTTGCAGCTCGAATTCACGGTGGAGGATCCGGGCGTCTTCACCATGCCATGGTCGGCGACGATCACGTATGGCCGCAACGCGAACCAATCATGGGATGAACGTATTTGCGCCGAGAACGTGCAGTACGACTATCAGTACAACTACTTCTCCGACAAGGACGCGCGTCTTCCGACCGCTGACAAGCCGGATTTCTGATCGAAGCAGGCCATGAACGGGCTTCAGGGCACTGGCGTTTCGCTATTGCCCCAACGCCTTCGCCCGTACCACGTGTAAGCGCGCCGAGCTCTCGAACTGGTTCACCGTCGGCAGCCCGGTGTTCGGGTCGAGCATGGCCTGACCGGGCTTGTAGTAGTGGCGGCTTTCGACCGTTATGGCGAGGCCGTCCGCGGCCTTCTCGCATCGCTGCTTGACGAATATGCCGAGGATCGGGGTTTCGCCTTCGGCCGCCGGCGTGTCGTTACAAGTCCATCCGTCGGTGCCGAAGCGCGCCTTGAACGCGATCGCAACCCCATACGCCCGTGCCCGCAGCTCTTCGTCGGCGCGCGGATCCGTGAAGATCCGGTAGCCTTGCACAAGGCCCGCGCGGTCAATGAGGAGGGAAAGCGTCACCGGCTGGCCAAGCACCACCATGGCGTTGTTGCGGGCGATGGCGTCCGGATCGCGCGCGGCGCGGGCGATAAGCTCCCACTCGTCGTCATAGCGAAACCAGATTTCGCGCAGACCCCAGACATCCGCACGGCAGCGCTCGAAGCGCCCGAAACTGCCGATCGCAAGCCCCGGCGGGCCGCCATTGGTCCCGCAGGCGGGATCAACGAATTCCTCGTCGGGAAGATCGCCGACGGGGCTTGGCAGTTGCAGGTCCCAGATTCGCGGCAACGGCTGTTGCGCCGATGCGGCGTTGCCGAAGCACAGAGCCAGCGCGAGAGCCGTAGGGTAGGCAAGGCTGGGACCGCGGGCGTCCCGCCCGCCCGCCCCCTCCCATCCCTCCCCCGCGTGCGGGGGAGGGATGGGAGGGGGCGGGCGAGACGCCCGCGGTCCCAGCAGACTACGCATCAGAGGCCGAACACCATCAGGATCACGTTCTGTCCGAGCTCGGCTGCCTCCGGAAAGGAGCCTTCGTCGCGGCCGAGGCGGCCGCCGAGGATCAGTGCGACGTACTGCTTGCCGTTCACCGCATAGGTCATTGGCGAACCGGCGAACGCGGTGCCGGTATCGAAGCTCCACAGCTCCTGCATGGTGTCCTTATCGAAGGCCGATATCTTGCCCATGATGTCGCCCATGAAGACGAGGCCGCCGTCGGTGCCGAGCACGCCCGAATAGGCCGGATAATAGGACTCGAGCTTCTTCACGGTGTTGCCGGTGCGGACATCGATGCCGCCGAGCAGGCCGTGGCTCACTTTGCAGTTGGGATTGCGCACGCTCCGCTCGATCGGCTCCACGGCATTCTCCTTGGTGGAGGCGCCGCAGTAGATTTCCCGAAAGCCGGTGCCGATGAGCTGCTTTCCAGGGTCGGCGGGCCGCGAGTTGAAGTAGTTGGCTTCGCCGATCATGGCGTTGAAGTAGGTGATGCCGCGCGAGGGATCGTAGCTGTTCGGCATCAGCGTCGGCATGCCGTAATGGGCGGGACGGACGTCGATGGCTTTCTTGCCGTATCTGGGCGCTTTGCCGGCATAGTCCTGAACGGTCTTGGACGCGTCGTAGTCGACCGGCCGGCCGGTCTTGGGATCGAGGCCGGCGGTCCAGTTCACGGTGGTGAACGGCTGGCCTTTGAGGAACTGGCCGTTGTTGCGATCCAAGGTGTAGTAGAAGCCGTTGCGGTTGGTCTGGCCGATCACCTTGCGCAGCTCGCCGCCGATATTGACGTCGTAGAGCTGGGTGATCGCGACCGAGTCATAGTCCCACGACTCGTTCGGGATCGTCTGGAAGTACCACTTCAATTTCCCGGTATCGACGTCGAGCGCGATGATGGAGTTGGTGTAGAGGTTGTCGCCGGGGCGGCCCTGCGGATCGAACATGTGCACCGGGTTGGCGGTGCCGTAATAGGCGAGGTTCGTTTCCGGATCGAACGACGGCTCCGTCCAGATGCCGCCGCCCCCGGTCGGAATGGTCCGCGGATCGGCCCAGGTTTCCGAACCGGGCTGGCCCGGATCGGGGACGACCAGGAATCGCCACAACAGATTGCCGGTGTCGGCCGTATAGGCGGCCACGTAGCCGCGGCCGTTTTCGCCCCGGTTGCTCTGCCCGATCAGGATCATGTCTTTGACCGCGAGCGGCGCCGCCGAGTGCCCTTGGTTGGGGGCGATTTCCGGGACAGTGGTGTTGACGTCGAAGACCACCTGGCCGGAATTCTTGTCGAGGGCGACGAGGCGGGGGACCGAGGTGTCGGCACCGGTGTTGAAGTACACGTTGTTGCCGGAGAGCGTCACGCTGTGAGCGCTCTTTCCTCCGCCCTGAACCTTGGCGTCGAATTTCCAGACCACGGTGGGCTTCTCATTGCGCACGTCGAGCTTCCAGTATTGCTGCCACTGGTTGCCCACATACATGAAGCCGTCCTCGACCAGCGGCGTGAAGTATTCGGTCGCCTTGTTGGGACGGGCCGGGTCGCCGAGCGAGGCCATGAACTTGACCTTGAGATTGGCGACGTTGCCGCGATTGATCGCGTTGAGCGCCGAATGGTTCCAGTTGCTGTAGTTCCCCATCCGCATCAGCCAGTTTTGCGGTTCGGAGGACGCATTGAGGAGACGCTGATAGGTCACCTCCGCGGCCGATGCCGGAACGACGGACAAGCCGAGGCAGGAGCCAAGCGCGGTCGCGGCGAGGAGAGTGGCGAGACCAAGCCGCTTGCGATGAAGCTCTGCGAAGTCACAGCGTTCAGAGCCTCGCCGTGCGCAGGTACGCCTCCGTATCGTCATTTGCATCCTCCCATTTGGTTATGCCGTGAAAATCAAAAATCCGGTTTGGCCGCCTCGGGCAGCGGCACCAGGCCGTGGTTGAAGAAATCGCCGTTGTTCTCATTGCAGGTGGCGGTCGAGAGCGGTGCGTTTTCGACGCGGCGCCATCGCTGCACAGCGGACCAGGGCATCGTGAAGGCGCCCGGGTCCTCGACAAAGACCGAAATGTCGACCGTCATGCCATCGGCTGCGAGTTTCCAGCGCTCCACCACATGGAGCTGGTCGGTATGCGGCGTGCGGTAGTTGTCGGTGAAGGACTTGGGCGAAATGCCTATGGTGTCGATAACCAGCGTGTCGCCGTTCTCATAGTAGCCGACCGATTCGCCATACCAGGAGGGTTTCACATTTTTTGAGTGCGTCACGTTGAGATAGATGTGGCGAATCTCCGGTCCGCCCTGATTGATGACCACCACCTTCTCGGGGGTCTGGTAGAAGTAGAACGGCTCGACCAGCGAATAGGCGCTGAAACCCGGCACGCCGACCGGCCAGCAGCGTTCGCGCGCGCGAAACGGCACCTTGCCGGCTATCACGTCGTCATTCGCCTGCTTCATCGATGGGATGGTCCAGGGCTGCAGGATCGGATTGGAAAGGTCGGCAACCCGATAGGTCGATTGCTTGCCGGAGCCGTTGGGAACATAAGGGTAGGCCTTGTCGAAGGTGACCGGGCCTGGCCCGCCGGCCGGCGGCGGGAGCAGATCGTCCACGCCGAAGCTGCGGTCGAGCACCCAGCCGGTCATGTTGGTAGGGGCGAAATGCGGGATCAGCTGACTCTTTGCCTCCTCCGCGGCCACGGCCCCGCCCGCCGCGCAGAGGACGGCAGTCACCAGACCCATCGAACGATATTTGAACATCGTCATCCCCTCATTGATCGTCTGGATTGAGATGCGTCCCGGTCCTTGCGGGGTGCGCAGACGCGCGCCCCGCGCTTCAAGGTGGCGGCTATAGTACGGGCGCCCCCAACGGCCCGCGCTCGATGATCTCGATGCGGGTGCCCCAGGGATCCGTGATGTAGGTGATGCTGCTGCCGGTAGGAGTCTTGCGGGGCGGCTCGTCGAGCTTGATGCCTTCCGCCTCGATCTTCTTCACGAAGGCGGCGTGGTCCTTCACGTCGAAGCCGATGTGGTCGAGGATGCGCCCGCGGGTCGGCACTTGTGCGGCGTCGGCCTTGGCGAACCGCATCTGGACCCCCGGGATGTCCACGACCGCGGCATTGTTGCGGGTGCCGGCCTTGCCGCCGAAGGTCTTCGCATACCAGGCCTGAGCCTTCGGAATCTCGGCTTCCGTCACGAATAAGTGGACGTGCTCATTCTTGACCGGATCCGATTGCGTCTTGTCTTCCAGGATTTCGATGCGCACGCCGTCAGGCGTCACCACGAAGGCCTGGTCCGGCCGGTTGTTGGTACCGGGCAGCACCGGCACACCCGCGGCCTTCCACTTGGCCACCTGCTCCTGAACGTTGTTGACGATGAAGCCGACGTGGTTCACCACCGACCCCGGGCTGCCGCCTTCTCCCTTTTCGGTCCCGAGGTTCAAGTTGATGTAGACGCCGGGGAACATCATCAGCGGGTTGCCGCCGACCATGAACATCTTGGCGCCCATGCCGAGAAAGAGTTTCTTGTTTACTTCCACATCCTTCGAGACGATGTGCCAGTGACCCATGGTCACGCCGACGTCGTTGAAGGGGGCCGGCTGTGCGGCGGCCGGGCTTGCCGCCAGCGCCGTTGCGAACAATAGGGCTGCGAATACGGTTGTTTTCATCAGATACCTCCCTGTTGAGCCGAATTTCAGACTTGGCTTGCCATGCGAGGTGAACGCTATCAGCCCGCGGGAATGTGGGAAAGCGTCGCCGGGCGGAATTTTTCTACAGTGCCGCCGTGTAGCCCGGATGGAGTCACCGGGTCCGGCCTTTGGCCGGCCCGATGATAAACTCCCGTGTAATCCGGGGCTGCCCTCGCCACGGCAACACTGCTCCCGGATTACGCTTCGCTCCATCCGGGCTACGAGCTAAAGGGCAAATCGCCGTTCACGGATGAACGCTGTTGTCCGGCATGATGGCGCCCTCGAACCTGGTGCCGGTCTGGTTCGCATTGAACAGCTTTGCCGCCGACAGCCGCGAGGCGCCAAGGTCCGCATGGCTGAGATCGGCATCGACCAGATCGGCCTGGAAAAAATCAGCTCCGCGCAGCACGGCGCCGGCGAGGTTTGCGGTCCGCATGTTGGCCCGGATCATGTTGGCGCGCTCAGCCGTAGCACCGCTCAGGTCGGCCCGCAGCAATGTGGCGCCATGCAGGTTTGCATCGGTCAGCATCGCGCCGCGCAGGCTGGCATTGGTGAGCCTTGCCTCCCACAGATCCGCGAAGGTGAGGTCAGCGCCGTCGAGTTTCGCAACAATCAGCCTGGCGCTCGCCATGAGGGCCGCCCTGAGGTCGGCGCCGGTGAAGTCGGCGCCGCCGGCCTCGATTTGGAACAGCAAGGCTTGGGCCAGTTTTGCGTGCTTCAGGTTGGCAGAGGTCAGGACCGCGGCGTTGAGGTTTGCGCCCGCAAGGTTCGCGCCGGACAGGTTGGCGCCGCGCAGGATGGCGCGGTGCAAGGTCGCGCCCTCAAGATTAGCGTCCGCGAGGTTGGCGCCAGCGAGGTCGTGCCGCTTGAACGGGGCGCCCGCGAGGTTGGCGCCCGCGAGGTTGGCCCCGCGAAGGATCGTACGGGAGAACGTTGCGCCGCGCAGGTCGGCGCCCGACAGGTCGGCACCGGTGAGGTCGCGCCGGTCGAGGTTCGCGCCGCTGAGGTCGCAGCGCGGACAGTTGATGGATTGCCCGGCCAGGAACGCGTCGCGATCCTGCTCGGCAGCGGCCGCGGCAGCCATTGAGGCCATCACGGTTGCCAACGTCACGACCAAGGCGGCGTAGCGCCGATCCACGATCTCCTCCCAACGAGAATGATCATGTTAGAGCATGATCCCGAAAAGTGGGAACCCGTTTTCGGAAAAGATCATGCTCCAGCAATAAGCTAGAGCTGGATGACGGGTTCGAAGAAAGTCATCCCGCTCTAGAGCGGATTTCTCTGGCTTTGGAGTCGCCTCATGACTTTCGATTTGCATGGCGGCCCATTGTGGGACATACGACGGCCCACGATATTCGGGAGACTTGGCCGACATGCGCGCCCTCACTCTTGTTGCCGACCGCAATCTTGAGCTTGCCGACATGGCGGCGCCGCCGGCGCCGGGCGCGGGCGAAGTTGAGGTCCGCATCAAGGCGGTCGGGCTCAATCACCTTGACCTGTGGGGCTATCGCGGCATGGCGTTCGTCAAGCGCAAGCTGCCGCTCGTAGTGGGGGCAGAGGCGGCCGGCGAGGTGGCGGCCGTCGGCGCCGGCGTATCCGCGCTCGCGCCCGGCGATCCGGTGGTGATGTATGGCGCGCTGACCTGCGGGGCCTGCAAGGCGTGCCGCGAGGGTCGCGACAATCTGTGCGAGAACGTCGGCGGCATCATGGGCTTCCATGTGGATGGCTTCGCGCGCGATGCCGTCACCATGCCGGAGCGGCTCGTCATCAAGGCGCCGGCCGGCATTGCGATGCGCGATCTCGCGTGCGCGCCGATCGCGTTTGCGACGGTGGAGCACATGCTCTTCGACAATGCCAAACTCAAACCCGGCGAAACGATCCTCGTCCATGCCGCCGGCTCCGGGATCGGCACTGCGGCCATCAAGATGGCGAAGGCGATCGGCTGCACCGTCATCACCACGGTTGGCGACGACGCCAAGGCCGAAAAGGCGAAGGCGCTCGGCGCCGACCACGTGATCAATTACCGCACCGACCGTTTCGAGCATGTGGTGCGCAAAATCACCGCCAAGAAGGGCGTCGACGTGGTGTTCGAGCACACCGGGGCCGAGACCTTCAACGGCTCCCTGCTTGCACTCAAGCGCGGCGGCCGGCTGGTCACATGCGGGGCCACCTCGGGGCCCTCGACGACGTTCAATCTGATGCAGCTGTTCCAGCAGCAGTACAAGATTTTCGGCTCGTTCGGCGCGTCTATCGAAAATATCCGCACCGTGCTCGCCAAGATGGCCGGCGGCCTGTTGCCGGTGATCGACACCGAGGTCGCGCTGGCGGACTTCGAGCGCGGCCTCGCGCGCCTCGAAACCCGGCAGGTGTTCGGCAAGGTCATCGTGAACTTCTAAGACCATGACCTTGCAACCATGACCTGGCTACAGTGTCGCCGGCTGTTGTTTGGCCGCCTCAAGGCGGCGGCGAACGCTGTCGCCGGATGGCTTGTGGCGCTGCTGCTGGCAGGCATTCGCCGCTGCGACCGCGTTGCCGTCAGCAACGTCGCCGGGGCGTTCATGCGTACGATCGGGCCGTGGCTGCCCGAGCACCGGACCGGCCGCGACAACCTGCGCGCCGCCTTTGCGGACAAGGGCGACGCCGAGATCGAAATCATTCTGCGCGGCGTGTGGGACAATCTCGGCCGCGTCGCCGCCGAGATCGCGCATCTCGATCACATCTGCTCCGGCGACCCCTACAAACGCACGTTCATCGATTACACGCCGCAATCCATTGCGCGCTTCACTCACTTGAAAAACGACGGCAAGCCCGCGCTGGTTTTCGCCGCCCATCTCGCCAACTGGGAATTGCCCGCCGTCATCGCGGCGAGCGACGGACTTGATTCGGTCGTGCTTTACCGCCGCCCCAATCTCGGCGCCATCGCGGATGCCGTGATGGCGCTGCGCAAGGGGCTGATGGGCGAACTCGTGGCCTCGAGCATGGGAGCGCCGGTGGCGCTCGCCCGCGCGCTGGAGCAAGGCCGGCACGTGGCCATGCTGATCGACCAGCACTATACGCGCGGCATTGACGTCACGTTCTTCGGGCGCACCTGCAAGGTCAATCCGCTCATCGCCATGCTGGCGCGCGAGGTCGAATGCCCGATCCATGGCACGCGCGTGATCCGTTTGCCGGGCAACCGGTTCCGCGGCGAGATCAGCGAGGAAGTAAAGCCGGCGCGCGACGCCCACGGCCGCATCGACGTCCAGGGCACCATGCAGGCGATCACCGATGTGGTGGAGGCGTGGGTGCGCGAACACCCGGAGCAATGGCTGTGGGTGCACCGGAGATGGCGGTAGCCCTAACCTCTCCCCGCTGGGGGGGAGGGGTCGGAATTTGCGCGCTCTCCGCGCAAATCCGGGGTGAGGGGGCCGCTCCACAGGCTTTGAGTTGCAAATTTGAGCTTGCGGAGAGGCCCCCTCACCCCGACCCTCTCCCCGCAAGCGGGGAGAGGGAGCAGCGGCGCCGCCCCTGTTCGGCTCACACGCTCGCCCCGGCAAACAGGCTCTTCTTGACGATGGCGTGGATGCCCCAGTTGCCGTCGACCACCTGGGTGACGCCGAAATCCACCGCGATGGACATCAGCGAGATCGCCTCGTCCTCGCTCAATCCCTTGGTGGTCATCAGGAACGCCCGCATCTTGCGGAACGCATCCTTGAGGGCGAGATCAATCGAGGATTTCTCGTAGATTTCGGACTGCGCCTTGGGGCCGAGCTCTTCGAGATAGTTGGCGAAACTGAAGCCGTGCAGCACCCATTCGTCCTGGGTTTCCAGGAGCGGCGAGTTAAGCCCGGCGAGCGAACCCGCAAGCGCGTTCTTCTTGTGCAAGATGAGCTGGAACGTGCCGGTCAGCGAGCACTCGATGGCGGTGCCGCACAGTTCGGAGTCGCCCTGCGAGGCGTGCGTATCGCCGATCGAGAACAGGCCGCCGGGCACGGCGATCGGATAGTACATGGTCGCACCCTTGCCGACACGCCAGTTGTCCATGTTGCCGCCGAAGTAGCCCGGCGGAATCGAATCCACATAGTCCGCTTCCTTCGGCGCCACGCCCATGACGCCGAAATGCGGCCGGATCGGGATGCGGACGTTCTTGAGGATGCCGTGATTTTCCTGGACCGTGGCATGGTCGACCGGCACACCCGGGTAATCGATCGTCTTGTGCACGACGCCGAACGGATCGGTCTGCGGCGTCCAGCGGAAATTATAGACCGCCTGCGCCCAGTTGCGCTGCCCGCTGGCGTCGATCTCGTAGATCGTGCAGACCTCACGCGGCTTTGGCTCGGTGATCAGCTCCTTGTAATGGAAGCCCCACCATGCCGCCGCGTTGCTGCCGAACGCCTTGCCGGCATAGGCCGGATTGGCGCAAGGCCGCGGCTTCACGTCAATGATCCGCACTTCGAGAATGTCGCCCGGCTCGGCGCCGCGGATATAGACCGGCCCGGTGCAGATATGCACGCCGAAGCCTTCGCCGGAGCCTCTGCCGAGCAGCTTGCCGTCGACCGGGCCGGCGCCCCGGCGGTCGACGCCCTTCTTCTCCTTGGTCCACAGGAACACGCTTTCGGCGCCCGGATCGCCCTTGACCATGCGCTCGGCATCGTCGTTGGCGTGGTGGGTCAGGGCTTCGATGGTCACATAGTCGCCGGAGTCGACTTCAAGCTGAGGCTTGAGGAGCTTGCTGAAATAGCCCCAATGCACGGTCTCGGCCGTCGCCGGCAGATAGTGGTAGGTCGGCTTGCCGGGGCGCGCCGCGCTCTGTGCGGACGCTGGCGCGACCAGGGTGCCGCCGGCTGCCCACGCCACTGCCGCACCCCCGCTCGCCGCGAACGCGCTCTTGAGAAAGCTGCGCCGTTCGGAGTCGAGTTCTTCGAGCAGCTTCTGGCGATGCAGCTCAAATTGCGGGCAATCGTGATCGTCGCCTGAGCACATGATGGTAACTCCTCAATACAGCTTGGGATTTTCTTGGTTACGCGGCTAAATCTTAGCGCTGCCGGGCCGATTCGACGGAGCGCTTGCGGCGCCGCTCTGTTTTTGACCACGGAACGATTGATGCAATCCCTGGGCCACCATGTCCGTCGCTCCGCGCCGCCGCGCAGGTCAGATATGCCGGCAGGCTTTGCGGGCGTTTCTGCTCAAACCGGCATATCGCGCATTCGTATAGACTACGACGGGACGACGTCCTCTTCCACCTGCCCGAGACCTCTCGCATGACCCCTATCCATGACCTCAGCGCTCAGGCGCTTTCTTCGGCCTACCGGGGCAAGCAACTGTCCCCCGTGGAAGCGGCGCGGGCGGCGCTCGCCCGCATCGCGGCCTGGGAGGCGAAGATCAACGCCATGTATGTCGTCGATGAAGCCGGCGCGCTCGCTCAAGCGGCGGCGTCGGAGGCGCGGTGGCGCGCGGGCACGCCGTTGAGCGCGCTCGACGGCGTGCCGATCACCATCAAGGACAACATCGCACTAAAAGGGTTTGCCACACCGGTCGGCACCACGGCAGGCGATATGACCCCCGCGGCCGCCGATGCGCCGCCGTCTGCACGCGTGCGCGAAGCCGGTTGCGTGATCATCGGCAAGACCACGATGCCGGACTTCGGCATGCTGGCGTCCGGCGTCTCAAGCCTCCACGGCGTCACCCGCAATCCGTGGAATCTGTCGCGAAACACAGCTGGATCGAGTTCCGGCGCCGGCGCGTCGCTGGTCGCCGGCTATACGCCGCTCGCGCTCGGCACCGACATCGGCGGTTCGGTGCGGCTCCCGGCCGCCTACAACGGGGTCTTCGCATTAAAGCCGTCGCTCGGCCGCGTGCCGATCTATCCGCCGTATCTCGGCCGCGTGGCCGGCCCGATGACCCGCACGGTCGCGGACGCGGCGCTGTTGATGACAGCGCTGACGAAGCCGGACGCGCGCGACTATATGGCCTTACCTTACCAGGAGATCGATTGGCCAGGCGCGCTGCAGGGCGATGCCGAAGGCGGCCTCAAGGGCAAGAAGCTCGGGCTCCTTCTCGATATCGGCATCGGTCTCGCACCGCAGCCCGCGGTGCGCGCCGCCATCACTGCCGCCGCAAAAACCTTCGAGCGCGCGGGCGCCGCCATCGAACCTGTCGCACCGTTCCTGAACGCGGAAATCGCCGCCGGCCTCGATGGTTTCTTCCAGGCGCGCCTGCTCGCGGAATTCCAACTGCTGCTACCGGAGCGCCAAGCCAAGGTGTTGCCGTTCATCGCCGCCTGGTGCCGTCGGGCAGAGAAAACGAGTGCCGTCGATGCGGCGCGCAACCTCTCGCTCATCATGCTGATGCGCGAGAAAGCCGTGGCGGCGACCGAGCCTTATGATTTCCTGATTGCCCCGACCTCGCCGATCACCGCCTATGCGGCCGAGGAGGCGACGCCCGGCGATGATCCGGCGCATCCTTTCGAGCACATCGCCTTCACGGCGCCGTTCAACATGTCGGAACAGCCCGCCGCCTCGATTTGCGCCGGCTACGATGCGGACGGCATGCCGATCGGATTGCAGATCGTCGGCCACCGCTTCGATGATGCCGGCGTGCTGCGCATGGCGCGGGCCTATGAGGCGATGCGGCCGGCGCAACGGGCGTGGCCGGAGGGTTAAATTTTCTTCATGCGCAAGGGTCGAAATTTCGGCCGCAAATTGGTCACGCTGATGGGATTTACACGGGCGTTTCCTGGCCGTTGACCGGGAGCGGGGCGATTGTCGGCGAGGAGAATTTCGTCATGCCTTTCCATTTCAAGGCGCTCAGCGCGGCGCTGAGCATCATTGCGGCCGCGGCCATAGCAGCGCCAGGACATGCTCAACAAGGTCCGCCCGCAGCCGGGTTGGAACCGGGACCGGGCGCGACCCCACAAGATGGCCCAGCCACGCAGGCGCCAACCTCCCGGGCCCCGGCTCGCGCCGCGCGCGCAAGGTCTGCCGCGGTCGCCGCCACCGTCAATCTGCGCAGCGGACCGGGAACGGACTCCGAGATCATTACGACCATTCCGGCCGGAAGCACGGTCCGGGTCACGGGTTGCAGCGGCGAATGGTGCGAGGTGACGTGGAATGGACGCAGCGGATATGCGATCGCCCGCAACCTCAGCACCGGCGCGCCGCGGCAGGCAGGAGCCTATGGACCGCGGCCCGGTTATCCCGGCGGGCCGCAACCCGGTTACGCCGATGGCTATGGACCTGAGCCGGGCGCTGGCTACGAGGCGCCGGGCTACTATGCGCCGCCGGCCGTCGTCTACGGACCGGCTTATTACGGACCGCGCGTCTATTATGGTCCGGGCTGGGGTTGGCGAAGGCGGTGGGGGTGGTGAGGACCTGTTCTGTTCCGGCGTCATACTGCGGCGCCGGACTCCTGAAACTCTGTGCTACCGATGCACCCCCAGCGCCGCCGACAACCCGCCGTCGACCGGCAGCACTGCGCCGGTGACGTATGACGCGGCGGGCGACATCAGGAACGCCACCACCGAGGCGATCTCTTCCGGCGTTGCGAAGCGGCGCGCCGGAATCTGGCTTTCCATGGTGTCGCGGAACTTGGCGTAGGGCGCCAGCATGTCGGTATCGATGAAGCCCGGCGCCACGTAGTTCACCGTGACCCCGGTGCGCGCCACCTCGATGGCGAGCGTGCGCGCATAGGCGAGCAGCGCCGCCTTCGAAGCCGCGTAGGCGGCGTTGCCCTGGTTCGCCTGCAGCGCCGTGACCGAGCCGATCACGGCGACGCGGCCATTGCGGGCGCGCATCATCGGGCGCACCAGCGCGTTGGCGAGGCGCGTGAACGACCAGTAGTTGACCTGCATGGCGACCTCGGCCTTGGCCTGGTCCATCATCATGGCGAGGGCGTCGTAGGTGTGGCCGGCATTGTGCACGAAGCCGTCGTAGTGTGCCAAGTCAGAAGTCTCTTGGCCGAGCTCGGCCGCGAACGCCGCGACGGCGTCGCGGTCGGAGAGGTCGACCCGCAGCGCCGCGAACCGCTGCCCTGGGTAGGCCGCGGCGAGCGCCTTGGCGGCGGCTTCGGCATCGCCGGACGAACGGTACGTGAAAGTCACATCATGCCCGGCGGCCGCCAGCGCCTTGACGATGGCGGCGCCGAGGCCGCGCCCGCCGCCGGTGACGAGCACGCGCCGTACTCCCTGCGCTGGCGCCATCAGGACGGCTCCCGCGCCATCACCAGCGACACGTTCTGGCCGCCGAAGCCGAACGAGTTCGAGATGGCATTGCGGATCGAGGCGTCCCGCGCGACGTTGGGCACCACGTCGAGCGGTATAGTAGGATCGGGCACGAGGTAGTTGATGGTGGGCGGGATGCGCTGATGCTCCAGCGTCATCAGGGTGATGACCGCCTCGACGGCGCCGGCCGCCGACAGCGTGTGCCCGATCATCGACTTATTGGAGGAGATCGGCACGCGCCGGGCGCGCTCACCCAGTACGGCCGAGACGCACATCCATTCCATCTTGTCATTCTCGGGCGTGCCGGTGCCATGGGCGTTGATGTAGTCGATGTCGTCCGGCGCGAGTCCGGCGTCCGCGATGGCGCTCTTGATGCAGCCGATGATCGGTTTGCCGTCCGGGCTCGACCGGGTGCGGTGGAAGCTGTCCGCGAGCTCGCCGCACCCGGCGAGGACGCCGAGAATTTTGGCGCCGCGCGCCGCCGCGGCCTCATGGCTTTCCAGCACCAGGGCGCCGGCCCCTTCCGCCATCACGAAGCCGTCGCGGTTCTTCGCGAACGGCTTCGCCGCCGCTTGCGGCGGATCGTTCTGCATCGAGAGGGCCGAGAGCAGCGAAAACCGGATCAGGGTTTCGGGATTGACCGAGCCGTCAGTGGCGACGCACAGCGCCGCATCGGTCTCTCCGCGACGGATCGCTTCGAGGCCGAGTTGGATCGCGCTGGCGCCGGACGCGCAGGCGGTCGACAGCGAGATCGGCGACCCGACAGTGCCAAACTTCGTCGCCAAAGCTTCGCCGACCGAGCCGAACAGGAACCGCTCGTGATAGGGCCGATAGCGCCCCGATGCGGCAGCGCGCAACAGGTCATCATAGCTCACGGCTTCGTTCGCGCCGGAACCGTTGGCCAGCACCTCGCGCTGCGGCCATTCGATCTCGACCGGCGCGACGGCAAGAAACAGCGGTCCCGGGAAATGGCCGCGGGAGCCGAGACCGGACTGCGCGATCGCCTCTTCCGCGGCGAGTTCGGCAAGGCGCTCGGAAAGCGCGGGCGCCGAATAGGGGTCAAGGGGAATGAAATCCACTGTGCCGGCGACCTTGGTCCTCAGGCCCTCGGTACCGAACCGGGTGATTTGCCGGATTCCGGATTCGCCCGCGGTGAGGCGGCGCCAGTTGTCGGACTTGCCGGCGCCAAGCGACGTGACGAGGCCGCCCCCGGTGACCACTACGATCGGTCGTCCCGCTTTGTCGCGTATGCTACCCATGTGTTCTCCCGGCTCGTTGCGGCTCGCGTGCTTTACAGGGCAGGGAGCCGCTTCGACAAGCACCGCTCCATCAAGCGCCCGTCCGCCCGTTCCGACGACCGCTACCAGATCACGGGTAGGACTCCAAGATGCCTCTTCGGCAGCTCGGACCGCGGCAAAAGATCGAGGCGCAGCAGGAGGGCAGCTTGACCCGTCAGGACGTCCCGATGGATGATCGGGCGAGCGAGGATGGGGAGCTAAGCGATGATGGGTCTCAATGCCGAGCTTCTGGACAGCAAGAAGAGAATGGTAAGCGGGACCTATCTGCGAAATGCGTGGTATGTGGCGGCATGGTCGGACGCTCTCGCAGACGGTCAATTGCTTGATCGCATCATCTTGAAGCAGCCGATCGTGTTTTATCGAAAATCCGACGGCAAGGTTGCGGCGCTGCAGGATCGCTGCCCGCACCGGTTCGCGCCCCTGCACATGGGCAAAATCATCCACGGCGATCGCGTTCAGTGCCCGTATCACGGGCTGGAGTTCGATGCGTCGGGCGCCTGCGTGCACAACCCCCATGGCACACGGAACATCCCGTCGCGCGCGAGGGTGCGCAGCTATCCGGTGATAGAGAAGCATAAGGCGATCTGGATCTGGATGGGGGAGCGGCCGGCGGACGCTTCGAAGGTGCCGGACTTCAGCGTGCTCGACAACGTACCGCAGCCCCATTCCACCAAACGCGACCGTATCACCATCCGGGCAAATTACGAGCTGATCATCGACAATCTGCTCGACCTCAGCCACACGTCTTACCTCCATGAGGGAATTCTCGGCAATCAGGAAACGGTCGAATCCGAGATCGCCATCGACCAGGAAGGCGACGATGTCATCGTCAGTCGTCACGCCCACAACGCGACCGCGCCGGGGCTGTTTGCCATTCTGATGCCGTCGAACGCCGCACGTGTCGACAAGTTCACCCGCATGCGCTGGATGCCGCCGAGCAATTTGCGCCTGGTGACGGGGATTTGCCTGCCCAAGGCGGCGCCTGAGAGCGGCACCGGTTATCACGCGATCCACATGCTCACGCCGGAAACCGACCGGACGACGCATTATTTCTTTACGGCCGTGCGGTTCAATGTATTGACGGCGGACGACGCCTTGAATGCGCAGATACAGGAGAAAATATCGACGACGCGACGGTTCGCCTTCGAAGAGCAGGATGCACCGGTCATTGAGGCGCAGCAGGAGATCATCGATGCTGCGGAGACCTCGGTGGACCCGGTCATTCTCGCGATCGACGTGGGGCCGGTTCGTTACAAGACAATCCTGCAAAGATTGATCCGCGCGGAGCAGCCGCAGTAAGGGCGGGAAGGGACGTCAACAATTCGCGGAGAAATGCATGAAGCTACCCCGTCGCAAAGCGTTGTCTCTCGCGGTTTTTGCTTGTGCGTGCCCGGCGATATTGCGGCTCGCGTGGGCGCAGGCCTATCCGACGCGGCCGGTGCGCGTCATCGTCGGCTTTGCTCCGGGGGGCTCGGCTGATATCCTCGCGCGCCTGATGGGGCAATGGTTATCGGAGCGGCTCGGCCAGCAATTCATCGTCGAGAACCGCACCGGCGCGGGCACCAACATTGCGACCGAGGCCGTCACGCGCGCGGCAGCGGACGGCTACACGCTTCTGCTGACGACGGCGGCCAATTTCATCAATGCGACGCTCTATGAAAAGCTGAATTTCAACTTCATGCGCGACATTGCCCCGGTCGTGCTGCTCGCCGGCGAACCGAACGTCATGGTGGTGCATCCTTCCGTACCAGCCAGCACGGTGCCGGAGTTTATCGCAGTTGCCAGGGCCAATCCGGGCAAGATCACGATGGCGTCGGGCGGCAATGGAGCGCCGTCCCATGTGACCGGCGAGCTGTTCAAGATCGAGACCGGCATCAACCTGGTGCACGTACCCTATCGGGGCGCCGGCCCGGCGCTTTCGGACCTGCTCGCCGGCCAGGTCCTCCTCTACTTTGCTCCGATGTCCGCGGCCGTTGAATACATCAGGGCCGGCAAGCTGCGCGCGCTCGCCGTCACCGCGGCAACGCGCTCCGAGGCGCTGACGAACGTTCCGGCAGTGAACGAATTCGTCTCCGGGTTTGAGGCGAGCCAATTGTACGGGATCGGCGCGCCGAGAAATACGCCCGCCGCGATCGTCGAGCGGCTGAACGTGGAAGCGAACGCCGTCCTCTCCCAACCGACGGTCAAAGCGCGGCTCGCTGATTTGGGTGAAACGGCGCTTGGCGGATCGCCGGCCGGATTCGGCAGGCTGATCGTCGAGGAAACCGAGAAGTGGGCTCGCGTGGTAAGGTTCTCCGGTGCGAAGCCGGACTGATTTGAGGCCGTCCGCCGAACGCTACTCGCTTCCCGGTACGATTGCACTCTGATACCATAAATCCGGTTCGGGGAAATTGTCGTGAAGCCAACCTGCTGTCGTTGGGCTGCTATGGCCGCGAAGCTGCTCAAAAGCAGCTGATGGCGAAGGTCCGCGACTATCTTCAGGAGATGGAGGTAGACCAGTTCTTTATCGACAAAATGATGTGGACTAGTTCACAAGACGCCTATGTCACCACGCTCGCAGACGTTCTGGGGCATCACCTCAATGAAATTGTTCCCTCAGTGGAAGAGATCATTTTACGCAGCTGCGATGTTCTCACACATCGCGAGCGTGACCTCTTTGATAAGACCACTGACCGAAAGATTAGGGAGCAGTTGCTCAAGAAACTTGAAGCCGCTTCGACCTGCAAAGCTAACCAACTTGATATCCTTCGATCTAACGCGTGGGACAGAGAACATGAAAATGAGTTGCAGCTTAAATGTGGTCGATTGAATCTCCAGGAACAACAATCCTTGGCCGCCTTCTTTAAGAAGCCGCCTGACCCGCGATCGGCTGCTGAGAAGCAGTTAATAACGCTACTGTTCGAGAAACAGCGAGGATTGGAAGAGTGCAGGGCCAGATTGCTGCTCGATATCTCAATGGCTGCATTGACAAGGTACCGTGACGCGAGCCATGAGGCAGAGGAAAAGCAGACCGAAGCGCCGCGCTAAGCCCTAAGCCGCGAGGGCTCTGGGATTGGATTGCCTGCAGCCCTCGCGGCTTCAATCCAAGCCTCGATCGCCGGCTCAAGTTCTCTAATGGCTTCGGGCCGGCTCTCACCAAACGCAGAGCATCCGGGCAGGTCCGGCGCAACAGCAATCCAACCTCCGTCTTCTTGACTTAGCGCCAGCCTTCTACACAAGACAGATGGTTATTTTCGACGAATCGATCGTAAACCACGCTGCCCTTCGACCACAAGCGAGGCTCATTACAGCGCCGGGATATTCAGAATGTCGACGACGGCTGGCCACGAAACCATCACCGGACTTTTGGCGGGCGCAGATTTGTTCAAGGACTTAGGCGCAGACGATCAAGCGGCCTGCGCTGCGAAAATGCGGGAATTGCGCTTCGAGAAGGGGCAGATTCTGTTCACCCAGGGCGATGTTGGAACTCGTCTCTATCTAATGGCGAAAGGCCAAGTCCGGCTGGCCATTGCTTCCAAGAGCCGACGCGGGCTGAGTTTCCAGATCGCCGTCGCCGGAGATCTCATCGGCGAGATCGCCGTACTGGACGGGGGGCCGAGGAGCGCGACAGCAACCGCGCTGACGCCGGTGACGGCTTACGCCCTCGAAAGAACCGTGTTTGAGGAGCTGTGGTCCGCACGTCCCGGCATTGCCAAGGCGATCATCGCATTTCTTTGCCGGCGCCTCAGAAAAGCGAGCGATCGGCTTGAGGCAACAGCGCTCTATCCGATGGAGGTGCGTGTGGCGCGATTTCTTCTGGCAGCGCTTGGAGACCGGCGGGCGTTGCCCGGACGGCGGGTGCCTCTGGAACTGGGATTTTCGCAGGGCGAACTCGCCCTGCTGCTCGGAGCCAGCCGCCCGAAGGTCAATGCGGCTCTCGGTGCGCTGGAGAATGCCGGTGCTATCCACCGCACGTCGGACCGCATATTCTGTGAACCGGCGAAACTCATACTGGCCGCGCAAAAGAACGACGATTGAGTGATTCGGCGGATCGTATAAAAGATCGTTTGCCTGGTGCCGATGAGGGAGCGCCCCGCAGTGATCGCCGTGATGAAGTCGCTGAGCGAAAAAGGGCCGAAATCATTTTCGCGTCTGATGATAGCTGCGCTGCCCCTGTGCATTGGACTTTGCACGCCGGCGTCGGTGTTTGGCCAGTCCGACGGCTGCGTGCTCGTTCCCGACGGCCGCAACCCGTCCGAAAAGATCTTGCGGTGCGGCGGCAATCTCGCAATCCGCAGTGCTCCAAACACCGCCTACCGTCTGACCAATCCCGACAACCGCCGGCAGCCTGGCGGGGCGCGGCTCGATTCCGGCGCTCTCTTGATCGAGTTCACGCCGAATGAAGGCGAGCGGGATTTCCGGATTCTGACACCACAGGCGATCACGGCGGTTCGCGGCACAAGATGGGCGGTGGAGGTCGGTCGCAGCCAGACATCCACATTGGTAATCTCCGGCGCCGTCGAGGTGACGCGACGCAACAGTCGGCGCGGTGCAGCGCCCGGAGTGCGAGAAAGCGCGGTGCTCCGAGCGGGAGAAGGCGTCGACGTCGCTGCCGGCACCGGCCCGATCGTGGTCAAGCGCTGGGCGCAGACAAGGATCGACGCCCTGATGGCGCGCTTCGGCCAATGATGCATCTGCGGCGTCCGTCGAACGAAGCGCTGCTGACGTTTGCGTTCGTTGTGATCGGTCTTCTGTGGGGCAGTTTTCTCGCCCACCGACACCTGGCGGGCCTCGACAAGGGGTTCAGCCGGCTCGAATATTTAACGCTCGATTGGCGATTTCTACTGGCCGGGAATCGATCGGCCCCGCGCGGTGTGGTCATTGCCGCGGTGGACGATGACACGCTGCGCGAGGTCGGAAGCTATCCGTTGCCGCGCGACGTTTTGGCTCGGATCGTCCGTGGACTGACGGTCCACGGACCGCAGGTCATCGCCATCGACATGTTATTTGTCGATCCCGGCAAGCCGGATGTCGATGCGCTGCTCGCCGATGCCTTGCGGGCGAGCCCCGCCGTCATTGCGGCGGCCGGGCTGTTTGACAAGGATCGGGCAAGCTCTGACGGACGGCCGGGATTGAGCGACGCGGACGCCGTTCCGGCGCCTGCGGACGTTCTTTGGCCGATCGCGGCCATTCGCAGTGCGGCCCGTGTCGGTCTGGTCAACGTGTCTACCGATGAAACCGGCGTACCTCGGTTTGTCCCAATGATTTTTCGCGCCGGTGACACGATCGCGCCCTCCTTCGCGCTCGCGGCAGCATCGGCAGCCCTGAACACCGACCCGGTATTCGGCAACGACACTCTCAAGCTTGCCGCTCGGACCGTGCACGTGGATTCGGGATATCATCTGCCGATACGTTACTACGGACCCCGTGGCGCCGTGAGGCAGTTCAGTGCCGCACAAGTTTTGCGAGGGAACCTCGATCCGGACGATGTCCACGGCCAGGTGGTCGTCCTCGGGATGACGGCGACCGGGTCGAGTGACACGTTCCCCATCCCGTTCGATCGGATTGTTCCCGGCGTCGAGATCGTCGCGACGGCCATCAGCAATCTTCTGGCCGGCGACGGGCTGGTCCGAAACCATCTGACACGAGAAATCGATGCAGCCGGGGCGGTCGTGCTTCCCGGCCTCCTGGTCCTGCTGCTCGCGATCCGCCGGACGGCGATCGGCTTCTCCGTCGCCCTATCGGTTTTTGCGCTGTGGACCGCAGCCGTCTACGCAGCCTTCGCGGCCGGCTACTGGCTCGATTTCGCAATGCCGCTCGCTGCGGCGGTGCCGGTCGCCATGACCTATGGGGTGGCCCGCGTTGTCCGCGATCGCGCCGCCGCACGACAGCTGACGGGCGAGAAGCAGACGCTCGCCAAGTTCATATCGCCTTTGCTGGTTGAACAGATCCTGGCTAATCCGCAATTCCTGGAGCAGCCGGTTCGGCAGGATGTTGCGGTCGTGTTCGTGGACCTGTCAGGCTTCACCGGCGTGGCCGAAGCGTTGGGGCCGCAATGGACGCGCGACTTGTTGGCCGATTTTCAGGCTCGTCTTCAACGTGACGTCGTCGCCCATGGGGGATTCGTCGTCGACTTCATGGGAGACGGCGCAATGATCATTTTGGGGCTGCCGACCGCGAGGCCCGACGACGGATCGCGCGCGCTGCGGATGATCGTGGACATTCGCAAATCGATCACCGCATGGCTCGGCACCTTGCCGCCGGTCGCGAAAAGCCGGTTAAGGGTGCGCCTCGGAGGGAATTTCGGACCCGTCACCTTGTCTCGGCTTGGTGCGCCGGAGCATCAACACGTAACCGCCACCGGCGATACCGTGAATGCGGCCAGCCGACTGCTTGAAATCGCCAAGCAGCAAAACGCAAGCGCCATCGTGACCGAAGATTTATGGAACGCCGCTTCGGCGCCTGTGCGCAACGAAATTGCGGCTGGGCCACCGATCGATATGGATATTCGCGGTCGCGCGCAAGCGCTGCGCATTCGTGTTCTCGACTGACGGAGAGATCAAGTTCAGCCGCGGCGTTGGTAAATATCGAGACAGACCTCGGGCACGAGGCTGTCACATACGAGCCCTCTGTTGCCCCTTTTGTGTCCTGCCGCTTCGCGCCTCTGCGTCTTGCGTTTTTCAGGCGAGATTCGCGGGGATAAGGCACCCCGGTCCCACGATGCGGCGTCGAACGGGACCGGGGTTCACGCGCGAAGCGGGAGGGGATGCTCGCGCGCACTGCACAAACCATCGAAAGTAGATCGCGTTCCCGGCGATACCGGGTTAGCGTTAACCGCACAAAGTACCCCGGCGCACCGAGGCCAAGTGCGCCGGGGCAAGTGCGTGGCGGAAGGAGAATGGAGCGCGCCGCCAACGCCGCACAGCATAGGCGCGTTCCGTCCGTTTCAAACCCGGCAAATTCGTCCCGCGACAACGTGCGAAAGGAAGCGCCCTAGGGTATCGCCAGCGCGCCTCCCACGCTCCCGACCGTTCGGTGGCAGGTGACGCCGGCCTGGAAAAAAATTGGCAGGAAAAATTCGGGGGAACCCGCTCGACTATGACCGGCCGGAAATTTTTTGAGAAAATCGAGGGACCGCGATGTCCGTGTCCGCACCGAGTCCGTGTCCGCGCCCCTGTCTATGTCGGCCCGAAAATTTCTAGCGGACCCGCAAACCATGCTACATCGGGTCTGCCGACACGATGCGGACACGGAGCCTTCGGATCAGGTATGCACTCTTGGCGTAAGCTTTTGATTTTGTTTATTAAGCCGGCTTAGCTCAGCTGGTAGAGCACGTGATTTGTAATCACGGGGTCGGGGGTTCGAATCCCTCAGCCGGCACCAGCAAAATCCCTTAGGACACGCCGATCGGAAGGCGGCACCGCCGTGGCTGCGAAATGCTACCAAACGGCGGAGCCTCAAAATTGGGGAGAGGAAGCGCGATCACCACAATGCGCAGGAATATCGAAGATGCTCAGCAAGTTTGAATTGGAAAGCACGGGTCGAATGGGTTGCGTAATCATCCGGGCCCATGACGAAGGGCTGAC
>Ga0099791_10000163_pt1 | contig 22453 bp, 18 predicted proteins | sample Rivendell_Oct201_7_FD_77318 | JGI IMG/M metagenome (GOLD analysis project Ga0099791, IMG submission 77318) | Vadose zone soil and rhizosphere microbial communities from the Eel River Critical Zone Observatory, Northern California to study diel... | ecosystem: Environmental > Terrestrial > Soil... | reverse complement strand
TATGACGTCCGTCGCGAGTTGGCACGGGGCGGCATGGGGAAGGTCTTCGAGGCGCGCGACCAGAAGCATGGCCGCTCGGTAGCCATCAAGGTTCTCGACCCCGAGCTTGCGGCGGCCATCGGCCCCTCGCGTTTCCAATCCGAGATCGAGACCGCCGCCCGCCTCTCGCACCCTCACATCGTTCCGCTGTTCGACTCCGGGGAAGCCGACGGGCTTCTCTACTACGTCATGCCCCTTCTCACGGGGGAGTCTTTACGACAGCGGCTCCTGCGCGAGCGCCAGCTTCCCCTCGAGGATACGGTCAGAATCGCGCGCGATATCTCCGACGCGCTTCACTACGCGCACGAGCAGGGCCTGGTGCACCGCGACGTGAAGCCGGAGAACATCGTCTTCACGGGAGGGCACGCGCTCATCCTGGACTTCGGCATCGCCCGCTCCACCGACGCCGTGCCCAGCGCGGAGACGCACACGCTGGCCACCATCGGGACGCCGACCTACATGAGCCCGGAGCAGACCTCCGGCGGCTCCCTGGACGGACGCTCCGACCAGTACTCGCTCGCGTGCGTCGTCTACGAGATGCTCACCGGGCAGCCTCCCTTCAGTGGGCCGTCGGGGGACAGCGTTCTTCTGCAGCACCGCACCGTCGATCCTCGTCCGGTCAGCGCCCTCCGCCCCACGACACCGGGGTACGTGACGCAATCGCTCGCGAAGGCGCTCGCCAAGGCGCCCGCGGACCGCTATCCCAGCATGGCCGCCTTCGGTGACGCGATCGCCTCCTCGGTGACGCCGCAGGGACGCGGCACTCCCGGAGGGCAGGCGCCGGGCCGAGTGATGATCGCCGTGCTTCCGCTCGAGAACCGGAGCGCCGATCCGGAGCAGGAATACTTCACGGACGGCATGACCGAGGAGCTGATCGCCCAGCTGGGCAAGCTCCAGCCCAAGCGGCTCGGGGTCATCGCCCGCACCTCGGCGATGCGATACAAGAAAACCCAGAAGTCGATCGAGGAAGTGGGCAGGGAGCTTGGAGTCGAGTATGTCGTCGAGGGAAGCGTGCGGCGCTCCGGGGACAGGATCCGGATCACGACGCAGCTGATCCAGGTCGCGGACCAGAGCCAGCTCTGGTCGCAGACCTACGACCGCCGCGTGGCCGACGTCTTCGATTTGCAGGACGAGGTCGCCTCGGCGGTGGCCAAGGCGCTCGAGGTCGAGCTGGTATCGCCGGCGACTCGCCCGCAAGAATCACAGGCCGAGCCGGCCAGCAGCGAGGCCTACGACGCCTATCTCAAGGGGCGGTTCCACTGGAACCGGCGAACACCGGATGGCCTTCGTCTTGCCCTCCGGTGGTTCGAGAAAGCGGTCGAGCTCGATTCCGCCTTTGGGCGCGCCTACGCGGGAGTCGCCGATGTGTACAACGTCCAGGTCACGTATTTACAGGTAGCCCCGGAGAAGGTGTATCCCGCCGCGGTAGACGCGGCGCGGCGAGCCGTCGAGCTGGCGCCTCAGCTCGCGGAAACGCATGCGTCCTACGCCAGCATCCTGACCCACGCGGGCCGGAGTGCGGACGCCAAGCCCCACTTCGCCCGAGCGCTCGAGATCGATCCGAACTACGTCCCGGCTCTGTACTGGAACGCGATCCACGAGGTGGGCGAAGGACACTTCGAGGAATCCCTCGCCCTGGCGCGCCGGGCGAAGCAGCTCGACCCGCTTTCGGTGACCGTCGAGATCGTCCTGGCGAACATCTACTGGTTCGCCCGCCGCGCACCCGAAGCGATCCAGCATTATCAGAGGGGTCTCGAGCTGGAGCCGAAGATGCCGTGGATCCATATGAGGCTGACGCTCTGCCTCGCCGCATTCGGACGGCTGGAGGAGGCGTGGGCCGCGGTCGAGACGCTGGAATCGGTGATGCCGGGGACGCTGGAGGCGCTCTCGCTTCGCACGTACGTGCTCGGGCGTCTCGGGAGGCAGGAAGAAGCCCGGGCATCGCTGCGGGCGCTGGAACAGCGATCCGAGCGCGAGTTCGTCGGGTGGGAGCACTTCGCGTACGCGTACCTGGGAATGGACGATCGAGATGCGCTCTTGCGCGTCCTGTCGGAAGCCTCGAAGCTCGGACTCATCGGACGGCTGCTCCTGGCCCACGACGCTTCCTACGACCCGCTTCGCGACGACCCGCGGTTTCGCGGCTTGCTGCCGCCCCGTCCGTCGGCGCCCGTGGTCCTGCGCACGAGCTAGGGAAGGCTTCGCGTTTCCACCCGGGTCTTCTCGACGCGGTCGAGCACGTAGCATGGCACCTCATGGATCAGGGGAATCCCGACAATCCCGTCGGGAACGCCCTCCTTGACGGAGGTAGTGAATCTCTTCACCATCATTGGCGTCGCAACGGGGGTCGCACAGGGCCAAGTACGGCAAGACCGAAAACCGAGTTTTGGCCCGGCTCTCGTCGGCAAGGATGCGCATGGCTCACGAACGGAGGCACCGATGACGCACTCCGCGTCTCACACCAGGACACCCCGGGACCACATCGTCCGGTTCTACGATAACGACCAGCTCCTCTGCGACGCCGTCGGCAAGTTCCTGCTCGAGGGCCACCGCGAGAAGGCCTCCTCCATCGTGATCGCCACGGAAGAGCATCGGCGGGACATCGAGCGATGCCTTTCCGAGGGCGGACTCGACGTGAGCGCGGCCAGGAAGGCCGGGCGCCTGGTACTCCTCGACGCCGAGCAAACGGTCCTGAGCTTCACCATCGGAGGGATGGAGCGCGGCGTTCTCGACCCCAGCGCCTTCCACAACCTCGTCGGGAGTGCGGTGCGCCAGGCGACGGCGGCATCGCCCACCGGGCGCGTGCGTGCGTACGGCGAGATGGTCGATTTCCTGCTTCGAGCGGGGAACGAATCCGGCACCGCCCACGTCGAAGAGCTGTGGAACGAGCTTCGCCTGCTCTGCGAGTTCCAGCTCTACTGCGGATATAGGCTGAGCCACCTCGATCGCGCCGATCACCGGGCGGCGTTCGAGAAGATCTGCAAGCTCCACTCCCACGTGCTCCCATCGGAATCCTTCGACGAGGCGACGACGGACGAGGAGCGCCGGCGCAAGATCGCGGCGCTGCAGCAGCGCGCGCGCGCGCTGGAGACGGAGATCCAGAATCGCCAGCGGTTGGAGGGCGCGCTTCGCGAGGAGCAGGAGCATCTGCGCTCGGCGAATCGCAGGAAGGACGAATTCCTGGCCATGCTCGGCCACGAGCTGCGCAACCCTCTGAACCCCATCATCACCTCGCTCGATCTCATGGACATGCGCGGCGACGAGGGCTCCCGGCGGGAGCGCGAGATCATTCGCCGGCAGGCGCAGCACCTCGCGGGGCTGGTACAGGATCTTCTCGATATCGCCCGGGTAACGGGCGGAAAGGTCATGCTCCGGAAGGAGCCGACGGAGATCGCGGTCGCGATCGCCCGCGCCATCGAGATGGCGAGTCCGCTCCTCGAGCAGCGCGCCCATCTCCTTCAGCTCGCCGTGCCGCAGCACGGCCTCCTGGTGGACGCCGATCCGATGCGCCTTCCGCAGGTGTTCGCGAATCTCCTGATGAACGCGGCCAAGTACACGGAGCGCGGGGGCCGCATCTGCGTGAGCGCGCGGCGTGACGGCGGGGAGATCGTGGTGGACATCCGCGACAACGGAATCGGGATCGCGCCGGAGTTCCTCTCCACCATGTTCGAGCCGTTCGTGCAGGGAACGCGCGCCCTGGATCGCGCGGAGGGGGGAATGGGCCTGGGCCTGGCACTCGTCCGAAGCCTGACCCAGCTCCATGGCGGGACGGTGATGGCCCAGAGCGACGGACTGGGCCGGGGCAGCACCTTCTCGGTTGGGCTACCGGCGCTTCCGGAGTCCGCCGCTTCCAGGGAGACTCGTCCCTCGCCCGAGGGCGCGTCAGAGCCGGCGGCGTCGGGGCCGGTGGAACGCGTGCTCATCGTGGACGACAACGCGGACTGCGCGCTGGGCTTCGCGGAGATCGTGCGGATTCTCGGCCACGAGGTGGAAGTGGCGTTGGACGGTCCTCGAGCGCTCCAGATCGCGGCCACGTTCAAGCCGACGGTAGCGCTGGTCGATATCGGGCTCCCCGTCATGAATGGATATGAATTGGCCAGGAAACTGCGCGAGAGCACCCCATCCGCGCAGCTGAAGCTCGTGGCCGTGACCGGCTACGGCGAGGAGGCGAACCGCGCGATGAGCCTCGATGCCGGATTCGACCTGCATACGGTGAAGCCGGTGGAGCTGGAGAACATCCGCTCGCTCCTGAGCCAAACCAACGGCGGTTCGGGTAACGGTAGCTCCTCGTAGCGCCTCTCGACAATTCCCAGCACTGGGTCTAGGCTGCCGGGATGCATGACGATGCTCCGCACCCCCCGATCGCCGGACTTTCCCTCGCATTCATCATCGTAGCCATCTCTTTGGCCTTCGCCGGATGGTTCGTAGGCCACGGGATCTACAACGTCCGCACCGCCGATCGCTTCGTGATCGTGAAGGGTGTGGCGGAGCGCGAGGTGAAGGCCGATCTCGCCCTCTGGCCCATCCAGCTCGCCGTGCCCGACGACAACCTTGCCCTGGCGCAGAGCCGGATCAACCAGAACATCGCGAAGGTGATCGCGTTCCTCAAGGCGAACGGGATCGATTCGAGCGAGGTGGAGCTGCAGGGGTTCAAGGTGACCGACGTGCTCGCGAACCCGTTCCAGCGCGCGGAGCGCGCCGGGAGCCGCTTCATCATCCAGCACACCGTGATGGTGCGCTCCACGGACCCCGAGCGCGTGCGCGCCACGAGCCAGAAGGTGGGGGAGCTGGTGAATTCCGGTGTCGTTCTCTCGTCGGGACCGGAGTGGGGTCCCGGCGGGCCGACGTACGTGTTCCGCAGGCTCAACGATCTCAAGCCCGCGATGATCGCCGAGGCGACCGCCGAGGCGCGAAAGGCGGCGCAGGAATTCGCGAAGAATTCCAAGAGCCGCATCGGCGGGATCCATCGCGCGAACCAGGGCCAGTTCGTGATCTTGCCGCGCGACGCCGCGGCGTCCGATCAGGGGCCCGGCATGTCCGAGCAAACACAGATCTACAAGGTCGTGCGCGTCGTCAGCACGGTCGAGTACCTACTGAGCGACTGATGCTCCGCTCCAAGCGCACGGAGGCGCGCGGTGCGGAAACCCCATGGAGTGTCAGGCTCTCCTTCTCCTCGATCCCGCCACCACCAGCAGCGCGCATGACGCAACCCATGCGCCCGCACCGTTCGGTGCAGGGTTTGGGACTGTCGCCGCGGTTTCGTACAGTGTCGCGTTTCGTTTACCCGTCAGGGTTTTCCTTGCAGGGTTTACATGGGATGTTGAAAACACGTAAGTGAAGTATCTGGGTGCATGGCGCCGGTAAATTTCATAACGAGACCTTGCCGTTGCATGGAGGAACGTAAGTTCCTTGTGTGAGCCCATGGGATTGAAGTAGATGGCACGCTGCCTGCTTGCCACGTACGTGGAACTACCACGCACGAGGCGCACCTCTTCCAAATTTCCAAGAGAGGGCGAATGATGAAACCGCTTCGGATGTTGGCTGTGCTGGCAGTCGTCATGGTAGCGACCATGGCGCCCACCCGGACCGCGAACAGCGAGCCTGGTGGACTCCACCTGAACATCACCCCGTTCGGCGGCTATTGGGACTGGGGCAAGGAGGTCAAGTTCGACAACGACGCGTTCTTCGGCGGGCGTGTCGGGCTCGGCCTCGGTCGTCACTTCGGCGTCGAGGGCTACTACAGCTGGATGAAGACAAAGGGCACCGACGCAGCCTTCGCCTTACCTGGAGGCACGCCCGGCCTCGGGAGAGAAATGGAGCTTCAGGGATACGGCGGAGACCTCACGCTGAATCTGATTCCATCGACTGCCTTCAATCCGTATCTCCTGGGAGGCTGGCACGAAGAGAAGATCACATCCAAGGCCGATGTACCCACCAAGATTCGCGACTGGGAGAACGGTCTCGAGTTCGGGGGAGGGATCAAGCTAGGTCTCGGACGAAAGGTAGCGATCCGCGGCGAGATTCGCGACAAGCTCTGGAAGCTTCCGCCTTCGAGCAGCAGCATTCACAACCTTTCCTATACGGGCGGCCTCCAGCTCACGCTGGGCGGCTCGGCACACGGCGGAGACGCGGACAAGGACGGGGTCAAGGACAAGGACGACAAGTGCCCGAACACGCCGAAGGGCGCCCTGGTGGACGCCACCGGCTGTCCGATCGACTCCGATAAGGACGGCGTTCCCGACGGCCTCGATCAATGTCCGAACACGCCCGCGGGCGCCACGGTGGATGCGCGCGGCTGCACCAGCGACGCGGACAACGACGGCGTTCCCGACGGGATCGATCAGTGCCCCGGCACACCGGCAGGCACGATCGTGGACGCGCGCGGATGCCCGGCCGACACCGACGGCGATGGCGTGCCGGATGGCGTGGACCGTTGCCCCAACACTCCGACGGGCGCCAAGGTGGATGCGACCGGATGCCCGGTGGACTCGGACAATGACGGCGTTCCGGACGGAATCGATCAGTGCCCGAACACTCCGGCCGGGATCAAGGTCGACGCGCACGGCTGCTCGACCGACTCGGACAACGACGGCGTTCCGGACGACAAGGATCTCTGCCCGAACACGCTTCCGAACGTGAAGGTGGATTCGGACGGCTGTCCGATCGAGCTCAACGAGAAAGAAACCGAGCTCCTGGACAAGGGGCGGATCACGACGCGCGAGATCCACTTCGAGACCGCGAAGTGGGACATCCTACCCGAATCGCGGCCGGTTCTGGACGACATCGGCAAGGTTCTCATCCAGTGGCCGCAGCTCAAGATCGAGATCGGCGGGCATACGGATGCGCGCGGCTCGGTGGCCTACAATCAGGATCTTTCGCAGAAGCGCGCTCAGGCGGTGCTCGACTATCTGCTCGCGAACTTCCCGCAGATCAATCGCGAGCAGTACACCGCGAAGGGCTACGGCGAGCTCAAGCCTGTCGCCTCGAACAAGACGGTCGAGGGCATGGCGAAGAATCGCCGCGTGGAATTCAAGGTGCTCAACACCGAGGAGCTGACGAAGGAGCGTGAGCGTCGGCGACTCTTGAAGAAAGGCGAGTAGCAGCGAACCCAGGCGAGCCCTCCCGCTCCACCTGGTGAAAAGCCCGCGCTGAGCCGGTCAGCGCGGGCTTCTTCGTTTGCGGTCGGACGCTACTGGGTGTAGCGCTCGATTTCCATCACGACCGCGGCGGTCTCGGTCTGAAACGTGAACGCCGAGCGGAAGGTTCCCTTCACGCCGACCCGGGCGCCCTCCCTCGGAGCGCCGCTGCCCTTCGAGACCACGATGATCTTGCCGGTCCCATCATCGATCTCGTACGCACCCTTTCCAAGGAGTCCGATCGAGTGCGTCACCGCTCCCGCGACGCGCACTTCCTTTCCGTCCCACCGGCCCGGGTCGTCCAGCAAGGTCCTGATCGAGGTCGCGCCCTTGCAGCCCGGAAGCAGCAAGAGAAGGGCAAGAGCCAGGATCCATGGGGCCGTACGGCGAGCGTGTCGCGATTCCTGCATGTCACCTCCCTGGTAGCCGGGGCAGCGTCGGGAATTCGAACGGGCAAAGTATCAGAATAAACCGATCCAGGCTGGCGCCGTCCGACCGGAGTTGCCGGTCGCGCCTAACTATCGCTGCCGCTGAGATATACGATCTAAAGCACGCGGTCACCGGTGCCGATAAATCCCTGAGCGACCGCTCAGGGGGGATATCTGGCCGTAGACCGTCGGTACTTCAGCTCGCTTCTCTTCCGCCTCACCTTGGCGGTGCTGGCCATGATGCTCTCCGCTCGAGCGATCTGTGCGCTCGAGGGAGACACCAAGGCCTGGTTTCTGGCCGGCCTCTTCGGCCTGAGCGCCGCGGCGCTCCAGATCCGGCCGCTCCTCGTTCCGAACCCGGGGCGCGGAAGCAACGTATACAGTCCTGCGCTCGCGTTCTTCATCGCGGGCCTGTACCTCATTCCCGCCGGCCCTCTCGTGTCGTGCATCGCGTTCGCGATCGCGCTCGCGGGAATCGTGAACGGAACGCGTCCCCACAAGATCCTCCTCCAGCTCTCCGCCACGGTCATCTCGTTCGGCGCATGTTCCTATTTCATGAAGCTGGGGCCGAGGAGCGGCGATCCGCTGGTGCCGCCTCCCGAGCTCATCGCGGTGGAGATCTTTCTCGGCGCGGTCGTGCTCTTCGCCCAGCTGGTGTTGCGGAGCGTCGCGATCCGGCTGGAGCGTGGCCACGACGCGCCGCACTGGGGCGCCTTCCAGCCGAACGTGATCCTCGAGGGTGCGTACTGTCTTGCGCTCGCGGTTCCGATCTCGGTCCTCACGAGAATCCACCTCGCGCTCCTGGGCGTGGTCTACCTGTACGTGGGGTTCACCTGGTGGGTGATGGACCGCTATCGTCAGCACCTGCGCATCCTGAGTGAGGCGGCGCCAAAGCCGGAGGAGACGCGCCGCCGCCGCAAAGCGGCCTAGGAGATAGGCAGCTTGGATCCGTAGTGGGTGAGGACGTACTCGTCGACCAGCTTCAGGAACTCCGCCGCGATCTCCGGACCGCGCAGTGTCGTGATCTGACGCCCGTCGATGAACACCGGCGCCTTGGGCTCCTCCGCGGTTCCCGGAAGGGAGATGCCGATGTTCGCATGGCGCGACTCCCCGGGGCCATTCACGACGCAGCCCATGACCGCCACGCGCATCTCCTCCACGCCCGGATGGAGCGCCTTCCAGTGGGGCATTCGCTCGCGCAAGTGTAGGTTCACGGTCTCGGCCAGCTCCTGGAAGTACGTGCTCGTGGTGCGCCCGCACCCGGGGCAGGACGTGACTTGTGGCTGGAAATGCCGGATGTCCAACGACTGCAAGATCTGCTGACAGACCCAGACCTCCTCGCGGCGATCCCCACCCGGCGTGGGGGTGAGGCTCACGCGGATCGTGTCCCCGATTCCGTCGAGGAGAAGGGCGGAGAGCCCGGCCGTCGATGCCACGATGCCCTTCATTCCCATTCCCGCCTCGGTGAGCCCGAGGTGGAGGGCGTAGTCGGTCTCGAACGCCAGCCTCCGGTAGATCGCGATCAGGTCGCGCACGCCGGAGACCTTGGCCGAGAGCACGATCCGATCGTGCGACTGGCCGAATTCCTCCGCCAGCGCCGCCGATCGCACCGCGCTCTGGAACATGGCATCGAGGGTGATCTCCCGGTCGTCGAGCGGCTCCGCGCGCCGGGCATTCTGGTCCATGAGCTCGGTCAGGAGCTCGCGATCCAGGGAGCCCCAGTTCACGCCGATCCGCACCGGCTTCCCGTTCGCCACCGCGATCTCGACGATGCGGCGGAAGTGCGCGTCATGCCGCGCTCCGGCGCCCACGTTTCCCGGATTGATCCGGTACTTGTCCAGCGAGCGCGCGCATTCGGGATAGTCGGTCAGGAGGAGGTGTCCGCTGAAGTGGAAGTCACCGATGATGGGGGCCTGGACGCCCGCGTCGCGCACGCGCCGGACGATCTCCGGCAGCGCCTTGGCGGCCTCGGGCGTGTTCACGGTGACGCGCACGAGCTCCGATCCGGCCTGGGCAAGTGCGATGGTCTGATCCGCCGTGCCCTTGGCGTCCGCGGTATCGGTGTTGGTCATGGACTGGACCGCCACCGGACGCCCGCCTCCGACCGTGACCGATCCGATGCGGACCTGCGTAGAGGCGCGCGGCACCTGGAATCCCTGCTGTCTTGTCATGACGGGGTCAGTCTACGCGGGGCGCGGGCGAGCGTCAAACGGGCGTGGTATTCTCGGCGCCATGAGCTCCCAGGTGCGAGACATGTTCGCCTCCATCGCCAGACGTTACGACCACGGCAACCAGGTGCTCTCGATGGGCCTCCACCACCGCTGGAGGAGGGCGGCCGTGCTCCTGAGCGGCGCCAACGAGGGGGGCCAGGTCCTCGACTGCGCCACCGGCACGGGGGACCTGGCGCTCGAGTTCCAGCGCGCGGTGGGGGAGACGGGCCGCGTCATCGGAACCGACTTCTGCGCCGAGATGCTGGAGATCGCCCGGGAGAAGGCGGCGCGTGATGGACGGGGCACCCGCTTCGAGGAGGCGGACGCGCTCCGACTTCCGTACGCGAGCGGTGCCTTCGACGTCGCCTCGATCGCGTTCGGCATCCGGAACGTCGACGACCCTGTGCGAGGCCTCGAGGAGATGGCCCGCGTGGTGCGTCCGGGCGGCTCGGTCGTGGTGCTCGAGTTCGGGCAGCCGGGCGGCGCCCTCTTCGGCCCGCTGTATCGCTTCTACAGCGCCAGCATCCTCCCGCAGATCGGCGGGTGGCTCACCGGGGAGCGGCGAGCCTATGAATACCTCCACCGGACCTCGTCCTCGTTTCCCAGCGGTGAGGCGTTCGTCGCGATGATGCGGGGAACGCGCCGCTTCACCGACGTGCGCGCGCGAGGCCTCACCGGCGGCATCGCGTACGTGTACGTGGGCACCGTGGGAGCGGCCTCGTGAGCTTTTCCATCACGTTTCCGGTTCGATTCCAGGACGTGGACGCGGGGGGCGTGCTCTTCTTCGGCCGCATCTACGACTACTGCCATCAGGCCTACGAGGAATTCTGGGGTCAGGAGGGGGTCGATCGCGCGCATTTCTTCGCGGGCGCGGAATATCTGGTCCCGATCGCGCACTCCGAGGCCGATTACCGCCGGCCGATCCGCCACGGAGACCGCATCACGATCCGGGTGGACGTGACGCGCGTGGGGCACGCTTCCTTCACGCTGCGCTATCACGTGACCGGTCCCGACGAGGACCTGAGGGTCGAGGCCACGACCATCCACGCGTTCGTCGACCGGCGCTCGATGCGCCCGATCGCGATCCCGGACCAGCTACGCTCGATTCTTCTCCGTCATCTGCTCCGCGAGCCAACCCCGAACCTGGCCACGTAACAGCTTCCCCGCCGGACTGCGGGGAAGGGTCTCCACGATCGAGATCAATCGAGGCAGCTTGAACGGCGCGAGACTCCTGCCGGCGTGCTCGCGGAGCTCTTCCAGGGTGACCGCGGTGCCGGGCCGAAGCACGAGGGCCGCGGCGACGCCCTGTCCGTGCGAGTCGGCCGGAAAGGACACCACGCACGCGTCCGCGACCGCGGGGTGGCGCCTCAAGGCATCCTCCACCTCCGCCGGCGAGACGTTTTCTCCTCCGGCCACGATCCGGTCCACGCGCCGGTCCAGAATGCGTAGCCGTCCCGACGGGTCCCACGCCCCGTAGTCTCCGGTTCGTAACCAGCGCCCCTCGAACGCCGTCTTGTTCCCCTGCTCGTCATCGAAATACGCCTGCGCCACGACCGAACCGCGAACGTAGATCTCTCCTTCCTCGTCGGGAGCCAACACCGGTCTCTCGGGGCCGCGCACCTGCACCTCCACGAAGGGAAGCGGCCTTCCCACTGTTCGCAGACCATCGGGCCACTCTCGGGGGGAGAGCGTGGTGACCTGGGAGGCGGTCTCGGTCATCCCGTACGTGGGAAGCGCGCGCATCCCAAGCTCCGCCGCGCGCTGGAGCAGCTCCGGGGGAGCCATCCCCCCCCCGAGGAGCGCGGCCCGCAAGGTGTCCGGGTACGGGCGCGCCCCGCGGGCGTCCAGCATTCGCTCGAGCATCGGAGGAACGAGCGAGACGAGCGTCACCCCCTCGCGGTCGATCGCCTCGTTCACGGCCTCGGGATCGAAGCGCTCCTGGATGAGCGCGGCCGTTCCGTAGTACGCGCTCCGCGTGAGGATCGAGAGCCCGCCGACGTGATGGAGCGGAAGCGTGAGCAGCCAGAGGTCGTTCGCCCGGACGCCGAGATTCCGCGCGGAGGCGAGCGCGCTCCAGAAGAAGTTCCCGTGCGTGAGCACCACCGCGCGCGGAGCGGCCTCCGTTCCGGACGTGAACAGGATCGCCGCGGGCGCGTCGAGCCGGCGCGTGAAGAGGGGAGGCTTCTCCTTTCGCCCTTTCGTCCCGGAGGGAGCCGCGGGCTCGGGGGTCGCGGTGAGCGCGACATCGACGTGGGCGCGGTTCCGGAGCGCTGTGCGCTCCGCCTCGGTCAGGCGCTGGCTGATGGGCACGGGTAGGAGCTCCGCGCGGTGAAGGGCATGAAAGCTGGCGGCGAAATGGAGCCCCTGCTCAGCGCCGAACTCGAGGGACACGTGCTCGCCGGACACCAGGCCCTGGTCGTAGAACGAGACGGCTGCCTGGGTGACGGCCTCCTCCAGACGCCCGTACGTCCAGCGCTTCTCACCCATCCGGAGCGCGAGCCGGTCCGGCTGGACGCGCGCCCAGAAGGAGACCGGATCCCAGGTCTCCCCTTCGTTCTTCCCGCTTTCGCTCACTCCGGCTCCAGGGTGAAGGCGTCCTGCCAGAACTCCTCCGGCGGCCGGACGCCGAGCCCGGGCGTATCCGGGACCGGGATCGAGCCGCGCTGCAGCGCGGGAGCCAGGGCGATGTCCCGGCTCAGCGCCTCTCCGGTCGCGAGCCCGTGCGCGTATTGCGTCGTGCCAAGGGAGGCCGCGAAATGGATCGCCGCCGCGCGTCCGACCGCGCTCTCCATGAGGGAGGTCACGACCACGGGCACGTGACGGTCATCCGCCGCGTTCAGAACCGAGCGCGACTCTCGCAGCCCTCCGAGGGCCATGGGCTTCAGGATGAGAATGTCGGCCGCGGAACGGTAGAGAAGCATCTCGGCGCTCCGGGTGTCCCGGACCGCTTCATCCGCCGCGATCCGGACCGGAGAGCCTTCGCGCACGCGGATCAGCCCCTCGAGATCGTCCGCGCCGACCGGCTGCTCCGCGTATTCGAGATCGTAGGCGGCGAATCGGCACAAGGCCTGGATCGCTTCCTCGACGCTCCAGGCCTGATTCGCGTCCACGCGCAAGCGGACCTCGGGTCCGACCGCCTGCCGCAGCGCACGGAGGCGCGCCTCGTCGTCCTGGGGCGCGGCTCCTCCCACCTTGAGCTTCAGCGTGCGGACCCCTGCCGCGACCGCTTTCTTTCCCAGCTCCGCGCCGCGCTCCGGCGGCACGCGGGGGATCGTGACGTTCACGGGCACCTCGCGCAGCGTGCCGCTTCCGCCGAGATAGCGCGCCAGCGAGACGTTCGCGCCCTGGGAGATGAGATCGTGGATCGCGCAATCGATGGCCGATCGCGCGGTCGGCGCCGCGGCGACCGGCGCCAGGAGCGGCAGGTCGACGAGCGCCGTGGGATAGCGCTCGCGCTCCATGCCGACCAGGTGCGACATCGCGAGCCTGAGCCCCGCGCCGGCGGACGCGTGCGTCTCGAGGCCGAAGCCGGGGAAGGGTGCCGCGTCCCCGAGCCCGATCCGGCCCAGCTCGTCCTCCAGCGCCAGGATCCATCCCTTGCGGTCCCGGACGTCTCCGTCCGCGCTGGGCCAGGGATCGCGCAGGGGAAGGGAGTAGGGCTTGAGGCGAGCCCGGACGATGCTCATGCGATCCAGAGCCCCGCGGCGAAGAGGATTCCGAAGAGGACGTGAAGTCTCGCCGTGCCCAGGAGCGCCGCGTTCAATCGAGCCCCCTGCTCCCGGGTCACGCGGCGGCCCTCCCGCAGTGCCAAGGGCAACGTGAGAAACGGAAGAAGGGCCCACGCGGCGGCGCGGCCCGTGAGGAGGAGCGCCAGCGGGGTGACGTAGGCCGCGGCCAGGAGAAGCACATATCCCCAGCGGGCGGCCCGGCGCCCCATGCGCACCGCCAGGGTGCGCTTTCCCGCGTCGCGGTCCCCCTCGAGATCCCGCACATTGTTCACGACCAGGATCGCGGTCGAAAGCGATCCGACGGGGATCGACGCGAGCAGGGCGTCGAGGGAAACGATTCTCGCCTGAACGTAATAGGTTCCGCACACGGCCACGACTCCAAAGAAGAGGAAGACGAACAATTCCCCCAATCCATGATATGCCAGCGGCCATGGCCCGGCCGTGTACCAGGCCCCCGCGAGGATCGACGCGATTCCGATCGCGATCACGGCCGGGCCCGCGATGCGCGCGAGAAGGAGCCCCGCGAGCGTCGCGAGCGCGAAGGAGACGGCGATTCCCGTCCGGATCTCCCGCTCGGTCAGCCAGCCCATGGCGAGCGCGCGCGGGGGACCGAGCCGCGGTCCCGTATCGGCGCCGCGGTGGAAGTCGCCGAGATCGTTCACGAGGTTGGTTCCGATCTGGATGAAGATCGCTCCCCAGAGCGCCAGGAGCGCCGGGGCGAGGCGGAAGTGGTGATCACGCGCGGCGAGGGCCGTGCCCACGGCAACGGGAACGAACGCGGCCGCGAGCGTGGGAATGCGCACCGCGTGGAGCCACGCCTGGACGCGGCCCACGGGCCGGGCCTCGGTCATGGAATCAGGGGAGGCGGCGGAACTTCGCGAAGTCGGGTTTCCGGCGCTCCAGGTAGGCGTTTCGCCCCTCCTGGGCTTCCTCGGTCATGTAGTAGAGCAGCGTGGCGTTCCCGGCCAGCTCCTGGATTCCCGTCTCGCCGTCCAGCTCCGCGTTGAAGGACGCCTTGAGGCACCGCAGCGCGAGCGGGCTCATCTGGAGAATCTCGCGGCACCACGACATCGTTTCCTCCTCGAGCCGCTCCACGGGGACGACCGCGTTCACGAGCCCCATCCGAAGGGCCTGATCGGCGTCGTACTGGCGGCAGAGATACCAGATCTCCCGCGCCTTCTTCTGGCCCACGATGCGCGCCAGGTACGCCGCGCCGAAGCCTCCGTCGAAGGAGCCCACCTTGGGGCCCGTCTGCCCGAAGCGCGCGTTCTCGGCGGCGATCGTGAGATCGCACACGACGTGGAGCACGTGCCCTCCGCCGATGGCGAACCCGGCGACCATGGCGATCACCGGCTTGGGGAGGGAGCGGATCTGCTTCTGCAGATCGAGCACGTTGAGGCGCGGCACCTTGTCCTCGCCCACGTATCCCGCGTTGCCGCGAACTCTCTGGTCGCCTCCCGAGCAGAAGGCCTCGGTGCCCGCGCCGGTCAGGATGGCCACGCCCACCTCGGGATCCTCGCGGACGTCCTCGAAGGCCTCGATCATCTCGCGAACGGTGAGGGGGCGGAACGCGTTGCGTACGTCCTGGCGGTTGATCGTGATCTTCGCGATCCCGTCGGCCTTCTCGTACAGAATGTCAGTGAACGTCCGCGCGGTCTTCCACGCGGCGCCAACGGCCTGAGTCATGTGCGTCATGCTCCTATGAGGAAGTGGACGAGGAGGCTTCCGCGGCCTCCGGGGTGACGTTCCAGTACGCCGCCAGGGCCTCCGTGAACGCCTCCGGAGATTCCAGGTGCACGGCATGCCCCGCCTCCGGAACGACGACGCAGCTCGAGCCGGGAACGAGGGCCGAAAGACGCCGGGCCACGTCGACGTACTTGGGATCCCGACCGCCGGCCAGGAGCAGCACGTCGCCTCGAAGATCGCCCAGGCGGCCGCCCAGGTACTCGTGGGCTCCCTGGCCCATGCCGCGAAGGGAGTCGGCCAGGCCCGCCGGAAGATTCGCGAGCCTGCGTTGGCGAAGCGCGGCCAGGGTCGCGGGAGGAAGCTCCCATTGCGTCTCGAAGAGCGGCAAGGCGCTCCAGTAGTCCGCGAACCACTCCACGCCGCGCTCCTCGATCCGTTTCGCCAGAGCGTTGTCCGACTCGCGGCGCTTCTCCCGGGCGTGGTCGTCCTCGACGCCGGCCGAGGAGCTCTCCAGCACGAGGGACCGCACGCGCGCGGGATGGGCGAGCGCCAGGTGGAGCGCGACGCGTCCTCCCATCGAGTAGCCGACCCAATCCGCCTCGGTGATTCCCACCCGCGAGGCGATCTCGGCCAGGTCCCGCACGGTTTCCGTCATCGTGTAGCGCGCGGGGTCGGGAGGGGATTCCGTCTTCCCGTGTCCCACGAGGTCGATCGTGACCACGCCGCGATCCAGGGCGCGAAGCTTGGTCACGATCTCGTTCCAGTCCAGGCTCGAGCCGCTGAAGCCATGGAGCAGCACGGCCGTGCGCTCGTGACTCGTGGTTCCCTCCGCTTCGATGTGGTAGGCGACGCCGCGGATGTCGAGGTTCATGCGAAGGTCCTCCCGATGTCACGCACCACGTCGTCCCACAGAGCCTGATGCCAGGCGCGGTTCTTTTCGCGGTCCGTGCGGATTTCGATCACCTCGGTCGTACGCGCCCGGAGGGACGCTCCAGCGCGCTGCTTCAAATCCTCCCAGGATCTCGGCTGTGAGTATGGCAGACCGTAGAGCGCCGCGGCGGATTCGAAGGTGAGCCCGTGCGGCGTGCCGAACCAGCGCTCGAACTCGGCGTGGCGCGCCGCGGGAAGGAAGGAAAAGATGCCGCCCCCGTCGTTGTTGACCACCACGACGGTCGCGCGGACCCGCCCCTCCCGTCCCTCACGCACCATGTGGAGGGCGTTCAGGTCCATGTGGAAGGAGAGGTCCCCGATGACCAGGAGCAGAGGATCTTCCGGGAGGACGCTCGCGCCCAGGGCGCTGGAGAGCACTCCGTCGATCCCGCTCGCGCCGCGGTTGGTGAGGACGCGGAGACGTCTGGGATGATCCGGAACGAAGGTGTCCAGATCGCGGATGGCCATGCTGTTTCCCACGTACAGCGTTCCCGGCTCGGGGAAGATCGACAGGAGCGCGGGGAAGATCGCCCCCTCCTCGAAGGGCTCCGCTCCCTCGAGATGCCGCCCGATCGCCTCGCGCGCCACCTGCTCGGCGCGATCGAAGTCCTGGCGCCAGCTCGGCAGGGGATCCGCCGTTCCCTCGAGCGCCAAGAGGAGGGCCGCGGCGGCTTCGGCCGGATCGGCCGCGATCCGCTCCCGCCCTCGCCGTGCCGGGCTTCGCCAACCCTGCGCGGGGTCCACGATCACGTGCACCGTCGCGGGATGACGCGCCGCGTACCCATGGAATGCCTTCGACGTGAGCGCCGCGCCGAGCTGGATCACGATCTCGGGCCCGAATCGATCCGCGAACGCGGAGGAGCGCAGGAACGCGTCGTACGCCCCGAGAATCGGACTCTGGGCGGGGTGTCCGTAGCGAAGCTGCGATGCGGGATCGGCCAGGACGGGGTACCCCGTGATCTCCGCGAGTTTCTGGATCCGGGGCGCGAGCTCGGGCGCACCCTCGTCGGGGCCGCACACGATGAGCCCGCGCCGCAGGGAGCGGATCAGCTTCGCCAGCCGCTCGATCTGGCGAGGCGGAGCCTGAAGCGGCTCGGGCGCGACGTGCGTCTCCGGGCCTCTGGAGGGCAGGGGAGGGAGCGCATCGGGGCTGGGAAGCAAGGGCTCGCGAAACGCGAAGTTGAGATGCACCGGTCCCGCGGGCGCCTTCCACGCCTCCGCGGCGGCGCGGGTTCCGAGCGAGGACACGTAGTCCAGCATGGGGCGGGAGTCCTCGGGCACGCCGACCTCCACGAACCAGCGGACGAGGTCCCCGAAGAGCTTGATCTGGTCGATGGTCTGCGGCGCGCCCGTGTCGCGAAGCTCTGGCGGCCGGTCCGCGGTGACGACGATCAGGGGAACGCGCGCGGAAGACGCCTCGACCACGGCGGGAAGGAAATTCGCCGCCGCGCTGCCGGAGGTGCAGACGATCGCGACGGGGCGGCGCGCGGCCTTGGCGAGCCCGAGCGCGAAGAATCCCGCCGACCGCTCGTCCAGCGACACGCGTGTCTCGATGGGAGAGCGACCGAAGGCGATCGCGAGCGGCGCGGAGCGCGATCCGGAGCAGACGATCGCCTCGCGGACGCCGGCGGCGTGGAGTGCCAGGACGAAGCGGTCCGTCCACGTCACGTTGAGGGCGCCGCGAGCCTCGGCTCCGCGCGCTTCCTGGCCGTGGGCCTCCACGCCGGGCGCTTGCTCGCGGACTGCGGAGGGCTCAGTCACGCGCGATCGCATCCAGGATTCCCTTCATCTTGAGATCGATCTCTCTCCATTCCAGCTCGGGGTCCGAGCCTTCCACGATTCCGGCGCCCGCGAAGATCCGCGCGACCCGATCCTGGACGGTGATGGAGCGGATGCCCACCGCGAAATCACCGTTGCCCTTGGCGTCCACCCACCCTACGGGACCCGCGTACCACCCGCGATCCTCCGCTTCGGCGCGGGCAATCCAGGCCAGCGCCTCCTGCCGGGGCCAGCCTGCCACGGCGGGCGTGGGGTGGAGACGCGAGACGAGATCCAGGACATGCGCGCCGGCGCGCGGCCTTCCCAGGACCTGGGTCCTCAAGTGAAGCAGGTGCGGAAGGCGCATCACCTCGGGTGTCTGGGGCGTGTCGATTGTCTCGCAGACCGGCTTCAAGGTCTCGAGGAGATGCTCGAGCACGATCCGGTGCTCGCTGCGATTCTTCTCGCTCCCGGCAAGCTCCTGCCCCAAGACCGCGACGTCGTCCCCCGCGTCGCACCGCAGCGTTCCCGCCACCGCCTCGGTGAGGACCTGGCCTCCGGCCAGACGGACCAGCCGCTCCGGGCTCGCGCCCAGGAACGCGTTGCCCGTTCCATCGGCGATGAGGAACCGGTAGCAATGAGGGTATGCGCCGCGCAGCGAATCCAGGATCGCGAGGACGGTCGTGGATTCCCGGAGGGGAACCGCGTTCGTCCGCGCGAGCACGACCTTGGAGAATTCACCCTCACGGATCCGATCGAGGGACTCGCGCACGATCTCGCTCCAGCGCGCGCGAGCCATCGGGTCTCCGGGGGGAGCCGCGGCAGGACCCTCGGCGACGGAGCCGGCATCCTCCGGCGGCGGTCCATGCATCATCCACCGTGTTTCCACGGTCTCGCCCGAGCGCGCGCGCCAGAACGTTCGGGCAGGAATTGCAAAGAGAGCATCGGATCGGGGCCATCCCGGCCGCCCCACGCGAGCGCCGCGCTCCGCGAAGGAAAACCCGCCGATCGCGATGGGACCCGGAAAGCCAGCGGGAGCGGGTCCCCGATGCTCCGCGTCCGCGAGAAGGGCCGTAAGCCCTTGGCGAGCCTCCTCGAACCGGCCGGCGCCACGGCCCTCCATGCGGCACACCGTCCCGATTCCCGAGAAGGACTCTCCCCCAGGCGCTTCCCAGAGGAAAAGCGATTGCCCGGGCGCAAGGGCAGCCTCACGCGCCAGGCATTCCCAGGGGGTATGTCCCGGCACGAGCGAGCTTTCGCCCGCGAGGGAGCCGGTGGAGGAGCGAGTCTCGGACGGAGCCACGGCCGGCAGTATAGGGACCAGCGAGCCGGTCGGTGAACCCTGAATTCTCGCGCGGCTTTGCATCGCGGTCTCCATGTCGTATCTTCCGCCGCATGATTTCCATTTCCCTTTCGCACATGGCGCTTGGCCTCTTTCTCGGCCTTCGTCACGCCTTCGAAGCGGACCACATCGCCGCCGTGGCCGCGATCGCGAGCCGGGAGCGAAATCCGCTTCGCTCGAGCTTCATCGGAGGCTTCTGGGGCGCGGGACATCTGGCCTCGCTCCTCCTCGTGGGGCTGCCGGTCGTGGGCTTTGGACTTCACTTCCCGCACGAGCTCGACGTGCCCCTGGAGCTGGGCGTCGCGGCCATGATCGTGTTTCTCGGAGTTGGGGGCCTTACACGGAGCGCCACGATCCGCGACGGGCATCGCCATGCGCACTCGATCCGGAGCTTCGCCAGGCGGCCCTTCTGCGTGGGTGCCATGCACGGGCTCGCGGGCAGCGGAGCCTTGACGCTGGTCATCCTGGCCACCATGCCCTCGCGCACGGACGGCCTCTTCTACCTCGGCTCCTTCGGCCTGGGCTCCGTGGCCGGGATGATGGCGGCGAGCGCCGCGCTCTCGATTCCGATCGCGGCATGGGGGGTCCTGGGCTCCGGCGCGACCCTGAGACTCTCCCGCGCGGTCTCGCTGGCCAGCGTGATCTTCGGCCTCTATTACGGAGCAGCCACGATCGCCCACGCGATCGCGCGGCATCCCCTCTCCTGAACGCGATGCCGCTTGACGTTCCGAAAAGTTGGTGATTATATTCACAATCTTGTGGGGAGAAGTTTGGATTCCTCTTACGCTTGACCCCAAAGGAAAGCGGTCACAGGGAATTTGAGCACTCTCAACCCAAAGCGGATCGCTCTGATCGTGCTCGCCCTGGCCGTTCTGGGCGGATGGTCCTTCTTCGACTCGTTCAGCAGCGTGGGCTATGGACCCAAGCAGCCTATCCCGTTCAGCCACAAGCTCCACGCGGGGACCAACAAGATCCCGTGCCTCTACTGCCATGCCAATGCCGAGCGCTCCCGCCACGCGACGGTGCCGCCCATGGCGGTCTGCATGAACTGCCATAGCGTGGTCAAGACCGACAGCCCCTACATCCAGATGGTCACCCAGTACTACCAGGCGGGGAAGCCGATGCCGTGGGTGCGGGTGCACCGGGAGCCCGATTACGTGTACTTCAGCCACCAGTGGCACATCGCCCGGGGCTTCCCCTGCCAGAAATGCCACGGCGAAGTGCAGAACATGGAAGTGATCCAGCAGGCCAAGGATCTCAAGATGGGCTTCTGCATCGACTGTCATCGGCAGAACAAGGCTCCCACCGACTGCAACACGTGCCACGTATGAGCGATCCCGTGACCCCGCGCAGGCACTGGGGGACCCTCGCCGAGCTGAACGGCGATGCGGCCGTCCGCGAGATCCAGGAGCGCGAGTTCCTCACCCCTTCGGAAGAGGTCACGGAACCCTCGCGGCGCGACTTCCTGAAGCTCATCGGCGCGGGCGCCGCGTTCGCGGCGGCGGGATGCGCGCGAAAGCCGGTCGAGAAGATCCTGCCCTACATCAAGCTCCCGGAAGAGACGATTCCCGGGAAAGCGGTCTGGTACGCCTCCACGTGCGGCGAGTGCCCGGCCTCCTGCGGCGTGCTGGTGAAGACGCGCGAGGGCCGCCCGATCAAGCTCGAGGGGATGAAGGAGCATCCGTTGAACCGCGGCGGACTCTGCGCGCGCGGCCAGGCTTCGGTGCTCAATCTCTACGATCCCGATCGGCTCCATGGACCGGTCGCGGTGGATCGGCAGAGCGGCGCCGCCAAGGCGTCCACCTGGGGTACGCTGGATGCGCACGCCGTCAAGGCGCTCCGGGAAGCCAGGAGCGCGGGCGGGCGCGTCGTGCTCCTCACGGGAACGCTGACCAGCCCCACGACGCGCGCTCTGATCTCCGATTTCCTATCCACGTTCCCGTCGGGCCAGCATGTGACCTACGACGCGGTCTCGAGCGACGCGATCGCGAAGGCCATGGAGCTCTCCTACGGGGAGCGGCTCATTCCCCGCTATCGCCTGGATCGGGCGGATCTGATCCTGACTTTGGGCGCCGATCCGCTCGGGACCTTCCTCTCGCCGCCGGAGTTCGCCCGCGACTTCGCGAGCCGGCGCAAGCCCGAGGCCGGCACCATGTCGCGCCTCGTCGCCATCGAATCCATCCTGACGCTGACGGGCACGAACGCCGACAGCCGCTACCGCGTGCGCCCCGAGCACCTCCTGAGCGTGGCGCTGGGGCTGGCGCACGAGCTGCACATCAAGAATCCTCGAGGCCCGCTGTCGGGGAACGCCTCCCTGGGCGGGGCGCTTCGGGATTCCGCATCGGAGGGCGTCGAGCGCCGGGCCGGGCTTCCGGCAGGGACGCTGGCCGCGCTGGCCGACGAGCTCTGGGCGAATCGCGGGAAGAGCCTCGTGATGGCGGGACCGCAGGCCGCGCCCGCGAATCACGCGGTGCCGTTGCAAGTGGCCGTGAACCTCCTGAACAGCGCGCTCGGGAACGACGGGGTGACGGTGGATACCTCGACGCCGTCGCTACAAGCGCAGGGCTCGGAGGAGGCGGTGCTCTCGCTCGCGGAGCGGATGCGCGCGGGGGACATCCAGGTGCTCCTGATCCACGCAGCGAATCCGGCCTACTCGCTCCCCGCGGCGCTCGGCTTCGCGAATCTCATGAAGCGCGTGCCGTTCGTGGTCAGCTTCGCCGACCGCGTGGACGAGACCGCGCAGCAGGCCGACTTCGTCGCGGCGGATCATCATTACCTCGAGAGCTGGAACGATCACGAGCCGCGGCGAGGGATCCGGTCGCTCGCCCAGCCCGCCATCGCTCCGCTCTACGACACGCGCGGGTTCCAGGACACGCTGCTCGCGTGGTGCAGGGCCCTGGGCGTGGGAGCGCTCACGGCGACCACGGGAACCTGGCACGAATACTTGCAAGAGAGCTGGCGGAAGGACGTCTTCCCGAAGAGCGGCTCCGCGGCGGGCTTCGACCTCTTCTGGGAGGGTGCCCTCCGGGAAGGCGTGTGGCGCGCGCGGGGCCAGAACGACCAGGGCCAGGGTCCTGGCGCCTTCCGCGCGGGTGCGCTCAGCCCCATTCCCGAGCCGGCGGTCACCGACGCACCGCTCACGCTGGTCCTCTACACCCCGGTCGCGCTCTACGACGGAAGGAGCGCGAACAACGCCTGG
>Ga0099791_10000161_pt1 | contig 22509 bp, 21 predicted proteins | sample Rivendell_Oct201_7_FD_77318 | JGI IMG/M metagenome (GOLD analysis project Ga0099791, IMG submission 77318) | Vadose zone soil and rhizosphere microbial communities from the Eel River Critical Zone Observatory, Northern California to study diel... | ecosystem: Environmental > Terrestrial > Soil... | reverse complement strand
GGGAACTCGGTTACGTCGAGGATTAAAACATCACGATCGAGCGCCGTTCATCAGAGGGACAGTACGAGCGGCTCCTGGCCCTTGCAGCCGACCTAGTTCGTCTCCAGGTTGACGTCCTTGTCGGCTAGCGAAAACGCCCTTGCGGCCCAGCGGGCGACTCGGACGATCCCGATCGTCTCGGCGAGCCTTGGCGATCCAGCGCGGACTGGGCTCGTCGCCAGCTTCGCGCGCCCCGATGGGCACATCACAGGGCGCTGGGCCCGCGCTAGCGGGAACACAGATCGAGTTGCTCAAGGACATTGTCACCAGCGTGCCCCGGGTGGCCATACTCTCGAATCCAACTAACTCGATCCACTCAGCCCCCGCACGCCTGATGAGTTCGAGAGCGCATTTGCGGCGCTGACCAGGCAGCGTGCCGGTGCCCTTCTCGTACTGCCAGACGGGATGTTTCTTTTCCACAGAGCACGGATCGCCGACCTCGCAGCACAACGCCGAGTACCGGCGATGTACGGGCTGAGGCCGCACATGGACGCGGGCGTGACAGCTTTCGACGCGCCGCGACGTACGTCGATAAGATTCTGAAGGGCGCCCAACCCGCCGACCTACCCGTCGAGCAACCGACGAAGTTCGAACTGGTCATCAACCTCAAGACCGCCAAGACGCTCGGCCTGCCCATCCCGCCGTCACTCCGGCAGCGGGCGGATGAGGTGATCGAGTAGACCTGCCTTCAGACTCAGTAGCGGCCGCAGCAGATCAGCCTCGGCCAATTTCCACGCCATTCACCCCTTCAAAGCGGCACGGTCTGCAACCTTCGACAGCAGGTCCACCTCTCGAGGTGGCGGCAGACACCATCTGCACCGACGGCGATGGCGTTGACTGGGTATTGCAGTGCCGCCGAACTTCCTCTATGCTTCCCGGTCCACATCGCCCCGCGGAGGCGACGCATGATGCAGAACCGCATATTCGTATGCACGACGGAATGGTAAGGCGACCTTGACGACGGAGCATGGGCGGCTCGCTAGAAGGCGATGGAAGTCGGGCGTCCTGATGGGAACGCGAGAGAATCTTCGTGACGATGCGGGAAGAAGTAACGACTCCCCTACGGTAAGAGCTACCCGGCCCCGAGGGCCCGGTCCGTCACCACCGAGCCGTGAATCCACGCTCTTCTGCCTCTCGTGCGTTCGGCACAGGGTTTGCTCACACAAGGCCACCTTTTATGGACGAGAGAACGAAGACGTGTCCGCGGTGCGGCGGCGCGGTTCAGACGCTGCGCCGTCTCACGCGGTCAGCCGGAACTGTCTCGGTCCTCGTGTGCCAGGTCTGCCGGTACACGGCATTTGTCGCAGGCGGTCGAGCCGCCTCGTCGTGATCCCTACTACTCACGCGTCACTTGCTGACTGACGGCAACGGAGGGCGCCCTCCTATGCGAGACCCCATCCTCGCGGGTTTGACGGCGTTCTTTGTCGAACACCAGTACTGCGGTGAGTTGGACGGCGGGCGAGACAACGGGAGCATCTGGCTCCAATGCTCCTGCGGTGCACACATCACTCACCCGGCCGGCATTCCCGCGCCGATTCCGGCCGACCGTCCAAAGCAGCCAATCACCAGCTTGCCCGACTAGATGCTAGATGCAGACGATACTCAAGACCCCGGTCGATGAAAGGGATTGGACAATGACCCATCGATTGATCGGCCTCATCCTCGGCGCCGGAACGGGCCTCTTGCTCGGCGGGCAGCTCGTGATCGCCGCAGACCGGATCGATCTCTTCGACACGAACTCGAATCGGACCGGTTACATCATCGTCGATCCCAAAACCAAACGGTTCGACACCTATGACACGAAATCTCATCGCACCGGGTGGGGAACGATTACCCGAGAGTCCGGAGATGTCCAGGTCTTCGACAAGGACGGGAATCGCATTGGGAGTGGCACACTCCCAGCACCAAGTGTGAAGCGATAATCCAGGCGTTCCTGCTCACCTCCCGTCGTCTTCGCCGCTATTCCTTCGCATTGTGGCCGCACACGTAGTCGCGGGGACGTTCAGTGTCAGATCTTGTCCCCGACTCCAGCCAGACTAGCCGCCCTACGCGCCACATAGAACAGGAAGGCGGCCACGACGGCCCCGACGAGTACCAGCGAGACTCTGCCTACCGTTTCGCCGCTCATGGCCTTTGAGTCGGCAGCCCCAACTAGGTATCCGAGAATGACCAGAACGCGCGTCCCTATGGTGATCGCCCCGTTCATGTCTCTCCCTCCTCCGAAGCTATCCGGCCCCCCGTTGGGCTTCGGCGTTGCCGGCGCCACGCGGCGCTGCCAACGCCGATCATGCTGGTCGCCAGCAACAGGAGGGTGCCAGGTTCGGGGGCATGAGCCGGCGGCTCGGACTCCGTGAGAAGCCCCGCTCCCTCCGGAATGAGGAAGAACTGTTCGCGGCCGGCGTCGGCGTTAGCAAAGGTCGCCGAGAACACGCCGCTCCCGGTCAGGCCCGTGATATCGAACGACACCAGCCGCGCGTCTGAGAAGCCGTTGCCTTTGTTGACCGCCGGAATGTCAGCCGGGCCGGTGAACGTATAGTCCGCCGCACCGCCGTTGATGTTGAACTGGAAGCTCTCCAGCGAATAGGTCTGCTGGGCCTGATTGACATCGATACCGACCGAGAACCGGTTCCCCGCGGTGCTCCGAAGCTGGTCGAGCGTATAGACCGGTGATGTGAGCGTGCCGGCCGACGTGCCGACCGGAATCAGGGTGAACTCGAAGCCGACCGAGCTGTGACAGGAGGGATCCCCGATCACGCAGGGCCTATTCTGCTGCTGCTGATACGACACCCCGGTCTCGAGCGTGAGCGGAACAGCCCCGACCTCGATCGGTGCCAGCAAAAGCGAGAGCGTCAACAGTCCCGTGATGGTCCGGTTCATGTTTACCTCCTCCCGAGCCGAAGCATCGGCTACAGCGGTGAGGGCAAGGCACGTGCCACCGGGCCAAGGGAGCTAAATGCTAGTAATCGTGTGGGGGTCTCCGGCCAAGAGCCATGAAGACGGTAGAAATCTCCCGATCGCGTTCGGAACTTCCGGTATTACCGGAGTTGCCCTGCAGCGATTTGCGGGAAGTTCATTCCGATCGGCGACCTCTGCGCGTGCCGCGCCCGCTCGCCGCGCCCGCTAAAATGGCGCTCCTGCCTCGCCCGATTCACCACGCGGGCAGCCCCGAAACCGATGAGACGAAGCGAGACGAAGCCAGTCGCAGTCTTGCGCTGGCGCGATCCCTACATCTGTTCCAGCGTCTTGCCTCGTGTCTCACGTACGAGGGTCCACACGAAAGGCAGGGAGAACGCGGCGGCCACGGCGTAAAGCCCGTAGGCACCGGCGAGACCGACCGCATTCAACAATGGCAGGAAGGTGACGGTGACGGCGAAGTTCGTCACCCAGTTGGTGGCGCCGGACACCGCCAGCGCCGCGCCACGCATCCGGTTGGGAAACATCTCACCGAGGAGCACCCACATCACCGGCCCCCACGAGATCGCGAACGCGACGATGTACAGGTTGGCCGCGGCCAGGCCCGTCACCGCGGCCCCGTGGCTGAGGAGCGGCTTTCCGTTGGCGCCGATTCCCGCCATTGCGAATACGGCGGCCAGCACGGCCAGGGTCACCGCCATGCCGGCCGAGCCCACGAGCAGCAACGGTTTGCGGCCCGCGCGATCGATGAGCGCAATGGCGGGAATCGTGGCCAGAATGTTGACGAGGCCGGTGAGCAGATTGATACGCAGGGCCCACTGCTCCGTCGCCCCGGCTGCCTTCCACAGCACCTCACCGTAATAGAAGATGATGTTGATACCGACGAACTGCTGGAAGGCCGCCAGCCCTATGCCGACCCAGACGACCGGGGCGAACCGATGTGTACCCCGCACGATCAGGTCCGACAAGCGCGGCCGGTGCTCGCCCCGCAGGCTTTCCTCCACCTGCCGAACCAATGCTTCCGCGTCGCCCCCGATCCGAGCGAAAATCCCGCGGGCGTCGTTCCGCCTGCCCTGGGCAACCAGGAAGCGGGGTGACTCGGGAATGAGCAGCACGCCGGCCAAAAATGAGATCGACGGCACGGCCTCCATCCAGAACATCCAGCGCCAGGCCGGCGCACCCAGCCACAGCGTCGCGCCGGCTCCGCCGGCCAGCCTGACGAGGATGTCGTTGCTCAGGAACGCGCCGAACAGCCCCAACACGATGGCCATCTGCTGCAGCGAGCCCAGTCGACCGCGCACGTGCGCCGGCGCCACCTCTGAGATGTACATCGGAGCCAGCACGCTCGCGGCCCCGATCGCGAGCCCGCCGACCAGCCGCGAGGCGATGAAGACGCCCGCCGAGCCCGCGAGCCCGGTGCCGACGGCGCTGATGAGGAAGAGAACCGCGTTCAGGAGCATCGTCGGCCGCCGGCCATGACGGTCGGCAATGGTTCCCGCGACGAAGGCGCCAACCGCGCAGCCGAGCAGCACGGACGCGACGGCAAAACCCGTCGTCGCCGCCCGGGTGCCAAACGCGTGCGCCAACGCGTCGACGGCCCCGTTGATGACGCCGCTGTCGAAGCCGAAGAGAAAGCCGCCGATGGCGGCGACCGAGCTGAGCGCAACGACATAGCTCGAGGTCGGGGCTTGAACCGTCGTCGTCGTGCCCGGGGTCTGCAATATGCGGGTGGTCATGTCCGACGCTCCCTCTTCAGACAACGGTGCACGTCTCAAAAGTTGATCCCGACCTGAAACCCGGCGACGAATGCGTCGGGAATTCGTCCCGGTCCGCCAGGTCGGATGATGTACTGCAGGTCGGGCTGGAAGAACAGCGCGTCCTGATCGAACCGAAACCGATACGTGAGCTCGAGGGCCGTTTCGTATCGCTGGATTCCGATACCCGAACCGGACTCCCGGGCGCGCCGCTGGGAGTCTTGAAGATCATTGCTGAAGTGGCCGTACACGATGCCGAGGCCGCCGACGTCCGTCGGCCGCGACGCAAAGATCCCGCGGATGACGACGCCGGCGGTCGCGAAGAACGGCATGAGACTGACGGATTGATCGGGAGAGACGAGCACCGAGCCGGTGACGCCGAAGCCACGGTTGCTGCCGGGTGCACCGAACCGCACCAGCACCTGGTCGAACAGACCGTACAGGCCCCAATTCCCCCGGGGGGCATGCGGAGCGCCGCCGCGCGCGACCGTTGTGAAGTCGATGGATTGGTGGTCGTCGTACCACACGCCCGCCTTGTAGTTCCCGATCAGACCCGCGTCGCCCGGAAGCCCGTTGACCTGGTAGCCCACCTCGCCGATGGCGAAGAGCGGCCCAGCCATCGACCAGTCGGCGCCGTGATGATCGTTGGCACGGATGGAGACGTCGCCGTTGTACACGCCGCCCATCACATACATCCGTTCGGTCGGTTTCACTTTGACGAGACCGCCCCACGTGGCGTTGGGATAGGCGGTCATGCCCGGAGCATTGAAGAAGATGCCGACTGGGTTACCGTCGAAGCCGTTCTGCACGAAGATGTAGTTGTACGGAGAGACCAGGAAATCGTCACCGACCGCGACCCGGCCGACCCGGAGCTCGACGCGGTCGTCGAAGAGCTGCTGCTGATAGCTGAAGTCGACGAGTCGGTACGTCTGCCCTCCGAAGACCTGCTGCACGGTGAAGACGTTGCCGATGTCTTCCCTCGAAAGGCCCGAGCCGAAGCGCTCCGAAAACGAGATCAAGAATGACCCGCCGGCGAGACCGAACAGCTTGTGCAGATCAAAGCGCAGGTCGAGGCCCAGATTGCTCGCTTGCCTGAAGCCCTGCTGCATGCCGCCGGTCGGATTGCCGAGAGCGTCCATGACGAACGTCAACGTCGGCGTGATGCCGTGCTCCTCGAGCCACGTCCGGCCGCCGGCCCAATCGCCAAACGCGTGCCCCTGGGGGAGGACGAGCTGGAAGGGCGTATCGGCCAGAGTGCGTGTGCCGGGAGGAGCCTGCGGAGGCGCGGCGTCCTCGGCATGGGCGGCGGCCGCCCAGCCGAGGACCACCAGGATCGCGACGGCAACGCGGCGTCGACTTAGGGCCACGTCCACTGATCGACGTCAGGCTTGTCCACGCCGTGCTCGTAGGCGTAGTTCTGGCAGTCGATCTGCATGTTGCGCAGCTTCTCCTTGGCGTGCGCGCCGGCCACCCGCAGGCGCGGCACCCGATCGATGACGTCGATGGCGAGGCTGAAGCGGTCGATCTGGTTGCGGATGGCGAGATCGAGCGGGGTGTTGATGTTGCCCTTCTCCTTGTAGCCGCGCACGTGCAGGTTGCCGTGATTGGTGCGCCGGTAGGTCAGCCGGTGGATCAACCAGGGATACCCGTGGAAGTTGAAGATGATGGGCTTGTCCACCGTGAACAGGCTGTCGAAGTCCCGGTCCGACAGGCCGTGCGGGTGCTCGGTGGAGGGTGTGAGTTTCAGCAGGTCGACGACGTTGATGAAGCGAATCTTGAGATCGGGGAAGCTCTCCCGCAGCATCACGACCGCCGCCAGCGCCTCCTTGGTCGGGATGTCGCCGGCGCTGGCCATCACCACGTCCGGCTCCGAGCCCTGGTCGTTGCTCGCCTGAGGCCAGATGCTGAGCCCCTTGGTGCAGTGTACGATGGCCTGCTCCATGGTCATGTACTGCAGGTGCTTCTGCTTGTCGGAGACGATCACGTTGATGTAGTTGGTGCTCTTCAGGCAGTGATTGGCCACGCTGAGCAGGCAATTCGCATCCGGCGGCAGATAGACACGACACACATCGGGGCTCTTGTTCAACACCAGGTCGATGAATCCGGGATCCTGGTGCGTGAAGCCATTGTGGTCCTGGCGCCACACCGTGGACGTGATGAGCAGATTGAGCGACGACACCGGCGCGCGCCAGGACAGCTCGCGGGAGATGGTCAGCCACTTGGCGTGCTGGTTGAACATCGAGTCGATGACGTGAGCGAAGGCCTCGTACGTCGAAAAGAAGCCGTGCCGGCCGCTGAGCAGATAGCCTTCGTAAAAGCCCTCGAGCGTGTGCTCCGAGAGCATCTCCAGAACGCGGCCGTCGGGCGACAACTCGCCGCCGTCGGCGTCCTCCGGCAGGTAGTCGGCGAGCCACAGCTTTTTGCTCGCTTCGTAGACCGCATCGAGCTTGTTGGACGTGGTCTCGTCGGGGCCGAAGACGCGGAAGTTCGTCATGTTCTCGCGCATTATGTCCCGCAGGAAGCGACCCAGGGGCCGCGTGTTCTCGGCGCTCGCTTGCCCCGGCTTGTCGACCTTGATGGCGTAGTCTCGGAAGTCCGGCATGCGCAGGGCCTTGCGCACCAGCCCTCCATTGGCCCGAGGGTTCGCGCTCATGCGCCGCGTCCCTTTGGGTGCGAGGGCCTTCAGCTCCGGAATCAGCCGTCCCTTCTCGTCGAACAGCTCGTCGGGCCGATAGCTGCGCAGCCAACCTTCGAGCTGCTTGAAGTGAGCCGGATTCTCGTGCACCCCCGCGAGCGGCACCTGGTGGGCGCGCCAGAAACCTTCCACCTTGTGACCGTCCACGTCCTTGGGGCCCGTCCAGCCCTTGGGAGTGCGCAGCACGATCATCGGCCAGTGGGCGCGGCGGGGCGTGCCGTTCGCACGCGCCTCCTGCTGGATCCGGCGGATCTCCAGCACGCAGTCCTCCAGGGTGGCGGCCATCTCCTGGTGCATGCGCTCGGGATCGTCGCCTTCGACGAAATAGGGCGTCCACCCGTAGCCGGTGAACAGGTCTGCGAGCTCCTCGCGGGGAATTCGCGAAAGCAGCGTGGGGTTGTTGATCTTGTAGCCGTTGAGGTGCAGGATCGGCAGGACCGCGCCGTCGCGGACGGGATTCAGGAACTTGTTGGCATGCCACGAGGTGGCGAGCGGGCCCGTCTCCGATTCCCCATCGCCCACCGCTACCGTGACCAGCAGATCGGGATTGTCGAAGGCGGCGCCGAAGGCGTGCGAGATGCTGTAGCCGAGCTCGCCACCTTCGTGGATGGAGCCCGGAGTCTCGGGCGTGCAGTGGCTGCCGATGCCGCCGGGGAACGAGAATTCCTTGAAGAACTCGCGCATCCCGTTTTCGTCCTCGGCCTTGGTCGGGTACACCTCCGAGTACGTGCCCTCGAGATAGGTCGGCGCCAGGACACCTGGCGCGCCGTGGCCGGGGCCGGCGAGGAAGATGGCGTCGAGGTCGTACTTGTTGATCAGGCGGTTGAGGTGGACGTACATGAAGCTCAGGCCGGGACTCGTACCCCAGTGCCCCAGGAGACGCTGCTTGATGTGCTCCGGCTTCAACGGCTCCCGGAGCAGAGGATTGCTGCGCAGGTAGATCATGCCGGCCGCCAGGTATGTGCAGGCGCGCCAGTAGGCATTCATCTTCTGAAGCTCTTCCTTCGATAGCCGCTCGGCCGTCACGACATCCCGGCCGTCTGCCAACGTCCGCTTCGCCTGCGTCACTAGACGTGCCATGAGTTCTCCTCCGTTGCAAGAGCCACGATCAAGGAAATCACGCTCACCATGCCACCATGCGTTCCCGGTGCACCACCGCGAACCGCGCGACCAAGCGGTCGGAATCGTACTCGCGGCCGACCCCGAGGAGATCGTACAGACCGCCGAACCGCACGTCTCCGCCCGCAAGCGCCAGCAGCCGTAGCCGCCCCTCGTCGGTTCTGATGAGGTAGCCATCGAAATGAGTCCAGAACGGCCGTCTCCCCCAGCCCTCCGCCTCGCCGAGCCGAAAGTGGACATCCGAAGGGATGCAAACGAGACGGAAGACTCGTGGGTCGAGGCCGAGCTCCTTCTCGAGCACGCGCGCCCCGTGCACGAGCAACGCCCTCTCGATCGCGACGCGCGAAAGACCTCGCCGGCCCGGGAGTTCCAACGTCGCGAGTAATTGCGACACTGGCGGCTGTTCCCCTTCCGCGGGATCGGGGAAGTCCTCGACGAGCACGTCCTCGGCGACGAGTGTCGGGAGGTGCCGTGCCCCGCCCGAGTTCGCGAGCGGGTGGATCATGAGCACTTCCAGCCGGTCCCGGAGGCCCTCAGGGGAACCCGCCGGCAGGGGCACTTGGTTGATCTTGATGTGCCCCGAGTCGTCCGAGAGAGGATTCCACGCGTACTGGCGGAGCGAGGCGAGCTCGCCTCGAGGTTCCAGGTGACGAGGGCCCAGCCCAAGCTGCCGAGCCCGCGTCAGGGTATCGCTGGACCAGGAGGCGACGAGATCCTGGCTGGCCCGCTCCGACGTCGGAATCGCCACGGCGGTCGCTCCATGCGCCGACTCACTCGTCCGGGATGTGACCGTCGCCATCAGGTCGGCGAGTCGCCCCAGTCGCCTCATATCGCCGCTCTTCAGCGCCTGCGCGGCCGCCTCCCGAGTGTCCTCGGGCGAGCTACCGTCGGCCGCGTCGTCCGACACCTGCTTGGAGGTGGTCGGGGCGCGCGTTTCGAAGGCGGCCCGCCGCCCCGCGTAGAAATCCCTCCACGAAACATCCGACTGCTCGAGCGTGGTCAGCCGTTCGACAACGCGGGTCCGGAGCCTGGGCAGGTCCGTCGCGGGGACCCCGGTGAACCGCTGCAAGCTGTGGCAAAAGGGATCGAGCCTGACGTCCGTGACGGCGTAGACTCCGCGGGCGGTCTCGATGAGCTTGCTCTTACCCTCCACCGCCTGCTTGAGCGCCTCCGTGCGCTGGCTCAGCTCTTTGACCAGGGGCCAGTTCGCCTTCTCCAGCGCGCGCGCTATCGCGAGCGGCAGCTCCGCGAGCGCGGCACGCTCCCGCTCGATGCGATGAAAGTCCTCGAGCGACAGCGTCGGGCTCAAGAGGGTCCGGGCGCGTTCGAGATATATGTCGCGATAGACCGTGTCCACGTTCCCGGCCTCGAGGAGCGCGGAGACGACCGAAATCGCATCGCTTCCCATGGGCTCCCTCACGTTCCTTCCAGCACCCGTTGCGTGTGGCGCGCGATCATGAGCTCCTCATTGGTCGGCACCACCCACGCGCTGACCCGACTACCGGCCGCGCTGATGCGGGGTCCGCCCCGGGCGTTGGCCGCCGCGTCGGGCTCGATCCCAAGCCATGCCGCGTCGCGGCACACCCGCTCGCGGATCGCGGGCGCGTGCTCGCCGATTCCGCCGGTGAACACGATCGTGTCCAGTCCGCCGAGGGCGGCGGCGAGCGAGCCGAGCTCGCGCCCAATGCAGTACACGTAGAGGTCGATCGCGAGCCTCGCTGACGGGTCGGCGCTCGCCAGGAGCGTCCGCATGTCGCTGGAAACGCCCGATACCCCGAGGAGTCCCGACTCGTGGTAGACGAGTCGCTCGATGGCGCGCGCATCCATCTTGCGCTCGTCCATCAGATACACGATCACGCCGGGATCGAGCGCGCCGCAGCGCGTGCCCATCGGCAGCCCGTCGGCCGGGGTGAAGCTCATCGTCGTCGCGATGCTCCGTCCCGCCTCCATGGCGCACATGCTAGACCCGTTGCCAAGGTGCAGCACGATCGCCTTGACCACCTTCGCATCCAAGCGCGGAAGCGCGGAGGCAATGTACTCGTAGGACAAGCCGTGGAAGCCGTAACGCTGCACGCCGGCGTCGTGGAGCTCGGCCGGCAGCGCGAATCGCTGCGCGACGGCCGGATTCGTCCGATGGAACGACGTGTCGAAGCACGCGACCTGCGGGAGTTCTGGCGCGCGCTCGAGCAGCAGGGCGATGGGCGATAAGTTGTGCGGCTGGTGCAGGGGCGCGAGCGGGATGAAGCGCTCGAGCGCCTTGAGCGTCTCGGGCAGGACCCGCACGGGAGTGGTGTATTCCAGACCCCCGTGCACGACCCGGTGGCCTACGCCGACCAGTCGGTCGTTCGCGAGCTGGTGCTTCAGGAAGTCTCTGAGATACTCCATCGCATCATCGTGACCGAATGTCGCTCCGGGCCATGACCTCTCCGCAACGACGCGCCCAGACGGATCCTGCGCGACGAAGCGCGGTGCGGTGTAGAGACCCTCCACCGTCCCTCGCATCTGGAGCGCGAGCTCGCCGGCTCGCTCGGAGAAGACAGAGAGCTTGATGCTCGACGAGCCGGCATTGAGGACAAGGATCGCGTCGTTGGATCTGCGCATTGCTGTTGTCCGCCGTCATCGAGACAGCAACTGGTGTGCCAGTCTCGCGGAAGGCGCCCCGACATCCCAAGTGGCTGATTGAAAGGAGCTATGCGGATCCACCGCGCCAGCGTTGGGCTGCTAACGGGCTATCGGTCGCCAGCCGCTTGGCACCTGCTCGCGCGGATCACCGGGGAAACCCGGGACGCCCTCGGGTCACCGCGGATCCTAGCCCGCGGTCGACACGGCCCTGGGTGAGTCCCTGCGCTGATGAATGCCAACCGGTGGACACGTGGTGGCCGGCTATCAGGGTGGCGTGGCACCTCGGTTCCCTCCGGCCCAGTACTCGCGGGAAAGTGACTGTCTCCGCAGCGAATGCGCAGTGACCGGTGGGTCGCAGCGTTTGGCATGACCGTTGCCCTGGTGGGACCGCGGGTGCCGGACAGCCGAAGCAAACGAGTCAGATCGCTCCAGAGGACGCATGAGGGCACTGAGCTTCAAGGCACGGAGCTGCATCGATCGCGTCGCGGTGCTGACCGTGATTCCGAGAATCCTTGCGTTGGCACTACTGCTCCTTGCCGCCTTGTTCATCGGCCCAGGCGGCAGCTTGCCTGCCGCGCTCGCTGAACCGGCGGAGCACGGCCTGCCTCAAAAGGCGGTCGAAATCGCCCGCCCCTTCGGCTTCCCTATCACCAATTCCATGGTCGTGAGCTGGGTCGTGGCGGTGGGGTTGATCATCTTTGCCCGGGTCGCAACACGGGACATGAAAGGTGTTCCCGCCGGAGCCCAGAATCTCCTGGAATGGCTCGTCGGGGGCCTCTACGATTTTCTGGAACGCATCATCGGCCCGCATCTGGTCAAGCGGACGTTCTGGTTTCTCGCGACCGTCTTCATTTTCATCCTGTCCGCCAATTGGCTGGGTCTCGTCCCCGGGGCTGGCACGATCGGATGGGGACACCAGACGCCCACCGGCTTCGTGGTCGATCAACCGCTCTTTCGCGGGGCGAATGCCGATCTCAACCTGACCCTCGCCATGGCCCTCGTGTTCTTCGCCTGTTGGATCATTTGGGCGCTGCAGGAAGTGGGGCCGGGTGGATTCCTAAAGGAGTTATTTGCCCCCAAGGGCGCGAGCACTGGGTTCATGAAAGTGTTGATGATCGTGGTGTTCTTTGCCGCGGGCTGTCTGGAAATCGTCTCCATTCTCTTTCGGCCGATATCACTGAGTTTTCGCCTCTACGGCAACATCTTCGCGGGGGAAAACATGTTGGAGACCATGTCTCGGCTGGTCCCCGGCCTCGGGTGGCTGCTGCCGATTCCGTTTTATTTCATGGAATTGCTGGTGGGCTTGGTGCAGGCGCTGGTGTTCATGTTGTTGTGCGCGGTCTTCACGCTGCTGGTGTGTCCGCATGAGGAAATCGCGGGAGTCCGCGGGAAAGAAAGGGGGATCACATGACCGGGAGCCTTCATATTGGTCTGGCCGCGCTTGGCGCGGCCATTGGGGTCGGTTTGATCGGCATGAAAGCGTCGGAAGCAGTGGGACGTAATCCCGGCGCTGCAACGCAGATTCTGGTCCAGTCGATTCTGGCCATTGCCTTCGCTGAAGCGATCGTGTTCTATGCCCTGTTCCTGGTGAGATAGGGCCGACATTGCCGGGCGCCGAGCTCAAGCGATGAATGCAATTGATAGCGGACCCCTCGAGCGGATTGTCACGACTTTCGGCGTCGATTGGTCTCATCTGCTCGCCCAGGTCGCCAGCTTCTGCATCGTGTGCCTCGTCCTCTACCGGTACGCCTATCGCCCGGTGCTCAAGATGCTGGAAGTGCGGCGGCAACAAATCGCTCTGGGCAAGGCTAATGCCGAGCGAATAGAGGCCGAACTGGCCCGGACCGAAGCCATGCGCCAGGAAGTGATGGCGCAGGCGAATGCTCAGGCGAGCAAGTTCATCGAGGAAGCCCGGGCCGCGGCCGCCCGGGTGCGGGCGCAGGAAACCCAGAAGGCCATCGCGGCCGGGGAACAGATCATGATCAAGGCCCGCGAAGCCGCCGGCCAAGAACACGACCGCATGCTCGCCGAACTCAAACGTGAGGTCGGCCGCTTGGTGGTGCAGGCCACCACCACGGTGACCGGCAAGATTCTGACGTCGGAAGATCAGCACCGCCTGGCCGCGGAGACCGCGAAGCAAGTTGCGGCGTAGTCATGAAAATCAACAAACGGGCGCAACGCGAGGCCAAGCAGCTGTTCCGCCTATGTCTGGTGAACGGCTTGCTCGATGAGAACCATGTTCGGCAAGTGGTGCGACGCGTTGTCGCGGCCGATCACCGTGATTGCCGGGCCATCCTTTCGCAGTTCGGGCGGTTGGTGAAACTCGAGCTCGCCCGGCACACGGCCACCATCGAGAGCGCCACGCTCGTGCCGCCGGATCTGCGGGCTGCCATCGAGGCCGGTCTGACGCGCCGCTACGGCCCGGGGCTCACCACCACCTTCATCGAGCGCCCGGCGTTGATCGGCGGAATGCGCATCCAGGTGGGCAGCGATGTGTTTGACGGCAGCGTACGGGCCGGACTGGCGGCGCTGGAGAAACGCTTTTAGAGCGAGGGATCCATGGGCGACCTGCTGAGGGAGATCGAAGCGCAAATCGCCGGCGCGAAGACGGCGGCCGCCAAGCAGAACGTGGGCATCATCCGCGAGCTTGGCGACGGCGTGGCCAGGATCGAGGGCCTGACCGACGCCATGCTCAACGAGATGATCGACCTGGGCAACGGCGTTACCGGCCTGGTGTTGAATCTCGAAGAGACCGAAGTCGGCGTGGTCATCCTTGGCGATTACACCAAACTCAAAGAAGGCGGCGAGGCGCGCACCACCGGCAAGCTTCTGCAAGTGCCGGTGGGCAAGGGCCTCCTCGGACGCGTCGTGAACGTGCTGGGCGAACCCGTCGATGGCAAGGGGCCGATCAAGAGCGACACGACCTATCCCGTGGAGAAGATCGCGCCCGGCATCATCCGCCGCCAGCCGGTTGACCAACCGGTGCAGACGGGCATCATGGCGATCGACGCGATGATTCCGATCGGCCGCGGACAGCGCGAATTGATCATCGGCGACCGCGCGACCGGAAAGACAACCATCTGCATCGACACGATCATCAGCCAGGCCCGACTCAACAAGGCGGCTGAGGCGGCCGGCGACAAGGGGTACCGGCCCCTCTACTGCATCTACGTGGCGATCGCTCAGAAGCAGTCCACCGTTGCCCGGGTGATCGGGGTTCTCGAAGAAGCCGGCGCCATGCCCTACACCGTCATCCTGGACTCCCCAGCCTCGGACTCGGCCGCCAACCAGTATCTCGTGCCATTTGCCGGCGCCGCCATGGGCGAGTGGTTCATGGACCACGGCATGGACGCGCTGATCGTCTATGACGACCTGTCCAAGCACGCCGTGGCCTACCGTCAGGTGTCGCTCGTATTGAAGCGGCCTTCGGGCCGTGAAGCCTATCCCGGCGACGTGTTCTATCTGCACAGCCGGTTGCTCGAACGAGCCGCGCGGGTTGGCGAGAAGTACGGCAACGGCTCGCTCACGGCCTTGCCCATCGTCGAAACGCAGGCGGGCGACGTTTCGGCGTACATCCCGACCAACATCATCTCGATCACGGATGGGCAGCTTTACCTGGAAACGGATCTGTTTTACCAGGGCGTGCGCCCCGCGATCTCGGTCGGCCTGTCGGTCTCGCGCATCGGTTCGACCGCGCAGCTCAAAGCCATGAAGCAGGTGGCCGGACAACTCAAGGGCGAACTCGCGCAGTTCCGGGAACTGGCGGTGTTCGCGCAATTCGGCTCGGACCTCGACGCGAAGACGCGGGCGCAGATCGACCGCGGCAAGCGCATCATGGAGATCTTCAAGCAGCCGCAGCACGACCCCATTCCCGTCGAGGTCCAGGTGGCCGTGATATGGGCGGTGCAAAACGGGTACGTGGATCAGGTGCCGGTGGAGCGGGTCAAGGAGTTTCAAACCAGGTTCACGGAATTCCTGACCACGCGGAAAGGCGAGTTGCTCGGCAAGATCGAGTCGGAAAAAGCGCTCGACGATCCGTTGAGGGCCACGCTGAAGGCGGTCGCCGACGAATTCAAGCAGACGTGGAAATGAACACCGACTCGGTGGGTCATGCCCAGCCTTCGTGATATGCGCCGGCGGATCAGGTCCATCACCAACACCGCGCAGATCACCAGAGCGATGCAGATGGTGGCGGCTTCGAAGATGCGCAAGGCGCAACAAGCCGCGCTGACCACGCGGCCCTTCGCGCAACTGCTCTATCGCATCCAGCGCCGCGCGACGACTCACGCGGGCGACTTCACCCATCCCCTGCTGGAGGCGCGCGAAGTCCGCAAACGGGCCGTCATCCTGGTCGGGACGGACAAAGGCTTGTGTGGGACGCTCAACAGCAACCTGTTTCGATTGGCCCTAGAATTTGATCCCGCGACGACCGTTTTCATCACCGCGGGCAAGCAGGCGGCACAGTTCATCGCGCGTACCGGCCGAGCGTTGGCCGCGGAGTTCACCTTCACCGACTCGCCGCGGTTCGACGAGGCGCGTCCGATTGCCGCTCTTGCCCGCGACCTGTTTTTGAAAGGCGACGTGGATCAGGTCCAGGTTCTCGCGACGCGGTTCATCAACACATTGACCCAGCAACCCGTCGTGGTCGAGTATTTGCCGATCGGCGAGATCAAAGGGCTGAAGATTCCGGGCGCGGAATCCGAAGCGGACCCCGCCGCCGACGTGACCGAGTTCCTCTTTGAATTCAGTGCCGAGGAGGTGCTCGGATATCTCTTCGGACACTACCTCAACATCTACGTCTACCGCGTCATGCTGGAGGCCAAGGCCAGCGAGCAAAGCGCCCGCATGGTGGCGATGAAGAACGCCACCGACAACGCTACCGGGCTGATCCGGGACCTGACCCTCCATTACAACCATCTCCGCCAGGGCAATATCACCAAGGAACTCTTGGAAATCGCCGGCGGGCAACTGGACAACGAGTAACACGAGAACGAGGCAGGGGCGAAGATGAATAAAGGCAGGATTGTTCAAGTCGTCGGTCCGGTGGTAGACGTCGAATTCGCGGACACACTGCCCGCCATCTATCACGCGCTGACCGTCGAATACAAAGTTCAGGACCGGCCCGTCCAAGCGACCCTCGAAGTGCAGCAACATCTCGCCGACAACTGGGTCCGGACCGTCTCCATGTCCGGCACCGATGGTCTCAAACGCGGTTACGAGGTCGTCGACACCGGCGCGCCCATTTCCGTGCCCGTCGGGGAGGGGGTGATGGGGCGCATCTTCGATGTGTGCGGCAACGCGGTGGATGAGCGTGGGCCGGTCAACGCGGAGAAATACTATCCCATCCACCGCCCGGCACCCCGACTCGTAGACCAATCGACTTCTCCCGAGGTGCTCCCCACCGGCATCAAGGTCATTGATTTGATCTGCCCCTTCCTGAAGGGCGGCAAGGTCGGCGCCTTTGGGGGGGCCGGCGTGGGCAAGACCGTCGTCATCATGGAACTGATCAACAACATCGCCAAGCTCCACGGCGGGGTGTCGGTGTTCGCCGGGGTCGGCGAGCGTACGCGGGAAGGCGCCGATTTCTACAAGGAAATGTCCGCGGCGGGGGTCATCAATCAGGACAACCTCGCCGCGTCGAAAATTGCCCTCGTGTACGGCCAGATGAATGAACCACCCGGCGCTCGCCTGCGCGTGGCCCTGGCCGGCCTCGCCATCACCGAATTCTTCCGGGACGAGAAGAAGCAGGACGTCCTCCTATTCATCGACAACATCTTCCGGTTCTCGCAGGCCGGTTCCGAGGTGTCCGCGTTGCTCGGCCGCACCGCCAGCGCCGTGGGGTACCAGCCGACCCTCGCCTCGGAAATGGGCGCGCTCCAGGAACGCATCACCTCGACCAAGAACGGCTCGATCACTTCGTTCCAGGCCGTGTACGTGCCGGCCGACGACCTGACCGACCCGGCACCCGCCACGACCTTCGCACACTTGGACGCAACCATCGTGTTGGAGCGGGCGATCGCCGAATTGGGGATCTATCCGGCGGTGGATCCTCTCGCCTCGACCTCCCGTGCCCTCGCGCCAGAAATCGTCGGTCAGGAGCACTACGACGTCGCGCGTGGAGTGCAGAGGGTGCTACAGCGACTCAAAGACCTGCAGGACATCATTGCGATTCTCGGCATGGACGAGCTTTCGCCGGAGGACAAGCTCACGGTGTTCCGCGCCCGCAAGATTCAACGCTTCTTGAGCCAGCCATTCAGCGTGGCCCAAGTGTTCACCGGGCACGAGGGCAAGCAAGTCCCGGTGGCCGAAACGGTGCGCGGCTTCAAGGAGATCCTCGCCGGCAAGCACGACGCCGTGGCGGAAGGCGATTTCTACATGAAGGGCGGGATCGATGAAGTCAAGCCGAGCTGAGGGATCGCGCTCAACATGACCGACACGGTGAAATTGGAGATCGTCACGCCGGCGGGCACCGTGTACTCCGAAGACGTGGAGATGGTCACCCTGCCGGGCGTGGCAGGCCAGATGGGGATTTATCCACAACACGTCCCGCTGATCACGCAGATGGTGCCGGGGGAAATGATCGTGCGCAAGGACGGTCGTGAACTGTTCATCGCGACGGGCGAGGGACTCATCGAAATCACCGCCCGCCGCGTCGCCATCTTGACGGACCTCGCGGTTCCGGCCGACCGCATTGACGAAGCGAAAGCCGAAGAAGCTCGGCAGCGTGCCGAAGCCCGTCTCCGCGAAAAGCTCTCGAGCGAGGAAGTCGCTTCCGTCAACGCGTCGCTCGCTCGCTCGTTGGTCCAATTGCGCGTCAAGCGACGCCGCCAAGTCTGAGGAGCCATGAGACGCCTGGGGATCGGGGGAGCGAGGTAACCATACCCATGAAGACCAAAGAGCTCATCAGGCGCGCCGACAAGCTCGCGAAGCCCTTCCGGGTCGTCGACGGTGAGAAGTTCCACCTTAAGGACATCGACCCCGCGGACACGCTCGGGTTCGACTCGGAGGACAAGCCCCGGTCCAAGGAAGCTCTCGCCATGGGTATCGACGCGCTGGCCGAGTTGCAGGAGATTCTCTACGCCCAGAGCCGCTGGGCGGTGCTGCTCATCTTCCAGGCCATGGACGCGGCCGGCAAAGACGGCACCATCAAGCACGTCATGTCCGGGGTCAACCCGCAGGGCTGTCAGGTCTTCTCGTTCAAGTCGCCATCGGCCCAAGATCTCAACCACGACTATCTGTGGCGGTGCATGACATCGCTCCCCGAGCGGGGGCGCATCGGAATCTTCAATCGTAGCTACTATGAGGAGACGCTGGTCGTCCGCGTTCATCGCGAAATCCTCGATCGGCAGAGGCTGCCGCAGGAGCTCGTCACCAAGAACATCTGGAAGGATCGCTACAAGGACATACGACACTTCGAGCGATACCTGGCGCGGAACGGCGTCGTCATCCGCAAGTTCTTTCTCCACGTCTCGAGGAAGGAGCAACGGAAGCGTTTCCTCGAGCGACTCCAAACTCCGGAGAAGAACTGGAAGTTCTCGACCAACGACATCAAGGAGCGTGAGTTCTGGGACGACTACATGCAGGCCTACGAGGAGCTGATCCGCGCCACCGCGACCAGGCACGCCCCGTGGTACGTCGTGCCCGCCGACAACAAGTGGTTCACCCGTGTCATCGTCGGGGCCGCGATCGTCGGGGCTCTGGCCTCGCTGGGGCTCACGTATCCCGAGGTGGGTCCGGAGAAGCTGAAGGCGCTCGCCGCGGCGAAGAAGGCACTGCTTGGCGAGAAGTAGCAGCTCGAGGGCAGCTCTATGGTCTGGAGAGTCCCCGATCACTCACGAGCCGGGCCGCACGATCCCGAGCTTCTTCATTCGAAAGTGGAGGGTCGACCGGTTCATTCCGAGCCGCGTCGCCGCGCCGCGCGGCCCCGAGAGCACCCACCTCGTCTCCTTGAGCGTCGCCAGGATGTGCTCACGTTCGGCCTCTTCCAGCGTGCGAGACTTCCCATTCGCATTCACTTGGCTGGGGGCAACGCAGACCGGCAGGTCCTCCAGCGGGACCCGCAGGACCGGCCCCGCCGACAGGACCGCCGCGCGCTCAATGAGATTTTCCAGCTCGCGGATGTTACCCGGCCATGGGTATCGGGTCAGGCGCTCCATCGCGTCCGAACTGATCGTCTCGATCTTACGATTCATCTGCCGCGCGAAATGCTGGACGAAATGCCACACCAGCAGTGGAATGTCCTCCGCGCGCTCCCGAAGCGGCGGGACATGAATGGGAAACACGTTCAACCGGTAAAACAGATCGGCCCGGAACTTCTGCGCCTCCACCAGTGCCCCCAGGTCGGCATTGGTGGCCGCGACCAGGCGCGCGTCAGACCGAAGGGTCCGGCTGTTTCCGAGCCGCTCGAACTCCCGCTCCTGGAGCACGCGTAGCAGCTTCGGCTGCAGCTCCAGCGGGAGGTCGCCGATCTCGTCCAGAAATACCGTGCCGTGATTGGCCAGCTCAAAGCGACCGATGCGTTGCGCGATCGCGCCGGTAAAGGCCCCGCGCTCGTGACCGAAGAGCTCGCTTTCCAGGAGTCCCGTTGGAATGGCCGCACAGTTCAGCTTCACGAATGCCTGCGGGCGTCGAGGGCTGAGATTGTGGATCGCGCGCGCGATCAGGTCTTTTCCGGTCCCGGTCTCTCCGTAGATCAACACGGTGGCCTCGGTCGGCGCCACGGTTTCCACTTGCTTCAAGACACGCCGCAGGGCCGCGCTCTTGCCGACGATGTCCTCGAAGTTTCGGTCGCTTCGGATCCCAGCTTCCAAATGCAGCTTCATGGAGATCACCGCGTCCTCCGCAGTGTCGAGCATTCCCGCCAGCCGTGCCTCGCTGGCCCGCAGCAACTCTTCGATCCGCTTCCGCTCGACTATCTCTTGCTGGAGGGCCACGTTGGCGCGCGAGAGGTCGCTCGTGCGCTCTTGGACTCGCCTTTCCAGCTCCGCCTGGGCCGCCCACAAAGCGGCCTCGGCTTCCTTGCGCGTGCCGATCTCCGTGGTGAGCTCGCGATTCTTGGCGGTCAGATCCGCGGGGCGGGGCAGGGCGAGCGCCGCGGGAATCATGGGCCACAGGAGGGCGGCCGTCATCGCAGAGGCGACCGCGGTCATCGCCTTGACGTTGGCCTCGAGCCAGTAGTGCGGATGCCACAGCGTCCACACCTCCATCACATGGGTCGTGCCACACAGGAAGATGAACACGCCGAACAACAAGAACATCCACCGGAAGGCCAGGTCCCTACGCTTGCAGATGAAATAGACGAGGGCGACGGGAATCGAGTAATAGGCGAGGGCAGTGACGGAATCGGCCACGACCCGCGTCAGCACCAGCCACTGGTCCCACAGCAGACACACCCCGTGAGGCAAGAACTCTCCTTGCTCGAACACGCCGTGTAGCACTGCTCTCCCTCCTCCTGGCGTCTCATCCAGCGCCGATCCGCGGGGCCTTCCGACGACCTGGACCGTCGCCTCTTCGTTGGCCGCCTATCGAGAGGACGAGACCGGCCGCGCCTACTCGGCCTCTCTCCCGGACTCCTGGTCGCTATCGATCCGCGCCGACCAACGCCACTGCACCCGAGCCCGAAACAACGAGGCCGACATTGCTCCATCCGCGTGCGCTTGCCCTGAAACGACGGCGGCAGCACCTGTCGACGAGCGAGGCGGCACTTTCGGCCATGCGCCGTCCCCTACAGCTGGGACAGAAGTCGCGTCGCTTGCAGGAGAAGGGCGCCAGACGCTCCAAGGTGTCCAAGGTGCAGTTCGTACACCGAAGCCGCGTGCAGCGCCACGGCTCAACACCCCGCACGTGAGGAACCCGCGGATCCTGCCCGACGAAAGGCGGCAGACCGTGTCCGTCGCCGCGGTCCGCGACTTCCCGGAAGTCTGCTCAGCCGCTGTGCAAGTAATTGGGCATCCCCCTACTTCGTCGGCCCGGTGATCACGCGCGCCCGTCAAGGGCGCGACAAACCTATGCAGGGCCGGATCACCTGTCAAGTGAATTTCTTGCACAGTAATCGCAAGCGATTAGATTCACGGCCATTTAGTACGGTGGATTGCTGTGGATAAACTGGGGCGCAAAAACGAGTCCGCCTCGCTTCGCTGGGAATCCGTCTAGGAACACCGTGGCAACGTAGGAATCGGACTGGGTTTCGAGTGGTACGGCCAGCATCTCGAACGAATCAAAGGGAGGGGGTGACCAATGTGGCGAAGCACAAACCCAAGCACGCGAAGAAGACGGCGCCCAAGGCCAAGTACGTGATGCCCATCGCTCAGCGCGGGATCACCGCGCCGACGCCGTCACTAACGTCGGAGCAGGCGCGCAAACAACTCAGAGGATTCTAAGGCACACAAGGAGAGTCGATTATGTCTGCAGCGACGAACACCGCTCGCCGAAGATGCCGAAGCCAGTGACAGGCCACACCTTCAAGAAGGGCACCGCCGCCCACACCGCCTTGCTCAAGAGCGCGGGGCTCGCGCCCGCCACGAAGGAGAAGCCCGTCTCGAAGAAGCCCGTCGTCACGAAGTAGCGGCAGGCAGCGCCGGTCGGTCAGCTCGACGGCCGGCACCCACCTGCCAGGCGCGCCGGGAGGCGACACGCGGAGGCGTGGGCTGAAGTGCTATGCTCGGCGCGACCTTCGGACCCCTTGGAGAGGGCGATGGCGATGCAGGTCGATTCGGGTCATCGAGTGATGGAGCGACGAACCTTCCTTGGCGTGATCACTGGCGGCCTCCTCGCCGCGCCGCTCGCCGCCGGGGCGCAGAAGTCAGAGAAGATGGCTCGCGTGGGAGTTCTTGGCGTCGGTCCAACTCCGAGCCCAGAGGAGCTGGCGAAGTCCGTCTCGACGAACCCGTTGTGGCTGTCGATGAGGCAACTCGGCTGGGTGGATGGCCAAAACATGGTCGTCGAGCGACGCTTCGGCGAATCAGCCGATCAGCTTCGGGCAGGCGCCGCTGACCTCGTACGGCTCAAGGTCGATGTCCTGTTCGTTGGCGGCGCCGGCCTGGCGAAGATACTCCAACTGGAGACGAAAACCATCCCCATCGTGGTCGCGGCTGCCGGAGGAGATCTCGTTGCCGCAGGACTCGTCGACAGCGTCGCAAGGCCGGGTGGCAATATCACAGGTCTACAGTCTTTTAGCTATGACCTGGTCCCGAAGCGCCTCGAGCTTCTCAAGGCGCTTGTACCGAATCTGTCAAAGGTCGCGTTCTTGCAGGAGGACGTCACACTCTCGGCAGTCCCCGAGTTGCGCGCTGGGTACGATCAACAGGCCACTACTGCCGCTCGGATTCTTGGTATAGAGCTTCATACCTTCATCGTGCACCGAGCGGG
>Ga0099791_10000159_pt1 | contig 22619 bp, 25 predicted proteins | sample Rivendell_Oct201_7_FD_77318 | JGI IMG/M metagenome (GOLD analysis project Ga0099791, IMG submission 77318) | Vadose zone soil and rhizosphere microbial communities from the Eel River Critical Zone Observatory, Northern California to study diel... | ecosystem: Environmental > Terrestrial > Soil... | reverse complement strand
CGCGAGATCACCGAGGCGCTTCGCATTCCCACGATCGGGATCGGGGCGGGCGTTCACTGCGACGGCCAGGTGCTGGTGCTCCACGACCTCATCGGAATGAGCTTCAGCAAGCCCGCGCGTTTCGTGCGCCGCTACGCCGAAGTGGGTGACACCATCCGGAGCGCCGTCGCCGCCTTCCGCGAGGACGTCCGCGCGGGACGCTACCCCTCGAGCGAGGAGAGCTACGCGGCGTCGCCGGAGAAGGCCCCGCCCACGGAGAAATCCAAGACCAAGCCATGAGGATCGTAACGCGCGGCCAGGAGCTGCGCGCGCTCTCGCGCCGCGCGCGCCAGAGCGGAATGAGCGTGGGTTTCGTCCCGACCATGGGCTCGCTCCACGAAGGCCATCTCTCCCTGATCCGCCGCGCCCGCGGCGAGCACCACCGCGTCGCGGTCTCCGTCTTCGTGAACCCGCTCCAGTTCGGGCCCAAGGAGGATTTCGCGCGCTATCCCCGCGACGAGGTCCGGGACGTCCGGCTCTGCCGCGACGCGGGGACGGACTGGCTCTTCCTGCCGCGCGTGCGCGCGCTCTACCCGTCGGGGTTTGCCACGACCATCGATCCGGGCCCCCTGGGCGAGCTCTGGGAAGGAGCCGAGCGTCCAGGGCACTTCCGGGGAGTCGCGACCGTCGTGCTCAAGCTCCTCCAGCTCACGGAGCCCGACGTGCTGTACCTCGGGCAGAAGGATCTCCAGCAGGCGCGAATCGTACAATCCATGGTCCACGATCTGGATCTCTCCGCGCGCGTGATCGTCGCTCCCACCGTGCGCGAGCGGGATGGGCTGGCCCTCTCCTCGCGGAACGCCTACCTCGGCCCCGCCGAGCGGGCGCGCGCCGCGGGAATGATCCGGGCGCTGCGCGAGGGAAGGGAGGTCGCGCGCGACGGCGAGCACAACGCCCGGAAGATCCTGGCGCGGGTCAACCAGGCGCTGCGCCGCGAGGCGAGCCCCGACCGGGTGGACTATCTCGCGCTCGTGGACTCCGCCACGCTCCTCCCGATCGCGCGGCTGGACAAGAGCGGTGGGTTCCTGGTCGCCGCCATCCGCATCGGCCGCACGCGCCTCATCGACAACCTGTTCGTGAAGCCGCGTGCGCGCGGCGGAAAGGGGAAATGAGCGCCCGGCCCGCGATGCCGTCCTTCACCGCCGTGATCCTCGCGGCGGGACTGGGGAAGCGGATGAACTCCGACCTGCCCAAGGTGTTGCATACCGCGCTGGGACGGCCCCTCCTTCACCACGTGCTCGATCAGCTCGATCCCCTGAAGCCCACGCTCACGGTCGTCGTGGTGGGGCACCGCGCGCCGCTCGTGCGGGACTCGCTCCGCGGCCGGAAGGTGGCGTTCGCGGAACAGGTGCCGCAGCTCGGGACCGGGCACGCCGTGCAGATGGCCTGGCCGGCGCTGGAATCGGGACCGGGCACGCTCCTGGTCCTGGCGGGGGACATGCCGCTCATTCGCACCGCAACCCTGAGGCGACTCTTGAGGAAACATGCCCGCGAGGGAAACGCCGTCACCTTCCTCTCGGGCGTGCTCGAGGACCCCGCCGGGTACGGCCGGGTGATCCGCGACGGGAAGGACGAGTTCGTGAAGATCGTGGAGGAGCGGGACGCAACTCCGGAGGAGCGTGCGGTCGCCGAGGTGAACTCGGGAATCTACTGCTTCTTGCGGGACGCGCTTCAGGAAGCGTTGGGATTCCTCCGAGCGGATAACCGTCAACAGGAGTATTATCTGACAGACACGCTATCGTTTATCCGAGACCGGGGGGGACGCATCGGGGTGGAGCGCGCGTCCGATTCCCGCGAGCTATTCGGGGTGAACAACCCCGAGCAGCTGGCCATGGTGGAAGCGGTGCTCCGCGGCTGGAGCAAGTCATGAGCTTGGACGTGCTCTGGGCCGGATGGCGCATGCCGTACATCACGAAGACAGGCGGCGCCAAAGGAGCGAATCCGAGGCGGTGCCTCTTCTGCGCGAAGGGGAGCGAACGGCCCGGAAAACGCAATCTGGTGCTGGCCCGGACGCCTCTCGTGATCGCGATGCTCAACCTGTACCCCTACAACGTGGGGCACATGATGATCGCGGTCCGCCGCCACACGGGCTCCCTTGCCTGCTTGACGCCCGAGGAATCGGTGGAGATCACCGAGTGGCTCGGGCGCGTGGAGGGCGCGCTCGAGCGCGAGTATCGTCCTCATGGCTTCAACATCGGGATGAACCTGGGCCGGGTCGCGGGAGCGGGCGTCCTGGGGCACCTTCACTGGCACGTCGTGCCGCGCTGGAGCGGGGACACGAACTTCATGCCGGTGACCGCGAGGACCAAGGTCCTCCCGGAATCCCTGGACCGCACCTACGAGCGTCTCGCCAGAGCGCTCGCCAAGGGGGACCGCCGGGCCAAGGAGGGCGCCGGGAAGAAGCGGACGCGAAGCGCCGGAAGGCGCGCGCGGCGCTAAACGCGATCGAGGTTCGGCCGTGCCCAAGAAGTCACGCAACGAGTCGCCGGTTCTCGATTGGTCGCTGGGACTCTTGTTCATCCTCATCGCGGCGCTGGCGGTGTCCGCGGCGGTGCGGGTGAGCCCTCAGGCGGTCGTGAAGCCCAAGCAGCCGATCCGGATCCAGCTCTGGAACGGAAGCGGACGGTCGGGCCTGGCCGCGGAGCTGGCGTCCTATCTCCGCGACGGCGGCTTCGACGTGCTGGAGGTCGCGAACGCGGATCGTTCGGACTATCGCGCGACGCTGGTGGTGAACCGGACTCAGAATCCCGAGCCGGCGAAGGTGATCGCGGAGTACCTGGGAACCAGCCACATCATCCAGCAGGTGGGAACCCAGGAGTTGATCGACGTCACGGTCATCGTGGGCCGTGACGCGCGGCGCTGGACGCAGCCGCACTAACCCAGGGGCCCGCCCGAAGGACGGTGCCCGGAGAGGCGAGCCAGAGACCTATGTTCAACATCGGACCGCAAGAGATGTTCATCCTCTTCCTGATCATCATCCTCCTCTTCGGGGCGAAGCGCATTCCGGAGATCGGCAGGTCGATCGGAAGGGGAATCCAGGAATTCAAGAAGGGGATGCGCGACGTGGAGGCGGAGATCAATCCGCCGGAGAAGACGGAGCCGCCCCCGACCCGCGTGCTCGAGGACCCGAAGAAGAACGTCTAGGGGTGGACCGAGGCCGTCCGCCCCGGACGCCTCGTTGCTACGTCCAGAACGGCGCGAGCGCGGCCGCGCATTCCTCGAGGCGGCTCCGATCCTCGGGGCCGAACGCGTCGGGGAGATCGCTCTCCACGCGGAGCAACCCCACGGGTGTCCCGCGCTCAGGATCCAGCACGGGGACGACAATCTCCGACTGCTTCGTGCTCGGCGCCAACCCGCTCCATGCCACCACCGCGATCTCCTCGGGGGTGACGTCGTAGATCCCGACCCATCCGTACTCGCCGGAATCGCGGATGGCCGCGGCGATCCGCCGGGCCTTCCCGACTCGGTCGCCACGGATGGAGAGGATCTCGCCCACGCGTCTCAGGATCGCGAGCGATTCAGGCATGGAGGTGTCGCGCCCCCGCGCGCCTAGACCTCGAAGTAGTTCTCCCGGAAGTCCTCGATCGTCGCGTTCCTGCGAGCCGATTCCATCCAGTCCTGGAAGACTTCCTGACGCGCGGTGCTCAGGAGAGCGCCGCGGAGCTGGGGAGCCTGCGTCTTGTAATCCTCTTCCTTGGGCCGCTGGCGCTCCATCACGTAGCCAACCGCCGCGCCGTTGTTCCCCGTGAGCGGACGGCTCCAGGTTCCGGCGGGCGTGCTGAACAGCGCTCCCACCATCTCCGGCTCCCGTCCGAGGCTTCCCAGGTATCCACTGCGGGTAACCGCCGTGGCGATTCCCTCCACCCCTCGGAACCGCTTCGCCGCCTCGACGTCGCCGACACCGGTCGCCATCAGAGCCGCGGCTTGCCTGGCCGCGTCGGACGCGCGCGCCAGCTGGAGCGAATAGATGAGCCGCTCGCGAGCGAAGATGCGAGCCTGCGTGAGCGGACGAAGGCCCGCCGGCTGGCGGTCGGCGATCTCATAGATGTACCAGCCGTTCTCGGTGGGGATGGGCGTCGAGATCGAGCCCACCTTGGCTTTGAAGGCCCACCGCTCGGCCTCGGGAAAGCGCTTGAAGACGTCGTTCTTGCTGTTCCCCTCGCGGAAGAAGGGCGTCTGGCTGGTGGGCAGGCCGGCACGGGTCGCGGCCTTGGTGATCCCGTGCTTCCGGGCGTCCGCGATCAAATCCTGGACATGCTTGCGCGCGTCGCGGATGGCGTCCGCGCCCGGCTCGACGCGGAATGCGATCTCATGGTAGTGGACCCACATCTGTCCCGACTTCGGGTCGTTCCACCGCTTGTCCAGCCGGAGGAGATGGATCGAGCGATCCTCGCGGATCACGTCGGTCAGCTGACCGGGCTGGACGATCTTGATCGCGGCCGCGAAGGAGGGGCGGAGCTGCGAGTAGAGCACGTCCGTGCCGTCGCCGCCGCGCTCCGCGGTGCCCGCCTCGGAGTAGGTGCGCGCGTATTTCGGGAACGAGTCGGGCTGGGCCACGATCTGCTCCCGGATTCCCATCATCCGCTCCCGCGCCACGGCAAAGTCCGGATCCTTGGGACGGCGCTGGATCATGGTGACGATGAGCGAAACCTCGGGCGGTCCCGTGAACTCCTCGGGGTGCGACCGGTAGTAGGTCTCGATGTCGGCGCCGCCGATCTTCGTGGTGTCGACGACGTAGCTGTCCGCGGCGAAGTAGACGTAGCGGACCGTCATCTTGTCGTTGATCAGCTGAAACCGCTCGCGAACGTCCGCCTCCGATACCTTGGCGGCCGCGACGATCTCTTGCTGAAGCTTCTGCTGCGGGAGCGTCTGGGCCACGTAGTCCTCGACCTGCACCCAGGGCACCTGCGAGTTGGGGTTGTCCAGCTCGGCCAGGTACTTACGGTAGTCGAACTGGCCGTTCGTCTGGAATCCGGGAGCCTTCATCACGAACTCGGGCGGGGAGACGCGGACCATGGTCTTGATCTCTTCCGGCGTCACCGTGATCTTGCGGCGGCGGACCTCCTGCTGCACGAGCTTGCTCGTGATCAGGTCGCTCCAGGCCTGCTCGCGAATGTAGCTGTCCTCGCCCTCCTTGATCTCACGGCTCTGCCGGACCTGGTTCAGGATGTTCTGGTACATCCCGTTGAACTCCTCGTAGCGCACCGGCTCGCCGTTGATCTTGGCGATCACGCCGGCGGGTCCCGCGTGGGTGGGCGGATTCAGCACGCCGCCGAGCTGGAGCACTCCGAATCCAACGAGGAAGGCGATTGCGGTGGCCCAGATGACCACCTTCATGTTGTCGCGCATTGCCTGCATCATGATGTTGAGACCTCGATCGAAAGCGTACGAAACAGGAGCGGCGCCCCGCGGGCGCCGCGAGAAACAGGGGAATCAGGGTCGAGGATATCGCGACCCCCGCCGTTCCGCAAGGGAGCGCCCTTCGAACCGTTCCATCCGGCCCAAACATCGCGATTTGGGTTGACGGCGCGAGGGAAGCGGATGCAACGTCAATCCTTAGACGTTCTCGAGTCCCTGGAGGGTTTACGATGCCTCGCGTTGAGGCTCCGGCCGAGCGGGATCTGCTTCTTCACATCCTCGATGCCCTGGACACCGGGCTCTTGGCGCTCGATGAGGACCGGCGGATCGTCGCGATCAACGACACGCTCGCCAGAGGGTGGGGCGTCGACCGGACCGAGATCGAGGGGCAGCCTCTCTCGGACGTGTTCAAGCCCGAGGTCGAGCGCTGGTACCTTCCGGAGCGCGGAGGGCGGGGCGAGTCGGGACGCGCGACGCGCGAGATCCGAGGGTCGGTGGCCGACCGCGAAGTGCTCATGCGCTACAGCGTGCGCGCGCTCGGGGACACCGGCGGGGTCATCGTCCGGGTCGAGGACCTCGTGGACGCGGATTCCGACGAGGAGGTCTTCCGGAACACCGAGAGGCTCATCTCCCTGGGCGAGCTCTCGGCGCGGGTCGCGCACGAGATCCGGAACCCGCTCACCGGCGTGCGCACCACGGTCCAGTTCGTGGCGTCCAAGCTCCGCGCCGGGGACTCCCGCAAGGACGATCTGAACGACGTCTTGAAAGAACTGGACCGGATCGAGCAGATCATCACCGATCTTCTGCTCTTCGCCCGGCCCCAGGCGGCTCGCCCCGTGGCCACCGACGTGCGGGAGGTTCTCGACAAGGTCCTCGACAATCTGGCCATCCGATGCCGCGAGGCGTCGGTCGAGGTGGCGCGGGATTTCGACGAGACCCTTCCCAACGTCCTGATCGATCCCGACATGGCGCAGCAGGTGTTCCTGAACCTGGGCATCAACGCGCTCCAGGCCATGCCGGAGGGGGGCCTTCTGAAAGTGGGGACGGGCCTTCGGCGCACCCGCTACAAGAAAGCGTACGTGGACGTGGTGGTGGCGGACAGCGGTCCCGGGATTCCCGAGGAGGTGAAGGAGAAGATCTTCGATCCCTTCTTCACGACGCGCTCCATGGGAACCGGCCTGGGCCTTTCCATCTCGCTTCAGATCGCGCGGGAGCACGGAGGGAACCTGACCGCGCGGAACAGCTCGCAGGGTGGGGCCGTATTCAAGTTCAGCCTGCCCGCGCTCCTCTCGCCCGACGGCGAAGAGGCCAAGGAGTAACCCCTCATGAACCTCCGAATCCGGATCGCGGACGACGAGGAGCTGATCCGAAAATCCCTCGTGAAGCTCCTGAAGGCGGAAGGCTACGAAGTGGACGCCGTGGGCACCGCGGCCGAAGTGCTGGAATCGGTCCGGAACGACCCCCCCCAGATCCTGATCCTGGACCTGCGCCTCCCGGACGGCAGCGGCCTCGAGCTCCTGCCGCGGCTGAAGAGCATCGAGCCCAACCTCAAGGTGGTCGTGATCACGGCGTTCGGGGACCTGCCGACGGCCGTCCAGGCCATGCGCCGGGGGGCCACCGACTTCATCAAGAAGCCCTACGAGATGCACGAGATGGTTCTGGCGATCGAGCGGCTGAAGGCCGGGATCGCGCGCGAGAACCAGCTCGACGCTTTCAGACGGAGCGAGCTCGAGTCCTTCCTCCAGACCAAGATCGTGGGCGAAGCGCCCGCGATGCGGAAGATCTGGGACCTGGTCTCCAAGGTCTCGAAGAGCGAAGCCACGACGGTTCTGATCGAGGGAGAGAGCGGAACCGGAAAGGATCTGGTCGCCCGCGCGGTTCACTTCGAGAGCGGCCGGCGCGAGTCTCCCTTCCTCGCCCTCAACTGCTCCTCCTTCCAGGAGCAGCTCCTCGAGAACGAGCTCTTCGGGCACGAGCGCGGCGCCTTCACCGACGCGCGCGATCCCAAGCGCGGGCTGGTGGAGCTGGCCGACCAGGGGACGCTCTTCCTGGACGAAATCGCCGACCTTCCGGCCTCGACCCAGGCCAAGTTCCTCCGCTTCATCGAGGACCGCACGTTCAAACGGGTGGGCGGGGCCGCGGACTTCAAGGTGGATATCCGGATCATCGCGGCGACGAACCGGGATCTGGACCAGACGGTGAAGGAAGGCGTCTTCCGGCAGGACCTCTACTACCGGCTCAAGGTCGTCTCCATCCTTCTGCCTCCCCTCCGAGAAAGAGGTGAGGACGTCCTGCACCTGACCCGGCACTTCCTCGGCTTCTACAACGAGAAATTCCGGAAGCGGTTCACCTCCATCGCTCCGGAGGTCGAGGAGATCCTCCGGGGCTACCGCTGGCCCGGCAACGTCCGGGAGCTCCGGAACCTGATCGAGCGGATCGTGCTCCTGGAAGAGGACGAGACGCTGCGCGAGGATCATCTCCCGGCGGAGATGATCGCCCAGGTGGAGTCGGTGCCCCGTGTTCTCCGCGACGCGCTCACCGCGCGCGGGGAAGGGGACGGCGAGATGCCGACACTCTCCGAGGTGGAGCAGGAGCACATCCTGAAAGTCCTGGACTTCACCGACGGGAATCGTTCGCGCTCGGCTCGCATTCTCGGGATCTCGCGGCAGAGTCTCATCGAGCGGATCAAACGAATCGCGGCGTCGAGGGGATCGCAGGATCTCGACGAGCTTCGCGCGCGACTCCTTCCATGATTCTCTCGAGAAATCGGATCGCGCACCTGTCGCGTTTCTTGGGATGTCGCGTTTCTCGACATCGCTTCGCATTTCTCTCCTCGCTCCGAGTGAGAATCAATCCACGCGTCGCATTCGATCGCTGATTCACTGTCCAGTACCGCGACACCTCGCGCCGTTCGCGCGGAATCGTCACGCGCGAGAGTTTGCTCGAAGATAATTTTCTAACCGCACACGCGCGCGGGTGATGCGGTGATGATTCCGCTTCATTCGTTCCCCTTCCGTCCGCTGGCCCGCTTCCTGCTCTCTACTTGTACTTCGATGGCTCTGCTTCTGCGCATGCGAGGAGGTGTGGATTGGCGAAGTCCGTCCTCATCGTGGACGATGAAAAGCTTCTCGTACGCACACTCTCCAATGCGCTGAAGGAGGCGGGATACCGGATCACGGTCGCAGGGTCGGCGGAACAGGCGGACAAGCATGTGTTCGGCGAGCCGCCCTTCGATCTGATCCTTCTCGACAACCGCCTTCCCAAAGAGAGCGGCGTGGACGTGGTGAAGCGGGTCCGGGATCGGGCGGTGAAGTCGAAGGTAATCCTGATGACCGCCTACGAGACGCCGGACGTGAAGGCGGAAGCCAAGCGGCTCAAGGTCGAGCGCTACATGAAGAAGCCCTTCGACCTGACGGCCCTTCTCGAAGAGATCCATAGCCTGATCGGTAACGGAGAGGGCTCGGTACCCGCGTAGAGCGTATCCAACGCGAGGGGAGGTGATACACCGATGGCGGCGAAGAAGAAGGCTGGAAAGAAAAAGGCGGCGAAGAAGAAGTAAGCAGTCTGGATTGGGCACGTCCTCAGGGCCGCCCGGGCACAACCCGGGCGGCCCCTCTGTTACTATCGGACCGTGTCCGGTCTCCCAGATTCCGAAGAGGTCGAGTTCGTCAGGCTGCACGGCGCCCGCCAGAACAACCTCAAGAACATCGACGTTGCGTTTCCGCGAGCTGCCCTCACCGTCGTGACGGGGGTGAGCGGCTCGGGGAAGTCCTCGTTCGCCTTCGATACCATCTACGCCGAAGGCCAGCGGCGCTACGTCGAGTGCGTCTCCAGCTACGCGAAGCAATTCCTGGAACGGCTCCCCCGGCCCGATTACGACCAGGTGGACGGGCTGGCTCCCGCGCTCGCCATCCGACAGGGCGCGGCCGCCCAGACCGGCCGCTCCACGGTCGGGACCATCACCGAGATGGCCGACCACCTGAGGCTCCTCCTGGCCCGGGTCGGGGAGACGATCTGCGGCCAGTGCGGGACGAAGGTGACGCGTCACAGCGTGGACTCGGTGCTCGAGGCGATCCTGGCTCGCGGTCCCGGCGAGGTCACGATCTGGTTCGAGATGCCGGCGCATCCGGGAGAGACGCCCAAGGATCTCTGGGCTCGCGCGCTCGCGCGGGGATTCGTGAGGGCACGGGCGGCGGCCACATGGTCCCGCCTCGACGAGGGGATTCCCCGAGGCGCGAGAGCTCCGATCCAGGTCTACGTGGATCGTCTGGCCCCCACTCAGGAGCACCGGGCGCGCTTGCGCGAGAGCCTCGAGATCGCGTGGCGCGAGGGACACGGACGGGTCTTCGTCGAGTTCCCGGACGGGGACGTCCTCCGCTATCACGACGGCAGGACGTGCGAGCGCTGCGGGCGCGAGTTCCCCGAGCCGCTCCCGCAGCTCTTCTCCTTCAACAGCCCCTACGGCGCCTGCCCGGAGTGCCGGGGCTTTGGAAACATCCTTACCTTCACGCTTCGCCGCGTCGTCCCGGATCCCGGCAAGACGCTGCTCGAGGGAGCGCTCGACCCGTGGGCGAACTCCTGGCGCGCCCACTTCATGCCCAAGCTCAAGGCTGTATCCGAGCGGCTCGGGATCCCGCTCGACCGCCCCTTCCGCACGCTGTCCCAGGAGCACCAGAAGATCCTCCTCGAGGGCACGACGGGATTTCGCGGCGTGTTCCCCTTCCTCGAGCGCTTGCGCGAGAAGTCCTACAAGTCCAGCGCCCGCTTTCTCGTGAAGCACTACCAGGAGCCGATGATCTGCGGCACGTGCGGGGGCAACCGGATGAAGCCCGAGGCGCTGGAGGTCTTCGTGGGAGGGAAGAACATCGCGCAGCTCCACGCCATGACCGTGGGGGAGATGCGCGCCTTCCTGGCTTCGCTCCATCTGGATCCGCTCCGGGAGGAGATCGCCTGCACCATCCTGGCCGAGCTTCGCGGCCGGCTGGAGTACCTGAGCGAGACCGGGCTCGACTACCTCACGCTGGACCGCCCGTCGAAGACGCTGTCGGGGGGCGAGGCGCAGCGCATCGAGCTGGCGAACGCGCTGGGCGGAAGCCTGAGCCATGCCCTCTACGTGCTCGACGAGCCCACCGTGGGACTTCACCCGCGCGACACCGAGCGTCTGATCCGGGTGCTCCGCCGCCTCCAGGCGAGGAAGAACACGCTCCTCATCGTGGAGCACGATCCCGACGTCATCCAGGCGGCGGACTGGATCGTGGAGATGGGGCCGGGAGCGGGGGAACGAGGCGGACGCGTCCTCTATCAGGGTCCGCGCGAGCGATGGCCCGGGCGGGATCTCGCCGGAGCGGAGTGGGCGGAAGCGGTGGCGGACCATGGCGGGGAGCCCTATGGGCGTTCCAAGCGGCCGGAGTGGATCGAGATTCTCGGGGCGAGTGAGCACAACTTGAAGAGCCTCGACGTGCGGATCCCGGTTGGATCGATCGTGGGGGTGTGCGGTGTCTCGGGCTCGGGCAAGTCGACGCTGGTCGAGGACATTCTCTGGCGTGCCGCGGCGCGCGCCCTGGGCCAGGACGCGCCGGAGCCGGGCGCGCACCGCCCGGTCCGGGGTCTCGACGTCTTCGATCGCGTCGCTCTGGTGGATCAATCGCCCGTGATGCGCTCCTTCCGTTCCAATCCGGTCACCTACGTGAAGGCCTTCGACCGCATCCGCGAGCGCTATGCCCGAACGCCGCTCGCCCGCGAGCGCCGGTACACGCCCGGCACCTTCTCCTTCAACGTGAAGGGCGGCCGCTGCGAGCGCTGCGAGGGCGCGGGCGTGGAGAAGGTGGAGATGTATTTTCTCGCGGATCTCTGGGTGCCGTGCGACGCTTGCGGCGGCAGGCGCTACCGGCAGGAAGTGCTGGAGGTGAAGGTGCACGGGCTCTCGCTGCATCAGCTCCTCGACAAGACGATCGAGGAGACGGTCGCCCTCTTCCAGGGAGAGAGCGAGATCCAGGAGCCGCTCTGGGTGCTGGAGCGGGTCGGGCTGGGCTATCTAAGGATGGGCCAGCCCCTCTCCACGCTGAGCGGCGGCGAGATCCAGCGCCTGAAGCTGGCGCGGGAGCTCTCGGAGCGAAGCTCCTCCAAGACCCTCTTCCTCCTCGACGAGCCGACCGTGGGCCTCCATCGCCGCGACGTGCTGGTGCTCCTCCGCGTGCTTCGCGAGCTGAAGCGCCGGGGCGCGACCGTGGTCCTGGTGGAGCACAACCTGGACCTCCTGGCGGCGTGCGACTACGTGATCGAGCTGGGACCGGAAGGGGGCGAAGCAGGAGGCCGGCTGATCGCGGAAGGGGCGCCCGAGGAGCTGGCGCGGAACGACGATTCCCTGACGGGACGCTACTTGAGGAAGATCGCGGCCTGCGCGTAGTCCATCGGTCGATGGCTCGGGGCGGAGATCCTCCCCCGGACCAAGAACCCCACCTTCCGGGAAAGAACCACTTCGAAGCCCGCGTAGGCGTGGGTCTTCACGTAGACCTCGGACTTGTACAGAGTTCGGCTCAGGCCTTCGAGAGACGCGACCTGGACCACCGTGTGCGCCGCGGGACCGAACTCGAGTAGCGGCCGGATGCGCCAGGACTCCTTGTAGGTGAAGGAAGGGCGCATGAAGAGGTAGACCCCTAGGGCGCCCTCGGTGAGCTGGTCCTTCGCCGATCCGGACACTTCGAGCATCAGGCTCTGCTCGAATACGGGACCCTGCCCCAACCAGCGGCGATACGAGACATTACCCAAGATGCCAAAGAATCCCTGCACGGGTCCCGCGCCGAACTCGAAGCGATCCCGGTCCTCGGGGATATAGCGGACCGTGGAAGTCACGCTAGGCTGCTTCTCGGGCGTGGGCGGGGGAACGGCGGTGGAATCCTGCGCCCCGGCGCGCGGCGCCGAGCCGAGAAGAAGCCAGGCGGAGGCCAGGATCAGCGCCGGAACGAACCCCTTCCGCGCCTCGATCAAGGGATCGCCACGTCGCTGGAGGAGAAGAAGCCTTCGCCGGCTCTCATGTACACGCGATAGTCGCCGGCGGGCGCACGGCGTCCGTGCGCGTCGGTCAGGTCCCAATCGACGGGAGGGAGACGGAACTGCCCGACCGTGGCGGGCTCCGACGACGCGAGCAGCACCCTGACCAGCGTTCCGTGCGCGTCGTACACCGCGATGCGCACTTCCATCGGGCTCGGAAGGTAGAATTGGATCGAGTAGGCGACCGGGGTGGTGGTGCCCGGCTGATTCACCAGCCCGGCGCACACCAGCACCACGTTTCCCCCGGTGCCGAACTTGCCGCAGTCCTCCCACGAGGTGCGCTGGCTTCCCGGAAAAAACTCGAGCGGCGCGTTGACGTTGTCGTCCGAGCAGCCGAAAACGGCTGCCAGGCAGAGAAACGCCAGAACACGCAACGTCACACGCGCTCCGATCCGGCCACGAGAAATGGGTACGGGAAGTGCCGCCTTACGGTGAGGCGGATGCGAAGAGCGTTGGGGGACGATTCATGCTGCGGCTTTCGTCAGGCTCTCCGCTTCGAAAACATGGGAGGAAGTTCCCCGCGCATCCACGTGAGTCGCAATTTAAAACCTCGCAAGAAACGACCCGCTGGATAGACTAGGTTTTAGCTGCGAAGTGTGGCACGAGGCGGCAGGGAACTCCGCTCACCCGCATCTTCGATCACGCCGCGGGGGCTGTCAACATTTTTCGGCATACCGGCGCTGAAAATCGGGCATCGGACCGTTCCCGCCACGGTTCTTCCGGGTTGCCGCGCCGGGGCGAACGTGGTAACTTCCAGCGTTTATCCCGACTGGCGCCTTTTGGATCGAAGGGATCGTCTCCGGCGTGTTCGACGAGCTGACTACGAAATTGGCCGGGGTCTTCCGGAAGCTGACCGGCCGGGGGCGGCTGAGCGAGCAGGATGTGCGGGACGCCGTCCGGGAGATCCGGCGTATTCTCCTGGAAGCGGACGTGAACCTGGCGGTGGCGCGCGATCTTTGCAAGCGCGTGGAAGAGCGCGCGATCGGGGCGGATTTGCTCCAGTCGATCGCGCCCGGCCAGCAGGTCGTCAAGATCGTGTTCGACGAGCTGGTTTCCGTGCTCGGCGGCGGGTCGACGGCAGGAACTCAGTTTCCGTCCAATCGCGCGGCCGTGATGTTGATGGCCGGGCTTCAGGGATCCGGGAAGACCACGAGCGCGGGCAAGCTCGCGAAGTTCTGGAAAGATCGCGGAAAGCGCGTGCTGCTCGCGGCCCTGGACCTGAGACGTCCCGCGGCAATCGACCAGCTGGAAGTCCTCGGGAAGTCGGTCGGCGTGCCCGTCCACGTGGACCGCGAGGCGAAGGACCCCGTGGCGCTCGCGGAGCGCGCGCGGGCGCGGGCGGATCGCGAGGGATTCGACCTCCTGATTGCGGACACCGCCGGAAGGCTCCACGTGGACGAGGAGCTGATGGCCGAGGTCGCCCGCGTTCAGGAGGCCGTGCAGCCCACCGAGACGCTTCTGGTCCTGGATGGCATGACCGGTCAGGACGCGGTCCATATCGCCGAGGCGTTCGCGAAGCGGCTCCGCGTGACGGGCCTCTTCATGACGAAGATGGACGGCGACGCGCGCGGCGGCGCCGCGCTCTCGCTCCGGGCGGTGAGCAAGGTACCCATCCGGTATCTGGGGGTCGGGGAGAAGGTCGAGGCGCTCGAGGCCTTTCACGCGGACCGGCTCGCCTCCCGCATCCTGGGCATGGGAGACGTGCTGACGCTGGTCGAGCGCGCGCAGGACCGGCTGGACCACACGAAGGCGGAAGCCCTCGAGAAGAAGCTTCGCAAGGAGCGGTTCACCCTCGAGGATTTCCTGGGGCAGCTCCAGGAGATGAAGAAGCTCGGGCCGCTGGACGAGCTGGTGAAGATGCTCCCGGGGGTGAAGCTGCCGCCGGGGACGGCGGTCAGCGACCAGGACCTGCGCCGGACCGAGGCGATCATCCAGTCGATGACGCGGCAGGAGCGTAAGGAGCCGGAGATCCTCGACGGGAGCCGCCGCAAGCGCATCGCGCGCGGCAGCGGCACCACGGTGCAGGATGTGAACCGCCTGATCAAGCAGTTCGAGCAGGCAAGGACGATGTTGAAGCGATTCGGCGGAAAGCGCGGCCGGCTCCCGATGGGGCTCTAGGAAGCGGGATCCGCTCACGCACCACCACGGGAGGAGCACCGGAATGTCTGTCGTCATTCGTATGAAGCGGGCGGGAGCGAAGAAGCGCCCGTTCTACCGGGTCGTCGTGGCCGATTCGAGATTCGCCCGCGACGGCCGGTACATCGAGCAGCTGGGCTACTACGATCCCCTGACGGAGCCGGCCAAGTTCCAGATCGACACGGAGAAGTTCGCGAATTGGATCCGCAAGGGAGCCCGTCCGTCGGAGTCGGTCGAGGTCATGATGGCGAAGCACGCGCCCTCGGCCCTCCGGCCGGTGCCGCTCCTGCCCATCGAGCCCGGCGCCGTGATCGCGGCGGAGGGAATGGCGCCGCCGGCTCCCAAGGCGAAGATGGCCAAGAAGGAGATGAAGGAGAAGAAGGAGAAGAAGGCCGCTCCCAAGGCATCGCGCAAGCCGCGCACCGCCACGAAGCGGAGCGAGAAGAAGGCCAAGACCCGCGCGAAGGCGAAGGCCAAGAAGGCGAGCGGGATCGCGAAGCCCAGGAAGGCCAAGAAGGCGAAGAAATCGAAGAAATGAGCGAGCCTGGAAATCTCAAGTCCTTCGTCGAGTACTGCGCGCGGAACCTGGTCGACCATCCGGATCTCGTGCACGTGGACGAGCGGGTCACCGGCCAGACCGCCGTCTACACGCTGCGGGTCGGCCCCACGGATCTGGGAAAGGTGATCGGCAGGGAGGGAAAGACCGCGCACGCGTTGCGCACGCTTCTTTCCGCGGCCGCTCAGGCCCTGGACCGGCGGGCCGTGCTCGAGATTGCCGACTGAGAGCCCCGATCAGCCGATTCTCGTGGGCTCCGTCGCTCGGGCCCACGGGCTCAAGGGCGAAGTCGTCGTCGACGTGTGGAGCGAAGCGCCGGAGCGTTTCCAGCCGGGCAGCACGGTGACCGCCCGGCTTCCGGGCGGGGAGCCTCGCCCGGTGGTGATCGAGACCGCGCGGCCCTTCGGGGAACGGCTCCTCCTGCGTTTCGTGGGAGTGGGCTCGCGAACCGAGGCGGAGGCGCTCCGAGGAGCGGACCTGACGGTGGCCAGGCGCGACGTCCCGCCCGCGCCGGAGGGGACGCACTACCGCTTCGAGCTGGTGGGCCTCAGGGTGAAGCGCCGGGATGGAACGCATCTGGGGAGCGTCGCGGACATCTTCGCGACGGGGAGCAACGACGTGATCGTGGTCCGGGGCGAAGGAACGGAGCTTCTCCTCCCGTACCTCGACAGCGTCGTGCTGAAGATCGACCTGGAGCGCGGCGAGATGGTCGTGGAGATTCCGCCCGGCCTGAACGAGTAGCGGCCCGGAGCGGCCCGATCCAGAATGCGTTTCTCGATCCTGACTCTGAACCCCGGCTTCTTCCGGGGCGCTCTGGACGAAGGCATGATCCGGATCGCCCGGGAGAAGAAGCTTCTCGAGGTCGTCCTCGTGCCGATCCGGGACTTCACCGACGACCGGTACGGCACGACGGACGACTACCCCTACGGGGGCGGCGCCGGGATGGTCATGAAAGCGGAGCCCATCCTGCGCGCGCACGAGAGCCTGCGGCGCGAGGGAGGCGGGAAGGCGCCGCGGACCCTCGTCACGTCGCCGCAGGGGCGCACGCTCACCCAGTACTGGGCGCGCGAGCTGGCGCTGGAGCCGGAGATCGCGATCCTCTGCGGACGATACAAGGGGATCGACGAGCGGGTGATCCCGCTCCTCGGCGCGGAGGAGATCTCGATCGGCGATTACGTGCTCTCGGGCGGAGAGCCCGCCGCGATCGTGGTCCTGGACGCGCTGGCGAGGCTTCTCCCGGGAGTTCTGGGGGACGCGGAGTCGGCGGAAGCCGATTCCTTTTCGGAGCCCCTTCTGGACGCTCCCGTGTACACTCGCCCCGAGGACGTTGAGAGCAGGCGTGTTCCTGCTGTGCTCCTAAGCGGCGATCACGAGCGGATCCGCGTGTGGCGCCGCCGCGAGGCGTTGCGCCGTACCTGGCTCAAGCGCCCGGACCTCTTGCTCGGACGGAAGCTGAGCGACGAAGACCAATCGCTGTTGGATGAGATAAAGAAAGAGGAGGGACGATGAGCGCGGTCGAGCGTTTCGAGAACCGGTTCAAGACGGACCGGAAGATGGATTTCGCCCCCGGCGACACCATCAAGGTGCACGTGCGGGTGATCGAGGGAGAAAAGGAACGCTCCCAGATTTTCCAGGGAGTGGTGACGAACATTCGCGGCAGCGGAATACGACAGAGCTTCACGGTCCGCAAGGTGTCGGGGGGCGTCGGAGTCGAGAGAACCTTCCCGCTCCATTCCCCGTCGGTCGCCAAGATCGATCTGGCTCGCAAGGGCAAGGTCCGCAGGGCAAAGCTCTTCTACCTGAGAGGCAAGCGAGGCAAGTCGGCGAAAGTCGGCGAGCGTGAAAAACTGAATCCCGATACCGCCTAGACCGGAATCGGGGCAATGGCGCGGCGGGGGCTGGCACGCTTCGATGACGAGTACCGGATCCGCTGGGGCGACCTCCTCGCGGGGGTCGATGAGGCGGGCCGGGGGCCGCTTGCCGGTCCGGTCGTGGCCGCGTGCGTCGTGCTCCGGCCCGGCACCCGGCTCCCGGGGGTCCGCGATTCCAAGGTGATGACCTCCGTCGAGCGCGAAGAGGCGCTCCTGAAAATTCGCGCGAAGGCGGTGGGAATGGGGGTCGGGGTCGGGAGCGTGATGGAGGTGGATGCGTTCAATATCCGCATGGCGTCTCTCCTGGCCATGCGGCGGGCGATCGAGGCCCTGGGGATGACTCCCCAGGGCTTTCTCGTTGATGGGATGGACGCCCTGATCTGCGAGGCACCGTGCGAGGCCGTCATCGACGGCGACGCCAAGAGCCTCGCCATCGCCGCGGCTTCCATCCTCGCCAAGGTCACCCGCGACGCGATGATGGACGAGCAGGCGCGCTCGTATCCTCTCTACGGATTCGAGCACAACAAGGGGTACGCGACGCCGGAGCACTTCGAGGCGCTCCGGATTCACGGGCCCTGCGACATTCACCGGAAGAGCTTCCGCCCCGTCCGTGAGCTCCTCTTCGTTCAGGAAATCATCGAGGGTTTCTGACCCCGGCAGGGAGGCGGGATGTGGCGGGAGCGGGTGGCCCGGTGCGGTGAGCGGATCGCCGCGGAATTTCTTTCCTTACGTGGGATGGAAGTCGTGGACCGGAACGTGCGCGTGGGTCGGAGCGAGATCGACCTCGTGGCGCGCGATCGCGAGCAGGTGGTGTTCGTGGAGGTGAAGTTCCGGACGCAGGGAGGCAAGGCCGGTCCTCTGGACGCGGTCGGCTGGAAGAAGCGCGAGGACGTGGCGCGCGCCGCGGCGCTCTATCTCGCCCGGCGCGGATTGCTCGATCGCTCGGTTCGCTTCGATGTGGTCGGGATCACGTGGAGGTCGGATGGCGGGGAGCTCCTCGTCCAGCACGTACCCAACGCCTACCCGGGCGGCCGAAATCAGTTCTACTGAGCCTCGCGTCACGGCGAAGCGCATCCTCATCCTCCATGTCCGCGCGGGCGTGGGGCACGAGCGCGCCGCGCGCGCGGTCGAGAAGGCGCTCCGCTCGCTCGACCCTTCCTGCGAGCCCATCGTGCGGGACGCGCTGGAGTTCTCCTCCCCCTTCCTGCGCACGTTCTACGCTTCCTCCTACAACCGGCTCGTGGACCGGGTGCCCCGCGCGTGGGGATTCTTCTACCGGCAGGCCGAGCGTATTCCCGCGATGGGATTCCGGCAGCGGGTGCGGTCCAGACTTCTCGCCGCGGGATGCCGCGACTTCGCGGCCGCCGCCGCGCGCTTCAAGGCCGACGCCGTGCTCTGCACCCAGTTCCTTCCCGCCGAGGTCTTCTCGCTCCTGCGCCGGCGAGGCGTGATTCCGATTCCGGTCTACTGCGCGATCACCGATTTCGCCGTGCATCCCATCTGGGTCTATCCCGGGATCGACCGCTACTTCGTGGCCTCGGAGTTTTCGGCGGAGCAGCTCCGGGCCACCGGGGTCGTTCCGGTGGACCGGATCGAGGTCACGGGGGTGCCCATCGACCCGGAGTTCGCCTCGAGCGTCGGGATGGAGGCGGCGCGGCTGGAGCTGGGGCTGGATCCGGATCCCAGACGGCTGACCTTTCTCCTCATGGGGGGCGGATTCGGCTGGGGACCGATGGAAGCGATGCTGGAGGCGGTGCTCCGGCTGGATGCTTCGGTGCAGGCGATCGTCCTGGCGGGGAAGAACCAGGAGCTGCGGCAGAAGCTGGCGAAACGGGTCCGGGGACAGGAGCGCCGGATCCAGGTTCACGGCTTCACCAACCGGGTGCACCGGATGCTCGAAGCCGCCGACATGCTGATCGGAAAGGCCGGCGGGGTCACCTCGAGCGAAGCGATGGCGCGCGGGGTTCCGATCATCGCGGTGCGTCCGATCCCCGGGCAGGAGGAGCGGAACGTCGACTACCTGCAGGAGTCCGGCGCGGCGGTGCGCGCCCACGACCTGGACGATCTTCTGTACCGGATGATGCACTTCCTCGCCGATCGCGCGGATCTGGAGCGGATGAAGGCGAACGCGCGCGCGATCGGCCGTCCCCGCTCCGCGTTCCAGGTCGCCGATTCGATCCTGACCCGATTGACACCCCCGGGGGCCGGTGGTAGCATGCGTTGATGCCGAAAACTGCCGCAAATGACGTTGCTGCAGCGGGATCGGCGGCGGAGAATGAGTCGCGCGAGACGCGTCAGGGTGTCCTCCTCGATATCACGGGAACGGGCAAGGGAAAGACGACGTCCGCGTTTGGCCAGGCGCTCCGCGCGCACGGCCACGGGTTCGAGATCGCGATCGTGCAGTTCATGAAAGGTCGGATCTACGGCGAGCTGGACACGCTTCGGTCGCTCCCGCGCGTCGAGGTCTGGCAGTTTGGCCGCGTGGCCTTCGTGGATCCGAAGAATCCGGATCCCAAGGACCGCGAGCTGGCGCGCCAAGGGATGGACAAGGCCTGGGAGATCGTCCGGGGCGGGAAGCACGACCTCCTCATCCTGGACGAGATCAACGTGGTCGCCGACTTCGGCCTGATCCCCGTCGAGGAAGTGCTGGAGCTGGCGAAGGCGCGGCCGAGGTGGATGGACATGATCTGGACCGGCCGCAGCTCGCCCGCCGCCATGATCGAGATGGCCGACACGGTGAGCGAGGTGCGCGAGATCAAGCACCACTACCGCAAGGGAATCGAATCGCGCGCCGGGATGGAGTATTGACCGCTCCGAAGCGGAGCGTGAAGACGAGGCCGGCAGGGTCCTCGCTCGCGGAGGAGCTTCTCCAGGGGGACGCGCGGTCGCTCGCGCGGGCCATGAGCCTGGTGGAGAACGGCGCGCCGGAGGCGGAAGCGCTTCTGGAGCGCGTGTACGGAGCGCGCCCCGCGGCGCCCCGGGTGGGCATCACGGGACCGCCGGGAGCGGGAAAGAGCACCCTCGTCGCCGAGCTGGCGCTGCTCCTGCGCCGCCTGGGGAAGCGGGTGGGCGTGGTCGCGGTGGATCCCACCAGCCCCTACACGGGGGGTGCGATCCTGGGCGACCGCGTCCGGATGAGCGAGCTTTCGACCGATCCGGAAGTGTTCATCCGGAGCATGGCCACGCGCGGCAGCCTGGGCGGGCTGGCGTCTCGCACCGAAGAGCTGGCGGAGCTTCTTTCGGGGTGGGGCAGCGACATCACGCTGATCGAGACCGTGGGCGTGGGGCAGTCGGAGCTGGATGTGGCCCAGGCCGCCGACACCACGCTCGTGGTCCTGACGCCGGAATCGGGCGACGCCATCCAGTCCCTGAAGGCGGGGCTGATGGAGATCGCGGACGTGTTCGTGGTGAACAAATCCGACCACGCGGGAGCGGATCAGCTGGTCGCCGCGATCCGGTCGGCATTGGCGCTTCGGGCTCCGGCGCCCTGGCGGCCGCCGGTCGTGAGGACGGTCGCGACCGAGCGCCGCGGAATCGAAGAGCTCCACGAAGCCATCGAAGCACACAGGGCCCATCTCGCCGACCCGAAAGCCCAGGGCGGGCGCCGGGAGAAGATCCGGGCGAGGCTGAAAAACGCCATTCGGGAGCGGATTCTCGAGGCGGCGTGGGAACGGCAGGGGCTCGCGGCTCTTCTGGACCGGGCCGCGGACCAGGTGCTCGGTGGGGCGGTTTCGCCCTACCGCGCGGCGCGGGATTTGATCGAAAGGATCACGGACCATGGCGAACGCAGCCCGAACTGAGACCAGGACCGAGCCCAGGAAGCGCGAGACCTCGCGCGCCCCGGCTCCCGACTCGGCCGCCCTGTCCGGCGCGGAGAACGGCGCGACGCCGGCTCCCCTTTTCGAGACCCTGTCCGGAATTCCCGTCAAGCCCCTCTACCTGGCCGAGGACGTGAAGCCGGGGCTGGACGAGCGCCTGGGCGAGCCCGGGAAATTCCCCTTCACGCGAGGGCTCCATCCCGAGATGTACCGCAAGCGCCTCTGGACCATGCGCCAGTTCGCGGGCTTCGGCTCCGCGGAGCACACGAACCAGCGCTTCCACTATCTCCTGGCGCAGGGCATGACCGGTCTCTCCACCGCCTTCGACATGCCGACCCTCATGGGCTACGACGCCGACCACGCGATGTCCTTCGGCGAGGTCGGGCGCGAGGGGGTCGCCATCTCCTCGCTCGAGGACATGGAGATCCTCTTCCGGGGGATCCCGCTCGATCAGGTCACGACCTCGATGACCATCAACGCTCCTGCCGTGGTGCTCCTTGCGATGTACGTGGCGGTGGCCGAGAAGCAGGGCATCCCTCCCGAGAAGCTCGGCGGGACCGTCCAGGCGGACATGCTGAAGGAGTTCATCGCGCAGAAGGAGTGGATCTGCCCGCCCCGGCCCTCCGTGAAGATCTGCGTGGACATGATCGAGTGGTGCGCGAAGCACATGCCCAAATGGAACTCGATCTCGATCAGCGGCTATCACATCCGCGAGGCGGGCGCGACCGCGGTCCAGGAGCTGGCCTTCACCATCGCGGACGGCATCGGATACGTCGAGGAGTGCGTGAAGCGCGGCATGGACGTGGACGAGTTCGCGCCGCGCCTCTCCTTCTTCTGGGACGTGCACAACGATTTCTTCGAGGAGATCGCGAAGTTCCGCGCGGGCCGGCGCATCTGGGCCAAGCTCATGCGCGACCGCTTCGGGGCCAAGAATCCCCGGAGCTGGCAGCTCCGGACGCACGCGCAGACGGCGGGCGTCTCGCTCACCGCGCAGCAGCCGCTCAACAACGTGGCCCGGGTCGCGATTCAGGCGCTGGCCGCCGTCCTCGGCGGCACGCAGTCGCTCCACACGAACTCCATGGACGAGACGCTGGCGCTCCCCACGGAGGAGGCGGCGACCGTGGCGCTCCGGACGCAGCAGATCATCGCGTACGAGACCGGCGTGCCGAACGTCGTGGACCCCTTCGCGGGCTCCTACTTCCTGGAATCCCTCACGGACCGCGTCGAGGAAGAGGCGATGGCGTACATCCGGCGCATCGACGAGATGGGGGGGATCATCCACGCGGTGGAGCGGGGATATCCACAGAAGGAGATCGCGGATTCGGCGTACCGGTTCCAGATGCAGGTGGAGGAGGGACGCCGCGTCATCGTGGGCGTGAACCGCTTCGGGGGCGAGGAGGAGATCTCGATCCCGGTGCTGAAGATCGACCCCGAGATCGAGCGCGTGCGCGCCGTGCGCCAGCGACGCGACGCGGCGCGCTGGGAGCAGGCGATGAAGGCGCTCCGCGACGGTTGCAAGAGCGACAAGAACCTGGTTCCCTACGTCCTCGACGCCGTCCGCGCCTACGCGACCCTGGGCGAGATCTCGGACCTGTTCCGCGAGGCATTCGGCGTGTACCGCGAGCCCGCGGTCTTCTAGGAGAGCAAAGCCCCATGGCGCGAAAGATCCGGGTGCTGGTGGCGAAGGCGGGGCTGGACGGACATGACCGCGGAGCCAAGGTGGTGGCGAGCGCGATGCGCGACGCCGGCTTCGAAGTGATCTACACGGGGCTCCACCAGACACCGGAGATG
>Ga0099791_10000158_pt1 | contig 22650 bp, 25 predicted proteins | sample Rivendell_Oct201_7_FD_77318 | JGI IMG/M metagenome (GOLD analysis project Ga0099791, IMG submission 77318) | Vadose zone soil and rhizosphere microbial communities from the Eel River Critical Zone Observatory, Northern California to study diel... | ecosystem: Environmental > Terrestrial > Soil... | reverse complement strand
GCCGACTCGTCGACGACGATCGCGTCCGCCGGAAGCAGCGAGGCGAGCGTGTGCATGAGGTGCGCCTGCCGATCGGCACGCGCTCGGCCTCGCTCCGGGCGGCGTCGCTCACGCGCTTCATCATGTCGCCGCGCGCGGCGCCGATCTTTCCCACACGCGCCGCGGCCGCCGTCTTCTCCGCCTCCGTGAGCCTGGCCCGCAGGGCGTCTGTCAGCTCCGCCAGCGCCGCCTTCGGATCGGCGGCGATGCCGAGCGCGACCGGGTAGCTGCGGCCGATCTCCCACGGGTCGTCGTCGATCTGGACCACGCGGAGACCGCGCGGAAACGGCGTGCCCTCGGTATGCAGGAACCAGGTGAAGACGTTGGCGCCGACGATCAGGAGCGCGTCGCACTCCTCGAGCGCCCGGCGCACGCCGGCCGGCGACGGAAAGAGACCGCCGCGCCAGAGCGCGTGGTTGCCCGGGAAGCTCGTGCGCCGGTAGACCGGCTCGCCGTGGACGCGAGCGCCCAGGAGCTCGGCCAGCGCGGTCAGCTCGCCCACCGCGTGGGCGCGCGCCACGCCGTCGCCGGCGATGATGATCGGATTGCTGGCCCCGGCCAGAAGCTCGGCGGCATGCAAGAGCGCCGCGGGCTCGGGCCGGCTCTTCGCGGCGATCGCCGGCGAAGGCGCTCCGGTATCGTCGATCGCGGGGCCCATCAGGTCCATCGGCATCGAGAGGAACACCGGCCCGGTCGGCGGCGTGAGCGCCACCTTGAGCGCGCGCCGCAGCGCGACCGGGGCGTCCTCGGGCCGCCGGATCTCGTGGGACCACTTGGTGAATGGCTCGGCCATCCGCGCGAGGTCGCCGGCGAGAATCGGCTCGTGCATGAGAAAGCGCGTGTCCTGCTGTCCGGCCGTCACCACCAGGGGCGACTTGGCCCGTGCGGCGTTGTGCAGGATCGACAAGCTGTTCGCGAGGCCGGGCGCCACGTGGACGTTGACGACGCCCAGATGCCCGGATGCCTGCGCGTAGCCGTCGGCCGCCGCCACCGCCGTGGCCTCCTGCAGCCCCAGGACGTATTCGAGCGCCGAGTCGGGCAAGGCGTCCAGGAACGGCAGCTCGGTGGTACCGGGGTTGCCGAAGAGGTAGCGGACACCCGACGAGTGCAAGATTTCCATGAGCACGGCGGCGACGTTCATGCGCCGAGAATACTACCCGATCGGCGGCCCGGCCGGGAAGAGCGCGCGGAGATCACTTCGGCCGCGGCGTCGGCGTCGCGGGCCCGAAGGAGAGGTACTTCGCGTCGATAGCGTCCCGGATCGCCGCCGGCGACTTGCCCTCGGCGGTCAGGCGCATCACGTCACGCGTGATGTCCAGACACAGCGTTCAGGTGGCGGCGTGGCTGGTGAAGGTGACCTGGTCTCCGCGCTCGGCCTTCACGTAGCAGGATCGATTCGAGGTGTGTCCGAACCGCTCGCAGCCGCAGGTGCACGGGATCGACGAGAGGGTGTCCCCCTTCTCGATCGCGAAGGCGTAGAGCCGGGCTGCGTCGCCCGTCGCGGCGAAGACGGGGAGCTTGCCTCGCGCGAGCGTCTGGTTCTCGTCGCCGATGGAATCGACGGTCACCGGTTGCGCGGCCGCCGACAGCCACCAGGCGACGCCGCCGGCGGTCAGGACCAGGGCGAGGACGAGGGCGAGCGTACGCGTCATGCGCCCCTCTGAAGCGGATATGCCCGGCCGCCCAGGCGCAGCGTGCCGCGTCCCGTGCTCTCGTCGTAGTCGGCGAGCGCCAGCAGCTGGAACGCCGCGGCACGGCTCAAGCGCGCCTCGAAGGCGCCGTTCCTGACGGCGCAGTACGGAACATCGTCATGCCCCACGCGCAGCGTAGCCGGGTCGACGTCGGTGTCGGTTCCGTCGCTCAGGATCGCGTGAAGCGTCTCGCCGCGCCGCTCGATCCGCGTGACGACGAACGGCTTGTCCTCCACTTCGACCGGGATGCGAACGCGCGTCTGGATGTAGTAGCCCGCGGCGTCCTGTTTGAGCCCGGATCTGAGATTGGCGAGGATCCCCGCGTGCGTGATCTCGACGTCGTCGTCGAACCAGTCGCCGTTCAGGTCGACCCGAAGCTTCGGCAGCTGCCACTGACTTGCCTCGGGGTCCTCCGTCGCCGTCACTCGAGCACCACGCTGGCAAAGGACACGACCCCGTTGGGATCGGGCCACTGACCGTACCGCTTCACCTCGCCGGCGGCTCCGCCGAGGATCCGCAGCAGTGCGTAGATTGGCGAGAAGCCGCAGATGCGACGCCGGTCGCCGTCACCCGCGACCGATTCGAAGAACGCGGCGGCGTCCCCGGCCGCCACCGTCTCGAGCATCTCCCCGTCCTCGCGCTCGATGCGCGCGAGCTCGAGCGCCGAGATGGGCTCGGGGTCGCCGAAGCGGGGGCCCATGTGGGCGAGGTCGGCGCCCGCGATCAGCGCCACCCGGCGCCCGCTCGCCGCGATCGTCTCCGCGACCGCCTCCAGGAACCGCGGGACGCGCGGGTCATCGTCGGGCCGCCGCCCCGACAGCATCGCCTCGTGCGCGAAGCTCGCCAGCACCGGGACGATCGTCACCTTGCGCCGGCCCGCGTAGAGATAGCGGAGGAAGACGGCCTGGAGCTCGATCGAATGCTCGATGCGATGGGCCAGCTCGGATCCGAAGCAGTCCTGGCGGGCTCGCGCCGCCAGGGCGTCCACGAAATCACGGTCGACCGGGGCGTCGCCGAGCGGGCTCGCGTAATCCTTCCGCGTGAGCGCGAAGGGATGCTCCATGCCGCTGTGGCAGGTGCCGAAGATCACGAACAGGTCGGCCTGGCTCCGCTCGGCCAGCTCGCGATAAGCCCACGCGTACGCCGGACCACCGCGGTGGAAATCGATGTGGGGCGCGATCACCGCCCGCACCTCTGTCCGGGGCGCTCCGTGCTCGTCGATCGCCCCGGGGCCGTCTGGCGGCGTGAAGAACCCGTCGATCATCGCGCGGAGCTCGCTCCCTTCGCCGGCGTATGCCGAGCCGGCGTGGGTCGCCGGCCGGGTCGGGGCGGCGAGAAAGCCGTCGTCGATGGCGGCGCGCCGCTCCGCGAAGCCCGGGCTCTCGAGGAAGCCCTGCTCGTCGAGAGTCTCGGCGATCTGCTCGATCTGTCGCCGCTCGACGAGCTGGCCGTGACGGCGCATCACGGTCTCCTGGATGTCGGCGATCGTGTGCTCGCCGTCGAAGAGCGACACGATGTCGAGCAGCGGCCCGTGCAGCAAGGCGATCGCCGACGTGTAGCCGGCGGGATCGCGCAGCGCCACGCACTGCCGGCCCTCGTGCTCGACGGGAAACGCCTCGACCCGGCGCAGGCGCGGTGCGGGCTCGCTCATGTCCCGAGATAGGTCAGCGCCGAGGCGACGTAGATCTTCGCCGCGTCGACGAGCTCGGCAATCTCGACGTACTCGTCGACCTGATGGGGGATCCGTCGGCCTCCCGGTCCGCAGGTGACGATGGGGATGCCGAGCTGCATCCGGAGGATCGTCCCGTCGGTCGAGCCGGGGACGCCGCCGAAGACCGCGCGCCGGCCCGTCGCCTGACGGACGCCCGCCACGACCGCGCGCACGAGCGGCTCGCTGCGCTCGACCTTGGTCGCCAGCCGGAAGCCGCTCACCGGCTCCCACTCCACGACGCTGCCGGGGCATCGCGCCATCACGCGCCGGCAGGTGGCGTCGATCTCGGAGGCCACCGTGGCCTCGTCCGGTCCCGAGGTGAGCCGGATGTCGAGGAGTGCCTTAACGCGCGAGGGGATGACGTTGGCCTGTTCGACTCCCTGCACCGGTGCCCTCACGACGGTGGGCGTCACCGTCGGCGGGCGCAGATGGGGGCTCTTGCGGCAGAGCTTGCGGAAGCGGCGCTCGAGCGCGGGCACCTCCTGCAGCAGGGCGCCGAGCGCGGTGATGGGATTCACGCCGGCCTCGGGCATCGCCCCGTGAGCCATGCGACCGCGAATGGCGATCCGCGCCCAGACGACGCCGCGCTGCTCGAGACACACCTCGTTCTGCTCCGGCTCACAGACGATCGCCGCGCTCAGCCCGCGGCCGATCGGGGTCGTGCAGAGGTGCTTGACGCCGATCATCTCCCCTTCTTCGTCGACGAGCGCGCCGAGTACGAGTCGCCCGCCGAGCGCCGTCCCGCTGCGCTTGATGGCGGCCGCTGCGATCATCATCGCGGCGACGCCGCCCTTCATGTCGGCGGCGCCCCGTCCGTAGATGCGCCCGTCGGCCAGCTCGGCGGCGAAGGGCGGATGCGTCCACTCGGCCGGATCGCCCTCCGTGACGACGTCCGTGTGGCCTTCCAGAAGGAGGCTGCGTCCGCCTTCGGCCTCGCCCAGCCAGGCGAGCACGTTGGGCCGGCCGGGCGCGACCTCCTGCACCTCGAGATCAAACCCCTGCTTGGTCAGCCAGGCTTCGACGTAGCGCGCGACGGCCGCTTCGGTGGCCGTCGGATCTCCCGGGCGGACGACGCTGGGAATGCGAACGAGCTCTCGGGTGAGCTCGATGAGCTCCGCTTCGTCGATGCAGGTTAGGGCGGCTTTGATCGCCGCGACGCCCGCGCGGGCCACGCGGGATTACTCGTGGGGAAAGGACAGGATGATGGCGTCGAGCCGGATGACTCGATACTCCTCGCCGCCGATGTAGAAGTAGTGTCCCTCCACCTCTTCGGCCGACTCTTCGAAGGCGACGACGACCTTGAGCTCGGGCATCTCGCGGAATGCGTTGGCGCCCTCGTCGAATCCGTCGCCGCGCGCGATCACCTCGCCGTAGCGGATCGGCGAGCCTTTCGGACAGTGCACGCGAACGTCGGCGGGGCCCTCGACCATCAGACGCACCAGGAGATTGATTCCATAAACCTGGATCGGGATGGGAGGAGTCATCGATGCCACTATACCATGGGGCTCGCGGCCTTCTCCGACGGTGGAGCCGCGCTCCGGCGCGTCAGGTGTCTCGCTCCTCGTGCGGTGTCCCGCTCTCCAGCGGCGGCTGCACCGGATACTCCGGCACCGCGAGCTCGCGCGGGGTCTGATCGATGGGCTCGAGCGCGGGCGCTTCCTCGGCCGGCGTCGCGGCCAGCTCGCGAAGCCGCCGCGCCGCCGGCAGAACGCGCGACTCCAGTGAGCCGACCGCCTGGTTGTAGGCGGTGGTGGCGCGTCCCAGCGCGCCGCCGACGTCGGCGAAGTATCTCAAGAAGGTCGCGACGCGCTTGTACAGCTCGCGCCCCTCGGCGGTCACCAGCTGCGCGTCGGCGGCCAGCCGATCCTCGCGCCACCCGAGCTCGACGGCCCGGAGCAGGGCGACCAGCGTCATCGGCGACGCGATCGCCACGCGCCGTCCCATCGCGTCCTCGATCAGCGCGGGATCGGCCTCGACCGCCGCGCCGAAGAAGGATTCACCCGGGATGAACAGGACGATGAGGTCGATCGCCTCGTCGAGCGGCTCCCAGTAGTTCTTGTTGGCCAGCGCCTGCACGTGCGCGCGCACCTGCTGCGCGTGCCGCTCGAGCGCGGCGCGGCGCTGGTCCGGCGTCGACGCCTCCATGGCGTCGAGATACGCGGTGAGCGGAACCTTGGCGTCCACGACGATCTGCCGGCGGCGCGGCAGGTGCACCACCATGTCCGGCCGCTGCCGGCGGCCCTCGCTCTCGGTCGTCACCTGTTCGAAGAAGTCGCAATGCGCGCTCAGGCCCGCCAGCTCGGCCACCCGGCGCAGCGTCAGCTCGCCCCAGCGCCCGCGCGCCTGGGGCGAGCGCATGGCCGTCGCCAGGCTGCCGGCCTGCTCGCTCAGGGCCCGCACCTGCGCCTCGAGACTCGCGTAGGCGCCCGTGCGCGCCTTTTCGACCTCGCGCACGTGCTCCTCGTAGCGGATCAGCGCTTCCTGCAGCGGACGGACGCTCGTATCGATCTCCTTCTGGCGCTGGCCCAGTCGCTCCTCCGCGAGCGTCAGGAACTCGGCGTTGCTCCGCCGGAGCGCCTCGCCGCTGAGGACCGCGAAGGTGTCCCGGAGCGACGTCTCGGCCTCCCCGAGCAGCCGGCGCTGCTCGTCGAGGTTCTGACGCTCCGACGCCAGGCGTGTCTCGGCCTGGGTGCGCCGCTCCTGCTCGGCCGCGAGATCGTGCCGGACTGTGGCCAGCTCCTGCAAGCGCTCGGCGAGCTGGCGGCGCCGCTCACCCTCCATCGTCTCCAGCTCCTTGATGCGCGCGTCCAGCTCCCGCCGCCGGGCGCGGGCGCGCGCGTCGAAATGCGCGCGCGCGACCAGCCAGGCGAACAGCGCGCCCAGGACGAGGCCGATCGCCACCAGCGTCGGCTCAGGCACGGCGTCCTTTCCAGTGCAGGCAGACCGGCTTGAAGCCGCACGGCGTGCAGACGCGCGCGTCGCGGCGATCGAGACAGTCGCCCGACATCCGCTTGTGGCAGAGCGCGAAGTCGAACTTCACCGGATCGGCGGCGTCGATCAGGGCGAGCCGCGCGGTGATCTCCTCGGCCATCTTCCAGTTGCGCGAGCGGCGGCGCGTGAGGCCGATCGAGCGGCTGATGTTCTCGACGTGCGTGTCGATCGGCATGAGGAGCCGCGCCGGCGAGATCGAGGTCCAGAGGCCGAAGTCCGGCGATTCTCGGCGGACCATCCAGCGCAGGAAGAGCTGCAGGCGCTTGCAAGGCCCGCCCGCGGAGGGAAGCGGAAAGAGATGGCGGTAGCCCCGCGAGATCTTGCCACGGACAAACACCTCGCGCAGGTCGGCCTCCAGGAATGCCCGCGCGAATCGCTCGAGCGCCGGCCCGATCGGGCCGGCCGCGGCGGCGTCGCCGGCCAGGAAGCACTTCTCGAGCGTGCCGTGACACAGGAGGAGATCGCGGGCGGCGACACAGAACGCCACCAGATCCCGCGGTCGGTTGAAGCGATACCAGAAACTCCCGAACGCGGGCGCGTCGCGGCGCGCGTCGAATCCCCTCACGAACTCCGCGGGCGACGGCCCCATCGCCGCGAGCACGCCTTCCAGCTGGCGGCTGAAGAGATCGACGCGCCCGTAGGCGAGGCAGGCGGTGAGCAGACCGACGATCTCGCGGTCGCGGGGATCCGTATAGCGGAGGGGGAACCGGATGGCGTCGAGCTCGATGCGGGCGCCGTAGTCGAACTCGCGATAGAGGCGCTCGAGCGGCTGCCGCAGACCTTGCGCTGCCGTCATTCCAGTGCTGAGGCATGATAGCATGCGGCCAGCATGGACGTGGGCGTCGTCGGTCTCGGCGCGATCGGCCGTCAGCTCTGCCGCGCCCTCGACGAAGGGATTCCCGGCCTCCGCCTGGCCGGCGCCACCGCGCGCGATCGCGCGAAGGCGACGGACTTCCTGAAGAGCCTCGGCTCCCCGGCGCCGTTCCTCTCGCTCGACGAGCTCATCGCGGCGTCCGGCCTCGTCGTCGAGGCGTCGACGCAGCAGCACCTCCAGGAGATCGCGCCGAAGACCCTGAGGGCCGGCCGCGATCTCGTGGTGCTCTCCTGCGGCGGGCTCCTTGGCCGGCCGGACTGGGTAGACCTCGCGGCGGCGAATCGCTGCCGCATCATCGTTCCCTCGGCGGCCATCGCCGGCCTCGACGGCGTCAAGGGCGCCCGGGTCGGGGCGATCACCTCGGTCACGATGGAGAGCCGCAAGCCGCCGCGCGGGCTCGCGGGCGCGCCGTGGATCGAGCAGCAGAAGATCGACCTCGACGCGATCACGCAGGAGACGCTGATCTTCGAGGGGTCCGCGACCGAGGCCTGCCGGGCGTTTCCGGCGAACGTCAACGTCGTGGCGGCGCTGTCGCTTGCCGGCATCGGCCCGGAGAAGACGCGCATCAAGATCTTCGCGGCGCCCGAGTTCCCGCTGAACCGCCACCGCATCGTCGTGCAGGGCGAGTTCGGGCGGCTCGTCGTCGAGGTCGAGAACGTCCCGTCGGAAAACCCCCGAACCGGCAAGCTCTCCTACCTGTCGACCATCGCCCTGCTCCGGGAGCTGGGCGCGCCACTCCGCGTCGGAACCTGACCGCGCCGGGCGCGATCATCGAGCGCGAAGTCGGCGCTTGACCGGCCGCCGTGCCTCGTCGCATCATCCTCCGGCCAAGCGGGTACTTTCCGGGCCGGGGGGCTGAGCATGCTCAAGGACGATATCAAGAAGGGCGTCAAGATCGTCGGACTGTTCGATCTGATCTCGAAGGGCGCGGATCCGCTCGATGGAAGCTGGACCGTCACGAAGAACCTCATGTCGAGCAACGTCATCACCTTCTACGGGAACAATTTCGGGAAGAAGCCGGTCCGGGTCCTACCGTACAAGCGCGGCGAGAACTCGAGCACGCCGATGACCGGCGTCGAGGTGATCAGCGGCGAGTTCACCGGCTGCATCATGGGCATCTACAAGCAGGGCGGCGTGGTCAGCGTCAACCACGTGGACACCGAGGTCGACGGGAACGGCCTTCTGCCCCAGAAGGACGCCTGGGCGGCGCAGAAGGGCACGTCCGGCTTCCAGCTGTACAACGAGCACTCGACGAAGGGAGAGCTGCCGAAGTTCTTCAACGGCTTGAGCGAGAAGAAGCTGCAGAAGTACGGCACCGGCATGATCATCATCTGCGTCGCCTCTCCCAGCGACCATGCCATCACGCGGGCCATCGTGTACCGGGACGGCCAGCACGAGTACAAGGTGCTCGACGTCACCACAAACACGTAGGCCCCGGACGCCTTCCCGGCCGGCCTACTTGACGCTCCCGGCGGTGAGCCCGGCGACCAGGTGGCGCTCGATGAGGGCGAAGAGCGCCACGACGGGCACGATGGCGATGAGCGAGGCGGCGAAGAGCGAGTTCCAGTGCTGAACGTACGCCGTGACGTACGACGTGATGCCGACGGTCAGGGGCTTCTTGTCCGGATCGGTCATCAGCGTGAGCGCCACGATGTACTCGTTCCACGCCGCGATGAAGCTGAAGATCAGGGCGGTCACGAGGCCCGGCCGTGACACGGGGAGCACGATCTGCCAGAGCACGCGCAAGCGGCCGCACCCGTCGACGGCGGCCGCCTCCTCGATCTCTCGCGGGATGGACGCGAAGAAGGCGCGCAGGAGCCAGACGGCAAACGCGAGGTTGAAGGCCGCGTTGGTGAGGACGAGCGCCAGGTACGTGTTGATGAGATCGAGCTCGAAGAACTCGCGGTGCAGGCCGACCACGAGCGCGGTCGGCGAGAACATCTGGGTGACGAGCACCAGAAAGAGGAACGCGGTCCGGCCGCGGAACCGGTGGCGCGCCGTGTAATACGCGGCCGGCACGGCGGCGAGGAGCACGAGGGCCGTCGAGGCGGCCGCGACGACCAGAGAGACCCGCAGCCAGGTCAGGAAGTCGGGATCGCGCATCACGTCCGCGAAGTGGCCCCACTGCCAGTCAATCGGCGTGAGGCGCGGTGGGCTGGTCCGCAGCTCGCCGGCCGGCTTCACCGCGGTCAGGAGCATCACCAGATAGGGCGACAGCACGAGGGCCCCCACCAGGAGCCCCGCGAGGGCCAGGGCCGCGCGCGGGGCGGCGCCGCGCCTCACGCCGCCTCCTCGCGCCAGCGCACGGTTTTCAAGTAACCGACCACGGCGAGTAGGATCAGCAGCACGTTGACCACCCCCAGCGCCGCCGCGAGTCCGACGTCGCGCAGCGAGCTCTTGAAGGCGATCTTGTACATGTAGGTGATCATCGTGTCGTGCCCGAAGCCGGGATTGCGATCGTTGAGCGTCCACACGATCGGAAACGAGTTGAAGACGTAGATGATGTTCAGCACGGTGGCCACCAGGAGGGCGGGCCGCAGCAGCGGCAGCGTCACCGACCGGTACGTCCGCCACGCCGACGCGCCGTCGACTCGCGCGGCCTCGAAGACGTCCGGCGAGATCCCCTGAAGCCCGGCGAGCAGGACGTACGTCGTGAACGGCAGCGAGACGAACACGCCGACCGCGATCATCGCGCCCATGACGGTCGCGTCGTCGCCGAGCCAGTCCACCGGGTAGCTCAGGATTCCGAGCGCCTGGAGCGCCGGGTTGAGGACGCCGAAGTAGTAGTCGTAGATCCACGCGAAGAGCTTCGACGTCATGATGACCGACGCCGCCCACGGTACGATGAGCGCCCAGCGCACGAGCGTTCGGCCCGGAAAGCGCGCGCCCAGAAGCTGCGCCAGCGCCAGCGACAGGAAGATCGTGACCGCGACGACGACGGCCACCCAGACCACGGTATTCGCCACGACCATGGCGAGCGGCTCTTGCCGGAAGAGCCGCGTGTAATTGCGGAGCCCGACGAATCCCTCGGAGAGGCCGGTGACCGAGAACTGGCTGACCGACGCCCGGACGAGCTGGGCGGCCGGGTAGAGCACGACGCCGCCGATCAGCGCGAGGCTCGGCCCGAGCCAGAGGAGCGCCTGCCAGCCGGTCGCTCGCCGTGCACGGCGAGGACCGCCCACCGTCAGCGACCGCCCGCGGCGGCGGCGTTCTGCTGGAGCCGATCGAGGACTTGCTTGGGATTTCCGCCGGGCTGCACGGCGAGCCCGATGGTCTGCTGCACGTCGAGCTTCACCTTGTCCCACGCGGGATCGGTGGTGGGGGCGAGCTTCGCGCTCGGCAAGGCGTCGAGGTACGGCGTGAGCCCCGGGTCGGCCCGCATCTGCTCGAGGCCGGACCTGGTCACCGGGAGAAAGCCTTCCGCGCGAATCCACCGCGTGATCGTCTCGGGCTGGTAGTAGAGGTCGAGGAACGTCTTGACCGCGTCCGCGTTCCCCGGCTTCTTGAACGCCATCAGGTAGTCCTCGACGGCGAGCGTCACGGCGGTGCCGATGTTCGTCGGCATCTCCGCGACGGCGTACCGGATCTTGCCGTCGGCGTCGAGCTGCTTGGCCAGCGGGCTGAACCCCATGACCATGCCGACCTTGCCGTCCTTGAAGAGCTGGAAGGCGCCGTCCGTACGGTTGGTCTTTCCCGGGTTGACCTGGGTCACCTTGTGCTTGTTGGCGAGATCGGCGAGGAACTTCAGCGTCTGGAGGTTCTTGTCGCTGTTGATCGCCCACTGATCGCCGGACTTCCAGTCACCGCCGTTATTCCACATCCAGATGGCCCACTCGGCCTGGGCCTCCTCGGGACCCAGCGGAAGCGCGTAGCCGATGGTGTCCGCGCCGAGCGCCCGGACTCGCCGGGCCGCCGTGACGAGCTCGTCCCACGTCCGGGGTGGCGCGGCGACCCCGGCGCGCGCGAGGAGATCCTTGTTGTAGAAGAATGCGCGTGCGCTCGAGAGGATCGGGAACCCGTAGAGCTTGCCCTGGTACTCACCACCCCGGACGAACGCGGGCAGGAAGTCTTCTCGCGTCCTGGGAGAGAGGACCTCGTCCGCCGAGTGGAGCAGTCCGTCCTTCGCGTAGCTGGAGAAGGCGTTCAGGTTCAGCACGTCGGGCGGCTGGTTGTTCTGGATCATCGTGGTGACCTGCTGGTCGATCGAGTTCCAGTCGACGACCTGCAGGTCCACCTTGATGCCGGTCTGCTTCGTGTACGCCTCGGAGAGGGACTGCCAGAAGGGACGCGTGTGGTCCTTGCTGTAGTCGGCGATGACGACCTTGATCGACGTGAGGGCGCGGCTCTTGGCGCCGCTTCCCTGGTCGCAGGCGGCCGCGAGGAGCACCGCGACCGAGCTGACCCACCAGAGGAGAGTGGGACGTCGTTGCATCAGATTCGTGACGACGCGGTGCTATCCCCCGGTCGAGCCCTCTGCCTGGTGGCGCCCGAGCACCTTCGCCATGGCCCGCCCCTTGTCGGGAACGGGGTCCCGTACGATGCCGTACGCCTGGCGCCCCTCGTGGTCCTCGGGCAGGTACTCGGTGATGGGGACACCTTCGGGCGTCACGAACAAGAGGCAATGGCAGTACTTGTACTTCTGCATCTCGTCGCAGGCGCAGATCCAGCGCCGCTGCTTCGCCTCGGCGGCCGGATCCGGATAGAAATTGCAGGGACAGAGCGGCTTGCCCACCTGCTCGATGTGGCGCGCGAGCCCGGTCACGACCGTCTCGGTGACGGCGCGGTCGGGGTGGAGCGAAGTGCCGGACTTCTCCGCGTACTTCCGCGCGTACGCCCACATCTTGTCGATGTTCGCTGCCGAGGGCTCGTTCATGAGACCTCCGATTCTACGAGGCGTTCAGCGCCGCATCGATCGCGGCCGGATTGAAGCCGGTCAGCCGCTTGTCGCCGATGAGGAGCACCGGCAGCGACAGGAGGCCGAGCGCCATCAATTCCTCGCGCGCGCCGGGGTCACGGCCGACGTTTCGCTCGACGAACGGGATGCCCTTTTGCGATAGATACTCCATCGCTTTGTGGCAGGGCCCTCACCCGACGTTGCTGTAGACAGTGACCGGCACGGCCATGTCGTCGCTCTCCTTGTCGCGGCAGCGGGTTTTCGTTTCCGCAAGCCATGATACACGAGCTAGCGCGGCTGCGGGCTCTCCAAGTAGCGCTCGGCCTCGAGCGCGGCCATGCAGCCGGTGCCGGCGGCGGTCACCGCCTGCCTGTAGATGTGATCCTGGACGTCCCCGGCGGCGAAGACACCGGGCACCGACGTCTGCGTCGTCCCCGGGACGACCTTGACGTAGTCGTTGGGCAAGAGGTCGACCTGGCCGCGAACGATCTCGGTGTTCGGACGATGCCCGATCGCGATGAAGAGGCCGTCGACGGGACGCTCGTCGAGGGCGCCGGTCTTGAGGTTCTTGAGGCGGACCGCGGTGACCTTGCCCCCCTGGACGTCGAGGATGTCGTCGACGGCGCTGTTCCAGATGAACTCGATCCTGCGGTTCTTACGCGCGCGATCCTGCATGAACTTGGAGGCGCGCAGGCTCTCGCGCCGGTGGACAACCTCGACCTTCCGGCCGAGCCGCGCGAGGTAGAGCGCCTCCTCCATCGCGGAGTCGCCGCCGCCCACCACCATGATGTTCCGGTCCTTGAAGAAGAAGCCGTCGCACGTGGCGCACGTCGACACGCCCCGACCCATGAGCTTGGTCTCGGCGTCGAGCCCGAGGAGCTTCGCGGTGGCCCCGGTCGCGAGGATCACCGTGTCGCTCTCGTAGCTCGCGTCGCCGGCGCGCACCACGAAGGGCCGGCGACCGAAGTCCACCGACGTCGCGTCCTCGGCGATCATCTCGGTGCCGAAGCGCTCCGCCTGCTTGCGCATCGTCTCCATCAGCTCGGGCCCCTGGACGCCGTCGACGAAGCCGGGGTAGTTCTCGACGAGCGTGGTGAGCGTGAGCTGGCCGCCGGCCTGGATACCCGTCAGCATGAGCGGCGCCAGGTTGGCGCGTGCGGCGTAGACGGCCGCCGTGTAGCCGGCCGGGCCCGAGCCGATGATGATCACCTTGCGTGCTGTCGCCATAGGTCTCCTCTGCTTCGACCTTTAGACGCGCGGGCCCGCGCCGCCGATTCAGACGCCCAGGATCGGGCCCAGCTCGCCGAGATCGCGAATTTCATAGGTCGGCGGCGCAACCCCGGACGGCAAAGGCTCGCGGTCCCGGTTGATCCACGCCGCGTCCATTCCGATCTGCTGGGCGCCCAGCACGTCCATGTCGGCCCGGTCGCCGACGAAGAGCGACGCGTCGGCCGGAACGCCGAGACGGGCGAGCGCGACGTCGAAGATATCGCGCCGCGGCTTGCGCCAGCCGACCTCGTCCGAGACGACGATGGTGTCGAAGAGCTCCACGACACCCGCGCGTCCGAGGATGTCGAGCGCCGTGGGCGTGTAGTCGAAGTTCGAGACGACGGCGAGCCGATAGCGCTCGGCGAGCCGGCGCAGCAGCGGTCCGTGGTGCGCCGGGAACTCCGCGGCGCCCCCGAGCGCCCCGCGATGGGCGTCGATCAGGGCGCGGCCGAAGCCCGCCGGCAGCACCGACTCGTCCAGCCCGAGCTCGCGGAAGAAGTAGGCGAAGCGGTCGAGCGCCGATACCTCGCGGTGGTCCAGCGCGCGGAGGCGCTCGGCCTCCCGCCAGCTCGCGCCGAGCGCCTCGTAGCATGCCTCGAGGCCGATCTCGGGCGCCTGGGTTCGCAGGATGCCGTGCAGCATGCCGGCGGAGGAGCGCACGACCTTGCCGTTGATCTGGATCTCGGGCATGCGCTCGCGGTCGAAGCGGACCAGCGTGTCGAAGAGATCGAAGAGGACCGCGCGGTAGGGCATCAGAGGGGCTTCCTCACGTTGATTCGTGCTGGGCGCATGTCAGGCTGCTCTGCGCCCGGTGGCGGTGGCGTAGGGGCTGCTAGAAGAGCGTGAGCATCAGCACCCACACGACCGCAGCGATCACCCAGATCGCCCAATGTAGGCGCCCCCACGGCCACAGAAACCATGTCGGCGAGTCCGAGCGGATCATCAAAACGACCCCGGCGACGATCAGCACCACGAGGGCCAACACCATGATGATGTTCATGCTGTCGTTCATGCTGTGAACCCCGACTCGAGGTTAGCTCCTGGAGGGCTAATCCATTCACAACGGCTTCCTCCCGGCGTAGCCTTCGTCCAGTCCGTGCCAGTGGCGGATTTCACGCTCGCCGTACTTCCAGCAGAGGTTGACCTCCTCGCCGTCGCGGAGATGGAGAAAGTCGACCAGCCCGAGGCCGAGATCCTTCGGGGCTCCGCCGAGCTTCGCGATCTCGTCGAGCCCTCGCTGGATCTCGCCGGTCAGCTGCTCGACGCGCTCCTTCCCGGCGCGCCAGGCACGGCGGTCGAGCACGGCGCCGCCGGCCGCGGCAATCCGCTGCTGCTCGGCCTGGAGCCGATCCCGCACCGCACCGGCCTCCGAGTGAGCCGCCATCACCCGTTCCATGATCCGGGTAAGCCTGGGGATGAGCGCTTCCACGTCGGCGGCCGTGAAGTGCCGTTCAGCCACGAAGACCCCCGTCCACGAAGATCGCGTGCACTTCCTTGGGCCCGTGCACTCCGCGCGTCAGGGTGAGCTCGATGTCCGCAGTCCGGCTCGGACCCGTGATGAAGTTGACGACGGCGCCATCGGCGGGCGGCGCGCCGTCTCCGTGCCAGGCCTCGAGAAACACGCCGACCTGAGGCAGCGATTCGACGAGCGCGGTGCGATCGAACAGGGCGATGTGGCAGGGCGGCAGCAGCGACGTCGAGCGCGGCCGGCCGGCGCCCGACACGAGAACGAGCGTGCCGGTCTCGGCGACCGCCAGATCGACGCCCGTGAGCCCGAGATCGGCGCGGGCGGTGATCGCCCGGAGTCGCGCGCGCTCGGCGCCATCGGCCGCCTCGCCGGCCGGCATCTCGTGCACGCTCAGCCCGCGCGCCGTGAGGGCGCGCGACAGCCCGTCGCCGGCGACGGACGCGGCGTGCCAGCTCACCAGCTCCCGGGCGCCGCGCTCGCGGGCGATGCGGTCGATCGTCGGGGCGACGTCGTCGAGGGACGCGACGCGGTGGAACACCCCGGCCACGCGCTCGAACTCGAGGCGGAACGCTTCCAGGGTCTCGGGCCACCGCTCGGCCAGCTCGCGGCGAATCGTGTCGGCCTGGGTCGCCGGATGCTCCGGCCGGGCCGCGGTCGACGCGGCGAACAGCGCCGGCTTCTTGCGAAGCTCGCCGCGGATCCTCGCGAAGAACTCGGCCCGGGTGGTCACGGCGCGGCCTCTCGCTCCGCGGCCCAGCGCTCCTGGAACGTCCGCGCCGCCACCGGCGGCAGATCGCGCGTTCGCGTCCAGTCGTCCAGGAAGAGCGGAAGGCGGCCGATCGTTCCGCCGCGGGCGAACGGGCGCTGCAGGACGCGACCGACCCGCGCGGCGAGCCGGTAGAGCACCGGCCGCACCAGCACCTGCGCCAGGAGCTTGAACGTGACGCGCTCGATCCACGGCGCGATCTTCTGGTCGCCCACCTCGCGCCGCAGCTCGATCAGCATCTTCGGGATGTCGATCCGTACGGGGCACGCGTCGGCGCAGGCGCCGCAGAGCGAGGAGGCGTGAGCCAGCTCCTTCACCGAGCCCGTGCCCTCGAGCATCGCAGTCAGGAGGATGCCGATGGGCCCGGGATACGTGTGGCCATAGGCGTGGCCGCCGATCTGCCGGTACACCGGACACACGTTCAGGCAGGCCCCGCAGCGCAGGCAGCTGAGCGCCTCGCGGAGAGGGCCGCCGAGCTGGGCGATCCGCCCGCTGTCGAGCAGGACCAGGTGGAACTCCTCCGGCCCCTCGAGCTCGCCCGCCCGCCGCGGGCCGCGGACGAGCGTGGTGTACACCGAGAGCTTCTGGCCCGTCGCGCTCTTCGCCAGGATGGCGAGAAAGACCATCAGATCGGTCATCGAGGGCACGACCTTCTCGGCGCCCATCACGGCCACGTGGACCCGTGGCAGCGAGGTGACCATCCGGCCGTTGCCCTCGTTGGTCACGAGGACGACCGTCCCCGTGTCGGCCACGGCGAAGTTGGCGCCGGTGATCCCGATGTCCGCCTGCAGGAATTTCTGCCGGAGCTCGGCGCGGGCGATCCGCGTCAGCTCCTCGGGGTCGGCCTCCACGGGCCGCTTGAGCTCGCGGCTGAACAGCTCGGCCACCTGCCCCTTCGTCTTGTGGATCGCCGGCGCGATGATGTGGGAGGGACGCTCGTGGGCGAGCTGGATGATGTATTCACCCAGGTCCGTCTCGACCGGCGTGATCCCCTCGCGCTCGAGCGCCTCGTTGAGGTCGATCTCCTCGGTCGCCATCGATTTCGATTTCACGGCCATGCGCGCACCGGCCCGCCGCGCGATGTCGACCACGATCCGCCGCGCCTCTTCGGAGCTGGCGGCGTAGTGGACATGGCCGCCCAGCTGCTCGATGTTGCCGACGAGCGTCTCCAGATGGTGATCGAGCCGCTGGAGGGTCGCTTCCTTGATCGCTCGCGCCTGGTCCCGCAGGGCGTCGCCCTCGGGAAAGCCCGCGAAGGCCTCGCGGCGCAGGTCGATGAACTTGGTGGTGGCGATCGTGAGTGCCTGCTGGAGGAACGGATCGTGGAGCGCGCCGTCGGCGCGCTGTCGGAGCGGAGCGGCGAGCTGATGATCGCTCAGGGGCGGCCTCCGTCGAGCACCTCGGCGAGGTGCAACGCCCGCACCGGCGATTTCCGGCGCGTCAGCCCCCCGCGCATCTGCATGAGGCAGCCGGCGTCGCAGGCGACCAGGCAGCCGGCGCCGGTCGCCTCGACGTTCGCAAGCTTCTTGTCGAGGATCTGCGTGGAGACCTCGGGCAGCCGCACCGAGAACGAGCCACCGAAGCCGCAACACTCGTCGGCTCCGGGCAGGTCGACGAGCTCGGCTCCGCTCAGGTTCTCGAGAAGTGTCCGCGGGCTCCTGGACTCGTGAAGGCCACGGAGGAGGTGACACGAATCGTGATAGGTGACGCGTCCGGGCACGGCCGACGTGAACCGGGTCGCGCCGAGCACGCGGACCAGGAACTGCGAGAGCTCGTACGTGCGGGCGGCCACCTCGCCCGCGAGCGCGGCGAGCCCGGACTCGGCCAGGAGCCCGGGGTACTCGTGCTTGACCATCCAGGCGCACGAGCCCGACGGCACGACGATGTGCTCCGAATCCCTGAAGAGCTCCGCCGTGCGCGCGGCGACCGCCCGGGCCGCGGCGTGATAACCGGAGTTGAACAGGGGAAGGCCGCAGCACGTCTGCGCCGGGGGAACGTCCACGACCACGTCGAGTCTCCGGAGCAGTCGCACGATCGAGAAGCCGACATCGGGAAAGAACAGGTCGCCCAGGCACGTCACCATCAGCGAGACGCGCCGGCGCGCGGTCATGCGTGCGGCGGGGGCGGGGTCACCACGACCAGGACAAGGAGCGGCGCGGCGCCGTCGTTGACGAGGCCGTGCTCGACGCCCGCCGGGGCGACGAGCGCGTCGCCGACCTCCAGGGTGTGCTCGGCGGCGCCGAGCCGGAAGCGTCCCCGCCCTTCGAGGACGACATAGAACTTGTCCTGGTCTCCGTGCGTGTGAGGCTTCTGGTCCTGGCCCGGCGCCACACAGTAGAGATCCAGCTGTGCCCGCGGCGTGGTGGCCAGGGCGATCTTCACCATCTTGTCCGGCTGGAGCTTCGCGTGGTCCCTAACCCTGATACGCATCGGCAGCCCTCGCCAGCAACTCTACGGGATGAACGAGCGTCACGTCCAGACCGCGCTCGCGACACCCTCGCGCGATCTGCAGGAGGCACCCCGGATTCGCGGCCGCGACCACCCGCGCCCCGGTCTCCCTGATTCGCGCGAGCTTTCGATCGAGCAGGTCGCCCGCCAGGCCCGGCTCGAGCAGATTGTAGACGCCCGCGCTCCCGCAGCAGAGGTCGCTGTCCCCCAGCTCGACGAGCCTGAGCCCGGGGATGCGGCGCAAGAGCTGCCGCGGCTCTTGCCGCAGCCGCTGGCCGTGCACGAGGTGACAGGCGTCGTGATACGTGACCGTCAAATCGAGAGCTCCGAGCGGAAGATCCGCCGCGACCAGCAGCTCGACGACGTCGCGGACGCGCGCGGCGAAGCCCGACAGCTCGGGGATCCGGTGGCCGTACTCCTTCATCGCCGCGCCGCAGCCCGCCGCGTTTGTGACGACGAAATCGAGGTCGTCGGGAAACGCGACCGCGAGCGCGCGAGCGCGGGCCTCGGCGGCGTCCGCTCGGCCGGCGTGAAGCTCCAGGGCGCCGCAGCACCCCTGGGACCGCGGTATCACGACCTCGAAGCCCGCCAGGGCGAGGAGACGGGCCGTGTCGCGGTTCACGCCCGGATAGAGGTGGCGCTGAACGCATCCGGTCAGGAGCCCGACGCGCCCTCGCGTACGCCCCCGCGCCGGCACGACTCGGGGAAGCGGCGCCGCGCCGGGAACGTCCTCGAGCAGCGCCTCCATCGCCGCCAGTCGCGGGAACCTCCGGAGCACGCCCGTCGCCCGCACGAGGGCGCGAAGACCCGAACGTCTGTAGAGCTTGAAGAGCGTGAGCGCCGCGCCCAGACGGGCGGGCTCGGGAAATACCGAGAAGATGAAGGCCTCGAGCCGGCGGTGCCTCGCGGGCGGCCCGCTGCGACGCAGCTCGGCGCGTGTCGCCTCGAGGAGCGAGCCGAACCGGACTCCCGAGGGGCATGCGGTCTCGCACGCCCGGCAGCCCAGGCAGAGGTCGAGATGGCCCTGAAGGGCCGGGCTCAGCCCTACCCTGCCCTCGGCGGCCGCTCGCATCAGGTAGATGCGGCCGCGCGGCGAGTCCATCTCCTCGCCGAGCACAAGATAGGTCGGGCACTGGGGCAGGCAGATCCCGCAGTGCACGCACTTTCGGATCTCGTCGAGATCGAGGCCCGCGAGGACTCCGCCGGATGTCATCAGAGGCCGCCGACGTAACGGCCGGGGTTCACCACGCGCCTGGGATCGAACTCGTCTCGCAGGGCGCGCATGAGGGCGAAGGATCCCGGCTCGATCGGCCCCCACGGGTCCACGGCCTTCCGGAGCTCCGCCGCCCCGCGCGCGACGACGGCGCTGCCCCCGATCGCGGCGATGCGGTGACGCACGCGGGTCGTGATCGCCGCGATCTCGGCGACGCTCGCGCCCCCCAGAAGGACCCGGAGCGTTCCCAGCGCCGCGCAGCCGCTCAGCCGCACCTCGGCTCGGGGCGCCGTCGTCCGCGCCGTGTTCTCGATCGCCCCGACGGTGTCCGCGAGCCGGTCGGCGAGCGAGACCACGTGGAGAGCCATCCAGCCCGGGGGACACGTCAGCGCGGACTCCGCCGCAGTCCAGAACTCGTCCGGGAGCGCGGCGATTTGCGCCCGGCCGATCTTCGCCATCGCGCCGAGGCGCTCGCCCTGCTCGCGAACCGCTTCGGCGACGCTCCCGATCGAGACCGCCACGCCCGCGCCCGAGGACCCGGCCGAGAGAAGCTTGAGCATCTCGCCGTTGAAGATCTCGATCCGGCTCGGCTGCAGCGGCGATGCGATCACCCGCTCGACGAACGCCTGGGCCTCCCCGGGCGACGCCAGCAGCACGAGCCACGAGCTCTCCGCGTCGGGCCGCGAATGAAGCCGGAGCGTCAGCTCGGCGAGAACGCCGAGCGTGCCGAGAGCGCCCACCATCAGCTTCGGGACGTCGTACCCGCTGACCGATTTCACGACCTTCGAGCCGCCCCAGGTCACGACGCCGTCGGCCTGGACGAAGCGCACGCCGAGCAGCAGGTCGCGCAGCGTGCCGTAGCGCGCGCGAAGCGGGCCGCTCGCGTTGGTCGCCGCGATGCCGCCCAGCGTGCGGTCGGCGGCGCCCGGCGGATCGAGCGCCAGCCACTGCCGGTGCGGCGCGAGCCGCGCCGCGAGCGCGCCGGCGGAGACCCCGGCCTGCACTGTGACGGTGAGATCGGCGGGGTTGTACTCGATCACCTCGTCGAGACCGCGAAGGTCGACGACGAGGTCCGCGCGCGTCGGCGGGCTGCCGAGCTCGAGCGCGCTGCCCGAGCCGCGCGGGATGACGGCCAGGCCTGCGTCGTGGGCGAGCGCCAGGACGCCGCTCAGCTGATCGATCGAGCCGGGCCGCACGACCCAGCTCGGGCGGAGACCGTCGACCGCCGCCGCCGCGAGCGCCTCGGCGTCGTCGCGAACCCCCGGGCGCCCGGCGATGGAGACGAGGGCTTCGCCGATCGAGCGCGATGCGACGGTCATCTCGATCCTAGATCCAGGCGCCGTCGGGCACGCGCGGGCGCGCCGGCCGGAACCCCTCGCCGCAAGCGGGGTGTGAGGGCAGGAGCTTGCCCGGGTTCATGATTCCCTCCGGGTCGAAGACCCGCCGGAGCCGGTACATGAAGTTCAGGTCGGCGTCGGCGTACTGGAACGGGAGGTTCTTCGCCTTGTCCATGCCGACGCCGTGCTCGCCGGTCACCGTTCCACCCATGGCGATGCAGGCGCGCAGGAGCTCCTCGTTGGCCGCCTTCGCACGCTCGAGCTCCTCGGGAACACGGTCGTCGTAGAGGATGAGCGGGTGGAGATTCCCATCACCCGCGTGGAAGACGTTCGCGATCTGCACGCGGTGACGGGCGCCGATGGCGGCGAGCTCGCGCATGATCGCCGGCAGCCTGGAGCGCGGCACGACGGCGTCTTGCAGCAGATAAGTCGGGGCCAGCCGCCCGACGGCGCCCGCCGCCTCCTTGCGCCCTTTCCAAAGGAGCGCGCGCTCGGCGTCGTCGGCCGCCACGCGGACCTCCAGGGCGCCGCGTTCCCAGCAGATCCGCGCGGCCCGCTCTCCCTGCGCCTCCACCTCGGCGGCTGGTCCGTCCAGCTCGATCAGGAGCACCGCGGCCGCGTCCTTGGGATAGCCGGCGCCCGTGCCTTCGTTGATCGCGCGAATCATCAGCTCGTCGAGCATCTCGAGGGCGGCCGGCACGATGCCCGCCGCGATGATCGCCGAGACCGCCTCCGAGGCGTCCTCGATCGTCGTGAACGAGGCGAGGATGGTCTTCACCGCCTCGGCCGCGTGGAGGAGCCGGACCGTGACCGCGGTGACGATCCCGAACGTCCCCTCCGAGCCGACCGCCGCGCCCACGAGGTCGTAGCCCGGGCGCTCGATCGTCGCGCCGCCCAGGCGTACGAGCTCGCCGGCTCCCGTCACGAGCTCGAGTCCGAGGACGTGGTTGGTCGTGATCCCGTATTTGAGACAGTGCGGCCCCCCGGCGTTGGTCGCGACGTTGCCCCCGATCGACGACACCATCTGGCTCGACGGGTCCGGCGCGAAGAAATATCCCTGACTTGCGACCGCTCGGGTGAGAAAGAGGTTGATCAGTCCCGGCTCGACGGTCGCGCAGCGATTCGGAAGATCGATGGCGAGAATATGGTCCATCCGGTTCGTCCCGATCATGACGCCGCCGAGGGGCGCCATGGCTCCGCCGATCAATCCCGTCCCGGAGCCGCGGGGGACGATGGGGACCCGCTCGTGCCGGCAGAGGTTCACAATCGCGACGACTTCCTCGGCACGCCGGGGCAGCGCCACGGCGTCCGGCGCGCCCTTGTAGAAGGTGTGCATGTCGCACTCGTAGACGAGCCGGCCCTCGAGCGACTGGACGAGGCCGTCGGCGCCGACGATGCGCTCGAGTGCGACGAGGAAGGCGTGGCTCAGGGGCATGGTGCCGGGCGCCGCTCGAGTCGCGCTACGAGATCTTCCAGGTGTCTCCCGAGGTCAGAAGCTTGGCGATGTCGCCCGGCCCGCGCTCGGAGATGGCCTTCTGCTCCTGCTGCAGGATGAGGTCCTCGTAGACCGGCGCGTCGACCGCCGCGAGCACCCCGACCGGAATCGGAAAGTCCGGGGCGAAGAGGTCGGCGATGAGCTTGGCGGCGTTCACGTTCGTCTCGTCGTGGACCCAGAGAGCGCTTTCGGGCACGTCCTTGGCGCGGACGACCTTCGGGGTAACGCCCTGCATGATCAGGGCGCGCCGGTCGTCCGGCGGCCCGAAGAGCAAGGGCTTGCCGTGCTCGAGCCGGAGCTCGTGCTGGATTTTGGACTCCCGGTCATAGATGACGTTCCACGCCAGGTCGTTGTAGACGTTGCAGTTCTGAAGGATCTCGATGAACCCGGTGCCCTTGTGGGCGGCCGCCCGCTTCAGCATCTCGTCCATGTGCGGGATGTTCCGGTCGACGGT
>Ga0099791_10000154_pt1 | contig 22957 bp, 20 predicted proteins | sample Rivendell_Oct201_7_FD_77318 | JGI IMG/M metagenome (GOLD analysis project Ga0099791, IMG submission 77318) | Vadose zone soil and rhizosphere microbial communities from the Eel River Critical Zone Observatory, Northern California to study diel... | ecosystem: Environmental > Terrestrial > Soil... | reverse complement strand
GGTCGCGCGTACCGTATAGATGCCGTGGCCCGCGCCCAGGTACGCATTCTTGTTGTACTTCATCGTGTCCGCCGCGTTGTAGCGATCGGCGGGATCGTCGGCGTTGTAGCAGAGGAAGTCGACAGCCTGCTTCCCCTCGAGGTCCACGATGCGCAACACCTGTCCCGACGTCAGGACCGCTGACCAGTTCTCGTCGGGTGCGACCACGACGTCCTGCACGACCTTATTCTCCACGATGGCCTCCTTGCAAGCCGGCGCGGCCGGCGCGGCAAACAACAGACGACCCTGCGGCCTAGAAAGTTCGCTAGGGTCGCCGCGGCATGCGACCGCGGCGTCCGAGTTCCCTCGCGCCGACCCATGGCAGGCGCCGCGGCTCCGGCATTACGTCTTCAGAAAGGCCAACAAGTCGGGGTTGATTATCTCCGCGTGCGTGGTGGGCATGCCGTGCGGGAAATCCTTGTAGGTCTTCATCGTCCCGTTCTTCAGGAGCTTCGCCGATAGTGGCCCTGAGGCGACGTAGGGCACGATCTGATCGTCTTCGCTGTGCATCACCAGCACCGGTACCGTGATCTTCTTGAGGTCATTGGTGAAATCGGTTTGCGAGAAGGCGACGATGCCGTCGTAATGCGCTTTCGCGCCGCCCATCATGCCTTGGCGCCACCAGTTTTGGATGATCGCTTCTGAAGACTTCACGCCCGGACGGTTGTAGCCATAGAAGGGGCCTGCGGCGACGTCGCGATAGAAGCCCGAGCGATTGGCGGCGAGCGCCGACTGGAAGTCGTCGAAGACCTTCTTCGGCAGACCGGTCGGATTGGCATCGGTCTTCACCATTAGCGGTGGCACCGCACTGATGAGGGCCGCTTTTGCAACCCGGCTCTCTCCGTGGCGTGCCAGATAGTGAGCCACTTCGCCGCCGCCGGTCGAATGGCCGACGTGAACAGCGCTCTTCAGATCGAGATAGGCCGTGAGGGCGGCAAGGTCATCGGCATAGTGATCCATGTCATGGCCGTCGCCCACCTGGGTCGACCGTCCGTGACCGCGGCGGTCGTGGGCGATGACGCGATAGCCGTGATTCAGGAAGAACAGCATCTGCGCGTCCCAATCGTCCGCTGAGAGCGGCCAGCCATGGCTGAAGACGATGGGCTGACCTTTGCCCCAGTCCTTGTAGAAGATCTCGACGCCGTCCTTGGTGGTGATCGTAGGCATGCCTATGATTCCTTCCGTGAGTCGAGGTCCAATGCTGCTGGCAGAACCCTCTCACGGTCTATGGTGATCGTCAACGAGGCACAGCGTGACGCTCTCGACGTCAGCTTCCCCACACGGCGCATCCTGGCGATCGTCGGAGACAAGTGGGCTGAAAGCTTGATCCGCCACCGACTCGCGCATGACTTGATTGGACCACGGCGATCCCAGCGTCGCGTTACTTGCCACGAAGCCGGAGCGGCTTGACAGGTGCCCGGGGACGGGTTTCTACTGGGGTCGCGGTGAGGCAGGATGGCTCATCGTGGCAGGTACCATGGAGGTAGGGATGGACACTCCACCGGACCACCTAGCTGCGTCATCGGCGAGGTAACAGGCCGCCCGTGACGCCCCGGCAACACCACAGCCTGCACTGAATCCCGACTCGCGCCGGGCCGCGCAGCGGGAGCTGCGCATACACCTGAGGGACCCGCGGGCGGGGCGTTCGTCCCGCCCGCCCCCTCTACTGTCGGTTCTCCCCGCGCTGCGCGTTGTGCGATCGTCGAGGCAACCTCTGCTCTTGTAACCGCGTATGTCTTGAGCACCCGAGGTGTCGATTCCGGCGTGGGTCAAAGCCCGCTGGATGTGCGGAGGGAGGAGGGACAGCGATGAACTCAGCGAAGCATAGTGTCGAGACGGTTCCGACCGACGTGGCGGAGCGTGTCCGCGCGATCCGCTTCCGGCTGCCGCGACAAGCGGTAAGCGAGCGCGTCGAGATAGCCCGGGTCGCCTACGGCCCGCTCTATACCATGGGCCTCATTCGAGAACGCGTGGCGGAGACGCTGCCGATCCGGGCGGGCTACATCCGCTCGGCAGTCATCGAGCCCATCGAGGAGTACGGTGGGTCGATTCCCGACGAGAGTCTCCTGAAGTACGATGATGCCGAGCGGAGCGGCCTGTTCTCGGAGTTCTGGGTTGTGACGGCAACCTACTACCGGCAGCCCCAGGTCGACCCGTGGCTGGTAGCCCAGATCGCGGGGACCAAGCTTTGCGCTGTCATTACGCGCTGGGACGCCGCGTAGCCACCGGCAGGACACAGCGGTCCTCGGGGTCCAGCCCCTGGGTCGCGGCTCGGCAAGGGCAAGGGATCGAGTTCCTCATTGCCCCCACGCAGCTCCGCACGGGGACTACCGTTTTGCCACATCCAAGAGAACCTCCGCACCGGGGGCAGAAAGGAGGTCCGCGATGACCATCGCAGCCATCCTGAGAGCCAAGGGCACTCACGTCGAGACCACCGGGCCTGAGGCGACCCTCTATAGCGTCGCCTGGAACCTCAGGACCAAGGGCATCGGGGCGTTGGTAGTGGTGAGCGAGGCCGGCGACTACATCCTCGGGATCATCTCGGAGCGAGACATCGTCCGCGCGCTGATCGAGCACGGTGAGCAGGTCCTCGCTCTCCCCGTGTCCAAGGCGATGACGAGCCCGGTACTTACGTGCGTGCGGGAGGAGCGTGTCACCGCCGTGATGGCGCGTATGACCCGCCACCGCGTGCGCCATCTGCCCGTGGTTGAAGGCGGCAAGCTGGCCGGCCTCATAAGTATCGGCGATGTGGTCAAGTACCGACTCGATGAACTCGAGCTGGAGGCCAACGTCCTGCGCGAAACCTTGATGGTGAGCCACTAGCGCCTGCTGCCAGGTCGGAAAGGGGGGCGGCCCGTTACATTTCACAGATCAGGCGCCGCAGGATCGTCCACCTACGGCAGGCCTGGTAACGGTCCGGACGTTCCCCTGCATGGCGGTCCCGAGGGCCATCTTCGCCGCCGCCTCGTCATTCGGAACCTCGGTCACGACCACGAGGTCGTATTCCCCCAGACTCGGACACCGGCCGCCTCAGGAGCCGCTGCCACAGGCCTTGCACTGACGGCGTTCGGTTTTGGGGCGGCCCGGTTTGGCCTTCCTGGAAGAGATCCAAATCGCTCGCGGCGGCTCAGCAGCGCAGCCACACCGGCTTTCACTTTGGTTCGGAACGGCGTTCATCGGGGTCGGAGTGGCCACGGGTGAAGTAGGTGGACGGCATGCGGCGGCATGCGGCGAAGATCGGTGCAGAACGAGATGATTCCGAGGAGCGGGTGCCGCTGGAGCGACCATGGCGGCGTCGAACGGGAGCGAAGCGCCTTGACAAACCGAAGCGGCGAGGCTATCCCGTAGCCATGCTGCGTGAGACTAGTACGATCTGGCGCAGGTTCGCCCTCCCCATCCTTCCAGTCCTTCTGGTGGTGATTAGCGCTGTCATCCCGCTGGCGTATGCAAGCCCTCCGGATCCCTCCTGGGTGAAGGGCATCTACGACGATGCAGACTTTGACGATGTCGTGGTGTTCATCACCTCGGGTGCTGGCGTGGTCGAGCCGTTTCTCCAGCTAGATCTTCGACTCGTTCCACCCTTGGCCGGATATGCCTCTCAGCCAGCGGAAGATACCGCCCCAGCTGTCTCCCGTTCATCTCTCCAGGCCCGCGCTCCGCCAGCTTCCTGAGTCCTTCCGCTAGCATTCGCCGCGGCTAACCCGCGGCCCCAACTTGCCTGTGCGACGGCTGTCCTTGGCGGATTCGTCAAGGCTCACGAGTTGACGCTTCCCTCCAACACTCGTCCCGCTCGAGGCGGGGCCGCCGGGGAGGAGATCGACTATCACATCAGCGGAGGAGCGAGACGTAATCCCGATCGGCGTGGAGCATCAACGGTGGATGCAGCCCTCGACAGGCGCGTGGGGCTCAGGGGCCGCCAGGAGGTCTGTCATGGGTGTCGCCCTGGCGGCGGTGTCGTGCCTCAGCGTCATGCTCCCGTTCGGCCAGACGGTCCCCCAGGGGCCTTTGGCGCGGGGTCTCGCTGGGCGAAGCCTCCCAGTGGGCCCGGCGGCAGACCCCGACGCTGCGGACTAAGGGATGATCACGCGACTGGTCGCCTTTGCGCTGCACCAGCGGTTCATCACCCTTGCGCTCGCTCTCCTGCTGGCCGCGGGCGGCATTGTCTCCTTCTCCCGCCTCCCGATCGAAGCCTACCCGGACGTGGCCGATGTGCAGGTGGATGTCATCACGATCTGGCCTGGCCATGCCGCGGAGGAGGTCGAGCGGCTCATCACCATTGCCCTCGAGAAGGAGCTCAATGGGATCGCCAATGTGACCTTCCTCCGCTCGATCTCGAATTTCGGGGTCTCGAATATCCGGGCCGTCTTCGCCGACGGTACCGACAACTACTGGGCCCGCCAGCAAGTGACCGAGCGGCTTGGGCAGGCCGATCTACCGTCTGACGCGAAACCGCAACTTGGACCGCTCTCCAGCGTGATTGGCGAGGTCTACCGCTACACGCTGGAATCGCAGACCATGCCGCTCTACGAGCTCAAGGCGCTCCAGGATTGGGATCTTGAGCGCGAGTTCCGGAAGGTCCCCGGTGTGGTGGATGTGGTCTCGTGGGGCGGTGGCATCAAGCAATACCAGATTACCGTCGATCCCGCTCTGCTCCGGGCCTACAACCTCACCCTCAAGCAGGTCTTCGACGCGGTGGCGGCGAACAATTCGAACGCCGGGGGCAGCTACCTCCGCCAGGGCGAGTTCGCTCTGATGATCCGGGGTATCGGGCTCGTGCAGTCGACTAAGGACATTGAGAACATCGTCGTTACCGCCGTCAAGGGCACGCCCGTTCGTGTGCGGGATATCGGCCAGGTCGGCATCGGCACGGCGATCCGCTTCGGCGTCCTGGGGCGTGATCACGAGGACGATCTGGTCCAGGGGATCGTCCTGATGCGCAAAGGTGAGAACCCGGGCGCGGTCATTGCAGGGGTCAGAACCAAGATCGAGGACCTGCAGAAGCTCCTGCCCGCCGGAGTCGAGCTGAAGCCGTACTACAGCCGGGATCGGCTGGTCAAGACCACCGTGACGACGGTGCTCCGGAATCTGGTCGAGGGCGCGGTGCTGGTGGTGCTGCTGCTCACCCTCTTCCTCTACAACCTCCGAGCGGCCCTCATCGTGACCCTCACCATCCCGCTGTCGTTGCTCTTCGCGTTCATCGTCATGGACCTGCGGAACATTCCCGCGAACCTGCTGTCCCTGGGGGCGATCGACTTCGGGATCATCGTGGACGGCGCCGTGATCATGACCGAGAACATCATGCGGCACCTGAGTGAGCGCAAGGTCACCGACCCCCACCGGGTGATCCGCGAGGTGCAGCACGCCGCCGTGGAGGTGGCGCGCCCGCTCACCTTTGCGGTCCTGATCATTATGACCGTCTACCTCCCGATCCTCACCTTCCAGCGAATCGAGGGAAAACTGTTCCGGCCGATGGCGGTGACCATTTCCTTGGCGGTGGTGGGGTCTCTGATCTTGACGCTGACGCTGATCCCGGTGCTGGCGAGCTACCTGTTCCGACGGCCACCGTCCGAGCGAGAGAGCCCCCTCCTGCGTTGGCTCCGGCGTCCCTACGTTCCCGCCGTCCGGTGGTGTGTCCGCCGACCATTGGTGCCGGTCGGTGGGGCCGTGGCCCTGTTGGTGGTGTCCCTTTTCATCTTCAGCCTGCTGGGCAAGGAGTTCCTCCCGGAGCTCGACGAGGGAGACCTCTGGCTGCGGGTGAAGTTCCCGATCGGGATCTCCCTGGAAGCGGCCCGCCCGTATGTCCACGAGATCCGGGAGCGTCTGCTCCGCTTCCCCGAGGTACGGGTGATCGTGTCTCAGCTGGGCGCCCCGGATGACGGCACGGATCCCAATGGGTCCGACAATGCCGAGTTCTACATTGGGCTCAAGCCGCGCGAGGAATGGAGGATCCGGGACAAAGATAAGCTGATCGACGCCATGGGCGGGGCGCTCGCTGACTTTCCCGGCATCACGACCAACTTCTCGCAGCCGATCAAGGACAATGTGGATGAGGCCCTGGCGGGGGTGAAGGGCGAGCTGGCCATCAAGGTGTTCGGGCCCGATCTCTTCGTCCTCGAAACCAAGGCGCGAGCGATCGCAGCCATCCTCGGGGGGATTCGCGGAGTGGCCGATCTCGACTACGACCACTTGGTCGGTCAGCCGCAGCTGCGGATCGCGGTGGACCGCGCGGCGACCGCCCGGTATGGCATCAACGTCCAAGACGTCCAGGATGCGCTCGAAGCGGCGACGAAGGGTCGGACCGTCACGGAGGTGTTCGAGGGCGAGCGTCGATTCAGTCTCGCCGTGAAGCTGGCGCAAGGTCCTAATCCGGTGGAGGCGCTTCGCAACCTACTGGTCAGCGCGCCCAACGGGGAGCGCATCCCGATCAGCCAGTTGGCGGAGCTGAGCCAGAGCGACGGCTTTGCGTGGATTCTTCGGGATGGCAACGTCCGCCGGATCGCGGTCAAGTGGAGCGTGCGGGAACGGGACATGGGAGGGCTGGTGGCCGAGGCCATGAAGAAGATCAATGCGGCGGTCACGTTGCCCGCAGGCTATCAGATGGTCTGGAGCGGTCGCTTTGAGGACCAGCAACGGGCGTTGGGGCGACTCTATGTCATCGTGCCGCTCGTGGTCTTCATCATCTTCATTTTGCTCTTCGGGGCGTTTCAGTCCGTGGGTGACGCGCTGCTGATCATGCTGAACCTACCCTTCGCACTGATCGGCGGGACCGTGGCCCTGTTTCTCTGGGGCACGAACTTCAACATCTCGGCGGCCGTGGGCTATATCGCGGTGTTCGGGGTGAGCGTCTTGAATGGCGTCGTGCTGGTCTCCTCCATTCGCCAGGCCGCGGCCGACGGCGTGCCGGTCCAGGAGGCGATCATCAAAGGGTGCGACATCCGATTCCGGCCAATCATTGTGTCGGCCATCGTGGCGGTCGTCGGATTTCTCCCCGCCGCACTGTCTCACGAGATCGGCGCCGAGATCCAACGGCCCCTGGCCCGCGTGGTCATTGGGGGGTTGGTTTCGTCCACCCCGTTGACGCTCCTGGTGCTGCCGGCGATCTACGCCTTGCTCTCTCGCCGTCACGCCCGAGGCGGGTCGAGCTCAGCAGACTAGCTTCGGCGACGCCGGAAAAAACCGGCGGCGGGGAATCAGCGTTGGGGCTTGCACCGGTCCCGTTGACTCGAACTCTGCTCGGGGCCGAATCATGCGTTGCTATCCGTCTTGATCCGGAAGCACAAGCGCGGTCGACGCGCCGAGGAAGACGGATCATAACGGATACCACCAGATCATCCGTCCGCGCTGGGGGATGGGAGGTGGGTCTGAAAAGTCTCTGCGCTTCCGAGCCATGTTGTCGGGAAACACGGATTCGAGAAGGCCACTAGCATCAGACCGAGGCTGGCGGGCATGTAAGCTCGGAGCCGGGCCCCGGGGAACCGGTCCGATTCCCATGTTCCCAGCATATTCCCACGTCGATTCCGACCTAATTGCCACTATTGGTGTCAGAGGAATAGCTGCTGGACCGGATCGGGACAGGCAGGACATCCACCTCGAAGGTGAGGCGAGTCGATTTCGGTGGTTGCAGGCTCCCGATTTGAAGCAGCGACAAGTGACTATCGAGGAACTTTAGGCTGCTGTTTTAAGTCACGTGCCCGTGTTACGGTGATGTGGCCTTGCAACTAGCGGATCGAATTGGCGAAAACGTGGTCGTGACTGAAACAGGGTTCTAGGTCAGAATTTCGAACCGAAAGGCGACCGACCTGTTCGCCGGCAAGTGGTTGCGAGCCCCCGCAACCACCGAAAGCCCCCGAGATCGAACAGGTCTCGGGGGCTTCATCTTTCTAGCGGACTGGAAAAACAGTTCGAACGGGGGTATCCTCGTGTCCCTCATTCGACCCTTCCTCTGCCTTGGAGGGCACATGCGAGCGTGGACCGTGGACGCCGATGACATCCACGTCGCCGAGGATTTCGACGAATCTCTCCTTCACCGGACGCCGGAGATCGACAGTTTCCTGAGTCCGGATCGAGACGACAAGTTCATCGTCATCGGAACGAAGGGCTTCGGGAAGACCCTGCTCCTCAAGGCAAAGCGGATTCTCTACCAGCAGGACAGACGGGCCGTCTGTCTTCCTACCGGAAGCCTTCTCGACAAGCCGATCGGCGACAAGATCTTCGGCCGCGAGGCGTTGGCATTCTTCGCGACCTCACCTCTGCCGTGGTCCAAGTTGTGGTTGACTGCGATTGCCGTCGCCGCTCTCAAGCACCTGGGCCAGACCGGGGGGCTGAAGGTCGGTCCGAAGCTAGCGGCCTTGATCGCTGATGGCCATTTGCGCACCGTTGTTGACCACTTTGTGCGTCTGCTCGACTTCAATCCGAGCGAACTTCAGCGCTCGGCCACCGATACCGATGGCCGGCTTGTGCCACTGCTTCGAGCGGTCGCATCTCCGGTAGCGATATTTATCGACGGGGTCGATGAGTATTTCAACAAGCACATCGAGGGAGTCAAGGCCAGCCCGAGCGTCACCGGGCAACTCTCGCCCAATGTGTGGTATTTCGCGCAGCTCGGCCTCGTCGAGGTCGCCTATCAGCTTCGGCGCATCAATCACCATCTGAAGGTCTTCGCCGCAGTGCGGAAGGAGGCGTACTCCCGCCTGCCGCAGACAACGGTCATGGCGCAGCAATACCGCGGGAGCGCGATCGACATCATCTACTCCACCGAGAGCCTTCGGGAGATCTTCGTCAACAACATCCGTCTCGAGAAGAGCGAGAGGATGGTGCGTTCGGAGCGACGAATGGATCCGATCGAGGCCTTTCTCGGGCGGTCGAAAGTTGTTCATACCTACACGCGCGAGGAAGAGGACGCTTTCGAGTATGTGTGCCGCCACACGTTACTGCGGCCGCGCGATCTCATGACCGTTGGGGAGCGTCTGTCCGCTCTCCGGCCAGAGGAGCGAGGGCAAGAGCATCGCTTCAAGGAAGTGGTGAACCAGGCCGCCGCCGAGATCGCATACGAATACCTGGCCGAGATCGCGCCATACCTTGGTGACCTGGATCTCGAGCGCTTCCTCCGGCGGCTCCCGGGACATGTTCTGACTCGAGGAGAGGTGGAAGGCCTCTTCGAGGAGCACAACGGGGAGCATGGCGGATTCGAGGAACGGCACGTGTTCTGTGCCCTCTATCGGGTCGGGCTGCTTGGTTACGTGCACCACGATTGGGTCCGCGGGGAGTGGGTTCAGCGGTTCTTGCGCCCGGGCGAAGGCACGCTCGCGCCGGACGGCGTGCTGCCTCGAGCGTCGGACTACTTCGTGCATCCGGCTCTATCGGACGTGATCGGGCGTATCAATCCGCCATACCTCGCCCGGATCGAGCGAGTGACCATAGTTGGCTACGGGCGGCCGTGGCGTGAGCCTTCGAGCGCGGCGAGCGTTCCGACGGTACGCACGCTCTGTGTGCTGAAGGGGGATATTCACGGGTTCGGATCCCTGATGCGGGCCGGGACGGACGGACCCGTGCGGAAGGCACTGGAGGACGCGGTGAAGCGGAACGCCCAGGGGGCGGTGTGCGCGGAGGCCGGTGGGGGAGACTCCGTGCTGATCGCCCACGAGGATCCGGCCGCACTGGCCCAGACCGCGCGACATCTCATCGACGAAATATACGGCGCTCCGGGACAGCCTCGCCTTCGCGTTGCCTTGCACTATGGCCAGGTGCACGTCCGACAGCGGGTCGGTGACAGGCTGCCCAGCATCGGCGGCGGGGAAGCCATTCTTCTCGCGACGCGTGTCGAGCCACACGTCGATCCCGGGCAGATCTGGGCCACCGAGGAATTCCGTCAGCAGCTTTTCCAGCGGCCGTCTCTCTGGCGAACGACCCCGATGCCCGGACCAGGGGACAGCGACTGCTTCAATATCAGGAAGGAGGGGGGAGTCGAACCGGACCTGTGGGTCCGACTCTACCGGCTCGAGTTCTAGTCGGACTAGTGGGCCGATTGCGCGGGCACCCGGATCTTCGGATCTGCGCCGTGGAGACCGTTAGGGGCTTGGCTGAGTCCCAAAGGTCATCTGCTCCCTTTCTGCTCCCATACCACCCCGAAGCATCCTGAATTAAGGGACACGAAGCAGAAGGATTGACATCGAGGCGTGTCGCGCTTCGCGTTGCCCCTAATAGGAGACGGGAGCGGCGGCAGCGCCGGGCTCGCCCGAGTCAGCCGTCACGCCCCTGAAGCTGGCGAGAACCCGCTGTTTGAACTGGGCTTCTTTGGTGGAGTCTCCGATTTCCTTCGCGATGCCCTCCACCAAGCGGGTGAAGTGCTGGGGTGAGGTGAGCGTGGTGACATGCGCAAGGTGCTCCTGGCAGATTAATTCTGCCATCGGGCCCAGGAACTCCGTGAGTTCGGGCTCGATCAGCGACCGGGCCGACTCGAGAGCCTGTCTCATGTTGGGGGTCGGTGGCCTAGACTGAGGGGACTCCGCCGGCCCGGCGTGCTCCGGGATCAGGAGAGCCAGCAAGTCGAGCGTCGGCGGCAGGCCCGGGTCGGTCCGGTCGACCGCCTCCTCGACGAAGCGGTACCGGCCGGCTGAGAAGGACCTCATCGAGGGAAGGGCGTCGAGCCCCCGCAGGAGCCGGTGGCTGAGACCGACGACCTCTCCTCCGCGCAGGATGAACTGCGCGACATGGTTTTCCGCCGTGATGATGAACATGGTCCCAGAACGCTTGGCGCCACAGAGCGATTGAAGTGCGTCGATGATCCCGTCGTGGAGCAGGAGAACGGACCCGTCACTCGCGGCGGCTGACCCTGCCGGCGATGAGCCCGCTAAGTCGTGTGCCATTCAGGCCGCCTCTCAACCGGCAGGCCGGCGACGATCAATCACGCTGGCGCTCGGCTGCCGCCAGACACCACGCGCGGCGCTCGCCGACTCCTCGTGGCCCGGGGCCAGCCGGCCCATGGCCACCTTGATGCTGGCACGCATACGATCGATGGTGCGCGCGAGCGCGCCGATCTCGTCCGAGCGGCTCACTTCGGTGATGGCGGCCTTGAGGTGGCCGCGGCTGATCTCATCGGCCGTCCGCGTCAGGCTCCGGATGGGCCGGGTCAGCTGCTGGGCGAGGAGGAAGGCCACCAGGCCCACAAACAGCAGGGTGAGCGCCAGCAGGACCAGCGCGTTCCGGTTGGCCTCGGCGATGGGCGCGTACGCCTCCGCGGCGTCCTGCTGGACCACCAGCGTCCAGCCGTACCTGCTCTTGCGCGCATAGCTAAGCACGGGGCGGCCTTGCTCGTTGGTGTCCATGACCCGCTTCTTGCCGAGGTCGGAGACGCCCAGGAACGCGGCGTGCTGGCTCATGTCTTTCAGAGTCTCGACGTACTCGCGTTTCGGGTGGGCGATGACCTTCCCGGTGTTATCCAACAGAAAGGCGTATCCCGTCTGACCGATCTGCACATTGGTGACGTGGGCTGAGACGTCGGTGATGGTCATCCCAATGGCCAGGACACCGGCCGGCCGTTGCTCCGCCATGATGGGGACGGAAAGGATCAGGGCGGGCTGGCCATTCGTCCGGCTGATCACGACCTGTTGACCCAACGGAGCGCCGCGAAGTACCTGCTGCACATAAGTCCGATCCCCGTAGTTCTTCGGGGGCTCCTGATCGCTGCGCCCAATGTTGCTGCCGTCCGGGGCGATGGTGAAGGCCAGGTAGATCGCCTTGTACTCGCTCACGATGGAGAGTAGGGTCCGCCGCTGCCGCTTGGGGTCCATGGCGATGATGTCGTCGAGAGCGGCGTTCTGTCGCAGCATCTTGACGTTCATGTCCACCCAGGCATCCACGTAACTTACGATCGCATCGGTGCGGTCCCCGAGCTGTTGGTCTACCTGGCCCGAGAGCCGTCCGGTCGCGGAAGCATAGTTGAGGTACCAGATGGCGCAGAGCGGAATCACCGCGACGCCAATCATGGTGAGGAGCACCTTGGGGAAGATTCCGAATCTCCAGCGTGTGGTCATGAAAACCTCCTCATCGGCAATGCGTGATCGTGGAAGGCTCCGTGCTCAGGTGTTCCGGGCGATCTCACGGCTGGTTCCCGTTGCCGTGCGCAGCCCCCTGACCCAGCCCGGCGCACCCCACGCCGGCCCCACCACCAACTCCGCCGCCGCAGCCGCGCCCGATGGTGCCGCCCCCGCCGCTCAACCCAGTCACGGTCACGCCAGAATCAGGCTCAGCGGAGAAGTGCGGAGGGTTTGATCCAGCACGGTCCCCCAGGGATTGGCGGCTGTATCGGCGCCGAGGAGAACAGTGGTACCGGTCACAGTCCGTTCGAACTCCGCCCGCCAGAGGCGGCGGCTGAAGTCCTCGGGCAGGCTGAGGAAGTCCGGCCCGGTCACGAGATCGGCCCATGTGCTCGCCGTCTCGGCCGGCGCGAGGGTACGAAGCCGGTCTGCTGCCACGTCGTAGACTTGGCCGGCACGAACAGACACTTCGGCGCTCCCAATCCGGTCCGCCCGAGTAACGCCCACGGTTCCACGGATGACCGTGATGAGCGTATTCGGAGTCGCACCGGGGATCGAGGGCGGGAGAACCTCGACGATCACCACGGTGCCTCGAACAGCGGCGATGGCGTTCGGGGTTCGGATCTCGATCGCCTCACCGGGACGCATTCGGCTGTGCGCGACGCTGACGGCGAGCTTGCCCCAGGTCAATCGCACCGTCTGAGCGCGGGTCTCCTCAGCTACCGTGAAGACCGACAGTTCCCGAACGGTGACCAGGGCTTTGCCGCCGAGGAGCACGCGGACCAGCGAGCGTTCACCGGTGTTCACCCGGTCATACTCGAAGAGGTCATCCTTGAAGCGGAGTGGCTGAGGCGGGACCGGGGCCCGCCGGGTCAGCGTGGCCTGGCCTGACAGCATGGTAACGACGCCTTGCGACGGTTGTGCGACGGCCACCGTGGGCAGGAGCACGAGGATCAGGGCGATCACCACTCTCATCGGGCGAGTCCTGTTCTGGCGCGTTCGCTTGATGCTCGTACAGGGAGGTAAGACGGGTGACCCTGCGCCGCTCATAGAGAAGTGCAAGCGGGCTGCCATGGGTTTCCAGTCGCTCGCGCACCCGAGAAGGGGGCCTTTCTCGGGTGATCGGCGGGCCGAGAACGGTCTTCAAGCCAGTTGTCGTCTTACCCGTAAACACCCCGACGTCCGACAGGTGACGCTCAAGGGAAGTCCCGCAAGTTCTGCAGGGCACCCGATTGGGGATTCCGACGGGCTGACGCCAGGTTAGGCCTTCCGGTCCTTCGTGGCATCCGATGTGCCCAGGACATTCGCCCTGCAGCCACACGCTAAGAGCGTTACGAAGACCGGAGGCGTGGAGAAATGGCAATCACGGCAGGTCAGCATCGCGGGAGGGCTTGTGCCGGCAAACAAGACGCTCGGCGATTCCGTCGCCAGGTAGTCTCGTGGCTCGTCACCGTTTCGATCGGATCGCGTCAGCTCAAGGAGCGGACCAAAGATACCAGTGCTGCCGGGGCAAAAATCCTCATCGATGAGCGACTGTCTCTCGGCAGTCAGGTACTCCTCCAGCTCCGACGAGCGGGCAATTCTCCTGTCGAGACGCATGCCCTTGTCTGGCGACTCGACGCCGATGGATTCGCCTGTGTGTTCGTGGGTACTCCGAGGCCTGGGTTCCTGGCGGCCGTGGCTCCGTCGCGTGCGGAGGCCTCGATGGTCCGCCCGAATGAGGTCCGGGCCCGGGGGGACTGTGCTGCTAGCGGCTGCCGACCCCGCGGTGCGAGAACTCGCTCTGGCGGCGCTCAGCAGCCGGGACTACACCCTGCTCGACGCAGGTCCGCAGCCGCTGCTGGCCCTACGCTTCGCCCAGGATCACTCGGCGCCCATCGATCTCTTCCTTGTCGACGTAGAACTCCGGCTGATGAACGGAGAGCGTCTGGTGCAGCAGTTGGTCCCGCACCGGCCGGCCGCCAAGGTCTTGCTCATTCCTCAGGGTTCGGTCCCACGCCCCACGGTTCCGGGGGCGTCCTGGCTTCCTACCCCATGCAGCCGCGAGGATCTGGCCATGCGCGTCCACCAGGCACTCGAGACGAAGACCTAGGCCCATCCGGCTCTGAGCAGTGGCGAGCCCTCCGACCGGAACCCGACCACGTGCTGGAGGCACCGTCGGGTCGGGCATCTCGGGCCGGAGCCCTCCATGATCGAGTAGTCGTGCCCTTGACGCGACTACCGTCGCCCATCGGACAGACCGCCGTCCGGCACACTCCCGACGCATCCTCGATCTCATGAGGCGGGTGAGTTTCGCCAAGCTGGACCCGCTGGTTACTAAGAGGTGGCGTCTCGGGGCCGGGTTGGCACAGGGCTTGCCCATGATTCGGCTCCGAGACGGAGGAGGCTCGCGCCATGACGTTCCAGAGCGCCCACGGCTACGTCCTGTTTGAGACGGGTCCCGCGTGCACGATCCTGCGCGCACCGCTCTTCGGGGAAGTGCTCCTCGAATGGAAGAGCCACGAAGAGTGGACGGCCCGACCCCCGGACGCGCCCCGGTGGGAGTTCGAAGCGCGCCGCGATATCGACGCCTTGAAGGGGCATCGTCAGACCGTGTTCGTGCTCGGGCGCTACACGCTGACGTACTGGCCGTGGGAGGTGGTACGGAAACTGCTCCTGCGGCGGGCCACCCGGCGAATGGCGCCTGATCTGCCGCCGCCCCCGCTACCGTAGGCTCACGCGTGTCTACAACACCGAGGGAAACGGGAGGATCACCTGTGGCGTATCGACTCTCTCTGACGACCGTGGCGGGGCTTGGGCTGGCATTCAGCCTCGCGGGGTCCTCGGCGGTGGCGGCGCAACCGTTGTCGGCGACCCCGGCAGCTCCGCCCTCCGACGCGCAGATCCGCTCGGAACTGCGGCGCCTGAACACGATGCGGACGGACTGCCTCGCCCAGGCTCAGCAGGCCGTGACGCTGCAGCGGACGGCCAGTGCGGGCGGACGCCTCTCAGACGCCGAGGCGTACGGGCAGACCCTGAGGGAGAAGATGGCGTGTGTGGACAAGGCCAATCAAGATCTCCTTCGGCTGCAAACCCAAGCCGGTCCAGCCAAGGCCGCGCTCTTCGTGAGTGAGGATCGATTCCATCAAGAGTACCGGCAGGCATTGCAGGCCCAGCTTGGTACCCTGCAACACTTGAGCGTGCAACTCGCCGGTCATGACGCCCTCACGTACGAGATGTTTGCCCAGCAGATGGACGCGCTCAGGCGGCAGACGGATACGTTCAAGAATCGGTACATCCGGCTGCTCAACGAACCGGACACCCAGGACCTCGCCAAGGCGGTATTCCAAGCGAGCGACCGGCTGATCGCGAGCGCGCAAGCCTGGAAAACACAGGTGAAGGCGGAGGTCGACATCACCGAGTTGACTCCGAAAGGACCGAGTGCTCAGTTGGCCAGGGCTGAGGCCGTCCGTGATGCCGCCCGCACGCAACGGGCCGGCCAGTGGGAAGCGGCCCAACAACTCATCAGCCAGGCGGCCACGATCGCCGCGACGCGATAGCGACCCCGCCGATAGGCTTCTTCGGGCTCAGACCGTCATCGACGAGTGTCCCGGTGAAGAAGTCGCGGCCCATCCAAAGTTCCCACATCCGGTCGTAGCATGGCCTTGGCCAGCCCGCCCTCGACCGAGGGGGGCGGCTGACGATCTCGTCCGCGGCCATGGCGATGAGCGATCCACCGCTCATGGGGTAGTTCGGCCGAAGGCTGGCCCGCCTTGCGTCTTCTTGCGGAAGTCTTCAGGCCATTCCCCGACGCCTGCGTGAGCCGCCTCAAAAGGGCATAGGCGATTGCACAAGGGAGATCGGGGATGAGTCTAGGGGACATTGGACTGGGTGATGAACGGCCGCTCTTCACGCTCGGCGGACGCCGTCTGCGCCGGCCGGCCCAGCACGTGACGCGAGACGAGCTATTGGACCTGCTGCCTCAGCGTCGCGAGGACACCTTCCGCCACCTGAGGATGTTCTTCGAGCGGCTGCGCACCGCCAACGTCCGCGCCGTGCAGTCGCCGCGCGCAGTGGAGTCCACGGACGACCGGGCCTTCGACGTCGTGCTATTCGGGCTCACGCCCGCGGCGGCGGCAGTTGTCCTGCCGACCCGGGCCCTCCGTCTCGCCCGTCTGCCATTTCGCGTTGGGCGCATCCCCGCCGCTGGGGAAGCCCAGCCTCTCGAAGTGAACGACCTCCAGCTCTCGGATACCAGGCCGTTCCACGTTTCGAGGGACCATTTCGCCATCGAGCGCGGGCCCGACGGCGTTCAAGTGCGCGACCGTGGCAGTTACGTCGGCACCATCGTGAACAAGGTACAGATCGGCGGTGATCGTCACGTCGCCACCGTGCCACTTGCGGTCGGAGAGAACGAGGTCGTGGCCGGCAGCCCGAGGTCGCCCTTCCGGTTTCGCGTGGTCGTGGCGCTCCGGCAGCCGAACTCCTGTCCCGATCATGAACTCGAACTGCATTCGGCCTACCGTGACTGAGTCTGGACGACACGGCGACACTGGACAAGTCAGCGTCCCGGCGCCGAGAGCATCCGCAGGACGCTTGCCCGCTGCCACCTGTGTTTCAGCTACGACCACATTCTCGATTCTGGACATTCTTCGCGAGATCAGAGGGTAGCCGACGCACATGCGGGTCGCAATGTTCAGCGCGAAGAGCTACGAGCGCACGCTGCTCGATGAGCTGAACGCCGGTCACCGACACGAGCTCGTGTACTTCGACACGCGCCTCGGACCCGGGACGGTCTCGCTGGCGGCGGGATTCCCGGTCGTCAGTGTCGTCGTCAACGATGTGGTCGACCGCGATGTCCTGAAACAGCTGGCCGCCGGCGGGACGAAGCTCGTCGCGACGCGTTCGACCGGCTTCAATCATATTGACCTGGGGGCAGCGCGCGAGCTCGGCGTCAAGGTCGTGCGCGTCGTTGACTATTCTCCAAACTCCGTGGCCGAGTTCACCGTTGGCTTGCTGCTCGCGCTGAACCGCAAGATGCCGCGGGCCTACAATCGCACGCGCGAGGGAAATTTCGAGCTCGACGGTCTCATGGGTTTCGATCTCGTCGGTCGCACGGTGGCCGTGAGCGGCACGGGGAAGATCGGAATCATCTTTGCTCGCATCATGGCTGGATTCGGCTGTGAACTGCTGGGATTCGACGTCCATCGCTCGCCCGAATTCGAAAAACTGGGCGGCCGGTACGCCGAGGCGGACGAGATTGTCGCCGAGGCGGACGTCATCTCGCTGCACTGTCCCCTGACAGCGCAGACCCATCACATCGTCAATGCCCGAACGCTCGCCCGGGTGAAACGAGGGGCGCTGCTGATCAATACGAGCCGTGGCGGTCTGGTCGACACCGAAGCGGTGATCGAAGCGCTCAAGTCCGGCCAGCTCGGCGGGATAGCGATCGACGTGTACGAACAGGAGGCCAGCCTCTTCTTCAAGGATCTCTCGAGCACCGTGATCTCGGACGACGTGATCCAGCGCCTCGTCTCCTTCCCGAACGTGATCGTGACCGGGCATCAGGCATTCTTCACGCGCGAGGCTCTGGAAACGATTCTGGAGACGACGCTGCGAAGCATCTCGGATTGCGCCGCGGGGCGCCCGCTGGCCAACGAAATCGCCGCTGCATGAACGAGTTGACTCGGGCGTAGACGAGGCAGCGGCCCCGCTACTCCCGCGCCCGCGAATGCCAACCGGGGGGTCATGGTAGCGGGCGCACAGGTGGCGCCGCTACACTCCTTTCCTTGACGGCGTTTGGCTGTCGCGGTGTCGAGCTGCTCCCGCGCCTTTTTCCCCTTGCCCGTGCGCCGGTAGAACTTTCCGAGGCCGAGGTGGCAATGGGCGACGAGCGGGCGCATGCCTCGGGGCTCGGCAAGGGCCAGCGCCTCGCGGTAGTGGGCCACCCAGCGTGCTTGACGGCTTCGGAGGTGCCGGCCTAAGCTCTCGCCACCTGTCCGACCGTTCCCGCCCGCAAGACCGGCAGATCCTAGCGCTCTTTGCCGAGCATGAACGCGTGTTTGCATTGGCTGGGGGCGGCGGGTAGCCGTCAATGGAAGAGAAGTTCCTGGAGATCGTGAAACTGGGAGGCCATGGGTGGGAAAGGCGATAGGTATGGTCGGACTGGAACCACTGAGGCCGGACCAGGCCGAGGAAGTTTTGCACTATTGGCAGCGGGCGCATCCCTTGCACCCACTGGAATTATGGATGCTAAAGGAGCGATTGTTCGGTCCGCCGCCGCCCGACCAGGAGTTGCTGCTCGCGGCTCGCGGAGAGGAGGGCGAGCTGGTCGGATTGGCGGCGGGGGTCTACCCGTGCCGCAAGGAGCGTATAGGCGACGTCCGATGGCTCGGTGCGCTGCCGGGTCCCTATTGGGGTACAGTGTTGCGCCAATTATTGGATGAAATGAGCGTGCGGCTGACCGCGAGGGGGGCCCGGGAGATTCATCTGTTCGCGACGCCGCCGCACTATCTCAGGCCGGGGGTGGATACTCGCGAGACGGGCCTGATTGCCGCCTTGCAGGGAATGGGGTGGGGGCACTCGGCGACCCATTTCAATATGACGTGCGACTTGGACGCGTGGTCGAGTCCGGGCGAGAGGGCAATTGGGGGAGACGTGGGCGGGTATCGGGTGCGGCGGGCCGATCCGGGCGAACAGGAGGCGCTACGCGGCCTGATTGAGCGCGAATGGACTGTCGCCTGGCTCGACGCGGCTATGCTCGGCCTCAGTCATCAGCCGGTGGGGGTATTTGTGGCGGAGAAGGGGGACGAGTTGGTCGGATTTGCGGCGTACGAAGTGGATCAATGCCTGGGGAGTTTCGGACCTACCGGCGTGGCGCGGGCGCACCGCGGCCACGGTCTGGGCGCAAGGTTGCTCTGGGCCTGCCTGGACGATTTGCAGAAGAAGCGGAGAAAGGAATGCCAGATCGGCTGGGTCGGGCCGGTTGGCTTTTATCACCGGGCGTGCGGAGCCGTACTTGGACCGGCGTATTGGATGATGAGCCGAGAGCTCACGAGCGAAGATCGCTGATCGCAAACGGTGCTGACGACCAACCACGATGCGCGAGCCGCCACCCGGACTTCACCCAGGACTTACCCAGGAAGTGGCCCCAACGAGATCCAAAGGCGCCCAAAGCCACTCGCCTGAGAAGCGCGCTCCTTCGAGCACGATCTTCAACCAGTCTGGCGCTCGGTGCCGACTAGGCACCGCGGATGACCGGATGGTTGATGCTGCGTGCGAAGAGGAATGCTAATCCGTCGGCATCGACTCGCCATACCAACGCCCCAACCCGGAACGGCTCTTCATCCGGCGGGACAAACTGTAGCCGAACCGTAGTGCCGCTGCGAAGCCATATCTTCGGAGTGACCTTCGCACCTTGCGCGCTAATGTCTACCGCCTGACACGGATGGCGACGCTTCCCTGCTTCAACGAGCACGGGCCACGCGATACGAGTTCGAGGATACTGTCGGCGTTCCCGCTGACGGCCTACGACCCTCACTCGATCACCTGATCCGCCCGCTGCAGGAGTGACGGGGGGATCGTCAGGCCGAGCGCCTTGGCGGTCTTGAGATTGATCGCCAGCTCGAACTTGGTGGGCTGCTCGATTGGAAGATCGCCGGGCTTGGCGCCCTTGAGGATCTTGTCCACAAAGACGGCAGCGCGCCGGAACAGATCCGGGTAGTCGGCGCCGTAGCTGATGAGTCCACCAGCCTCGGGATACTCCTTCGAGCCGCCGACGCTGGGCAGGCGGTGGGTGAGGGCGAGATCACTGATCCGTGGGTAGCCGGCAAAAAACGCCGAACTTTGCACCACGATGACCGCCCCCGCGCCGCCGCGCTTCATGGCCACGAATGCGGCATCGTACTCCTTAGGATCGGGTCGCACGGCGACACTTTGCAGCGCGATTCCCAGGGATCGAGCCGCAACCTCCGTGTCTCGTACATTGAGCGCGGACCCGCGAGCGGCACGATCCGAGAGGGCGGCCATCCGAGACACGTGTGGGATCAGCTCTTTCAGCAATCCCAGTCGCTTCGCGGATAACTCGCTGGATATGGAGGTCATGCCCGTGACATTTCCGCCGGGCCGCGCCAAGGTCTCCGCGAGTCCGAGCTCGACTGGGTCAGGACCGTTCGCGGTCACGATGGGAATAGAGCTTGTCGCCTGCTTGGCCGCGAGCGCGGCGGGGTGGCCCGCTGTCACTAATATGTCGACCTTGGCGGCAACAAGTTCGGTGGCTAAGCCCTGGAGTCGGCTCACCTGTCCGTTTCCCCATCGTGGTTGAAAGACAACATTCTGCCTTTCCACGTACCCCAGTTCCCGTAGTTTGTCCTGAAAGGCCCTCCACCAAGCGAGTCGGGCAGCGTCAGGCGAGCCGTAATCCAACAGGCCGACCTGCCAGACTCTCCTTGCTGGCTGCGCCTCGGCGACGAGGGGCGCGGCGAGGAGGCTTCCGATCAGGGTCCCGAGGAACGTCCGTCGGTCCATCACTCGATCACCTGATCCGCCCGCTGTAGGAGCGATGGCGGGATCGTCAGGCCGAGGGCCTTCGCAGTCTTGAGGTTGATGACCAACTCGAAGTTCGTCGGCTGCTGGACGGCCAGATCGGAGGGCTTGGCCCCCTTCAGGATCTTGTCCACGTAGGTGGCGGCGCGCCTATGGAGATCGGAATCGTGTATGGAATAGCCCATCAGGCCGTCGGCGTCGGTCACGAAGGCGGAATACGCGTAGATCGCCGGGAGTCGGTGGCGGGCTGCCAGCTCGGTCACCCGCGCGCGTTGAGCTCGGAAGATGCTCTCGGCCGTCGTGAGGAGCCCATCGGCGCGCTCCTTGGCTCCAGCGTCAAACGCCGCAGGAAGGTCCTCCGCGGTCCGGATGTCGTGGACTAGCAGCGAGACGCCCAGCGAAGGCGCGACCTCCTTCAGCGCCTTCACCTGCAACGGCGCGATCGGGTCGACGAGGAAGGTCAGCACGAGCACCCGCGAGATCCTGGGCACGGCCTCCTTCAGCAGCGCGAGACGCTTCGCCGCGAGGCCCGACGTCAGCTGTGACATGCCGGTGACGTTTCCCCCGGGGCCGGGCGAGGCTGTCGACAAGCCCGGTCCCTTGTGGATCGCCGAGTGCGACCATCACAATCGGAACCGTGGACGTCGCGGTCTTCGCGGTCTGAGCAGCGGGGGTGGTGGTCACCGCAATGATGTCCGGTTTGAGGCGCAGACATTCTGCGACGAGCCCGGGGAACCGTTCGTTGTGACCGTCGGCGGAAAGGTAGTGGATCGCAATGGTCCGCTCATTCAGATAGCCGAGGTCTTGAAGGCCCTGGAAGAAGGCAGCGAAGCGTGGTGACGGGGACCGCGCTGTCCCCGGGTCGAACGTAAGGAAGCAGAGCTGCGGGAGTTTCCTCGCCGGCTGCGCCTCGGCGGCGAGTGGGGCAGCGAGGAGTCCGCCAGCCAAAGTGGCGATGAACGTTCGCCGCTCCATCACACGTCGCATCACGTGGCGGAGTCTAGCAAAGGCATTGCAGTGTATGCGAGCGAGCCGCCCTCCATCGCTTACTCGATCACTTGATCCGCCCGCTGCAGGACCTCTTGGGAGATCACCAGCCCGAGCGTCCGCGCGGTCCGGAGGTTGAGGATCAGCTCGAACTTCGAGGGCTGCTCCATCGGGAGATCGGTGGCACGGGCGCCCTTGAGGATCCGGTCCACGAAGTAGGCAGCGCGCCGGTGCATCTCGGGATAGCTCGGCCCGAAGGACATCAGCCCTCCGACCTGCACCAGCTCGTTGTAGGCGTACACCGCCGGAAGCCGGTGCCGGGCGGTGAACTCGACGATTCGCGCCCGGTGATGCACGAAGAGCCGATCCGCCAACATGACGAGCGCCCCGGACCGCTGACCGACGATCGCCTGAAACGCGTGGTCGAACTCGCCCGCGACCCGCACCGGAAAGAACACCACCTTCAGGTGCAGCGCCTTGGCGGCGGCGCTGGCCTGCTTTTCCGAGGTCAGGTGGATGGGGTTGGCCGGATTCGCCAGAAAGGCCACGGACGAGAGCTTGGGTACGATCTGCGTGAGCAGCTCCAGGCGCTTTCCTTCCAGGTCCGGCCCGATCGACAGCAACCCGGTCAAGTTCCCGCCGGGCCGCGCGAGGCTCTTGACCAAGCCCGTGCCGATCGGGTCGCCTACCGCAACCATGACGAGGGGGATCGTCGTGGTCGTGCGCTTGACCGCGTGGGCCGCGGGCGTGCCAGCCGTGACGATGATATCCGACTTGAGGGCAATAAGTTCCGCGATGAGCGCTGGGAAGCGCTCGTACGCTCCTTCGGCCCAGCGGTACTCGATAGTGAGATCCCGGCCCTCGACGTAGCCGCGCTCGCGAAGCCCCTCGCGGAACGGCCCGACGAGGTTAGCCTCCATAGCCTCAGTGAGTTCCCGAGGAACCCGATCCGATAGACCTTCCCGGCAGGCTGCGCCTCGGCGGCAAGCGGCGCGGCGAGGAGGCCACAAGCTATGGTGCCGATGAACTCGCGTCGGTCCACTGGAACCCCCGTCTGGCCGCGACGCCTAGGAGGAACGGGGTCGCGCGGCCAGCGCGTCGAATCTACCACCAGCCGGCCAGCAGTGGGCCGACACCCGGCGCGAGCGGGGGCTCCACTTTCGGCGTGAGCTTAGGGCAGGAGAAGCGGTCATGAAGAAGATCCTCGGCCTGACGCTCGTGGCTGTGTTGTCACTCGCCCTCGCCGCCCCGGTCTCTGCAGGGGGGAGGGGCGGCGGTGGCGGCCACGGTGGGTTCCGTGGCGGGGTCCGTAGTGGATTCCATCACGACGGCTTCCATCGCTTCGGTTGTTGCTTTGGCCCCGCCTTTGTCGG
>Ga0099791_10000153_pt1 | contig 23079 bp, 14 predicted proteins | sample Rivendell_Oct201_7_FD_77318 | JGI IMG/M metagenome (GOLD analysis project Ga0099791, IMG submission 77318) | Vadose zone soil and rhizosphere microbial communities from the Eel River Critical Zone Observatory, Northern California to study diel... | ecosystem: Environmental > Terrestrial > Soil... | reverse complement strand
GTGGAGTACATCTTCGGCAACCCCGGCACCACCGAGAGCCCGATCCTCGACGCGCTGCTGGACTACCCGCAGCTCCGGTACATCGTGGCGCTCCATGAAGGGGTGGCCCTCGGCGCGGCCAGCTACTACGCGCAGACCACCGGGCGGGTCGCGGTGGTGAACGTGCACGTGGCGCCCGGGCTCGGCAACGCCCTCGGCATGCTCTACAACGCCTTCAAGGCCCGCGCCCCGCTCGTGGTGACCGCGGGGCAGCAGGACACCCGCCTGCGCCTGCGGGGGCCCGTGCTCGGGCACGACCTGGTGGCGATGGCGGCGCCGCTCACCAAGTGGAGCGTCCAGGTCGAGCGCGCCGACGAGCTCGCGCTGATCATGCGCCGCGCGCTCAAGATCGCCTCCGACCCGCCGGCGGGGCCGGTGTTCGTCGCGCTGCCGATCGACGTCATGGAGCAGGAGACCGACCAGGCCCCCCTGCCCCCGGGCCGGCTGCACCGCGCGACCGAGCCGGACCCGGCGGGGATCGAGGCGGCCGCCGCGCTCCTGCTCGGCAGCCGGCGGCCGGTTATCGTAGTCGGCGACGACGCGGCCGGCGGGGCCGCCGAGCTGACCGGGCTGGCCGAGCAGCTCGGAGCTGCGGTCTGGTGCGAAGGCATCCGGGCGCACCAGGTGGTGCCGAGCGCGCACCCGAACTTCCGCCTCGGCCTGCCCTTCGACGCGGTCGCCATCCGCCGGGCCCTCGACGACGCGGACGTCGTGCTGCTGGTCGGCGGCCCGTTCTTCGAGGAGGTCTGGTACGCCCCCGGCTCCCCGCTCCCGCCCGGCGCCGCCGCGATCCAGGTGGAGTCGTCGCCGGAGCGCCTGGCTCACAATCTGCCGGTGACGGTCGGCCTCGTGAGCCATCCCCGCGCGGCCCTCTCGGCCCTGCGCGCGGCGGTGGAGCGCGGCGCCGCGCCCGCCTTCCGGTCGGCCGCGGCGGGGCGGAACGACGCGCTCCGCGCGCTCAAGGCCCAGGACGCGCAGGCCCAGCGGACGCGCGCCGCGAAGCGCTGGGACAGCGCGCCGATCTCGATGCCGCGCCTGATGGCCGAGATCGAGGCCGCGCTGCCGCCGGATGCGATCGTGGTTGACGAGTCGATCACCGCCGGCCCCGACCTGGCCCGCACCGTCCAGTTCGAGCGCGCGGGCGACTACGTGGGCGCCCGCGGCGGCGGCATCGGCCAGGCGCTGCCGGGCGCCCTCGGCATCAAGCTGGCCCGGCCGGACCGCCCGGTGGTCGCGCTCTCCGGCGACGGCTCGGCGATGTACAGCATCCAGGCGCTCTGGACCGCGGCGCATCACGACCTCGCGGTCGCCTTCGTGATCCTGAACAACCGCGAGTACCGCATCCTGAAGCACAACATGGATACCTTCCGTCAGCGCTTCGGCGCGAAACCGGATCGCGGCTACCCGAACATGGATCTCGTGTCGCCCGACCTGGGCTTCGTCGACATCGCGCGCGGCCTGGGGGTGGAGGGCGCGCGCGTGAGCACGCCCGGCGAGCTGCGCCCCGCGCTGGACCGCGCGCTCGGGGCCGGGCGGCCCTTCCTGCTCGACGTCGCGATCGAGGGGCGTCCCTAGCCGGACCGGGAACGAGAGCGCTCGATGACCCGGTGGCGATCGACGATGACGGTGGTCCTCGCGGCGCTCGGGCTGCTCGCGGCCCCGGCCGCCCTCGTCGCGCAGACGCAGACGCCAAAGTACGGCGGCGTGCTCACCCTCATGCAGCGGGAAGAGCTGCCCCAGGGCCTCTCGATCCTCGAGACCTCGACGATCGCCACGGTCTGGCCGGCCTCGCCTTGCTTCAACAACCTGGTCTACTTCGATCCCGCGAAGCCCATGGAGACGCCCGACACCATCGTGGGCGAGCTGGCCGAGAAGTGGTCGTGGCAGGACGGCTATCGCAACCTGGTGTTCTTCCTCCGTCGTGACGTCAAGTGGCACGACGGCCGGCCCTTCACCTCGCGGGACGTCAAGTTCACCTTCGACCTGGTGCGCGAGGCCCCCGACGCGGTCGGCAAGCTCCGCCTCAACCCGCGGAAGGACTGGTACGCCAACGTCGAGGCGATCGAGGCGGCCGACCCCTACACGGTGGTGTTCCGGCTCAAGCGGCCCCAGCCCTCGATCCTCATGATGCTCGCCTCCGGCCAGTCGCCCATCTATCCGGCCCACGTGCCGCTGGCCGACCAGCGCAGCCGGTGTGTGGGCACTGGCCCGTTCAAGTTCAAGGAGTGGCGGCGCGGCGAGTACGTCGAGTACGTGAAGAACCCGGACTACTTCGTGAAGGGGCGGCCCTACCTCGACGGCCTCAAGTACGTGATCATCAGCGAACGCGGCACCCGGACCGCCGCGCTGCAGGCCGGGCGGCTCGACAGCGCGGCCCCCGGCGAGATCACCAAGAACATCGCGGACCAGCTCAAGGCCGCGGTGCCGGGCATGGTCATCACCCGGGTCGGCTCCCTGACCTCGCCGAACCTGCTCGTCAACCACGCGCGCCCGCCCTTCAACGACCCGCGGGTGCGGCGGGCGGTGGACCTCGCGGTCGATCGCGACGGGTTTATCAAGGGCGTGCTGCAGGGCGGCGGGGTGGCCGGCGCGGCCCTGGTGCCCAGGCCGTTCGGCTCGTGGGGCCTGAGCGAGGGCGAGCTGGTGCAGACCATGGGGCGGCCCGACGGGCGCAAGGCGCTCGCGCGCAAGCTCCTCGCCGAGGCCGGCTACGGCCCGGCCAGGCCGCTGCGCTTCGAGGCGCAGACGCGCGGCATCGCGACCTACGTGGACCTGGCCTCCTACGTGGTCAGCGAGCTCAAGCAGATCGGGGTGGAGATCACGGTCAAGCAGCTCGACAGCGTGCAGTGGTACGGCATCACCACCCGCAAGGAGTTCCAGCTCGGCATCAACATCTCGGGCTACGGGGTGGACGACCCCGACGCGATCCTGTTCGAGAACTACACGTGCACCTCGCTCCGGAACTACACCAGCTACTGCGACGAGGGTGTGTCGCGGCTCATCGAGCAGCAATCACAGGAGCTCGATCTCCGCAAGCGGGTCGCCCTCGTCCACGAGATCCAGAAGAAGCTCATCGAGGCCGGAGCCCGGCCCACGGTGGCCTGGGGGATCGACTTCTTCGCCCACTGGGCCCACGTGAAGAACCTGGTGCCCCACCACTCGCTCTACAGCTTCGGGCGCATGCAGAACGTGTGGCTCGACCGCTAGGCCACCCTCGCCGCGCTCCCGGTGGGAGTCGGCGGTGTCGCAACCGGAGCGCAGGCCGCGGCCCCGCGGATGATACAATTCCGCGTCAGCGTCCTCCCATGGGCCGATCCGCCGGGTTTCGGATGCGGTATGCTGTCGCGGTCGCGTGTGCGGTCGCCGCGGTTCTCGCCCGCATGTCTCTCGCCTCCGTCTGGGGTCTCACGTTTCCCTATCTCACCTTCTATCCGGCGGTCCTGCTCTCGGCCGGGGTCGGCGGCCTTGGGCCGGGCCTGGTGACCACCGGACTCTGCGCGCTGACCGCCGTCTACTTCTGGATTCCGCCGACGCACTCCTTCCTGATCGGCACCTTTGGCGATCGCGTCTCGCTCGCCGGGTTCCTCTTCATCGGGGCGGCGATCAGCGCCCTGAACGAGCTGGTGCAGCGCCGGGAGCGTTACGCGAAAGCCATCATGGAGAGCATCACCGACGGGTTTGCCGTCGTCGACAGCCGGTGGCGGTTCCGGTTCCTGAACGAGCAGGTCGCGCGGCTCGCACGCCGGGAGCGCCAGGCGGTGACCGGCCGGTCCATCTGGGAGATCTTCCCGGAGCTCGTCGGCACCAGCGTGGAGACGGAGGCCCGCCGCGCGATCGCGGAGGAGACGCCGCGGGGCATCCAGCTGTTCGCTCCCGTCCTGGGCGGATGGGTGGATGTCCAGATGTATCCATCCCGCGGGGGGCTCGCGCTCTACGTCCGGGACATCTCGGACCAGAAGCAAGCCGCCGTGACGTCGTCCCGCCTCGCCGCGATCGTCGAATCGTCCGACGACGCGATCGTCAGCAAGGACCTCACCGGCACGATCCTCTCGTGGAATTCCGCGGCGGAGCGCATGTTCGGCTATCCGGCCGCCGAGGCGGTGGGCCGGCACATCACCCTGATCATCCCGGCCGAGCGTCACCACGAGGAGGACACGGTGCTGGCGCGGATCCGGAGCGGCCAGTCCGTCGATCACTTCGAGACGGTTCGGGTGCACAAGGACGGGCGGACGATCGAGGTGTCGCTCACCGTCTCGCCGATCCGAGGCGCCGGCGGCGAGATCGTGGGGGCCTCGAAGATTGCGCGAGACATCAGCATCCGCAAGCGGATCGATCGGGAGCGGCTCGAGTTCCTCGCGCGGGAGCAGGCCGCCCGCGCCGAGGCGGAAGCCGCGAACCGGGCCAAGGACGACTTCCTGACGACGCTGTCGCACGAGCTGCGGACGCCGCTCAATGCGGTCTATGGCTGGGCCGCCATGTTGCGGACCGGTCAGGTGGACGAGACCACGGCCACCCGGGCCATCGACTCGATCATGCGAAACGCCAACGCCCAGGTCCAGCTCATCGACGACATGCTGGACGTGAGCCGCATCGCGTCCGGCAAGCTCCGCCTGGAGCTACAGAGCGTCGAGCTGGGGGCGGTCATCGACGCCGCGGCGGACGCGGTGCGTCCCGCCGCCCTCGCCAAGGGCATCCGCCTCGACGTGCTTCGAGAGCCCAATACCGGCCCGATCACCGGGGATCCGAACCGGCTCCAGCAGGTGGTGTGGAACCTGCTCAGCAATGCCGTGAAGTTCACCCCCCGGGAGGGCCGCGTCCAGGCGCGCCTGCGGCGGGCCGATTCCCACCTCGAGATCGTCGTCACCGACACCGGCGACGGCATCGCGGCGGACTTCCTCCCGTACGTGTTCGAGCGCTTCCGCCAGGGCGATAGCTCCAGCACGCGCCCGCACGGCGGACTCGGGCTCGGGCTGACCCTCGTCAAGCACCTGGTCGAGCTGCACGGCGGCGCGGTCTCGGCCGAGAGTCCGGGCCTCGGTCAAGGGGCGACCTTCACCGTGAAGCTCCCGGTCAGCGTCGCTCTCGTTCCGGCCGGAGTGACCGCGACGCCGCCGTCCAGCCCCGCGCCGCTGCCGGTGGCGTCCCTCGTCCGGCTGGACGGGACCCGGGTGCTGGTCATCGACGACGACCTCGATGGGCTCACCCTCGTCACGGAGGTGCTTCGTCGCGTCGGCGCGACCGTCGAGGCCAGCCGCTCGGCCGCGCAGGGCTTCGAGCGATTCGTCGCCGCGCCCCCTGACGTCCTGATCTCCGACATCGAGATGCCGGGCGAGGACGGGTACGCGCTGATGCGCCGAATCCGCGCGCTCGACCCCACCCGCGGCGGGCGCGTGCCCGCGATCGCTCTGACCGCGTACGGGCGCCGCGAGGACCGCCTCCACGCGATCACCGCCGGCTTCAGCATGCACGTGCCCAAGCCGGTCGACCCGGCGGAGCTCGTCACGCTCGTGGAGAGTCTTGCCCTCCGCTGAGTACCACCTACTGGGCTTGCCGCTCGAACTCCCAGGCCGCGTAACACTTCAGATGGACATGGAACTTGTCCCGGCCGGGATTGCTGCCGCCGTGGGCGAACTCCATCTCGAACTCCATCTCCTGCTGTGACACGGGAAGCCCACAGACCGGGCACGCGACTCCGACGCCGGGACCACCCCAGGTGCGATCAGGCACACGACTCGGGAGCTTGCCGCTCTGGATCGCGGCTCGGGCCTGCTCGTGTAGATCGAGGTGTGACATGGCTGGCTTCCTTGAACGCGCGAGCCAGAGGGGACAACTGCGCATCCGGCGTTGGGACGGAAGTAGCCAGATTCCAGCGGGCGGGACGCCCGGCGCGCCAACCAACTCACCCGGTGGAAGGCAGGTAAGACTACCACGGCGCCGGGGCTTCTCCCTGCACTTCCTGCGCGGCTCTGGCTCCCCTCTTGCGCTCCGCGTCACCGGCGCCCGGAACACTCGCCCCGCCGATCGGGGGGCAGCACCCTTGCTCCGTTCGATAGACTGGAAGGGCTCCATGACCAGGACACTCGCACGCGCGCGGTGGCGGGAGCCCAAGTCATAGCCGAGCGCCGTCCACAGTGGCGCGTGGCGTGCGCCTGCGGGTTTGAGCGCGAGGCTTCGTCAGCCTGGGCGGCCACGGCGATCGCGCGTCAGCACGCTCAGTTGCTCCTCGATTCACCCGGCTCGGATCACGAGATCATCGTCGAGGAGCCGCCCGTCGACTAGGCCGGCCCGAAACCGGTCGCTGGTGCGACGGCTGCGAGATACCCATCGCGGAGAGAGAAGCCGAGCACGAGGTGGAGCTCGGAGACGGGCGTCGCCCCCGGGCCTGGCGCTCGCCGGGGTGGGGTCACCCGCGCTTTGGTCGACGCCGCCGCAGGACCTGGCCAAGCGCTCTCCGGACGACGGCGTCCAGCTTGTCCCGGCGGACGATCTGCCCGAGCGATGGGCGTGGCAGGTCCTCGACGCGGAGACCGGCCTGCTGGGCTCGGGTCGGCACGGTCGCAGTGTAGCTCGACCGGCCCTCGCGGTCGCACAGATCCTCGTGCTCGGGGCGAGATGCGCGACGGTCTCACCGCGCTACGCGACGTGCCCTGAGCGTGCCATAGATTGAACCATCCCTCCCTCCGAGACGACCTGCTCGACGGCCGCGATCACGATGCGACCGACAGGCATGACCGCCATCCCAGTGACGGCCTTCACCACATCATCGACACACTCGTCATCGACGACGACTTCCAGCTTGAGCTTCGGGACGAGATCCACCCGGTATTCGACGCCGCGGTAGAACTCGGTATGTGGCCCGTGCACGTCGGTGCATCGGACGTCGCTCAGGACGATGTCCGTGACGCCGACGCGGACCAGGGCCTCGCGCACGTCCTGAAAGTTCCACGGATCGATGGTGGCCTCGATCTTCCTCATGGTAGTGTTCCTCCTGCCACGAGTAAACTGCGGTGAGACCTCAAGGCGTTGTCCTATTCGCCGCCGCCCCGGTCAACGTGCCGTCAAGGGCGCCGGGCCTAGACGCGGCCTTGACCCGGTCGGCCGCGGTCTTGATGCCGTCTTGACGGGCCGCTTGCTAGATTCGGCCCCGCGTCGAGGCCGTCGCCATCACGATCCTCGCGCGGAGGGAGAGGACCCATGCGACGACTGACGATCATCCTGGGACTGTGCGCGTGCGTCACCGCGGCCCCCGAGCCCGCGGTGGCGGCGGACGACACCCCCTACTCGCTCACGACCGAGGGGCAGCCCGGCTTCTTCAAGCGCCTCTTCAACGCTTACCGGGACGAGTTCAAGGAGTCCTCCGATAGTGGGCCGGAGCCGGCCCGGCGGGCGCTGGCCGCGCCCTTCGACTCGCCGCCCTATCCGTCCGGCGAATACCAGGGCTTCCCGCTCGTCGGGGTGCCCTACAACACCGGCGCGTATCCCCTGATGCAGGCCATCTACGGCGGTCGCTATGGCGAGGAGATCAAGGCGAGCCGGGTCAAGCTCTACGGCTGGATCAACGCCTCCGGCAACTGGACGACCAACAAGAACTCCAGCATCCCGACCTCGTACTGGATCTTCCCCAACCAGCCCGTCCTCAACCAGCTGGTGGTGCGCCTGGAGCGCGAGCTGGATACGGTGCAGACCGATCACATCGACTGGGGCTTCCGCTCCACCATTCTGTACGGCACCGACTACCGCTACATGACCTCCGGAGGCTGGTTCAGCGATCAGCTGCTCAAGCACAACCAGATGTATGGCTTCGACCCGACCGAGCAGTACGTGGACGTGTACATCCCCAAGGTCGCCCAGGGCCTGATCATCACCGCGGGCCGCTGGATCGCCACGCCCGACATCGAGACCCAGTTCGGGCCCGACAACTACCTCGGCACCCACTCGATCCTGTTCACCTTCGACACCTACACCCAGACCGGCGTGATGGCCACCCTCATGCTGAACAAGAACTGGACCATTCAGGCCGCCCTCCACGCGGGCACCGACATGGCCCCCTGGTACGAGGGCGCCACCCCGACCGGGATGCTTGGGGTCCGCTGGGTGTCCGACAGCAACAAGGATTCCGTGTACCTGGTGCTCAACTCGATCAACGACGCCAAGTTCCGCCGCTTCCGGATCGACGGCCAGGACGCCGGCCACGACAACTTCAACTACCTGGTGGGCACGTGGCAGCACACCTTCACCCCGGGTATTCACACCAAGACCGAAGGCTACTTCATGTGGCAGCGCGACGCGGTGGTCGGCGGCACCCCCAGCCTCGGCCCGGTCAAATCCTTCGGCGGCGGAGGCGGCATCGGCAAGGACATCCCGGGCGTCACCTATAGCTACGGCCTCGTGAACTACACCATATTCGAGACCAGCCGGAAGAGCTTCTTCACGGTGCGGAACGAATGGTACCGGGACGAGGACGGCGAGCGCACCGGGTTCGCGACGAACTACTCGAGCCATACGGTGGGCTTCACCTACCAGCTCAGCCCGTCGATCATGATCCGGCCCGAGGTCGGCTACTACCACTCCTACAACGCAAAGGCGTTCGATCTCGGCAAGCGTGACTACGCGGTGATCGGCGGGTTGGATGTGACGCTGCGGTTCTAGCATGCGCGCGACACCGCGACCGACCGACGGGCCTGGTTCGTCGAGCAGATGGCCCGTCAGGTCGACCTGCCGTACATCCGACGCGTCATGGTGGACGGGCTCACCACGAACCTGACCGCGGCCGAGCTCACGGCGGCGGCTCGCTTCTACGCGACGCCTTAGTCGAGTCCTCTCGGTGCCCACGTGATGCGGCGCCCGGAGCGACAGGCCAGCGCGTGCGGAATCATGTCCACCGTCTGCCGCGCGTCAAGCCCAAAGGGGGATTGCGGACGCCCGACACGGGAGTAGGCTGGTCAGCGAGGCTCTAGTCGGTCTGCCGGAGGAAACGCGATGCTTGGTAGCCAGGATCTAATCGTCGGTCTCGTCGTGGTGCTGGTCCTCTTTGGGGCAAAGAAGCTCCCTGAGCTGGCCGGGTCGATCGGCAAGTCCATGAAGGAGTTCAAGAAGGGCGTGTCGGGTACGGCGGACGAAGAACCCGCCAAGGCAGTCGGGCCCTCGACGGCTCCAGCCCCCGCTACAAAGTGCGCCTCCTGCGAGGCGCCCCTCGATCCGACCTGGCAGCATTGTCCCCGGTGTGGCACCGCGGCGACTGTCCCTTCACCCAGGCCTAGCTCCTGACGCGGCATCCTGCCCGACGGCCCTCTTCGCGGCCGTCAACTGGATCCGCACCTCCCCGTACGTCAAGGCGAGTTCGGGAAGCGCGCCGAGCACATCGATCGGGGGATCCCGCGACGACGGGCTCACCTATCCGATCGCACTCGTTCTCGACGGGAAGCCCGTCGGCGAGGTACGCGGCGCCGACGTCGGCCCTTCGGCCCCTGATGAACAGAACGGGTTCACTTACGCATATTCAGGAGGGACAGGGGTCCACATGAAAACGACGCGAATCCTGGCGGTAGCGGTGCTGATGGTCGGAATCGGTCTGGCGCTGCACGTGGCACGGGCGCAACAGCCCGGAATCACCCGCACCGACCTCCAGCGGCACGATCTCAGCGCCCCCGGGCGCGAGGTCATCCAGGCACGCGTGGAGCTCGCCCCGGGAGTGCCGTTCCCCAAGCACTGGCATCCGGGCGAAGAGATCATCTATGTCCTCGAAGGCTCGCTGGAGTATCAGGTCGAGGGCAAGCCGCCGGTGACGCTCAAGGCCGGCGACGTCTTGTTCATCCCGGCCCGAACGATCCACACGGCGAAGAACGTCGGCAGCGGCCCCGGGGCGGAGCTCGCCACGTATGTCGTCGAGAAAGGGAAGCCACTCGTCGTGGTGGTCGAGTGAGCACAATAGGACGCCCTCGGGACGCATGAGTCGTCTACGGTGCCGAGCATGATCCGTGCTTTCCCCGCGCCTGGGTCGATGGCGGAACTTCCTACCCGGTCATTTCTGCCGGATCGCACAGACAAAGGGCGGGTAACGCATTCAACTCAAGCCACTAGTCTGGCACGGCCCGTGCTGCATGGCCTGGACCCGGGTGCTCGAGCACGGCTACGTGCCAAGCCGACGAAGGAATCTAACGGGCCCGTCGGTTCTGATGTAAGTTGACCGCAACTTGGCTGTCCTTCCACCTGACGGGCGGTCAGGGTTCCTAGGACCGCGATGGCGGTCACGAGTAGTGGACCAGAGGGGCGGCGGTGGAGTGGCTCACCTGCGGAAAGGCCGGCCATCTCGTCGCGCCAGGAGCGGACAATCTTGCTGACCATCGTCGTCGTCGATGACTCTGCGGAGTATCGCGAGATCGTCCGTTACCTCCTCGCACCAGCCTCCGACATGACGATCGTTGGTGAGGCGGCAGATGGTGAGGAGGCACTCGCCATCGCACACCGCGTGCGGCCTGACCTCGTGGTCACAGATCTGATCATGCCCCGAGTTAACGGTATCGAGCTGACGACGCACATCAGGCAGGAACTGCCGGGGACGATGATCATCCTCATGAGTTCCTACACCGAGGCTGCCTACCGTCTCATGGCCTCTGACAGCGGCGCGGATGTGTTCGTGAGCAAGAGGGTGATCTACGATGCCCTGCTGCCCGCGATTCGCGACCTTGCGGCTCGTCGCGTGCGCAAGACGCTAACGCTGGGCGATTTGCTCTATGCCAATGGAGCGAAGGCGCCCGTCTCTGAGAAAGAGTGGGCCGGACTCGTCCGGGCCACCGCCGAAGGCGACCCGTCAGCGCTAGAGGCGCTGTACACGCGAATGCAGCAAATCGTCTTTACCTTGCTCGGGCGGGTCACCAACAATCGCGACACCGCTGAAGCACTCATGGGTGATGTGTTCCACGATGTGTGGCGACGAGCATCGGCGTACGATCCTGTGGAGGTTTCAGTTGTCGGATGGATCATGAATCAGGCGCGCTCCAGGGCGATGGAGACAGCGACGACTCCGAGCGGCTCACAGGAGGCCGTCGACGTGAGAGAGCAGGGCCTTCTCTGGGAACGCCTTGCGCAGCGAATCACTGCGGGGAAAGGCCAAGAGTCGGTGGCGTCAGCGCCAGATGGACCACCTGAATCGGAATGGCAAGAAGTGGCGTCTGGCATCTCCTGCAAACTGCTCGCGACGGACGCGGAGAAAGACCGCGTCAGCCTGCTCGTACGACTCGCCCCGGGGACGGCGTATCCGCCGCATAGGCATGCTGGAGTCGAAGAATTGTATCTGCTTGACGGCGAGCTGATGATCGACGACAAAACACTCTATCCTGGGGATTACAATCGGGCAGAGCCCGGCACCGCGGACCAGCATGTCTGGAGCGAGACCGGCTGCACGTGCGTTCTCCTCACCTCCACCCGGGACGTTCTTCGCTGATGTCGTGAAGAAACCCGCGTAGTCTGAGCTCGGCAATCGCCATGCCAAGCCCTGGGGTGGCGCCCGCGCACGCCAACTACCTGATTGCGAGAACGCTCAGCGGGAACGGGACACCACGTGCTCCCCGAGCGGTGCCGGAAAACTAGCATCTGCTGGTCGGCTGGCAGCGGAGTAGACGTATCCTTCCCCGATCACACCCTCGAAGCTCGCCGCCCATCCCCCACTAGTCGGTTGACGGCTACCACGAACTCCCGGTAGAGGACATGTATTCCGTGGTCTGCGGTGATGTCACGCTCGGCGGTGGCCAGCGTGTCATCGAGGTCGATCGCGGGCATGTCGCCGCCGCGCCGCAAGTGCTCGGCCAGCGCCTCCAGGGCCGCCGACCCGTCCCTCGGCAACCGTAGCATGGCCTCCCGCGACGATGCGGGGAGCACACCTTCGTGGCGGGCGATCGCCAGGAGAACGAGGAAGACGGTCTGGGCATCGCCAAGTAGTTGCGCGGTGGCTCTCGCGCTCCCGCCGTCGAGCTCGAACTTCGAGGACTCGATGAACCCCTGAACGTCCGCCACCTGCTGGGAGATGAGACGGCGTTGCGCATCCACCTCGGCGGGCCGCAGACCTCCCGGGTTGGCGCACGCAAGCGCCAGTCCAGCCAGTGAGTGGAAGACGTCCGCCAAGCGCTCACGCATCCGGTCCGCCGCGCGGACCGGCCAGAGCACGTGCTCCAGGAGACCGAACACGATCAGGCCGAAGGCGACGCCGATGAGGCGGTCGCGGAGGACGGTCGCGCTGACCGCGGGGCCGAAGCCCTGAAACACCGCCTTGTAGAAGGTGAGCCCGCTCTGGTATCCCCCGTACGAGACCCGGGGGGTGCCGAAGTTGATCCACGCGGCGACCGCGGTGCCGGCGGCGAAGATCAGCCAGAAGCCGCCGATGCCGTCGATGTTCGGAAACGCGTACACGAGGGCGAACAGCCCCATCACTCCCCCGACGGCGGCGCCGGCGAAGCGCAGCAGGCCCTTCTGATTGCTCGACCCGATGGTCGTGAGCGACACGACGAAGCAGGTGATGACCGAGGTGTAGATGCCCGGGTAGTCGAATCCGACGAAGAGGATGTAGCAGATCAGGCACGCGGCGGCGCCCTTGACGGCGAACTGGACGTACTCGGGATTGGTGAAGGCATCGGGCAGCAAGAGGCCTGGCCTTGCTTCCTCGCGTCGCTCCGCGGGCTCCTGGATCCGCACCGCGAGCGCGATCTGGTCGAGAGCTCCCTCCATGTCCGCGAGCGGCGGCCACCTTGTGCCGGTGGCGACGGGAGTCGAGAGTGCCGTCCAATCGCGAGGCGCGGGGCGCCGCCGCTCGGCGAGCGCTTTTCTCACCAGCTCGCAGGCATCGCCCACCCGGAGCAGCGAGGCCTGCGTGGCGGCATCCGGTGGCGATGACGCGGCGAGCGTCTGGAGGGCCGCGGCGTCCGTCACCAGCCGGTCGACCAGCGTGATGATCGCGGCCAGCTCCTCGTGACGCTGCCGGGCCCAGCTTCGCGTGAGCGAGGCGTTCTTCAGCAAGGCGAGCGGCTGCGACATGCCGGAGGTGGCGAGAGAGTCTAGGGAGATGGCCGGCGGCGATGCCGGCACAGCCGTGCCGGCCAGGCGGCGGACGGTCTCGGCCACGACGCGGAGCCTCGTATCGAGCTCGCGCTCCAGGAGCGTCAGCGGGTCGCCTGGCGCGAGCAGCAGCTGCACGCCGAGGTTCACGCCGAGCCCGAGGGCCGCGCTGAGCCATAGCCAGAGGACCGCCTCGGTCAGCACCTCCGGCGACGGCGAGGAGACGTCGGGTACCGTCATCACGTCGGGCAGGATCATCATCAGGGCACCGGGGAGACCGAGCGCGGAGCCGAGCGCGCCGATGCTCAGAACACGCTTGAGGAAGAGTCCGCCGAAGAGGAAGGCGGCGATGGTGCAAATCCGCAGCCAGGCGATGTCGAGCACGACCATCCACGCGAGCAGGGCCAGACCCAGGCTGATGGTGAGACCGACGACCCCGAGGATCGAGCCGAGAAGCGTGGCGGCCGTGTCCTCCTGCGTGATCAGGTACATGAGGATCAAGGCCACGAGCGCGAACTGGAATCGATGCGTCAGGATCGGGACCGTGGTAACCAGGCAGGCCAGGGTCAGGCGAAAGGTCGCGGCGCCTCGTCCGGGCGTGGGTGCGAGCTCGCGGCGCAGGAAGGCCACCCACGCGGCCACGAGATCACCGATCCGCGCGCTTGAGCGTGCCGTGAACCGTGGCGACGGCGGAGGCGCCTACCCGGAACGACTCGTCGGGGTCTTCCACCTTGATGCGCACCGGAAAGCGCGCCGCGAGCCGGATCCAGTCCAGGGACCGCTCGACGCGCGGCAACCCATTGACGCTGGTGCCATTCTCCGGCAACACGGCCCATCCCAGGCCGACAACCGTGCCGCGGAAGTGTCGCCCGGGATGAGATTGGAGATAGATGTCCACGGCCGCGCCGGCGGGAATGTGCCGGAGCTGTGTCTCGCGGAAGTTGGCCATGACGTACCAGTTGGCGACGTCGACGAGCGTGAAGACTTCGGCGCCCGAGCGGGCAAAGGCGCCGATGGAGATGTTGAGGTTGACGACCCGGCCGTCGAAGGGAGCCTGTACCCGGGTGTACTCGAGGTCCAGCTCCGCGGCGCGCACCGCCGCCTCGGCGGCCGCCAGCCGTGCGTTCACGCCCGCCTCCTGTCCAACGTTGTCCTCCGCATGCGCCCGGTCGCTCTTCGACTGCTGGAGAGCGGCCTCGGTGGCAATGTGCTGGGCGCGCGTCGCCGCGAGGGTCGCCAGGGCCGCCCGCTTCTTGGCGCGTGCCTCATCGAGCCCCGCGTCGGTGGCGAGAATGGACGTCCGCGCCTGCTCTACGGCCATGGCGGCCGAGATCCTCTTCGTTCGCGCGTCCTCCACCCGGTCCTCGGTCACGAACTGGCGAGGGAGCAGCGGCTCGAGACGGCTCAGGTGGTCCCCGGCCTGCTTGAGCTCGGCCTGCGCGCGCCGCAGAGCTGCCTCCGAAGCCACCCGCTGTGCCTCCAAACGGGCAATCTCCGCGTCGGCGGCGACCGGATCGGTCTCCCGCCGCCTGACGTCGGCCGCCGAGGCGTCGAGCTGCGCGGCCGCCTTCGCGACGCCCGAGGCGGCCGAAGACACTGCGTTTCGCAGCCCCGCGACCTCCTTCCGCGTCAGCGCGAGCGCGGCCTGCGCCCGCGCGAGGGCGATCTCGTAGGGACGCGGGTCGATCAGGAAGAGGAGATCCCCCTGCTTGACCTGCTGATTGTCCCGGACGTGAAGCTCGACGATGTGTCCATTGACCTGGGGTGCGATGCCCACGAAGTTGGCGCGGATCGTGGCATCGTCCGTCTGCGGCCTCGTCTCCCATTGCAGCAGCGTCACGATCACGGCGATGACGGCAGCGCCGACAATGCCCGCCCCGATCAGTCGACCAAGGAGCCGGCGGCCACTCTGGCTTGACCGCGTCTGATCGTCGGTCATGACCCTAGACTCTGAAGAACCCCACCCAGAGGACGAGGGTGACCAGAATGGCGAGGCTTGAGTAGACGAGTGCGCGCGGACCGACGTAGGGATCGATCCCCGTGCGGATGAGGAGCAGCCGCACGAGCAGGGCCGCCACGATACCGATCAGGACGCACAGCATCCACGAGGGGAAAAACGAGCCGATGATGTTGATCTGTGGCCCCATCACGCCTCTACCGTCCCGGGGACTGGCCCGGCGGAGAGTCGCCGGTCGTGAAGGCCAACGCGGCTGACGAATTCATGAGCTGGAGCTTGGTGTCGACCTCGACGAACCGGGCGCGGCTCAGCTCGCGGCGGGCGGCCAGAAGGTCGGTCAAGGTGCCGAGGCCATGCCGATAGGACTCCAGGATCGACTCGTAGGACTGCTCGGAGGCGGTCACGAGCGCGGCGGCGACATCGAGCCGTCGAATGGCGAGGTGGACATCCGTGTAGGCTTTCCACACGTCGTTGATGGCCCGGTCACGAGCGGCGGTTACTTCGCTCTCAGCCGCACGCCGCTCGGCCTCCGCCAGCTCCACCCGTCGCCGCGTCGCGCCGCCCTCGAAGATGTTCCACTCGAGGGTGATCCCAATGCCGTAGTTGGGCTCGGCGGCGCTGAACCAACCGGTATTCCTGTTTCCTCCGGTGATCCGCGCCCGTCCCAGGATCGAGCTGACATCACCGACGATGGACAGCGTTGGAAAATAGGCCGCCCGCGCTCGACGCACGTCTGCTTCCTTGGCGCGGACCGCCGCCACCTTGGCGATGAGGTCCGGGCGCTTTTCGAGGGCCCGGTCGATCACCTTGTCCACGGAATCTTCGAGGGCGGCCGGGGCCGGCAGCGCCGAAAAGTCCGTGACCTGAATCGCGGTCGTCGGGGTGATCCCGATGCTCTCGGCCAGCGTCACCTGCGCGTCGCGTTCCCGGGCGAGCGCGTCCTCCAGATCGAAGGCGGCCTGGTCCTCCTGTTGCCTCGCCAGGGAGACCTCCGGGAGCGTGGCCAGCCCGGTTTGCAGCTGACCCTCAGCCGCTTCCCGAACGGAACGGGCGGCGTCGAGGGCGCTCTGGGCAACCGCGATCTTCCGCTGAAGACTCGTCAGGGCTAGAAACGCACTCTGGACGTGGAAGACGATCTCCTGGTGCTTCCGATTGAACGCCAGGTTGGCCGACATGAGGCGTTCCTTGGCCGCGTCCAGGGCATTCCCCCGGCGCCCGAAATCGAGCAGGAGCCATCGCAGGTTCAGCATGGGGACTGCCTGCTCCAGATCGAACCGGAAGAACCCGCTGGGCGCCACATCCTTGGGCGCGGGCACGGCGACACTCTTGTACCCGCCGAGTGCCGCGAGGGCAAGCACCGGAAAGTACTCGCTCTGGACCAAGCCGATCCCGATTGCGGCCTGACGGGCTCCCTCCCACGCCACGCGTGTTTCCGGATTGGTCCGCTGGGCGAGGTCGATTAGTTCGACCAGGTCGTAACGCTTCTGCGGGTCGATGGGCACGCGCTCCTCGGCCTTGAGCACGCTCGTGTAGCCACGCAGAGCGGGCGGCTGCCATGGCGCACTCGGGCTCGGCGCCACCAGGCGTTTGAGCCGCTCGGGCATCGCGCCCGCGTCTCGCGTGGACGACGACACGTCCGGGCGCGTCTCCTGGGCCGCGGCCGGAGGGGCGTAGCTGATCAGCAAGGCGCTGAGCGCCGCCGCGGCCAGCCGAGACATACCTCTGCCTCGCAGCAAGTCGACTACTCCTCGGTGAGGGGCCCGTCCCCTGATATGGTCCGGACGAACTCCGTCATCATCGCTCCCGAAGCGATCAGCTGCGCCCCGTTGCGACGCATCAGAGCCAGCAGATATCTGCCCGCCCGGTCGACCTGCTCGACCGCCAACAAATCCACGCACAGCGAGCGACCCGCGAGACTCGAGTGGGCCGACCGCCAAGAGTCCTCGAGCTCGGTCACCCAGGCCCCGGCGAGGTTGCCTTCAAGCTTTAACCTCACCTCGCTCGGGCTGTGCTGTACCGTAATTTTGAGCATCCCGCTCCTGCTGAGGCAATCGGAGTGCCACGCGTGACCAGAAGCCACGTGGCTTCAAACTGCTGAGGCGGCGGGCCAATTGGGTACGCGGCGGCACCCATCGAATGCCAGTGCCAATCGGGCTGTGCCGAGGGACTACCAGGTGCCAGCCGATTGGCACTGGCGACTCACGCCGGCCGCACGATCCCAAGCTTCTTCATCCGAAACTGCAGCGTCGACCGGTTCATCCCCAGCCGCGTGGCCGCGCCCCGCGGTCCCGAGAGCACCCACTTCGTCTCCTTCACCGTCGCCAGGATGTGCGCCCGTTCGGCCTCTTCCAGGGTCCGGTGCGTCCCATTTGCCTGGCCGGGGGCGAAGCGGTCCCGCAGATCCTCGAGCGGCACCCTCAAGACAGGTCCGGACGACAGGATCACCGCGCGCTCCATGACATTCTCCAGTTCGCGGATGTTGCCCGGCCACTGGTATCGGACCAGGCTCTCCATCGTGTCCGAGCTGATCGTCTCGATCGTCCGGTTCATTCGCCGGGCGAAATGCTGAACGAAATGGCGCACGAGCAGCGGAATGTCTTCTACGCGCTCCCGAAGCGGTGGGAGGTGAATGGGAAAGACGTTCAGCCGATAAAATAGATCCGCGCGGAACCGTTGCGCCTCCACCATCGCGGCGAGGTCTCCGTTGGTGGCCGCAATCAGGCGCGCGTCAGACCGAAGGGTCCGGCTGTTTCCGAGCCGCTCGAACTCCCGCTCCTGGAGCACGCGGAGCAGCTTCGGCTGCAGCTCCAGCGGGAGGTCTGCGATCTCGTCCAGAAACACCGTGCCGTGATTCGCCAGCTCAAAGCGACCGATGCGTTGCGTGATCGCGCCGGTAAAGGCCCCGCGCTCGTGACCAAAGAGTTCGCTTTCCACGAGTCCGGTTGGAATCGCCGCACAGTTCAGCTTCACGAATGCCTGCGGCCGCCGAGGACTGAGATTATGGATCGCGCGCGCGATCAGCTCTTTGCCGGTGCCGGTCTCGCCATAGATCAATACCGTGGCATCCGTCGGCGCCACGGTCTCCACTTGCCTCAAGACGCGCCGCAGTGCCGTGCTCTTGCCGATGATCTCCTCGAACGCCCGATCGCTCCGGATTTCATCTTCCAGATAGAGCTTCTCCAGGGCGAGCTTGTCCTTGAGCGCTCGAATCTCGCCATAGGCCAGCGCGTTCTCCACCGCGATCGCGATCTGATTGGCCACCTGCATCAGAAACTGAACCTCGTCGTCGGTGTAAGCGTTCTCATCGCGACGACGGAGTCCCAGCGTACCGAGGACCCGGTTCCGACTGATCAACGGCAAGACGCACCCCACCTTGAATCCCAAGGCACTCCACTTCTCGTGTGCCTCCAGACCCGTCTTGAGGAGGTCGTCGACGTAGCCGACCCAAGGCGTCCCAGTGCGAAAGACATGACCCGCCACCGTGCCGTCGAGCGGAATCAGCCTACCGTCTTGGAGGATCTCCTTGCCCTCTGGGGAGTCGAGGGCACAGACGCGCAAGTGGCCACCGCTCGCGTCGGGCAACAGCACGCCCGCGGTATCGGACCGCATGACGCGCCGCGAGGTCGTCATCACCGCGCTCAGCACCTCGTGCAGATCCAAGTTGGACACCACACTATTCGTCAGCTCGAGCAAGAGCATGAGCCGATCCTTCTCATCCTGCAGCTCCGCGTGGCTGAGCGCATTGTCCAAGGCCACCGCCACTTGATCGGCAATACCGGAGAGAAACCGCACGTCACCTTCCGCATAGGCGTAGGCTCGGGTGGCCGCAATATTCAAGCTGCCGAGCCGTCGGTGTGCCGTCGTCAGCGGAAGGGCGCACGCCGACTGAAACCCGCGTTCTCTCAGGAGTCGTTTCGCATCCAGGAATTGCGTGTCCTGTTCCAACCGAGGAATCACGGCGGGCTGCTGGTGCTCGAAGACCCACGACGCCTGCACGGCCTCGATCGGAATCTCGCGCGTCGGCGTCAAGGTCAGGCTCGGTCGATCCTCACCGTGGGGCACATACCACGTCGCGCCCCTCGCGACCTCCCTGTCCAAGAAGAGGCTCATGTAGTCGAAATCCAATACTGGCTGGAGCGCGCGTGGGAGCACCCGTACGAGTTGGTCCGGGTCGCGGTAAACTCTCAGGGCATCGAAGATAGCGTTAGGCATCTCGTACCTCGCAGCGCCTTGTGGCGATCGCGGTCTGTTGGCCCTTCTCGCACCCTGACGAGAGGCTAAAGCAGCTCAACGCAGGAATCGTGAGCGCGCGGTCATGTATTGGTTGAAGAATGGTGTCCGGCCTGGTTCCCAAACAAATACAATGAGTTACGGGAACACCGTTACGCGCACCATGCTCGATTCGCGTCCGGGAGTGCTCCCGCGGGAAGAATGAGCCGATCGGCCTCAATTGCGCATACCTCGCCGGCAGTCATGACTTGCTCGCTTAAGAGAGCCGGGCGGCCCGGCCGGCCTGCCGCAGGCCGGAAATGCGCAAGTTCACGACAATCGCGCAACGAGTCAAAAGTGGCGCCTCTTTGCAGTTGAGCGCGGATGAGCTTAGACTCCCTGGGGGATTGACCCGAGTCAGCGGAGAGCAGCATCGCCCCTATCCCGGGCAACCGCCCGCGGCTAAAGCATTGTCAGCTTCGTAGGGGGACCATGAAGGAGTTCCCGCCCTTCCACCTTGACACCGTCAATCAGTGCCTATGGCGCGGCCGGGATCGAACCGACCAGGAGCGGGTTCTCCTGACCCCCAGGGCGTATGCCCTCCTGCGGTATCTGGTCGAGCACCCCGGGCGACTGCTGACGCACGATGAGCTCCTCGACGCACTGTGGCCCAACACTCACGTCCAACCGGAAGTCCTGAAGAGCCACATCTTCGAGGTCCGAACCGCCCTCGGGGACGCCTCCAAGAAGCCGCTGTTCATCGAAACCCTACCCCGGCGCGGGTACCGCTTCATCGCCCCAGTCAGCGACGGGGCCGCGCCGGGTCTGTCGGTGGCCTCGGCCACGGGCAGGCTGGTAGGCCGAGATCGCCCCCTCGCGGCGTTGCGAGAAGCCCTCCAGCGCGCGGTGAAGGACGAGCCGCAGATCGTCTTCGTCACCGGGGAGCCCGGCATCGGCAAAACCGCGCTCGTCGACGAGTTCCTGCGACAGGCCGCGCTCGATATCCCGGACCTTCGCATCGGGCGCGGACAATGCATCGAAGCGTACGGAAGTAAGGAAGCGTATTACCCGATGCTCGAAGCGCTCGGTCAGCTGTGCCGAGGTTCTGACGGACACGCGATCGTCGACACCTTGGCGGTGCAAGCGCCCACGTGGTTAGTTCAATTCCCCGCCCTGCTCACCCGTGAACATCGAGAGACCCTGCACCGCGAGCTTCTCGGTGCCACTCGCGAGCGCATGCTGCGCGAGATCGGTGAGGCGCTCGAGGCGATCGCATCACAGACTCCCCTCCTCCTTGTCTTCGAGGACCTCCAGTGGGTGGACCATTCCACCGCCGACCTGATCTCGGTCCTGGCGCGCCGCCGGATGCCCGCCCCTTTGATGCTGATTGCGACGTATCGCCCGACCGACGTAGTCCTTCCAGACCATCCTTTAAAGGCGCTGACGCCGGACCTTTCCCTCCGTCGCCTATGTCGTGAAGTCGCATTGGAGCCGCTCGGTGAAGAAGATGTGGTCGAGTATCTAGCGACCGAGTCATCGCAAGCTTTGCTGCCTGACGGCCTGGCTCGGCTGCTCTACCGGCACTCGGAGGGCAACCCTCTGTTCCTGGTGGCGGTGCTAGACCACATGACCGAGCGGGGATTCATCTCGCGTGACCGCGAACGTTGGCGGCTCACCGGGGCGCTCGAGGAGATCGATCTCGCCGTGCCGGAGAACTTGCGCCTGGTGATCGACGCGCAGATCGAGCGCCTCACCTCAGAGGAACAGCGAGCGCTCGAGGTCGCCAGCGTCACCGCGGGTCCGTCAGGTTCGGTCATTGCCAGAGCCGCGGCATCGGAGCTGGATCCCGACGTATTCGAGGAGCTGTGCGACCGGCTCGCCCGCCGGAACCATATCGTGCGCTCGGCCGGCTCCCTAGATTTACCGGACGGAACCACCTCCCCGTCCTACGACTTCGTCCACGCCCTGTACCGCGAAGTGGTCTATCGCAGGATGCCGGCCGGACGCCGCGCGAGGCTGCACCGCCACATCGGCGAGTGGGGCGAGTCCCTGTACGGGAGCCAGCCGCACGAAGCAGCCCCCTGGCTCGCGTATCAGTTCGAATCCGCGGCGGACTGGGCGCGCGCCATCGTGTACCTGCGGCTCGCCGCTGAAACCGCCGGCCGACGTCACGCTCCTCGCGAAGCCACCGCCATACTTCAGCACGCACTCGACTTGTCCACCAAGCTGCCCGAGCTTGAACGCGCCACCACCGAGACCGGCATCCTGGAGCAGCTGGCGGCGATGTACGTGGTGTCGTTCGACACGCGGGCGGTCGACACCTACGAGGCCCTTGCCGCGCGTGCGGCTTCCTGTGGCTTCATCGACGTCGAAGTGAAGGCGCTCATCGACATGGTGTACCCGCTGTCGTGGACTGATGCGGAGCGTTCTCTTCACGTTGTCGATCGAGCGCTGCGTCTCAGCGCCCAGCAAAGCAATCCGCTCCAGCGGGCGCGCACCCGCGCCAGCTGCCTCGTCAGACGCGTCTGGGTCGGCGGGTGGAATCCGCGAGATGCAGAAGACTGCCGCCAGGCGCTCGGGGAGATCCGCCGCTCCGGCGACCGCCTCGTGGTCGCCTCCCATCTGATCGAGTTCAACTTCATCCGCTGGATCTCCTCCGAGTATCGCGCGGCCCGACAGGATGCAGTCGAAAGCCTCGCGATCTTGGCGGACGCTCGGGTGGAGACCCCGTACCTCAGCCTCGCCCACTGGTTGAGCCACTTCACCCTGCCCTGGAGTCTTTTGTTCCTTGGCGAGTGGGGGCAGGCACTGCGAACCCTGACCGCCGAGCTCACGCTCGCGGACAAGAACGGGGAGCGTCACCGCGCGCAGACGCTGCTGCTCTACCGCGCGTGGATCCATTTGCACGCGATGGACTTCCCCGCCGTCCTGGAGGCCTGCGGCTCCGTGCTCCCCTCCTTCGACGACCCGGCGAGGGCTCCGTGGCGCCGTTGGTGCCTTGCCTTGGCCGGTTCGGCAGAAGCGGCCTCGGGAAGGTACGAAGCGGCCGAGCAACACCTGTTGGCCGCCCGCGGGGAGATGGATCGCCTGCCGGTGATCCATGACTGGTACAGTCGCATGATCCTTCAAGGCGCGCTCAGCGAGCTGTGGCTGGCCAAGCGGGATCTCGCCCAGGCACGGCTAGAGGCCGAGCGTTTCCTCGAGCTCACGCGGGCGACCGCAGAGCGCACCTGGCAGGCGCTCGCCTGGGACACGAACGCAAGAGTCGCCACCGCCGAGCGCGATCTCAATCGCGCTCAGAATTGTATCGATCATGCCCTCTCCACGATGGAGGGATTCGAGGTCCCACTCGCTGCCTGGCGCGTGCACGACACCGCGGCGGAGCTATACGCCGGTCTGGGAAATAACGCCGCGGCCGAACCGCACCGCGCCTTGAGCCGCGCGACGATTCTCACGCTTGCGGATTCCCTGCCCCACGACGAACCGCTGCGTGCCAGGTTCCTTTCGGCGCCGGCGGTTCGCCGGATCGTAGACCCTTGACGGGAGACCTGAACGCCATTGATCTGAGCCGAGGCCGACTCAGTCGCTCAGCAGCGCTCCGCCTGATCCCGTCGGATGAGTCTCGGCGGCGGCGCGGTTGGTTCGCGGGATCGTAAGTCAGCGACGGGAAAGCTGAGCGCCATCCACCGGGCCAGGCCGCCCTTCAGCGGATGAACTCGGGTGATGCCTCGACGCTTGAGCTGAAGCGCCACCCGGGCGCTCGTCGCTTCGTTCGGTCACGAGCAGTAGAGGATCAGATCGCGAGCCCGAAGGATCTCCGCTTCGTG
>Ga0099791_10000152_pt1 | contig 23097 bp, 14 predicted proteins | sample Rivendell_Oct201_7_FD_77318 | JGI IMG/M metagenome (GOLD analysis project Ga0099791, IMG submission 77318) | Vadose zone soil and rhizosphere microbial communities from the Eel River Critical Zone Observatory, Northern California to study diel... | ecosystem: Environmental > Terrestrial > Soil... | reverse complement strand
CCCCAATCCCTTCAATCCACCCAACCAGCCAGCGACGATCGCCTGGAAGATCATGGACAACGCCAACGTCACGCTGCGCGTCTATACGCAGACTGGGAATCTGGTCTTGATGAGGGAGTTCCCGAGCGGCGGCCAGGGCGGCCAGGCGGGCCTCAACCAGTTCGTCTGGGACGGGAAGAACGGCAAGGGAGAGTTGGTCTCGAGCGGCGGCTACATCGTCATGATCGAGGCTCCGGGCACGGGTGTCATCCGCCGCAAGGTCGCGGTGGTTCGGTAATCGAGGAGGAGACATGAACCGCATCGTGAAGATCGCTGTCTTGAATCTCGTCCTCGCCGGCGCGCTGCTCCTGAGCGCCGGTCCGGCGTGGAGTGAACAGGAAGCCGGGGGCGCGCCGGGGGCGTGGCTCTCGACCTACGTCAACGCACGCACGCTGGGTCTGGGCGGCGCCTTCGTCGGCGCCGCGGATGACGCGTCCTCGGTCATCTGGAATCCCGCGGGCCTCAGCACGCTCGTGCCCAACGAGATGCGCATGGACGTGTCTCGCCTCTTCGACGACACGACCCTCGGCGCGTTTCAGTTCGCGGTCCCGGGAAGCAAGCTTCCGAGCTTCGGGCTCAGCGTGCTCTCGCTCCGTTCGGGCGCCTTCGAGAAGACGGACGACATGAACAACGTCATCGGAACGTTCCGCGAGAGCCAGACCGCCTACATCCTCACGATGTCCCGCGCGGTGACGCCCCGATTCGCGCTCGGTGTGAGCTCGAAGCTCGTGCGCCAGACCCTCGAGGACTTCAGCGGCGGCGGGGTCGGATTCGACGTGGGTGCGATCATGAACGTCACGCCGGCCATCCGGGTCGGGGCCTCGGCCCTGAACCTCGGCGGGCCCAGCATCACGCTGCGTGACACCAAGGAGACGTACGCGACCCAGTTCCGCGGCGGATTCTCGGCGAGCGTCATGCGTGGACGCGGCCTGATCACGGGCGAGCTGGACCAGACCCAGAAGTTCGGCATGACGATGCACGGCGGATCGGAGTACTGGATCCAGCCGGCGTTCGCGCTGCGGGTCGGAATGAACGACCAGCGCCCAAGCGGCGGATTCAGCTACCGCACCGGCGGCCACTACCAGTTCGACTACGGCGTCTCCGACCATCCGCTCGGCATGATCCATCGAATTGGCGTCTCGTACCGGTTTGGCGGCTTCTACGCGACCGCCAAGGCGGAGCCGGAAGTCTTCTCGCCCACCGGCGAGAACGCGGTGACCAACATCTCGCTCGGGTCGCGCACCAAGGGCGACACGGACAACTGGGAGCTCTCGCTCATCAACAAGACGAACCAGGTCGTGCGGAAGTTCGGCGGCAAGGGGATCCCTCCCGCCCACCTCATGTGGGACGGCAAGGACGAGAACGGCCTGCCGCTTCCGGACGGAAGCTATCGCTATCAGCTCATGGTGCACGACGCGGAAGGCCGTGAGGTCCTGAGCCCCGCGCAAACCGTCGAGATCTCCACGGGCGGACCGCAGGGCTCCGTTCCGGTGATCCCGATCCAGCCGTAACCCCATGAACGCGGAGCCACGGATGATGACGCGGATCGCAAGAATACGGCTCGGTCTCCCGCTCCTCGGACTCGCGGGGACGCTCCTCGTGGGCGGCCTCACGACCACGGCGTACGCCGGCGCGAAGAAGGCGCCGGTACCCGTGGAGGCGGCGCCCGGCGCGGAGCTCCAGGAAGCCGGACTTCGTTTCGAATCGGCCCGCCTCCTCGGCAGCACGGACCGGACCGCGGCCCTGGAGGGAGCGCTTCAGATCACCCAGCGCGTCATTCGGCGCGGAACGGACGACGAGCAGACCGCGGCGCGGTTCCTGTCCGGCGAGATCCGGTTCGGGCTCGGGCGCTATACGGAAGCGCGGGACGAGTTCCGTCAGGCGGAAGGCGGACTGGGCAAGACTCCGTTCGCCGATGACGCCGCCTTCTCCGCGATCCAGGCGACCGAGGCCGCGGGCAGGGACGCCGAGGCCGCAAAGGCCTGGGTGGAGTGGAAGGGCCGTTATCCGCAGAGCCCGCTCGTGGGCGAGGCGGAGCTGGCCCTGGCCTGGAACGCGCTCCGCCGCGGAGATCCCACCGTCGCGGACAAGACACTCACCGCGCTGACCGCGGCGCGCGGCTGGTACGCCGTCGACCCGCGCGTCCTTCTGGCCCGGTCCACCGTCCTCTACCAGCGGGGCAAGCCGGCCGAAGCGCTCGCCATGCTGGGGCCGAAACCCGCCGGCCCGGCCGCCATCTACCTGCGCGCCCTCTGCCTCCTCGGCTCGGGCTCGCTGCTCCGGGCCGCGGCGGCCTTCCAGGACGTCGCCGACCGCTATCCCGAATCGAAGCTTCGCGACTTCGCGATCCTGGCCAAGGCGGACGCGTTTCTCAGGGCGAAGGACTACCGGAGCGCCGCCGAGGAATTCGCCGGCGCCGCACAGAAGGTGCGCGATGAGAACGTGCGCGCCGAGGCGGAGCTTCGCTGGGCGGGATCGACCTACCTCGCGGGCTCGGTCGATTCCTCGCTCGCGCTCCTGCGCGGGATCGTGGCGCGCCGCGCCGGCACCGACGTCGCTGCGCGCGCGCAGTTCCTGATCGGCGAGTCCCTGATCGGAAAGAAGAAGTACGCGGAAGCCATCACGGAGCTGAACCGCGTGCTCACGACGTATTTCCAGCATTCCGTGGCGGCGAGCGCCCAGTACCGGGTGGCACGCTGCCTCGACGCGATGGGCCGAGGCTCGGACGCGACCGGAACCTACCAGACCGTCGTCTCAGGTTATCCGCTGGAGCCCGAAGCTCCCGCGGCCGCGTATCTGGCGGGTGTGGGTCTCCTCTCGCAGAACCGTCCCATGGCCGCGGCCCCGTATTTCCAGATCGTGCTCGACCGGTACGCGACGCGAAGCGACTCCTCCACGTCGACGCTCACGTTCGCGTCGCCGGACCTGGGAGAGCTGGTGGACGCGTCTCTCTGCCTGCTCGAGTACAGCTACCACAAGGCCGGAAACATCGGCCAGCTCGCGGGCGCGCCGCATCTCATGCTCCAGCGCCTGCCGCCGAGCCGCTCTCCGTGGCGCGCGTGGGCGCTCCTGATCGACGCCGACGCCTCCGCCGCCCAGGGGCGCTACGCGGAGGCTCAGGCCACGCTCGAGCGCCTCACGCGTGATTTCCCCGGCCACCCGATCGGCGCCTCGGCCACGAAGCTCCTCGCGTGGACGTACGCCCGCCAAGGGCGCGACAGCCTCGCGGTCGCCTCGGAGGAGCGGCTGGTCGCCGTGTTCGGCGCGTCGGGGAACAGCCCGGTCGTGAGCGGGGCGCTCCTGGACATCGCGCGCTACCGCTTCAACCAGAAGCGCTATCGGGACGCCGCGGCCACGTACGAGATGTTCCTGAAACAGTTCCCCACGCACGCGGATCGCCTCTCCGCCCGCTATCAGGCGGGGCTCTGCTACGCGCGCTTGAACCGGGCCGGAGATGCCGTGGATCAGTGGGAGGCCGTGGTTCGGGACAGCGCGGACGCGCCCATCGCCGAACGGGCGTGGGCCCGCGCGGGAGACCTCTATTTCATGGCCCAGCGCTACGCGGAAGCGAAGCGCTGCTACGCGGGGCTCCTCGAGCACTTCGCCTCGACGGACGTGGCGGCGCTCGCGACGCTCCGGCTGGCGCAGTGCGAGTACAACGCCGGAAACGACGCGGCGGCCCTCGCGGGGTTCGCCAAGACCCAGGAGCAGTATGCGAACAGTCCGGCCGCGCGCGAGGCTCAGCGAGGAACCGAGCTCGCGCTCTATCGCCTCGGACAGACGGCGAAGGGCTCCGAGGTCCTCGAGACCCTGATCGAGAAGTACCCCTCGAGCGCCTTCGCGGCGGACGCGCAGTTCCAGATCGCCAAGCGGCACTATCAGAAGGAGGAGTACACGGACGCGGCGGAGGGTTTCCGGCGCGTCGTGAGCCGGTTCCCGGGCTACTCGGCGGCCGACCAGGCCCAATTCCTCCTCGCGGATTCCTACGCGCGGAGCGGATCGGCGGCGGAAGCACGGCTCTCCTACGAGCAGTTCCTGTCCCTGTTCGTGGAGAGCGACCTCCGCTCCACCGTCGAGTTCCGCCTGGGGTTGATGCAGTTCGAATCCAAGGAATACGCGCAGGCCGCGGTCGCGTTCACCCGGGTGCTCGAGGAGAGCCTCTCCACGGAAATGAAGTCCGCGTCGCGGTACAACCTCGCCCTGTGCCAGAAGGTGCTCGGCCAGTCCGAGGAGGCTCGCGCGTCCCTGGAGCGCTTCCGCGCCGAGTCCCCGGGCGATCCGCGGGCCGCCGACGTCGCGTTCCAGCTGGGCGACATGGACGAAACCGCCGGCAACCTGAAGGAAGCTGAAAAGAACTTCGAAGCCGCGGCCGCCGCGGCGCGCTCGAAATCGCTCGCCGTGGAGGCGGAGTACCGGCTGGGCCGGTGCCGCGAGACGCAAGGCGATCTGGACGGCGCCCTTCGCGCCTATCTCCAGGCGGCGGCCTCGACCGACCGAAAGAACGCGTTCCGGGTCTCGGCGCTCACGCGCTGCGCCGCGATCTACGAATCCCGGAAGAGCTTCGCCAAGGCATATGACGTCTACCTCGACATCGCGCGTAACTCGCAGGATCAAGAGCTGGCGTCGCTCGCCAAGGGGCGCGCGTCCCAGCTTCAGCCAGGAACGAAGAAGCGGTAGTCCCGAAACCGGTTCACGAAAGGAGTCCGTCCATGTTCGAGAATTTCGACTGGATCGGCGCGATGCGCTCGAGTCCGGTCATGGTGGTGATCCTGATCTGCAGCGTGCTCACGGTCGGGTTCGCGCTCGAGCGTATGTTCTACTTCACGAAGCGCCGGGGGAATCCGGACGCGTCCCTGGCCACGGCCCTGAAGGCGCTCGCGCGCGGGAACCGTGAGGAAGCCGTCCGGATCTGCGCCGAAAGCCCGCATCCCTTCGGAGCGGTGGCGTCCGAGATTCTCCGGAACGCCGACCTGCCGGCCGAGGCGGCCGAGGAGAAGCTCCAGATCGTCCTGAGCGAGCAGCGCATGGCGCTGGAGCGGAACCTGGGATTCCTGGGCACGATGGGCAACACCGCGCCTCTGATCGGACTCCTGGGAACCGTGTGGGGAATCATGCGCGCCTTCCATGACATGGCGCGGACCGGCTCCGCGGGGCCATCGGTCGTGGCGGCGGGCGTCGCGGAAGCGCTCTTCACGACGGCGGCCGGACTTCTCGTCGCGGTCCCGGCGGTCATGCTCTACAACCACTTCGTGCGCCAGATGGGCACCTTGCTGACGGTGGCCGAGAACCATGCGCGCACCCTTCGCATCGAGTCCACACACCGGAGCGCGTCCCGCCATTCGACGCGCGCCGCGTAAGGAGCTCTCGTGCGCCGATACACGCGAGGCAAGCGGGTCCCGGAAGGGATCCACGAAGTGAACATGACGCCCCTGATCGACGTGTCGCTGGTGCTGGTGGTCATTCTCATGATCACGACCCCCATGGCGTTTCAGTCCGGAATCCTGGTCCGGAACGCCGCCACGGGCGGTCAGAAGTCCGCCGAGAAGGTGCGCACCGAGCGGATCGAGATCACCGTGGTCTCGGCGGACAACGTCATGGTGAACTCGAGTCTCGTCCCGAGAAGGCTGCTGTCGGACATTCTCAAGCCGCTTCTTGCCGCGAGCGCGACCAAGATGGTCGCGGTCCGCTGCAATGACGACGTGCCGCACGGGACCTTCGTCTCGGTGCTGGACGAGGCAAAGCACTGCGGCGCATCCCAGATCGCGGTGATCGGAGGCTGACGTGCGCTCGCGCCAGATAGCTCCTCATCACGTCATCACGAAAGTCAACGTCACGCCGATCATCGACGTGGCGCTCGTCCTGGTCATCATCCTGCTCGTGACCGCGCCGCTCCTTTCCGTGGCGGACCTGCCGGTGGATCTGCCGCAGGCGCGGACGCGCGAGGCGGAGGACGAGCGGAACGTGAGCATCACACTCTCCTCGACCGGACGGCTGGCCGTCGACGACAAGGTCGTCTCCAGTGAGGATCTGGACCGCTACCTGCGCGACAGGCTCTCCCAGCACGGGAACGAGGACGTTCTCGTCGTCGTCCGCGCGGATTCCGGCGCGCCGTACTCGGCGGTTCGCCGCCTGCTCGAGCAGGCCAAGGCGGACGGGGCCACGCGCCTCGCGATCGCCACGCGACAGCGCACGGAGGGAGAGCGATGACCGCCGCGACCTCTCGCATCGATCTGAGATCGACTCGCCTTCGCACGCGATGGACGATGAGCGTGAGTGTGGTGGCCCATGCGCTCCTCTTCCTCTTGCTCTTCTTCCATCGTGTCCCGGGGGAAATCCTGAATCCCATCACGGAGATCACCTTGATCGACGCCGGCGACCTGGCGCCCCCGGCGGGTCCCAAGGCTCCCGCGCCGGGAGCTCCCGAGGTCTCGACGTCCCGGAAGGACATCAGGGAGACCCACTTCATGCGCAGGGCTTCCAACGCGGAGATGGAGCCGGATCCGCAATCCAGCTGGGCATTCCAGGACCGGCTCGAGGCCCGCCTCGCGGCCATGCAGCAGCAGCCCGAGCGGCCGGGCACGGCCATCACTCCCTCCAAGGCCCCGGCGTCTCTCTTCGGGTCCTCGCCGGCCGCGATCTCGTCGGGAGCGGGGCTCGCGAACCCCATCACCTTGAGCCGTGGCGGCGGAGGCGAGGGTCCTCCGCTTCCGCTCGCGCGTGGCGGCACCGGATCGGCGCCCACGCTGGCCACCGTCGCGGAGACGGGCCACGGCGGGGAAACGCCGAAGCCCGCGCGGAGCTCGGAGACGACGGCCCGGCGCACGGTCGCGGGCGCTTCCATCACGGGCCCGATCGCCGACCGCCCGGTTCTCTCCTATGCCGTGCCCGCCTATCCCGAATGGGCGAAGCAGGACGCGGTAGAAGGCGCCGTGACGCTCTACTTCGTGGTCCGCGCGGACGGCGGCGTGAAGGAGAACGTCATGGTGCAGAAGACGGCCGGATTCGAGGACTTCGACGAGAATGCGCGCATGGCGATCCGCGCCTGGCGCTTCAAGCCGCTCGGCCCGGGTCAGTCGGGCGAGCAATGGGGCATGATCACATTCCGGTACCGCCTGCGGGACGCGGGATAGAGGAGGCGAGCCATGCATTCCAGACTTCACGGCATCGGTCGGATCGGTGGGAAGACGTTCGGTGTCCTGGTCGCGATGGCCGCGCTTGCCGCCGCGGCTGGAACCAGCGCGGCCGCACCGGCCGTGAAGGCCGCTCCGTCCGCGGCCTCGGACTCCTCGATGACGCTCCGCGCGGGCCAGGCGGGAACCGAGTTCCGCTCCATGACCGTGGAGGGCGAGGACCGCGTGCACATCGACTTCGGGCGCCCGGAGCTCACCCTGGATCTGGATCCGGAGCAAGTGCCAGGGCTGACCCGCGGCACCGCCCTGGACGTGCTGAACCGCACCCGGCCCGAGCTGTCCACGCCTCTGATCGCGCTCTCCTCCCAGGAGCGCTCGCCCTATGTCGCCAAGCCCTGGCTCCGGAAATTCGCGACGGGACCCGTCGCCGTATTCCGCCCGGCGGTGACGGGTGCCGTCCGGTGGCGGCTGCTCGTGGCGGACTCACGGGGTCAGACGGTCGCATCCTTCGATGGAACGGGCGATCCTCCCAAGGAGATTGCCTGGGACGGCCGGACGAAGTCGGGTGCCCTGGTGACGCCGGGACTGACCTACTCGTACGTCTTCGAGGCGCACGATCGCGCCGGGAACAAGCGGAGCTTTGTCGGTCAGGGATTCGATGTGTCGGCGTACCGTTCGGACACCCCGGCCGGTGCCATGCTGGCGATGTCGGGCCGCGACCTCGTGCCCGCGGAGAACGGCGGCACGAGCTACGGACCCAGCTCGCGCACCGGCAAGGAGACGCCCCCGATCTTCCTCGAGGTCGCCACCTGGCTGAACCAGTCGCCACAAGTGGGCGATCCCATACGGGTGACGGTGGGAGCGCGCTCGCTGGATCAGGCGACGATGCTGGGAAACCGCGCCGTCGCCTCGTTGTCGGGTCGGGTGATCGGAGATCCGGCGCGAGTTCACATGGTGACCGAAGTCGCGCCGGACGCTCCTGAAGATGGAGTGCTGAGAATCGGATCCTGGACCGGATCGGCGACGACGCCTCCCCGCAAATAGCCTCGCCGGCTACTGGAGCGCGACGGTCGGCTTCAAGAGGTGCTCGTTCCCGATCGGCTCCCCTTCACCATCGAGGAAGATTAGGGACCGGAGCGTGCCCACGCTCTCTCCCGTCCAGACCGGCTGCGCCGGAAAGTGCACCATGTGACCGGCGCTCACGATGTCGAAGTCCAGGACCGCGTCGGGACGACGTCCCCACCAGAGCGGTCCTTCCCGCCGGCGCAGAACCACGCGCAGCGTCAGCCCTCGATCGAAGGTCATCTCGCCGGTGAGCGTGAGGTCCGACTCGGCCGGACTGGAGATTCCCACCGGGGAGACGTACGTCTCCGCGGTGACGAGACAGGAGAACGTCGGGTCCATAAGACAGGGACCCTTGCCGAGCCGGCCCACGTATACCTGGTCCGTGAGGGGCACCCCTTCGCCGTCGCGGATCTGGATCCAGGCGGCGGGATCGCCGCCGATCTTGGCGCGGATCGTCTTGTCATGAATTTCGAGCGCTTGCCCTCCAGGGAGAAGCGTCGCCTTCGTGGTCACGTCGCGCGGAAATCCCGAAGGACGCTTGGGCCGGCTCCGGAAGATGAGCTCGACCCCCAGCCCTCCAATCACCAACCCTCCCCGCAACGTGATTTGAATGGGTGGAGAAGCCCCGTTGGAGGAGCCGTTCTGGGCTCCGATCTCGGTGGCGATCAGCGCGGCCCGAATGCAGGCAGGCATCGAGATCGTCGTGCACACTTGCTGCGACAGCACCGCCATGGCGGCGCGATCGACCAACATCGGCAGAGGCTTCCAGGCCACCTCTCCGAGCTTATTGATCCCTCTCCATTTCATGGCTTGCTCAATGCCTCCTTACCCGTCAGCGAGCGCGGCTTGGGGAACGCGGTCACTGGAGTGGGCTTCCGCGGGCCGGCGCCAAGCATCAAGGCGACGGTTGCGGCCATGATCTTCAGATCCAGGGAGAAGCTGCCCTGCCGCCGGATGTAGCAGCGGTCGTAGCGAAGCTTCTGGCGGACGGTCTTGGTGGACTGGTCGTAAACGTGACGCACCTGGGCCAGCCCCGTGATTCCGGGAAGCACGGCCCAGCGATCGTCGTAGCCGGGTACCAGCCGCGACAGGCGCTCCACGAGCGCCGGCCGTTCGGGACGCGGGCCGACGACGCTCATTTCGCCGCGGAGCACGTTGAACAGCTGCGGAAGCTCATCCAGATGGGTTCGGCGCAGAATCGAGCCGACCCGGGTGACGCGAGGGTCGGAGTGCGAGGACCAAACAGGTCCCGTGTCGCGCTCGGCGTCCGAGACCATGCTGCGAAACTTGTACATGCGAAACGTGCGGCCGCAGAAACCCACCCGTTCCTGACAGAAGAGGACCGGTCCCCGGCTCTCCAGCGCGATGGCCAGAGCGATGAGACAGAACGCGGGGAAACCGATCGTGAGGACGATGAGAGCGAAGCTGACATCGAGAAAACGTTTTGGCGCAGGGGTCTCACACTTGTTCCCGCTGCGGAGCCACTGTTGAGACGGAGCGATTTGCACGAGCCCGCCGCCGGGAGGTGAAACTCCCTGCGCCTTTCTATTCGCGCCCCCTGTGTCGCCTGGAGGCTCGAGTGAAGGGGCTCTCGCGTGTACGACCGCTTCCCTGAGCCCGCGTGATTGGATTGGGGCGGGCGTCTCGAACTGACCCCCGCCCCACCATTACCGGTCACCGGAAGATCGATTTCGGTTCGTCGCATCAAGGATCCCGCGAACCGTGTTGCGTTCACCTTCTCCTCGCTACGCCACCAGATCCGCCGGTGTGCAAGGGTTGAGTAGCGGCGCCTCTTCCGTCCCCAGCCCTGCACAGACAACGTTATCGGCTCGCGCTACGCCGCACCAATGAGGGGGTTCCTGAATTTCATGGTGGTTGAGCGGAAGTGTTGTGTCGGGGAAACCCTGAATGGAGGCGCTGCGAAGCGATCGCGGACGTCCTAGCTGATCGCAGCAGATGAAGTCGTTAGCGTTGCTGCTGCTCCCGGCGTGGAAACGGCGTGAATCGGGGCGGGAATACGGGGTTGGTCCTGCGTCGATGTACGGACACGATCGCGAGGCTGCCGTACACAGGCGAAAACAATTGAGTTCTGATCACATTGCGGAAGGTGTGCTGGGTGTGCTGCGACGCGCGGCGAGGGTGCGTCGCGCCGCGCGTACTGTCAGGGAGTGACGAGCCCCATGCGGATGGCGTACCGCACCAGGCCCGCGGTATCGCGGATCTCGAGCTTGTCCATCACACGGCTGCGATGCGTCTCGGCGGTCTTGACGCTGATCCCGAGCACGGAGCCGATCTCCTTCGTCGTCTTTCCCTCGGCGATGAGCTGGAGCACTTCGCGCTCACGCGCCGTGAGCGTGCGCGCCGCGAGCTCCTTGCCGGAGCGGAAGGCTTCCATCACCGCGCGCGAGATCCCGGGACTCAGGTAGATGTTCCCCACCGAGACTTCATGGATCGCGCGAACCAGATCGGCGGTGGCTTGCTTCTTCAACACGTATCCCGAGACGCCCGCCCGAAGGGCTTCGTCGACGTACTCGTTTTCGGTGTGCACCGTCAGGAGGACGACCTTGGTGCCCGGATTCTCCTTGAGCGCGATGCGCGCCGCATCGACGCCGTTCAGTCCCGGCATGCTGACGTCGAAGATCGCGACGTCCGGCTTCAGTTCGCGCACCATCTTCACGGCCTCGCGGCCTTCCGAGGCTTCTCCAACGATCGAGAGACCGTTGGCTTCGAGTGTCACCTTGATTCCATCACGAACGAGGACGTGGTCGTCTGCTAGAAGGACACGAAGCGGCACCGGCTCTCCAAGGCGGGGATCCTTGTGGTTGCGCAGGCTGCCGGACGCCAACCGGAAGGTCCGGCGACGTCCTACGACCCTTCGATTGTAACGAACTTGGCGCGGTGAACAGAAAAAAAGTAGGGGCTACCCGGACCCTTCGATCCGAATGCCCCTAGAGAGGGGAGTCCCCTCCCGTCCGAATCTTCCTCAAACTTCTACGTAGCTCTGCCGATCAGACCCGCTGCGCTCGAGCCTGCCGCGGGCTTTTCACCGCCCCCTCCAGCCCGGCGATGCGGCGCGAGATGGCGAGCTGACCCGCGTGATAGGCCTGGTGGAACGCGAGCACGTACAGGAGCTCTGCTCGCGTGGTCATACCTCCGAAAGGATGCGGCACCGACTCCGCCAGCGCCTCCTTCGAGAGCCCGGAGATCGCCTGGAGACAGCGGTCGCGAGAGCCCAGAAAGCGGTCCCGCAGCGTCTCCCAGTCGATGGCATTCGTTCCCCCTGTGATGGGCTCTTCCGAGGCGCGCGCGAGCTGATCGCTCTCCCAGACCGGCTTCTCTCCCACGAGCTGCATCACGCCGTTCTGCACGTTGGTCAGGTGGCCCAGGATCCAGTTCGCGCAGTTGCCCCCGGGGGCGGGCTGGGCCAGGGACTGCTCGGTAGTCATGCGCTCCAGGTTCGAGGCGGTGACCCGGTACATCAGGCCGAATTGGTGGGCGATCGATTCCTGCGTGTTCATGGCTTCATTCTCCTTCCAGGGAACGCTTGAGCTTCGTCAGCTTGCGCGCCCATTGGTCCTGATAGTCGCTCACCCAGCGCTCGTAGATCATCCGGATGGGGACCACGTTCAGGCTGTTGACCACGCTCCGCCCTGCTTCTCTCGCCTGAACCAGCCCGGCCTCGCGTAAGACCGCGAGGTGCTTCATGACGCCGAATCGAGAGAGATCGGGGATGTGCTCCACGATTTCGTTCGTCGTCATGGGCTTCCTGCGGAGCAGATCGAGAATGGCCCTCCGCGTCGGGTCGGCGAGCGCCTTCCACACGGGATCGAGATCGTAGCTCATCGGGCCGCCCGAGAGCGAACGCCGTCCCGTCTCAGCGCTCCAGATCGCGCTTGAGCGCGTCCAGCATCTGCTTCCATCCCTCTCCCATACCCTTCTTCATATCTTCCTTGTACTCCTCGGGGAGAGGTCCGAAGACCTCGTTCTTGAATACGACCTTCGTGCCCGTCGGCGTCGGGGCGAGGCGAACGATGAGATGGGTGGCCACGGGATTCGAGATCATCATCGGCCCGCAGATCTCGAGTAGGGTCGGCGGCTTGATCGACTGGACGAAGCCCCAGAGGTGCCCGCTGTCGTTGCCGAGATCGCGGTACCAGCGGCCGCCGGGCTTCCGCTCGAGCTTCAGCTTGAGGCTGGGCTTTCCGGGCTCCCCTTCCATGTTGCAGAGGTGCGTGATCAGCCCCTCGAAGACCTTCTCGGGCGCGGCTTTGATTTCCACGGTCTGCTCGATGTTCAGGACCAGATCTTCCTTCACGGCTGGGTTCACGAGAGCGCTCCTTTCCTCGACCGCGAGTGACCTCGGCGCATCCGGCCAGGATCCTCGTAGCGGTTATGTGACCATATGGTCACATGAATTGTGGAGTGGGTCAAGCGGAAATTTCGCGACCGCCTTGACCCGGCCGGAGGCTGGTGCTAGCCTCCAGGGATTGCGGTCGATGGTGCTTTGTCGACCCGCTCCAGCCCGAGAAAATCACGGTCCGTGGGGTCCGGCCTGATTGGCTCACGCCGAACTCCCCCATCCCACGCTCCGGTCGTTTTCATCACATTCCTAAAAGTACCTGACCAGGCGTTACCCCGACGGGACCATCACGCGGGCGTGATCCTGTCTGGAGTCATGCGGCTCGCTCCGCCCCTAGGCGGGAGGTCCACCATGCGCGCCGTCTCCGGAATCCGGATCGCGATCATGCTGATCGCCCTCACGTTTTCGCTCACCTTCTTCGTTCGAACCGTCCAGGCCGAGCCTCCCATGAAATCGGGGGAGATCCTCATCAAGTTCAAGGCCGGGGTCTCCGGATCGGTCCGCGGCGCCATCCTCTCGGATCTGGGAGCCACGAGGATCCAAGGCTTCGGTCGCATCCATGCCGAGCACGATCGGCTCACGGGACGAACCGTGGCCGACGCCATCGCGCGCTATCGCAATCACCCGGCCGTGGAATTCATCGAGCCCAACTACATCGTCACGACGCTCACGGAGCCGGACGACCCCTTGTTCTCCGCGCTCTGGGGTCTCCACAACACCGGTCAGACCGGCGGAACCCCGGGCGCGGACATCCATGCGACGGAGGCGTGGGACATCTCCACCGGAAGCAACAGCGTCGTGGTCGCCATCATCGATACGGGCATCGACTACACGCACCCGGATCTGGCGGCGAACATCTTCATCAACACGGCGGAAATCCCCGGGAATGGCATCGACGACGATGGAAACGGGTTCGTGGACGACGTTCGCGGCTGGGACTTCGTGAACCACGACAACGACCCCATGGACGACCATTTCCACGGCACCCACGTGGCCGGAACCGTCGGCGCCGTGGGGAACAACGGGCTCGGGGTCGTGGGAGTGAACTGGTCCGTGCGCCTCATGCCTCTCAAGTTCCTGAGCTCGGGTGGCAGCGGAAGCACGGCCGACGCGGTGGCCGCGATCGAATACGCCACGATGATGCACGTCGACATCATGAGCAATAGCTGGGGCGGGGGAGGGTTTTCCGATGCGCTGCGGCAGGCCATCCAGAACGCGATGGACGCGGGCATTCTCTTCGTGGCCGCGGCGGGAAACTCCTCCTCGAACAACGATATATTTCCGGCCTACCCCGCGAGCTACGACCTCGACAACATCGTGTCGGTCGCCTCGACCACGTCGACCGACAATCTTTCGGGCTTCTCCAATTTCGGCGCGACCAGCGTGGACCTCGCGGCTCCCGGGTCCAATATCCTGAGCACCCTTCCGGGAGGCACGTACGGCCTGCTCAGCGGGACTTCGATGGCCACACCGCACGTGTCCGGTGTCCTGGCTCTCCTCCGGGCGCGCTATCCCTTCGCGACCTTCCGGGCCCTCAAGGAAAAGCTTCTCACGAGCGTCGACCACGTCGACGCGCTGGCGGGCCTCATGGTTTCGGGAGGACGTGCGAACGCGGCGCGAGCCATCGCGGATCCGGACACGATCCCGCCTTCAGCGGTCACCACGCTGCACGTGCTGGAACCCACGTCGAACACCATCCGGATCGAGTGGACCGCCACGGGAGATGACCTGGGCTCGGGGACCGCGGGTGGCTACGAGGTGCGGTTCGCGCCCTTCCCGTTGACCGCGGAGAACTTCGGGACAGGCACGCTGGCGCTTCACCCTCCCACACCGCAGCCCCCGGGCTCCATCGAGACGATGGAGGTCGGCAATCTCACTTCTTCGACGCTCTACTACATCGCCCTTCGCGTGCTGGACGACGTCGGAAACCCCTCCCCCATCTCGAACGTGGCGTCGGGCACGACTCTGGGACCCCCCACGGTCCAGGTAACCCCCTCCTCGATCACGGAGTCGCTTCTGTCCGGCGCCCACGTCGAGCGGTCGGTCGTTCTCTCGAACGTCGGCCAGGGCACCCTTGATTTCACCATCACGGAAGACCGGACCAACGCGGCGGTGATCGCGCACGACTACGTGCCGATCGCGCGCGGATCGGCGGATCCGCGCGTGGGCGCTCCGGCGACCGGATCGGGCGGACCGGACCTCTTCGGATATCGGTGGACCGATAGCGATCAGCCCGGCGGGCCGGTGTTCGACTGGGTGGAGATCAGCACGATCGGCACCCCCCTTCCGATGCGCTTCCTCGACGAGAACTTCGGCCCCGTTCCGATCGGGTTCCCGTTCTCCTTCTATGGGCACGTCTTCACGGAGCTCCGGACGTGCACCCACGGCTGGCTCAGCTTTACCAACACGTCGACTCAGTTCTCGAATCAGCCGCTCCCCAATTCGGGAGCCCCCGAGAATCTCATCGCCGCCTTCTGGGACGATCTCAATTTCAGTGGAGTCCGGCGCGCCTTCTCCTATAACGACGGCTCCCGGCTGATCATCGAATACAAGGACGTCCCCAGGACCGCCGGCGGCGGCCCCTTTACCTTCGAGACGATCCTCTACCCCAACGGGACGATCGTCTTCCAGTACCTGACCGTAGGTCCCTTCGCCGATGGCGCGACCGTGGGCATCCAGAACGCGACGCGGGACGACGGGCTGACGATCGCGTTCAACACAACGTATGTTCGGCCGGGCCTCGCCGTGCGGATCTCGAGAACCCCGGAGTGGTTCCACGTCACGCCGCTCGCCGGCCGCATCCATGCGCCCGGGAGCACGACCCTCAGCGTGGCGATGGACGCCACCGACCTCGCCGGCGGCACGTATACGGGCGCGGTGCGGATCCAGACCAACGACCCGCTTTCCCCCCAGGCCACGGTGCCCATCGAGCTTGCGGTCACAGGCGTTCCCGATATCGACGTGACGCGGAACTCGATCGACTTCGGCAACCTGTTCGTGGGTGGAACGCGAGCCGACACGGTCCGCGTCACGAACCGCGGGACGCAGTTACTGCACGTCAGCCGTATCGAGACGACATCCTCGGCGTTCCTCGCCTCCCCGGGCTCTCTGGATCTACCCCCGTCGGCAGGGGGCGAGGTCATCGTTACGTTCCATCCAGGCAGTCCCATGCCGTTCTCGGGCGATCTCGTGCTCCAGAGCGACGATCCCGACGAGGCGGAAATCCGGGTTGCCTTGACCGGAACGGGCCTGATCGCTCCGGACATCGACGTTTCGCCTTCCTCCTTCGCCGCGAGCCTCCTGAGCGGAGAAGAGACGACCCGAATGCTCCACGTCGCCAACACGGGCGGGAGCGATCTCACGTTCCAGATCCGGTTCCAGAATCTCACGTTCCCGGAGCCGGTCCCCGCGGCGACGACTCCGGCGCACAGCGGCTCCGAGATCCTGGCCCACTACGAAGAGAGCCGCACCGATACCCTGGCAGCCGCGCATTCCGAGGTAAGGCCTTCCCCGCAGCCCGGGGTGATCCCGCTCTGGAAGCAGCTTCAGACGACGCTCGGGGACAGCACCCTCATCTTTTACGACGACATGGAGGGCGGCGCGAACGGCTGGACCCACTATTCAACGCTCCCCGGGGGACTGGATTTCTGGGCGCTGGAGACGACGCGACACCATAGCGGGAGCCATTCCTGGCACGTTCAGCAGCATGCCGGCGTCGGAGCCGAAGCGCTCCAGTCTCCGCCGATCAACCTCTTCGGATACCCCGACGCGCTGCTCGCCATGCACCACTGGTACAACTTCGATGACTGCGGCGATCCCAGCTTCGAGCCGGACGGCGGCATCGTCGAGATCTCGACCAACGGTGGCGCAACGTGGGTTCAGGTGCGCCCGCTCCCCGGGTATCCCTACGTTCTCGACGACATCTGCGGAAACCCGCTCGCGTTTCACGAGGCCTACTCCCATGACGGGGGCGTGGGCAATGAGTTCGTGCCGGCCGTATTCGATTTGACTCCCTTCATCGGCTCGACGATCCGAATCCGGTTCCAGGCGGGCTGGGACTGCGGCAATTGCGCGTTCAACGAGGGATGGTTCCTCGACGATGTGATGGTCTTCTCGCGCGGATCGGGCATCGCGACCGCCAGTCCTTCCTCCGGCACCGTCCCTGCCGGATCCTCGCTCGACGTCGAGATGGGAATTCACACGGAGGGCCTCATCGGAGGCGATTATTCCTGGGACCTGGCCGTGCTCAGCAATGACCCGGACGAGGGACGCGTCGGCGTCCCGACCACCCTGCACGTGACCGGCGTCCAGGACATCTATCTGAGCCCTTCCTCGATCGATTTCGGCAACCTGTTCGTGGGTCTGGCGCGCACCGAAACGCTCGTCGTGCACAACGTGGGCACCGATGTGCTTCACGTGACGCACGTTTCCTCCGACCAAGCCTCCATCACGGTGATCGGCGGCACGACCTTCCCGCTCGGGCCCGGCGCGCACCGCGAGATCCCCCTTCGATTCGAACCGTCGGTGGCAGGGCCGGTCTCGGGAAGGATCGAAGTCACGAGCGACGATCCGGACCAGCCCACGGCATCGATGACGGTCGGCGGCGTCGGTGTGCTGGCTCCGGTGATCACGGTCGCTCCGACCTCCATCCATGAAGACCTGTTCTCGAACGAATCGAGAATCAGGATCCTGGCCGTGGGGAACACGGGAGGGAGCGACCTCCAGTTCAGCCTGAACACTCGAGCGGGAGCTACCGTCACCGTGAGCACCCTGCCTCCCCTCGGCAAGGGAGCGATCGACGCGCGGGTCGGCCCTCCGGTGACGCAAGGATTCGGGGGCCCCGACCAATTCGGATACCGCTGGGCCGACAGCGATCAATCCGGAGGTCCGGTGTTCCAGTGGGTCGACATCGGGTCCACGGGGACGGTGATCCCGATCAATGGCGACGATCAGACGTCGGCGCCGATACCGATCGGGTTCCTCTTTCCCTACTACGGCGCGACCTACTCGACGTTCCGGGCGTGCACCAATGGCTTCCTGAGCTTCACCTCGTCTTCGGCGTCCTTCAGCAACTCGCCACTGCCCAGTTTCTTCGCCCCGGAGAACATGCTCGCGGCGTTCTGGGACGACCTCTATGTGGCCACCGACTCGCGCGTCCTATACCGGAGCGACGGGGCGAGACTCATTCTCGTGTTCGACCATGTCTATTCCCTCTCAGGCGGAGGGCCCTACACATTCGAGATCCTGCTCTACCCGAGTGGGACCATCCTGTACCAGTACCTCTCCATGTCCGAGCCCTTGAGCTTCGCCACGGTCGGTTTTCAGAACGGGACCCAGAGCGATGGGCTGACCGTGGTGTACAACCAGGCCTACGTTCACCCCGGGCTCGCGGTGCGGATTGCCTCGGCCAACTGGCTCACGCTGAGCCCGACCGGCGGAACCGTGCCCCCGGCGGGATCGCTGCCGGTCAACACGGTTCTGGATGCGACCGGCCTGTTCAGCGGGGATTACGGGGCCTCCATCGACATCGCGAGCAACGACCCGGTCACGCCGTTCCGGTCCGTCCCGGTCTCGATCCACATTGTGGGCGTTCCGGATCTCTCGGCCGCGCCGGACAGCCTCGACTTCGGCTCCCTGTTCCTGGGACGCACTCTGACCCGCAGCCTGCAGGTGACGAATGTCGGTACCGATCGTCTGATCGTGAGCGGAATGACCGCCGGGCTTCCGGACTACACCATGAGCCCGACCGCCTTCTCCCTGGAGCCGCTCCAGAGCAGGAACGTGGAGGTCGCCTTTGCGGCGACCACACCGGGCAACCGGACCACGGAGCTGCGCATCGCCAGCAACGATCTGGATTCGCCGGCCGTCGTGGGGCTTCACGCGCAAGCGGTCGTCCCTCCCGTTCTGGGCGTGGATCCCGCTTCCCTCACGGCCGATCTCCACTCGGACGAGATCTCCACGCAGCGGCTCACGGTTCGCAACACGGGCGGATCCGAGCTCGACGTCTCCGTGTCGGTGGGTGACGGCGTCCCGGATCCCGCACCGGGCAGTCCCGTCACCGTCCCCGCTGCGCTACGGGCTCCCACACGGAACAGGACCAGCCCCAGCACGGGCGCGCCGGTGATCCAGTCGGAATACGGTGGCACGAACCTCCACTTCGGAATCACTCCCTACGGCGAGATCATGCCGTTCCAGTTCCCGCCTGGAATCGAGCACCTCCGCGTCGGGTCCTTCATCGCGGGATACACGGTTTCCTATCTCGTGTCGGGCCTGGAGCGCACGTGGTACACGGCGTACGAGTCCCATTTCGGGATCGTTCCCCTGTCCTATACCGAGCTGGAGAATTCCCCGACGAGGCTCATCGTGGAGGTGCTGACCGGAACCCAGGACGGTCTCCTCCTCATCCGGAGACGGTTCACGTTCCCCCGGGACAAGAAATACATCCGGATCGAGACCCAGCTCGAAGCGCAGGGCACACCGCTGACCGGCCTGATCTTCAAGGAGCACGCGGATTGGGACATGGACGGGGACTTCGATGACGACAACTGGGATTACGACCGCCGGCGGAACATGGTGTACGCGTTCGACAACCACTACGCCGCGATCGGCTCCCCGGACACCCCCGCCTACATGGATATCTTCGGCTGGGACGACTACACGACGCGAAACACCGTCGTGAATTTCCCGAACGGCCCCGTGATGAGGTTGGACGGTCTCGAGGTGCTTCATTTCGCCCTCGGTCCGCTCAGCGGCACCCAAACCGCTCGCGTTTCCGCGGCCTACGGAGCCGGAAACGATCTCGCGGATCTGAGGCAGGTGATGGATGAGGCGATCCGGAAGGTGACCTGGCTCACGGCCACCCCCGAGCAGCTCGTCGTTCCGGGGGGCGGCCAAGCCGACATCGAAGCCACGTTCACGGCGGGCAAGCTTCCCAGCGGCGCCTACAGTGCCAGGATCCAGCTCGAGACCAATGATCCAGACAATGCGCAGAGGTTCGTGCCCACCACGTTGCACGTGACCGCCACTCCGGTCCTGGCGATCGCGCCGGGTTCGCTGAGTTTCGGAACGATCTTCATCGGGCAGCCTTCCACCCAGTCGCTGGTTGCCCGGAACCCAGGCGCGCTGCGGCTCGTGGTCACAAGCGCAAGCGTGAACGTTGCGGACTACGCGGTCAGCCCCGTCGCGTTCGAGCTGGATCCAGGTGAGAGCACGACCATCGCGGTCACATTTACGCCCTCAGCCGTGGGCTCGCGGAACGCCACGCTGACCTTCACCTCGAACGCGCGGAATCCTTCCCTGCAGGTGGCGCTCACCGGAGCCGGCGTGATTCCGCCGATTCTCGCGCTCCGGCCACCCTCGATCGAGGCGGCGGCGATCCCCGGCACGAGCGCGACGAAGTCCTTCCTCGTCTGCAACGACGGCGGCTCGGATCTCACGTTCCACGCGACGCCGCCCGGCGGAATTGTGACGGCCACGTCCATCCAGCCCTACCTGTACCGGGGCAAGGATGCGCCGGATCAACGTCCCGGGGTTCTGGGATCCGGGGGGCCGGATGGATTCGGTCACCTGTGGCTGGATAGCGACGATCTGGGTGGGCCCGTCTTCGGTTGGGTGGACATCAGCACCACGGGCACGCAGGTTCCCTTCACCGGCATTGCCGACGATCTCACGCTGGGACCGTTCCCGATGGGATTCGAATTCCCGTTCTATGACGCGACCTTCCACGAGTTCAACGTGTGCACGAATGGCTTCATCAGCTTCACAAGCCACTCCGCGTCCTACAGCTATCAACCGCTCCCGAGCGACGGCTTCGAGGTACCGGAAAACCTGGTCGCGCCACTCTGGCGCGATCTCCTCTACATCGACGTGGCCGGATCGTCCATCTACTACAAGTACGATGGCGCGAGGCTCATCATCCAGTTCAACAACATGATTCCCCGAGGAAGGACGGATCTGTATTCGTTCGAGATCTTCCTCGAGCCCGACGGTGACATCATCTACCAGTACCTGGTGCTTGGCTCGGGACTCACGTCCGGCAGCGTCGGGATCCAGAACGCCGCACGGGACGACGGGCTGAACATCGCGTTCAACACGAGCTATCCGCACGCGAGCCAGGCGATCCGGATCGCTCACCCGATCCACTGGATTACGGTGAACCCGCTGTCCGGAACCGTCCCTCCGGGTGGATGCGCGGCTCTATCCGTCCGTCTCGACTCCAGGGATCTCCCTGCCGGAGATCACGCCTCGGACATCCGGATCCTGAGCGATGACCCGGCGCACTTGCAATCGGCGGAAGGCGCGTTGTTCCACGTGGGGATCACGGACGCCGCCTTCACCGACGTCGATCCGAACACGCTCAATCTCCACAGCGACGGACGGTTCATCACCGCGCGCACCGAGCTTCCACCGTCGCTGGATCCGGCACGAGTCGTCTTGTCCACGGTTCGCTTCCAGGGAATCCCGTCGACGCAGACTTCGCTTCCGATCGACGATTTCAACCATAACGGAATTCCCGATCTCTCCTTCAAGTTCGACCGTGCTTCGGTGGAAGCCATTCTTCCGGAAGGAGACGACATCCCGGTGCTCATGACCGGAGAGGTCGAGAACACAACGTTCTTTGCGGCAAGAGACACGATCCGGGTCATCCGGCCGCACATGAAGACCCCCAATGGCGGAGAGATTCTGATCTCCGGTTCCACGAAGCCCGTGACCTGGACCGAGCCGTCCGGATGGAGGCCCGATTTCGCGGCGCTCTATTACTCTCTGGACCGCGACTCGACCTGGTTGCCCATCAACACCCACATCGTCGGAACGAGCTACCCCTGGGCCGTTCCTTCCGTGGCGGCGCCCTCCGCGCGGATTCGCGTCTATCTGTACGACTCCGAAGGGGTGATGGGGTACGACTCGAGCGACCTGCCGTTCCGGATTACCGGCACGACCGCCGTCGATGTGGCGGAGGGCGGAGGGCCCAGGGTCCACGCCCTGTTCCAGAACGTTCCCAATCCGTTCAATCCGACAACGTGGATCAAGTTCGAGCTACCCTCGGCTTCTCGGGCGCAGCTGGAGGTGTTCTCGGTGGATGGACGGCGTGTGCGCATGCTCCTGGACCAGCCCCTTCCCGCCGGCCGGTATCGGCTCCTGTGGGACGGACGCAACGACCAGTCCCGGCCGGTGGCGTCGGGCGTCTACCTCTATCGGATCCGGGCAGGGTCGTACGTATCTTCGAGGCGGATGCTGTTGTTGAAATGAGCTCGCGACCAGCCAGCCGTAGAAAAAGGAAAGGCCCCCCGCTTTCGCGAGGGGCCTTCGATTTACTCCCGGCGGCGACCTACTCTCCCACACAGTCTCCCGTGCAGTACCATCGGCGCTGGAGGGCTTAACTTCTCTGTTCGGAATGGGAAGAGGTGTGACCCCTCCGCCATAGCCACCGGAAATCCTGCCGGCGCGCGACAAAGCGCGCCGTTTTGATTTTCTGAATATCTGGATGAGGGTAAAGGCGAACACCGAACATCAATAGTCCGATCAAGCCTCACGGACGATTAGTACCGGTCGGCTGAACGCGTCACCGCGCTTACACCTCCGGCCTATCAACCTCGTCATCTCCGAGGGTCCTTTAGCCAGCTTATGCTGGGGGATATCTCATCTTGGGGCGAGTTTCGCGCTTAGATGCTTTCAGCGCTTATCTCATCCGGACATAGCTACCCGGCGATACCGTTGGCACGATAACCGGTACACTAGAGGTCCGTCCGACCCGGTCCTCTCGTACTAGGGCCAGCTCCCCTCAAATATCCTACGCCCGCGATGGATAGGGACCGAACTGTCTCACGACGTTCTGAACCCAGCTCACGTACCGCTTTAATCGGCGAACAGCCGAACCCTTGGGACCTTCTCCAGCCCCAGGATGCGATGAGCCGACATCGAGGTGCCAAACCCCGCCGTCGATGTGAACTCTCGGGCGGGATCAGCCTGTTATCCCCGGCGTACCTTTTATCCGTTGAGCGATGGCCCTTCCACACAGAACCACCGGATCACTTTGGCCTGCTTTCGCACCTGCTCGACTTGTAGGTCTCGCAGTCAAGCTCCCTTATGCCAATGCACTCCACGCGCGATTACCAACCGCACTGAGGGAACCTTTGCACGCCTCCGTTACTCTTTGGGAGGCGACCGCCCCAGTCAAACTGCCCGCCTGGCAATGTCCCTCTGCCTGATTCAAGGCGAGAGGTTAGAATTCCGACATCACAAGGGTGGTATTTCAAGGTTGGCTCCACGAGAGCTAGCGCTCCCGCTTCATAGCCTCCCACCTATCCTACACATGCGGTGTCACAACCCAATACCAGGGTACAGTAAAGGTGCACGGGGTCTTTCTGTCCAGTCGCGGGTAAGCGGCATCTTCACCGCTGCTACAGTTTCGCCGAGCTCTTGCAGGAGACAGCAGTCAAGTCGTTACACCATTCGTGCAGGTCGGAACTTACCCGACAAGGAATTTCGCTACCTTAGGACCGT
>Ga0099791_10000151_pt1 | contig 23221 bp, 22 predicted proteins | sample Rivendell_Oct201_7_FD_77318 | JGI IMG/M metagenome (GOLD analysis project Ga0099791, IMG submission 77318) | Vadose zone soil and rhizosphere microbial communities from the Eel River Critical Zone Observatory, Northern California to study diel... | ecosystem: Environmental > Terrestrial > Soil... | reverse complement strand
TGCACCTTCCGCGCCTTCCGGCGCGAGTGCCTGCGCGACCTGGCCCTCTACAAGGGCTTCCACCGGTTCATCCCCACGCTGCTCAAGATGCGGGGGTTCCGGGTCCTCGAGGTGCCGGTGAACCATCGGCCGCGCCGCTTCGGCGTGTCCAAATACGGCATCGGCAACCGGGCGGTGCGGGCGTTCGTGGACCTGCTGGTGGTTCGCTGGATGAAGGACCGGTTGCTGCGCTACGAGATCGCGGAGGACGTGGGCGGCGAGGGCGGGGACCCGCGGTGAGGGTGTTGCTGGTCGGGCTGGGCCGCTGGGGTGAGAAGCACCTGCGCGTGCTCGGGGAGCTGGGGGTCGAGCTGTGGGTGGCCGACGTCTCCGCCGAGCGCCGGGCGCTCGCGGTGAAGGCGGGCGTCGCCGCCGCGCGCGCGGTGGAAGACTTCCGCCAGGCGTTGCCCCACGTGGACGCGGTCGACATCGTGACCCCCGCGGACAATCATCTGGCCTTGGCCGGGGAGTGCCTGCGCGCGGGCCGCGACTGCTTCATCGAGAAGCCGCTGACCCTCACGGTGGACGAGGCGCGCCGGCTCGCCGCGATCGTCGCGGAGACGGGGCGCGTGCTCCAGGTGGGGCACATCTTCCGCTTTCACCCGGTCACCATCCTGCTTCGCGAGCGGATCGCCGCGGGCGCGCTCGGCCGCGTGCGCTACTGCACGGGGCGCTTCGCCGGGTTCAAGCGCCCGCGGACCGACGTGGGCGTGACCCAGACCGACGCCATCCACTACTTCGATCTCTTCGCGCACCTGCTCGAGCGCGAGGCCACCGCGGTCACCGCGATGCTGCGCGATCATCTGGGGCGCGGGCTGGACGATTGCTCGTTCACCACCGTGGAGTACGGCGACGTGCCCGCGTTCGTCGAGGCCGGCTACTTCGCCCCCGGCACCTACCGGGACTGCGTGATCGTGGGCGAGCGGGCCACGCTCGACGCCGACTTCGGGACTTCGGAAGTGCGCGTGCTCGGCAATCGCCACGTCGAGACGCCCGCCGGCTGGCAGGCGACGGAGGGAGCCGTCGAGAGCCTGAAAGCCTCCGGTCCGGAGCCGCTCCGGCGCGAGATCGAGCTGTTCCTCGATGCGGCGGCCCGTCACGCCCGCCCGGCGGTGGACGTGCACGCCGGCCTGGCCGCGATGCGGGTGGTGGAAGCGGCGCAGCGGTCGTCCGCCCTCGGGCGCCGCGTCGCGCTGGCCGAGCCCTCGTAGCTCGGAGTCGCCGCGACCCTCCCGGTCGTGGTTGCGCCCACCGGGCGCCTGGCATAGAGTGCCCGCGCGGGAAGCCCGACCGCGCGCCGTTCCGTCGTACCTGGAAGTGGAGGACACCATGCCAACCCCCCGGCGCTCCCTCATCGTCGTCTTGCTCATCGCGGTCCTCGGCGCGGGCTTTGCGTGGATGGTCGCGGACCCGCGGCCGGCCACCGCCCAGGCGGGATTCGACTGGAAGCGCTTCAGCGGCAAGCAGGTCCGATTCCTGGTCAACAGTCACGACTGGACCAACGAGATCATCCGCCCCGCGATCCCGGAGTTCGAGCAGCTCACCGGGATCAAGGTGGCGTGGGAGATCTACCCGGAGGACCAGTTCCGGCAGAAGCTCGCGGTGGAGATGGTGTCCGGCTCCGGCTCGGTGGACGGCTTCATGAGCCTCACGTCGTGGGACGGGCTGCGCTTTCTCAAGGCGGGCTGGTACGAGCCGATGGAGAAGTACCTCTCGAACCCCGCCCTGACGGGCCCCCAGTTCGGCTTCGACGACTTCTTCCCGAACACGCGCCAGATCGCGACCGTGAACGGCCAGCTGATCGGGGTGCCGCTCTATCCCGAGGTGCAGCTGCTCTACTACCGGAAGGACGTCTTCAAGGCCAAGAACGTGGCGGTGCCCCAGACCATGGAGGAGTGGGAGGAGGCGGCCAAGAAGCTGACCGACAAGCCCAACAACTTCTACGGCTTCGTCTCGCGCGGCAAGCGCTCCGCCGCGGTGTACACCCTCGCCCCGTTCATCTTCAACTTCGGCGGCCAGTGGCTCGACAAGGACGGCCAGCCCGCGCTGACCTCGCCCGCCGCGGTGAAGGGTCTCGACACCTACGGGCGCATGCTGCGCGAGTCCGGCCCTCCGGGCGTGGTCAACGTGCACACCTACGAGGTGGTGGACCTCATGTCCCAGGGCCGCGTGGCCATGGCGTCGGACTCGAGCAACTGGGTGTCGAGCTTCGAGAACCCGGCCAAGTCGAAAGTGGCGGGCCAGCTCGGCTACGCCCGCATCCCGCGCGGCTCCGCGGGCAGCCACACCCCGCTGATCTCGTGGGCGATCTCGGTCTCCGCCCAGTCCAAGAACAAGGAGGCGGCGTGGTACTTCGTGCAGTGGGCCACCAGCCGCGAGATGGTCCTGCGCCAGGCGAAGGCCAAGATTCCGGTGGCCCGTGAGAGCGCCTGGAAGAGCCCCGAGTTCCAGGGGAGCCTGCCGAAGGAGTGGCTCGCCGCGTTCCAGGCCTCGCTGCCCGACGGCTACCCGAACCAGGCCAACCCGGTCGTGGTGGCGGTACCCGAGACGCGCGACGTCATCGGCGCGGCCATCGTCGCGGTCATCGAGGGTCAGCCGGCGAAGGACGCGGCGGAGAAGGCCCAGAAGGCGGTCGCGGAGATCATCAAGAAGACGCAGTAGCGGAAACACCGCGTGGCCACCCTCACGACCGGGCGCGCGGTGGCGCCGGCACGCGCGCGCCCGCGCGGCAGCGCCGCCGAGCGCTGGATCGACCGGAACCTCCGGTGGCTCCTGCCGGGTCCGGCGGTGGTCACCCTGCTCTTGCTGATGGTGTTCCCGCTCGTGTACACCGCGTATCTCTCGCTGCACGAGTGGTACGCATCGAGCGTGCTCGGCCCGCAGTTCGTGGGCCTCCAGAACTACGTGCAGCTCTTCGCGCGCGACGAGCGGTTCTGGCCCGCTTTCGTCACCACGCTGGTCTTCACGGCGGGCTCGGTGATCCTCACCGTGGTCCTGGGTCTCGGAATCGCGCACCTCCTGATCCGGGTCTTTCCGGGACGCGGGCTCGCGCGCACCCTCATGCTGCTGCCGATGATCGCGACCCCGGTGGCGATGGCCCTGGTCTGGATGACCATGATGAGCCCGACCATCGGGGTGCTGAACTGGCTGCTCTCCTGCGTGGGCCTGCCGCCGAGCGCGTGGGTGTCGAGCCCCAGGTCGGTCATCGCGGCGCTGCTGCTGGTCGAGACCTGGATGTGGACGCCGATGACGACGCTCATCTGCCTGGCCGGCCTGGCCGCGCTGCCCGGCGAGCCCTTCGAGTCCGCGCGGGTGGACGGGGCGTCGAGCCGCCAGGTGTTCTGGCACGTGACGCTGCCGCTCCTGCGCGCGACGCTGGTGGTGGCCGCGCTCTTCCGGACCATCGACGCGCTGAAGGTGTTCGACATCGTCTACGTGATGACCGAGGGCGGGCCGGGCTTCGCCTCCGAAACGCTCAACCTCTACGTGTTCCAGACGAGCTTCAAGTACCTGAACCTGGGCTACGCCTCCGCGCTCATCGTGGTGTTCTTCGCCCTGATCGCGGGCGCGAGTTTGCTCCTGATCCGGGTGCGGCGGAGCGCGTGGTGAATCGGGGCCGGCTCGCGCGGGGCGCCGGCTTCTGGCTGCTGCTGGCCGCGAGCCTGGCCTTCCTGCTCTTCCCGCTGGTCTGGATGGCGCTCGGCTCGTTCAAGACCCAGGTCGACTTCATGGCCTACCCCCCGAAGTGGCGGTTCAGTCCCACGCTCGCCAACTACGAGAAGGTGCTGGGCGGCAGCGACTTCCTGCGCTTCGCGCTGAACAGCCTGATCATCGCGGTGGGCTCGACGCTCCTGAGCCTGCTGGTGGGCACACCCGCCGCCTACGGGATCGCCCGCCATCGCCAGACCCGGCTCGGTCTGCTGCTGCTCTCGGCCCGGATGGCGCCCGGCATCGCGTTCCTGATCCCGTGGTTCATCCTGTTCTCGAAGCTCCGCATGATCGACACCTACCCGGCGGTCATGCTGACCCACATGGTGGTGGTCCTGCCGCTCGTGATCTGGGTGCTGGTCGGCTTCTTCGAGGAGGTGCCGGCGGAGCTGGAGGAGGCGGGCCTCATCGACGGCTGCACGCGCCTGGGGGTGCTGGCCCGCATCGCGCTGCCGCTCGCGCGCCCCGGCCTCGTGGCCACCGCCATCCTCGGGATCATCTCGTCCTGGAACAACTTCATCTTCTCGCTGGTGATCGCGGGGAACCACACGCGGACCCTGCCAGTCGCGATCTTCAACTTCGTGTCCTACGACTCGCTCAACTGGGGCGGGCTCACCGCCGCCTCGACCATCATCACGCTGCCCGTGCTCGTGATGGCGTTCTTCGTGCAGAAGCACATCGTGCGCGGGCTGACCCTCGGCGCGTTGAAAGGATAGCCGGAGCGTCGCGCCGGGCGCGGGTACACTCGGAGGGTGAAGCCCTACCGTCTGGATTCTACTGGTGCCGAAGGGGGGACTCGAACCCCCCACACCCTTGCGGGCACATGACCCTGAATCGAGGGGCGGTGACGAGCCGCCCCTCAGTCTTTTCCGACACTTCGCCGTAACTCGCTGATCCCTCTCGCGCTTCACTCTCTCGCCTTCGCGACAGAAGCGCACTCCTCCGACGCTCGCGCAGTCCAGAACACGCCCGCGAGCGCGTCGGATCACGCAAGATCGCTCACGGGTCAAGGAGACGGCTTGCGTGGCTTCACGAGCGCCTTGTCGATCCCGCAGAGGGTGCAGTAGAAGTCCCCGGTCCCCGCTCCGTGGAAGCTCCGCTCCTGAAGGAAATGCGGGTGTGGGCACGACTCCTCACTGCGTTTCTGCTCGGCTGCGTCCATGCAAGGCCCCTCCCAGAGGCCGTCTAAGAGACTGAGCGTCGCCGAGTCCTATTCAAGGCCAGGAGGCGGGGCGTATGGGGATGTGGGCCGGAAGGCCCGATGCACCCGTTCATGCCGTTTATCTCCGAGGCTTGACCATCAACCCCAGCGAGGTCAGGCGGTGCCTGCTGTTCGTGGGCGGTTTCGAGCGAGCTCGAGCGGCATCATCGCGGCGGCCATGGACGGGGTGGGGGGATCATCCAGCCCCGGTATGGACAGTGATTCCAGACGCCGCTTTCGACCGCTTCACCGCGCGAGGCTGACGCCATCGCGCAGGAGGGGGTGCCGCTCGAAGAAGGCGCGGGCCCAGGTGGTGAGAGGCGCGCGGTCCGCGTCGATCACAATGGCGACCCGATCTAGTGCGCTCGCGCGCCAGGCGTCGATGCGAGACGCGCTCGTGGCCGCCATCGAGCGGTCAGGGCGCCTGGACCCTCTAATCCTCGCGCCACGCCGACCGAAGCGAAACCGCGCTCGCTACCGGGCGAAGCGGACCGAGTCGCGGCGCGAGCCGGTGGGGATACTTCTCTGACTCGTGGGCATGAGACCAAGGTCCTATGGCCACGAGCGAGGCGATGACGGACCATTGACCGGAAGGGGACTTGCCCATGCTACGACTCGCAGTGCTGCTCTTCTCGGTGTTGGTGCCGCTCGTTGGGTGCACTGGACCCGTCCACAGCTACAGCAAGGCTGGCTCGGACGTGGCTGACTTCAGGCGGGACAGCGACTCTTGTGTACAGGAGCCTCGGGTGTCGTGGCTCGCCAATGGAAATCTAATGACAGTCCCAGTCGGCGCCAGCGCGGACGCCAAACGACAAGGCAATATGTACCGCAGGTGCATGGAAGCGAGCGGCTGGGTATCCGAAGCGCCCCAATAACCGGACCTGTTCCGGCGCCGCCACATACGTGGACAAGATCCTGAAGGGCGCCAACCCTGTGATCGCCGCTGTGCTGGTCCTTGTCTTTTCCGGCTGCGCCAGCCTCTCGTGTCAGCAGACGTCGATCACGGTAGCGAAGAAGGAAGAACGCGGACGCCTCGATACGATTCCGCGTGGCTACACTGCCGAGACGGGCGGGCTCAAAGAGATTCGCCGGCCCGAGATCGCGCACGACTATTGGGTACAAGACGCCGAGGGCAGCTGGCACCGGGTCTCCGTCGAACAGTACCGCGCGGCCGAGGTTGGACAGGTACTCGAACTCTGCCGGTAGCCGTCTGTTGAGTGCCTCCGGGCGAAGGCATGCGCCGGATTTTCGTGGATTCTTCTCGATGCGTCAAGCACTTCCCCGGTCCAGGCTGTCGGCACTAGGTAACACAGGATGAGTCACTTTGACACCAGCTGTACTCCCGATTTACTCCCGGCCGACCCCCACGGTATCCTTCACGGCTCTCACGGCACGGCGAGGAATTCCGGGGCGCGGACCAGGCTACTTCAGTACCGTGGGAGTTGACCCCGGCACGACCGGTGTCCCGCAGCGCGGACAGTGGGTCCAGCCAGCCTCAAGGGGATTCTTGCAATACCCGCACGCCGGCGCCGGGATCGTGGGAGCGGTGGGTTGCGGTTTCGGTGTCTGCTCCGCTTCGGGTTCCGCCCCAATCCCCTTCTTGAACTCCTTCATGGACTTCCCGAGCGATTTCGCCAGGTCCGGGAGCTTGCTCCCGCCAAACAGCACGAGGACGATTACCAGGATGAGCAAAAGCTCTTGGCTGCCCATGCCAAACATGTCCAGTCTCCTCTATGTTGTCCCCCGCGCCGCTCAGCCGCGGCTCCCACCCTGGAAGCGAAGCAAGATCAGGAAGAGGTTAAGGAAATTGAGATAGAGCGAGAGGGCGCCCACGATCGCATAGGACCCACTCTGGCTGTCCGGGATTGTCAACGCCATCTGCTTCAGGCGTTGTGCGTCCCAGGCGGTGAGACCGGTGAACACGAGCACGCCGACGACCGAGATCAGAAACTGCAACGCCGCGCTGTGCCAAAAGATGCCGACCACCGACGCGAGGACCAACCCGATCAGCCCCATGAAGAAGAACTGGCCAGCGCCGGCCAAGCTCCGCGTCGTCGTCGACCCGAAGAGCGCCAATGCCCCGAACATCCCCGCCGTGACGGCAAAAGTCGTCGCGATGGAGGCGCCCGTGTACATGAGCAGGATCAGCGACAATGTCACACCATTCAACGCGGAGTAGAGGACAAAGAGTCCCACCGCCACGTTCGGCGCGAGCTGCGTGGCTCGCCCCGAAAGGTAGAAGACGAGGCCGAGTTCACCAAGGACTAGGCCGAGGAAGAGAATCTGATTCGAGGCAATCATCTGGACTATTGTCGGCGACCCGGCCACTGTGAACGCCACAACGGCGGTAACACCGAGCCCAGCGAACATCCACCCGTACACGTTTCGGAGGAAGGCGGTGACGCGTTCGGCCGCCCCAAGCGTCACTGGAGAGGTCGAGGCGGGTGTCATTTCGAAGTCGGCCATCTTCTTGCCTCCTTGGAGCTCGCCGGGGGTCGCGACTGGACCTACTGGGATTGCTAGCGGTGTGTTCAAGCTCAAGACGTCCATGGGCTCCGCATGCACGGCCCTCACCCAGTAGGGTACTCCGAGTCAAGCCAGTTCGCTTTGATGCTACGCCAGTCCGTTCGTGTGCTGGAATACGCTAGAGCGCGCCCGAGTTGAACGCAAACTGGACATAAACTCAGACCGGAAGAAATCTTTTGACGGGCAACTCCGTGAAATGAATGGTGGGCGGTGGCGAAATTGATCCGCCGACACCAGGATTTTCAGACCCGCAGCCATCTCCCGGCGCGGACGGATGATCTGTTCGTATCCGTTATGATCCGTGGCTTTCGGCGCGTCGATCTAGCCTGTGCTTCCGGATCAGGACGGATAGAAACGCATGATTCGGTCCGAGTTGAGTTCGAGTCAACCAGGGCGGAGCGTACGGCTCGGATTCGTAGAAAGGCGTAGGACCCACCCGGCAACACGGGTTCAAATCCCCAACGGGACCCGAATCCCGTTGCGGGCCTTAGGGTCCGAGGTGTCGTCTGGCGTCGGGCCGCGTGAGGCCCCCTAACCGTCACGCCAGGACCCCGCCCCTCCCAATAGCTGATCCGAAAGCATCGCGGCTCCCGGGGGCGCCCAGGGAGCCCTTGCCGTTGTTCCGCTGTCGACTTCCAGGCCACGTCGCCACGGTCTCTGGCCTGCGATCGCGTCGCGATCAAGCCGCATCCGGGGGTTCCCCCTCCTTCTGCCACTTCAGGTACACGGCCATGAATTGCTCGGGGAGCCGCTGCTCCAACGGCCGAGCATCGACGAAGTCCCATTTCGGGTTCTCCAGATCCCCGGAGCAATGCTGCCGGACCAACCGGGCGAGGACGTCGAGGTCGATCACGGCCTTGATGCTCTTCACCTGGTCCCCTCCGAGCTCACCCACGCGAGGCACCACCGATCCATCCGCCCATGCGCTCGGCGCCATCGCCTGCAGGAACTTGACAATCTGACTCGGGTCCTTCTGGAAGAGCCCCATGAGGTACGCCTGCGTGGCCTCACGGCCCTCGGCGCGCCACCACTCGAACAGCAGCGCCCGCTGCTGCGGCAGTTCGGGGTCGAAGAGGACCTCTCCGACCGCGACAGCGGCCTTGATCCGGTCCACCAGGGCCCTCCGGACCTCCATAGTCTCCGCGGCGTCCAGCGTGTTCGCCTCCGCCTTCTCAGGCTTGTCGGTGACATACAGCCATTCGACGACCTCCGCGCCGAACCAGAGCGGATCTGCGGCCGCCACCACTCGCGTGGCCGCGGCCACGCGCACCGCGCGGTCGGGGATCCGCCGGAGCAGATGGGAAATCAGAATCGCGGCCTGGGCCGGGGGCTCCGCGAACGGAAAGAGGGCTCGAGGGTTCGGGATGTTCGTCGCCAGCGCCGCGATCCTGGCGGCTAACCGCTCGGCGGCATCGACATGGATCGTGTCCTCCACGGCGCGCAGCTTCTCGATCAGACGTCGAGCCGATCGCCCGACCAGGCGGGTCGTCAGGAGCCGCTCCACCACGGCGTCGTCACCCAGGGTGGCGGCATCCACCAGCGCGGCCAACTCGGCATCGGGGATGTCGCCCGGCGAGATCGCGTAGGTGAAGTATCGAGAGCAGTATTCCGGCGCGCTGATCCGCCGTCCACGCGACCAGCGAGCCAGCCAGTCGCTGCCATAGCTCATGCGGCCCAACGCGCCACTGACTCGCGGGAAGAGATCGATCATCAGTCTGGTGACGGCCTCGGCGTGCTCGGGAGGCATGGTCTCAAGGATAGGCTTCAGCAGCGCCGCCGATCGCGCAGCGCCTGCGCCTCGCGCCTGGCGCTCGGGTTCGACCCCCGAGAAGTGCACGTGATGCTCGCGAACGATGTCATACACCTCGGGGAAGAATGCGCGGAGGGCCTCAACGAGAAGGAGATCGACGGGGTTGGTCTCCCCCTTGAGCATGGGAAGGGCGAAGAGCAGGCCGTTCCCGTACCGCTTAGCCGCGCGGGGGGTCGTCAGCCGCACCGCCACGCCTTGGTCAAAGCCGGCCACGAACTCTCCGGCCTGCTCTCGGGGCAACTCGATGCCAGCGGCGTCGAGCGCGCGGTTGACCTGGTCAAAGCACAGCGCGCGCAGGTCCTCCTTGGCGGCGACCGGCAGCTTCAGCGGTACCTGGATGATCTTCTCGAGGAAGGCCCGGCCCGCTCGCTCATCACCACCGCCGTATCGTTCGCCGAGGGCCTGGGCGACCGCCGTGTCGTCAAAGGCGAGGACGTAGCAGATATTGGGGAAGTCGGCGCATGCCTTGATAAGCCGAAACAGCGTGTGCGTCTCGTGCCGGTCGAGGCGGTCGATGTCATCCACCAGGATCACGATCCGCTTGCCGGCCTCGGCGAGAGCCTCGGTGAGCCGCCGGCGTAGCTCCTCGAGATCCGGCCGGGCCTTGGCCTTCGCCAGCTCCGCGACTTTCCCAGCTCGGCCGTCCACCGCGGCGCCATACCGACCCGCGACCTCGATCCAGCCGGCGACGACCTCGCGCTTGGTGGACAGGGTGGCGCTGATCTTGTCCGCCAAAACCCGAAAGAATCCGGCCAGCATTGCGGACTCATCGGCGAAGCGCCAAGGATTGAAGTCCACCGGAAGCGTGGTTGGCGACGCCGCGAGTTCGGCACGAACAAAGTTCAGCACTGTGGTCTTGCCATCACCCCACGGCCCGTGGACTCCGACCACGAGGCTCGCCCCCTTGGGCAACTCCCGAAGCACGTTCGCGATCCGGCGCGCAAATGGCGCACGGTTCAGGACATCCTCCTGGGGCGTCGCGAGAGGCCGGTCGCCGGAGAAGTCGGCCGTCCCCGGGTCGGTCATGAATTAGCGCTCCTCCTGCAGGACACGAAGTCTCCGAGCTCGATCGGCCGCCTGGCTGACCGAGCAAAGCGACCCCCTTCTCCGGCTGGGCCCCAGCGTGGGCTCACGTCAGCGAGATCTCGCCCAGCCTGCAGGAACACCCGAACCGGTCGCCAGGATGAGCGCCCAGGTCCGCCCCCCACTGCTATCCTTGGGTATGCCATCAGCCAAAGTAGTGTCACACAGACCGGGATACTTCGGCTGCGCGGCTACAGGGGGACTACGGGTCGACGATCACCGCCCGCCGAATGAGCTTTCCACCCAGACTCTCTGGAATGGTTACACGAGTCCCGTCGCGGTCCCGAAGGCGACGGTGCGGCGGATCGCCAGAACCAGCCGCGACTCCGCGCGAATCGCGGTCAGGTTCCGGGTGAAGAAGATTGGGTCGGCGCTCGTCGCCGAAGGGCAGAGGACTTCCAATCCCGCGTGCATTTCTGGGCAAGACTTTAGCCGTGATCCCGGTCATGCTGTGGGGAGATCGATAGCGGTTGTTGCGGGGCCCCCTATCACCGAAATCGATTCACCTCACCTTTCAGGTCGACGTCGTCCGGTCGCCGATCCCGCCTGATCCTGTCTGAGGGCCATCCGCTAGTCTCAATACACGGGGTCATCCGGGAATCAGACTCAGTGAGGCCAGGCGGTCAAGCACGGCCTCCCGCGGAGTCACTCCCGGATCTCTGCGACTGGGCCTCTTCCCGCCGGGCCTGAAGCGAGATCGCCACAGCCCGTTCGACGACATCGAAGACCTACCGGTCGTTCACCGACTGCGTGCATGAAAATCGACGGCCCCGTCCTTCATGGCCTGGCCGTCGGCCGCGCGATGCTGGCAGGCTTCATCGTCGAGAGCGCAGTTGGCCGTTCGAGCGGATGCGCCGCCGCCTCGCGAGTGGCTAGGAGTTGGCCCCGCAGCGCGTCATTGCGTCTCGGATCGCCGTACAGCTTGGTGTGGATCGTGTCCCCGGTCACAGCAGGCTAGTCTTTCCCCCTGGCCCCCTTGGCCAAGAGCAGCAACCCTAGTATCAGGGAGTTGGGAATCGTCGAGAAGAGGTCACAGTGCATCGAACCCGGGTCATGGAGGAAGATGCGGGCCGGCTCACTGACCGGACTCGTCCAGTTGGCCGACAAAGCGGGTGTCATCGCAGTCACGTTCTGAGCGTCTCGGCTCTGGCCTCGGGCGTCGCAACCGATGGGGTTGGACCAAGGTCCCATATCGCGCGCAGCCCCGCGAAGTACGATGCACTCGAACCCTAGGACTCCATGCACAACGTCGGTCGCCTGATCTCCGTCGTTGACGATGATCTCTCGGTGCGCCGGGCACTCGGGAGATTGGTCAAGGTAGCGGGGTACTCCGTTGAGACGTTCGCGTCGGCCCACGAGTTTCTCGCCTCATCCCCGTCGGACCGGACCGCCTGCCTGGTCTTGGATATTCATCTGAACGGCATGAGCGGGTTCGACCTCGCAGAGCACCTGATGGCGGAGCGGGTCGCTATCCCGATCATCTTCATCACGGCACACGATGATGCCGACACTCGCGAGCGCATCGCGAGATCCAGACCGGCCGGGTATCTGGCGAAACCCTTCGACGGACAAACGTTGCTCGACGTCATCGGGAAGGTTGTCGGATCGGCGTGATGCGCGCCGCGTCTGCTGACTCCTGTCAGTGAGTGGGCGTCAGCGGTTCCTTCTGGCGCACGTGGGAGACCGAGGCTGTCTGTGAACTCGTCCAACTTGTCCCGCGAGATCAGGTCCGATCAAGAATTCCTGTCGCAGATGCTGGGCGTGAATCGCGGGAGCGCCAGTGAGGCGGCCAGCGCGTTGCAGAGGGCGGGGCTGATCCGCTACCGTCGTGGGCGGCTCACCATCCTCAATCGTTCGGTTTGGAAGCGGCAGCCTGTCAGTGCTACCGCATTGTGAAAGGCGAGTTCGATCGCCTCTTTCGCGCCTAGCCTCCGTCGTACCCCGCCTCCCGTGTCTCGCAGATAGCTCCCTTCGCTCCGCCCAGTCCCGCTGACCTCCTATGTCGGGTATCCGACAGACATTCGCGGTCTTGTGCACCTACCATAGTGGCGGCCGGGAAATGGGCTGTTACACTTGACGGGAGACGCCTTGCGAGGATCCTCCTCAGGTCCGCTCGCGACCGAGCGATGCGTGATCGTGGGCGCGGCGCCGGGCGGGAGCGGCTGAGATGGGGCCGCGACACCTGCTTGACCGTGTAGTGCGCCGACGGGCGAAGCTCGTGCCGGAGGAGCGCTTGCGGTTTGAGACGCTCCTCTCAGAGCTCTCGGCCGGGTTGATCCACCTCGCGGCCGCCGACGTCGACGCGGCGATCGAGCGTGGGTTTCAGCAGGTCGTCACGTTCCTGGGAGTGGATCAGGGCCAACTCGACGAATACGCCGGAAGTGAGCCGGTCGTTCGCATCGTCTGGGCGCGTCCGGGTTTCGAGGACATGCCGCGCCTCATGGACGACGAGCAATTCCCCTGGGCGGCGGAAACCCTGCGGCGCGGACAGGTCGTCCGCTTTTCCCGGATCGATGAGCTTCCGGCGGCGGCGCTCGATCGGGCCAACCTTCGGCGCGCGGGCACGCGCTCGAAGATCTGCCTGCCCCTGCGCGCCAGCGGTCCCATGCTCGGCGTACTCTCCTTGGGCGCCGTCCGTTCTGAACGCGCCTGGTCAGATGATCTGGTGGAGCGGCTCCGCCTCCTGAGCGCGGCCTTCTCGAACGCGCTGGAGCGGAAGCGGATGGAGCTCTCGCTCGCGGAGCGCTTGCGCTTCGAGAGGCTGCTGTCCTCCCTGTCCACGGCGTTCAGCCACCTGTCCGCTGCCGATTTCGATCGGGAGGTCCAGCGCGGGCTGCGCCAGGTCGTCGACTTCTTCGGCGTCGATCGCGGCAGCTTGATCGAGTTCTCCCGGGACGGCACCACTGCGCGTTCGTGGGCGATCGAGGAATGGATGGACGTCGGCAAGTTCCCGTGGATGACGGCCCGACTGCGAAGCGGCGACGTCGTCCGCTTTGCGCGGCTCGAAGAGCTTCCGGATGAGGCGGCCGTGGACCGGCGGAGCTACCTCAGCAACCGCGTCAAGCCCCAGGTCGCGGTGCCTCTGCTGGTGAGCGGCATCGTCGTGGGAGGGCTCGTGTTCGGCACCGTCGGCGCCGAGCGCGCGAGGTCAGACGAGCTGATCGAGCAGCTGCACCTCCTCGGAGAAGTCTTTGCCAACGCATTGTCACGCAAGCAGGGGGAGCTCGAGGCGCAGCGACTTCGCCAGGATCTGACGCACATTGGCCGGGTGTCGGCCCTCGGCGAGCTCACCGCGTCGCTGGCCCACGAGCTGAACCAGCCGCTGACTGCGATCCTCAGCAACGCGCAGGTGGCCGAATGCCTGCTCGCCGCCCCCGCCCCGAATCTCGAAGAGGTGCGCGAGATCCTGCGCGACATCGTGACGGACGACAGGCGGGCCACCGAGGTGATCCGGCGGCTGCGTGCCCTGGTCAAGAAGGGCGGCCTCGAATTCGTACTCCTCGACCTCAACGAGCTCGTCAGAGAAGTGGCGAGGCTCATGCAGAGCGACGCGATCGGCCGGGGCATATCGCTGGGCCTCGAGCTCGCCGCCGATCTGCCGACCGTGCGAGGCGATCGGGTTCAGCTGCAGCAGGTGGTGCTGAACCTGGTGCTCAACGGCCTGGACGCCATGCACGAGTCCGGCGCGGGGCAACGGACCCTCATCATCCGGACGGCCAGGGACGTCGCGGACGCCGTGGCGGTCTCCGTGCAGGACGCAGGGACCGGGATCGATGAGAAGAACGTGGACCAGTTATTCCACCCGCTCTTCACGACCAAGACCGAGGGGCTTGGCATGGGTTTGGCCATCGCGCGCACCATCGTTGACGCGCACGGGGGCCGGCTGAGCGCTGCGAACAACGTGACCGCCGGGGCCACGTTCCAGTTCAGCTTGCCGGTGAGCCGCGAAGGCGCGTCATGACCCGGCGGACGAGCCTTCCAGGTTCGAGTCCCGTTTCGCTTGGACAGGTCAGTAGTTCAGTAGGAACTCGAACATGAGAGGGCGCGGCCGTATCTCTGGGGAATACTGGCCCCGAGTGCCAATCCCAACTAGGGTGCTACGCGAGCCCTCATAAGAGCTTGGTGATATGTCAGCGGAAGATTCTGCTGGCGCACGCAGCTTCGCCGGTCTCGGGGTTGTCGACGCGATTTCGATGGTTGCAGGGTCCGTAGTCACCAAAGTCGAACTGCCTGATCTTCGAGGTGGACCTCATCTGACCAAAGTGAAACATACCGCCAACCTCCTGACGTTCTTGCGGGTCCCCTTCTCGGGGCTCGTGGCGGTATGAGGACGCCCCTGCTCGCCGCCGCAGCCCTGGGCGCGATTAAGGGCGGCCTGTCCGTCGTTCCCACTCTCACTCAACTCTTCATCGCTCCGAAGGTGAGCCCGCTCACGATGTGTTTCTGGACGAAGAGCACCAGCACCAGGACCGAGTTTGGTGTGGAGGGCGGCTAAGCGAACCGTCCCATCCGTCACTTGAAGACGGGCGTTGAGAACATTCATACTCCTACCACGAACCGAAGACATGCGGCATGTCTGGCACTGGTCGGAACGGTCAGGCTAACGGTTCTGCTGATGACGGGTGTCATCTTCGACGTACTGAATGTTCTGCACGGTCTGATTCCGGTCACTAGATTGTTGACAGCCTTCATCTAGGCCTTCGCTGGCCTGAGTGCGGTGGTGTTCCTGGCCGCCTTTCACAAAGCACACGCGTGATTCGCGAAGGATTCGTCGAGATCGGCTGGGCTTCGGGAACGGACTACGATACCCACGCCGTGGCTGGAGGACACCGCTATGGTCGTGTACGCGTTCGACGTGGATGAGACACTGGAGGTCAGCAAGGGTCCTGTGAAGCTGGTCGATCTCGTCACCTTGCACGAGCACGGCCATATCGTCGGCCTCTGTGGGAATTGGGCGATGGTGACACTGCACTGTCCGGACTGGCACCATATCTGCTCGTTCGTGGGGCCATGCGGTATCGAGAAGGACGACTTTTTGCGCCAGCTGCGGCAGTACATTCCGGGGGATGACTACGTGATGGTCGGCAACATCCTCGGCATGTCCGGTGCGAGCGACGACCGCGGTGCTGCGGAGCGCGCAGGCTGGCGCTTCATCCAAGAGAGCGAGTTCGCCAAAGGGGTGCGCTGAAGAGGCGGTTGGGGCCATGGAGGAGGGAGGCGACCAGAAACAGTGTGAGCCGAAGGCCACCCTGGGGGGGATTCCGTTTTGGCTGGGCGTCATTTTGATGGTTGAGCTTTGGGATTTATCCTGCGTATCCGGCGGTGCGCTTCTTTTCGATCTCGGCGTGGCGGAAGGAGGAAGTGGCAAATGGGGCTGTGGGCTGAGCTGGGGGATGTTCTTTCTGGGGTCGGTGCTGATCGGCAAGAAGGGCGTGGCCTACCTCAGGCGCGACGCTTCTGCCGATGAAGGTCGGTAGATTTGCCGACGAGCCGATCACCCTGGTACTAGGACAGGCCGAGGCCACTTTGTCAGTCAGCGCGATGTGTTGTCGTGCAGACACGCGACGACGCGATCACTGCGCACGAGTTCGTGCGGCCTTCTCTGCAGCCAACGCGCACCAGCCCCTCCGTGGAGTACATGCCGCTGCACCACTGGGGCCGCAGGGGCGTCGCTGACCACGAGAAGTCCTCGGGGCCCGATGCCTGTCGTCTTCCGGCCCATCCGCTCCAAGGAATCCGAGCGTCGCCAGTGGCTCGTCAGGCTCGTCGCTAGCGCCACGCTCGTCAACGGGCTCGCCAGCATCGGTCAGCCGCTCCTCATTCCCTTTGACCGTGAGCCCCGGCTCATCACGCTGGTGCTCCCATTCGAGCTCTACCACTGGAGCCGATCGCTGACAGTCGCGTTCGGGTTCTTGCTCGCCTACCTCTCTCTTCATCTGCTCCATCGCCGCGCCTTGGCGTGGTGGCTCGCTATGACGATCTCGACGCTGGCATTACTCACCCAGCTCGTGTGGGGTGGTCTCTGGTACACTCCACTGGTGCCGGCAGCCACCCTGACCCTCCTGGTGGCGGGCCGTGATGCGTTCACCGTCCGCAGTGAGCCGATCACCCTCCGCCAGGGCCTCACGCTTCTGGTCATGAGCCTGCTGCTCACCCTAGGCTACGGGGCAATCGGACTCTGGCTCCTCGGTCCTCCAGGCTTTGGTCTCACATTCCACTTCGGGCATGCGCTCATCCTCACCCTCCGTGAGGGTGCCCTCCTCGGGAATCCGGATCTTGTCGCGCAGACTCGGCAGGCCCAGTGGTTTCTCGATTCCCTGCGACTCCTCGGCCTCCTGGCCGCACTCGTCGGCGCCGCGAGCCTCTTCCGTCCGGTGGCCTACGAGCTGCGGACCCTTCCCGCGGAACGTGCCCTGGCCAAGGACATCGTGTCCCACCATGGCCGATCGGCGTTGGACTTCTTCAAGCTGTGGCGGGACAAGTCCTACTTTTTCTCAGAGACCCGGCGCAGCGTTATCGCCTATCACACCGCAGTGGGCGTCGCCCTCTGCCTGGGCGACCCGGTTGGCCCGGGAGAAGAGGTGGAGGACACGGTGCGGAGCTTCCTCCGCTTGTGTAAGGACAACGCGTGGCGAGTTGCCTTCTATCAGGTGCTGCCTGACCTGCTCCCCCTCTACGCCCGGTTTGGCTTCGCGGTGCTTAAGATCGGCGAAGTCGCTGTGGTCGACCTGGACCAGTTTGCCACCCAGACCGTCGAGCGTCGGGAGTTTCGGCGCGCTCGACGTCAGTTCCGTGAGATCGGCTACCGGGTGATCCGCCACCTTCCGCCGCACGCCCCCGCCCTGCTGGACGTCGTCCAGCAGGTGTCGGACGAGTGGCTCGCCCTTCCCGGGCGTCGGGAGCGCAGGTTCACGCTTGGGCGCCTCGAGCGCAGTTACATCGGCGAGACATCCCTGGTGGGACTCCACACCGCAACCGGTAGCCTGGTCGCCTTCGTCAATGAGGTCCCGGCGTACCGGCCCGGCGAGGCGACCATCGATCTCATGCGCCACCGGCTCGAGATTCCCCACGGAGGCATGGACTACCTGCTGATGGAACTCCTGCTCCTCTTGAGAGGCGAGGGGTACCACACCTTCAACCTGGGGCTCGCGCCGTTCGCCGGGGTGGGTGACCGTCCGGGAGCCTCGCTCCAGGAACGCGGGCTCCATCAACTCTTTGAGCACCTCAATCGGTATTTCTCCTACAAGGGGCTCCGCCACTACAAAACCAAGTTCGAGCCGGCATGGGAATCTCGCTTCCTCGTCTATCAGGGCGGCCCCTCCGGACTCGTTCAGACTGCCCTCGCCCTTGCGCGAGCGACCGAAGGCTAAGTAGAGTCCCGCGGGCCTGCGTCGCTTCCCAAAGTCCTCGACAGTCCCAGGCTCGGGGTGACCGGACGGGACGAGGCCTGGGCGCATGGCCGCTTAGTGCCGGGATGAGGGTTGGACCAAAGGCCAATATGCGGCGTTCCGACTGCGCTGGTAGCGTCCTATGCAAGGATGCAGTTGGCTTGGACGGCAGCGCATCCCATATTCCGGAGGAGGCCCACATGCGTGCACGGCCCGGATCTGGAACGGATGGTTCTCCTGCTACACGCCCTGTCCACTCCAATGCGGCACTTCGAGAGGGATATGCCACCCAGCGACGCCCACGGCGATACCCGAGATTCACCGTGTCGTGGCCCGTGGTGGTGGAGGCCGGGAAGCGGGTCTTTCTCCTTCAGGCCGTCAATGTCAGTGGCCGGGGGGCCAAGGTGGGGCCGACGGAGCGGCTCGGTGAGGGCAGCGTCGCTCAGCTGCACTTCCACCCGCCCGACGGGTCGTCGCTCGATGTCGAAGCGATCGTGTGGCGCGTCGACCGAGACGGGCTGGCCTTCTTCTTCACCGACGACCACCAGCGACGCCTGACTACCCTGCTCGCGCAGCTCGCCGGGGTTCCCCCGGCGTTGTGGACGACCCCGCTGAACTAGACAGCGCGGCGAACAACGGGGCGGCGGACGGGACCCCAGGTTCCGGCCGTCCACGACGGTCCGAGAAGGATCTCGGCCGCATCTTCGAGGATCTCGCGGAAATATGGGAATCGGACGCGCGCAGCTCCTTCTGCGTCAACTCTACTTCCAATCCCGCCCGCACGGGCAGGTGTGGGAGTCGCCAGTGTGTCCGGGACTCTCATGGCATTGATGGCGGTAGCCATCGTCGAGAATCCTATGCAGCCGGCAGCGGGGTGGCTCGGTCCAGTACTGAAGAGCTCCCGCCTTGGGGCACGGTGGCACAGGATCCCGCCACTTTGTACGCCGGGGTAGTATCGACATCGGGGATTCGCTCCGGGCTCAGTAGTGTCGCGGCACTTGCCCTTTGGCTCAGGGGCTCGCAAGCTCCAATTTCAGACCGCACCAGCAGGCGTGAACGGTTCCGTTATGCCCCGGCTGTTTGTGGCACCGATGGAGCTTGCCATCTGGGAGGCGTTTGGGAACACCGCAGTAGTCCTTTGATCGCCGATCGGTTCTCCGATCGGCTGGCACCTGCGGACACCATTCCGCCATGCGCCAACTCACCACGCTCACTCAGGCCACTATCCTTCGATTCACTCGGGTGCTCATCATCGAAAGACTGTTGCCACTCGCCGCCTTAGTACCCGAACACGAACCTAGGTTCCATATCCCACCGCTGGTCTGAGATCGGCCCGTAGGCCGCCGGGGGGGCGGCCAGTTCAAATCAGCTCTACTCCCAACCCTTTGGGACATTCACAGATGACCGATCCAGGGCGGCCGTCGACGGACAGCCGAGCAGCCGTAGGGTGCGCTCCAGATCAGCTCGCAATATCTCAATGGCTCGGGCGATCCCTGCTTCGCCCGATACTGCCAAACCGTAGGCATAGGCGCGTCCACAGAGGACCGCGCGAGCCCCGAGGCACAGTGCCTTGACGATATCGGTGCCGCGGCGAATTCCGCCGTCCATCCATACCTCAATCTGACCGTTTACCGCGGCCACCACCTCTGGTAAAGCCCGCAACGAGGCCGGGACGCCGTCGAGCTGACGGCCGCCATGATTCGAAACCGAAATTGCTGCAGCGCCGGCATCAATGGCGCGACGCGCGTCGTCGCCGGTCAGGACCCCTTTGATCACGACCGGACCGCGCCAGCAATCGCGGATCCAACGCAGGTCGGCCCATGTCACCGCGGAGCGCGCGAGTGCGGCATTGATATCGACGAGCGGCATGGGCCCCTTGCCGGGAATGACAACGTTGGGGAGCGCCGGCAGACCGCCGTCCAGTAAGAAACTGATGAGCCAACCTGGACGGGAGAATATTTGCGGAAGAAATGGAAGCTTCTCGAGCAGGCTGCCGCTGATCAACTCCTTCATGCCGTTCCGATAGTCTCGCTCGCGGATCCCGGATACGGGGGTATCGATGGTGACCACCAAACCGGCGAACCCCGCGACGCGTGCTCGTTCAATGGCCGCCTCGGCGGCTGTCCGCCCGCCCATCAGATAGAGCTGGTAGAACACAGGCCCGGACGAACCAGCTTTCACGTCTTCCAGTTTGTGTCCCGAAATGGTGGAGAGAATATAAGCAGTGCCAGCCTTGCCGGCGGCCCGAGCCGCCGCCACTTCGCCGCCCGAGTGCATAAGACGGCTGTATCCGACAGGACCAAGCAAGAAGGGAAGGGCAAGGTCGAAACCCAACACGCGGGTACGCAAATCGCACTCCGAGATCGCGACTGCATGGCGCGGTCGGAATGTCACATCCTCAAAGGCGCGGCAATTCTCGCGAAGCGTTACCTCGCCTTCCGCGCCGCCGTCCAGATAGTCAAACACGGCTTTCGGCACCCTGCGACGCGCCAAAGGTCGCAGATCCTCGATGCAAACGACACGGGGGGATGCTACCTTGCGGGACGCCCTCGTCATCGGTAATTCCAGGTTCTGGCATTCTTCATCGAGTGGTTGTCGGGGGAGCCATTGGCCTTTCGCGAGTCAACTGGCCCGAGATTAGCGTCGGGGCCGGGACCGGTCAAGACCGCAGAACTAGATCGGCCGTGTTTGCCGACTGTCACGAGAGGGCTTGACAGCACCGGGAGCCGGAGTCTGATTCTTCACCTGGCCACCGCCTCGATTCCTGACGAGATTCCGGGGTCTCCTTTCAGAGACACCGCTCGTCCGGTCGCCCCGCTGCTCACGCCCCGCTCCCTGTACGATGCGCCGGAGAATGCACTCCCATGGTCCTGGACGGACAGCAGGAGCATGAGGTTGGACCAAGGTCCAGTACGCTCGCCAGCGGACGCCGAGTAGAGTGAACATCGGCAGGCAACTGTGACGCGTCCGACTAGCAGCTTTTCCAGTGAGGCACTGCAGAGGCGTGTGCCGAATGTCCGGGATGACACGACCTGGTGGGCATGGGCTATGAGGCAACCGAGAGCGCGGAGGAAGTGCGATGAGACCGAATGAAGGCATCCGGCGTGCCGCAGTGGTATTCCTGCAGGCGACACTAGTTGTGGGGTCTCTAAGCGGTTGCGCGGTGGCGAGTCGCCCGGCCGACGGTGCCCTCGATCTACCCCATTTCGCGAGCCAAGCACCCTCCAAGGAGAAGGGATCTTCTCCCGGGTTGAGCGTCTCCGCGGAGGCCATCTGGGTCCCGTGAATGTCGGCAGCATCATCACGGGGCTGGGACTGATCCGCAGGAGACGGCCCAAGCAACAGGGTTGGCATAGGCCTTTGGGCCAGTAGCGGATCCTTCGACGAGCAGGCATTGCTCGGCGTCGTTGGGCGGATCCAACGGAGGAGATCGCCTCGTCCTCGCAGGATTACTCGTTGAACGAGCGAGGCCAGATTGTGTTTCCGCTGGCGGGGATGCGGCTCTCTAAGTTGCGGCGGGTTTTCCAGCTAGGGGGAAGGCAGGCAGACGGGCTACCAGGCTAGGTGGCCGTTCTGGTGCGCCAACTCCAAAACAGATCGTAGTGGGCCCTTGGTCCACTATCCAGGCCGGACAGCGCCCGCTACGCTTCGAGTGTCCTACTCACACATTCTCCGAAGTACCAGGAGGTGCTCCATGCAAGTGCCAGGGGTTTGGGGTGCTGTGATCGGTAGCATTCTCACCATGATCGTGGGGTTCAATTGGGGAGGCTGGACGACGAGCAGCACGGCGCACGAAGTGGCGCTGAAGCAGGCGGATGCCGCGGTCACTACAGCGCTGGTACCAGTCTGTCTCGCAGGAGAGAAAGCCGATGTGGCCCGGGCCAAGAAGCTCGGCGAGCTCACGGCCATCACGTCGTCGTATGATCAGACAGAATTCGTGATGAAAAGTGGATGGGTGACATTCCCGGGGCAAGTGGACCCCAATCGTGCGGTGGCAGAGGCCTGCGCATCCGCACTCCTCAAGACTGCTGCTGCGAAGTAGCGCCTCGGATCTCCGCTCACCCGCGATGGCACAGCATCGTGGGAGGGCGTCTGGGATGGCCTTGCCGGTTCGGCTTGACGTAACAGGCGTTGTCTGCGGTTTCGCTCCCCACTCTCAACGCCACCCCTGAGAAAGCCGGGCCCCAACGTGTGCCCAATTCGGGCGCACTCAGACTCATCCCTCACTACTGCGTTCAGACGATTTCGCTTGACGTATGGCCTAATGACGATATATCTTATATAAAGACTACGTAGGTATAGATGACCATAGGAGATGTCTAGAGAGGAACACGCCATGACCACCATGACTCGCTGGTCCCCCTACATGCCGAAATTGCACTTTCACCACCACCACGACGTCAACGGACTGTTCCCGAGGTTCTTCGACGGCCCCGCGGACGAGGCGGTTCAACCGGCCGCATCGTGGCTGCCCGCCGCGGAAGGGCGGCTCGAGAACGACACCTATGTCATCCAGCTCGCCCTGCCGGGCGTGGATCCGAAGGGCGTCGAGGTGTCCGTGATGGACAACGTCCTCACCGTCAAGGGCGAGCGCAAGGCCGACCCCGACAGCGCGGGCAAGGACTATTTCGTCCGCGAGGTCGCGTACGGCGCATTCGAGCGGCGCTTCGCGCTGCCCGAGGGCGTCGACGCCGCCCAAGTGGAGGCCAAGGGCGCGAACGGCATGCTCGAGGTGCGGGTCCCCGCGCCGCGCGCCACGACGCGGAGGATGATCGAAGTCAAGGCCGCCTAATCGAGCTCGGCCGTCGCCAGTCGAAGGGCCCGTTTTGAACAGGCCTTCCGCAGGACCGTGGGGGGTCAATCCCCCGCGGTACTGCAAGTGCTGTTGATCGGGACCTGCCAGATCGTTGGCCGTGACGTTGCGGTGAGAAGGCACCCCGCTAATCGGGATCACCCACCACGTTCCACCCCTTACCATCGGGAGGCGAGCGAACCATGAAGATTCGTCCGTTACATGACCGCATCCTCGTCAAGCGCGAGGAGGAGAAGGAAGTCAAGAAGGGCGGCATCATCATTCCGGATACCGCCAAGGAGAAGCCCCAAGAGGGCAAGGTCATCGCGGTAGGCAACGGGAAGGTGAACGAGGACGGCAAGAAGATCCCCTTGGACGTAAAGGCCCACGACCGCATCCTGTTCGGCAAGTATTCCGGCTCCGAGGTGAAGGTCGACGACCAGGAGTATCTGATCATGAAGGAAGAGGACGTGTTGGCCATTATCGAGTAGCCGCGCCCAGCGCCCAGCGCCAACCCGACCTGGCCCAACGGCTGGGTCATTCCATCGAGCGATCGGAGAGGAGCACCAGATGCCAAAGCAGATCCTGTTCAGTGACGAGGGGCGGGCCGCCCTGCTCCGCGGCGTCAGCATCATGGCGTCGGCGGTCAAGGCGACCATGGGCCCGAAGGGCCG
>Ga0099791_10000148_pt1 | contig 23409 bp, 16 predicted proteins | sample Rivendell_Oct201_7_FD_77318 | JGI IMG/M metagenome (GOLD analysis project Ga0099791, IMG submission 77318) | Vadose zone soil and rhizosphere microbial communities from the Eel River Critical Zone Observatory, Northern California to study diel... | ecosystem: Environmental > Terrestrial > Soil... | reverse complement strand
TGCTCGTGGGGCTCCTGATCTTCTACGCGGACGCGGGGCTCAGCCTGCATGCGGGGGACCTCTGGACGCTGGCCGGCGCGGTCTTCTTCGCGTGCCAAGTGGTGTACACGAACGTGGCCGCGCGGCGGAGCGATCCCTTTGCCGTCTCGGCGATGCAGGCCCTGGTCTCGGGCGCCATGGGATGGATCTTCGTCGCGGCCCGCGGGAAGCTCTCGGTGCCCACCGAAGCGTGGGGGACGCTCCTCTATCTCGGCGTCATCGCGACCGCGCTGATTCTCGTGCTCCAGACCTGGGCGCTGGGAAAGACGAAGCCGGTGCGCGCGGGAGTGATCTATTCGCTGGAGCCGGTGTTCGCGTCACTCTTCGCGATGGGCTTCTTCGGCGCTCACATGTCGGGATGGGAAGTGCTGGGAAGCGCCGCGATCCTGTCCGGGGTGCTGGTGGCCGAGCTGAAGAAGGTGAGCGCGGACTAGCGCCGAGCAGGCACCGGCTGGGGCGCGCCGGCCGGCAAGGGAGTGCCGGGCAGCGTCTTCGCGAACGTGCGGAACGGGTCCTCGACCGCCTGGGCCAGCTCGGGGGAGGCGGGGTACCCGGTCTCCTCCGGAGGCACGACCCTCCCCAGCTCCACCGTCCCGCTGGAGCCAGGGCGGATCGGCGAGAGCACGGGCCTCGAGTTCTCGCTCGAGCCGTCGAGTCTCGCGGTCACTGCCAGGCTCCTCCTCGAAAGATCGTAGAGATGGATGACCACCTGCGCATCGCGCCCCGTGATCCCCATGGCATAGGAGGCCGAGGACAATCCGGTATCGCCCTGGGCCATGCCGCGGGCCGAGCTCCGGGTGCGGTCCTTCACGACGCGGGCGAGAAGAAGGAAGCGCGCCGCCCCACGCAGCGAATCGGAGATCTCGCTCAGGGCCGGGCCGTCGAGGGTGCCCTGGTATTCGTAGCCGAGCATGAGCTTCCGGTAGCGCTCGCCGCCGAGGAGGTGCCGCACGCTGTCGGCCGGGAGCACGGTCAGATCCGGACGCTCCTCGCGGAAGGTTCGCTCCAGGGTGGCGATGAGCGGCGGGCGAATCTGATCGGGCTCCTGGAATTTCACCACGCCCATGTCCGCGATCTTTCCCTGGCGGAGGTCGATCTCGTTCAGGGAGGGGTCGTATCGCTTGAGCTCCGAGTCGGCGGCGCATCCCAGGACGGAGGCGCATACGAGGATCGCGCCGCCCGCGAGAAGTGCTGTCATGCTGCGCTGGCTCTTGATCGGCGGATTTGGATTCATCGGTACGATTGTACGAGAGAAAGTTCAGGTGGTCACGTATCGCGCATCACCGCGTCCAGAGACTCCCTGATCCCGATCGCGATCTGAGGAAAGTGGTGAGCGTCCGAGACGAGCGGCGGTCCAATCAGGAGGTGATCGCCGAGATTCCCGTCGTGGGAGCCTGAGCCCGAGAACACGAGGAGGCCCCGGTCGCGGCAGGCGGCCTCCACGCGCTCGGCAATTTTGCGCTCGCGCGGGAAGGGCTTCCCGCTTTCCCGGTCCTTCCTGAGCACCATCCCCCAGAGAAAGCCCAGGCCCCGGACGTCCAGCACGTGAGGATGGGCCGAGAGCGCGGTCCAAGCGTCACGAAGCGCCCCCTCCTTCTCGCGCACCCGCGCCTCGATCTTCTCCTCGCGCATGGCGGCGAGCACGCGCCTTCCCACGGCGCACGCGGGCGCGTGTCCGCCGTAGGTCTGGGCATGCGAGAACGCTCCCCCTGGCGCCGCGTCGAGCACGGCGGCAACACGTTCCGCCAGCAAGACGCCCGCGATCGCCGCGTATCCGGCACCCGCTCCCTTCCCGAACACGACGATGTCCGGCTTGGCCTCGGGCTCCCTGGAATCCTCCGCCAATCGCTTCCAGGCGAAGAGGGATCCGACGCGGCCGAATCCCGTCAGGATCTCATCCGCGATCCAGAGCGCATCCTGGCGGTCGCACGCGCGGCGGACTTCCCGAAGAAATCCGGGCCGCGGCAACGAAGCCCCGCGGCCCACGGCCGGGATGGTCTCGGCGATGAGCGCTGCCGCGGACCCAAGCTCGCCCTCGAGATCGGCGGCACCCTCATCGAAGGCGGGTCCACCGGCGAGGATCGCGTCATACGCGTCGCGTCGCGGCCGGTAGTCGGTGACTCCCAGAGCGGCGAGCGTGGCCCCGTGGAAGTGGCCGCGCAGGTGTGTGATCCGGGTCCGGCCGGGGCGGCCCTTCGCGCTCTGATACCGGTGCGCCGCCTTCAGCGCGACCTCCACCGCCTCGCTGCCCGACGATGTGAACAACGCGCGCTTGTAGGGGGGACCCGCGGCGAGCAGCAGCTCTTCCGCATAGGCCTCCGACTCCGCACTCTCGAATCGGGAGGGGCGGGCGTACGGCAGGCGGGAGGCGGCTTCCGTCAGCGCGCGGACGAGATCGGCGCGGCCATAGCCCAGCTGCACCGCGAAGGATCCCGAGATCGCGTCGAGATAGCGCCGGCCGTCGGCGTCCCAGACGTGGACGCCCTCGCCCCGTACGAGGGTGGGGCGAAGCGATGGGGTCGAAGTGGTCACGGCGCCGACAATGCCAGCGCCGCCCTGGGAAGGCTAGCCCGTCTTCGCGGCGCGCGAGGCCGCGCGCTGGAGGGCCGAGACGTTCGCGGATCCGATGCGAAGGGTCGACGCGAGGAGCAGGCATACTTCGGCCCGCGAGAGGTTCTCCTTCGATTGCGCGAGCGAATCGAAACCCGGGTCGAGCATGGGCACGGGCTTCACCGCCTCGACCTTGGTCCGCTTCTTGGGCGGAGGTGCCCCGCGCTCGAGTGCCGCCTTGGCGCGGCGCTCGTCCCGCGCGGCCGCGGCCTTCCTGAGCTCCGCCGTCTCCCCGGCCGCCAGCCTTCGCGCTTCCTGCTCCGCCTCGTTCGCCGCGTCCCGGCCCGCGAACTCCGCGTTGAAATCACGGGCCAGCTGCTCCCCGGGGATGCGGCTCATGCTGAGCGCCCGGGCCGCTCCCCGGTCGAGGCACCGCAGCACCAGCTCCAGCGCGTCCGAGCGCTCGATGGGGTCCCGTCGATTCTGATGCCGCGCGGAGCCGTCGAGAATGCCCGTGTCGATGAGGGCGTCCACCTGCGAATCGTACTCGTTCTTCGTGAAGCCCGTCCCCAGGCGGAACGAAGCCACGAGCGCGGCGTAGAATTCAGCCCGCGTCACGGCCTCGTCCGGATCGAAGCGTCCCCGGTCGCAGCTCATCACGCCGTCCTTAACGGCGGGAAGGGCATAGCGCACCTGCCAGCTCCCGGGCTCCAGATCCTCGAACCGGAGCACGTGGTCCACCAGGAAGGCGAGCGGATCCACCGTGTGCGGAAGCTCGGTCTCCGGGCGCTCCGCCGTCTCGCCTTCGTCGGTGACCTCGGAGTCGTCGGGATCGGAGATCTCGGCGGCTTCGTCGAGGCGCGTGGTCCGGATCTCGAGGTGGAGGTGGGGCGCCGTGGCGCGGCCTGTCCTGCCCACCTTCGCGATGGGCTGCCCGGCCGCGACCGGCTCCCCCGCGCGAACGAGGACCGATCGCGACATGAGGTGCGCGTAGAGGGAATAGACCACCTGTCCGTCCGGGAGCGTGTGCCGGATCACGATGCGGTTTCCCCAACCCGTGCGCCATTTCCAGACCGTCCGGTATCGGACTCCCCATGCGTAGATCCGCTTCCCATTCACGACCGTCGGGAGCTTTACTTTTTGCGGCCTGCGGACCTTGACGAGGGCGTTGGCATCACTGATCTCGACGACTCCGGCCGCGATCGCCCGCACCAGGAGGCCGCCCGCGCTGCCGGAGAGATCCACGCCGTAGTGGACGCGCTGAGGGCGATGCTTGCGCGATTTCCGGACTTTCAGATACGGGTCGGTTACATGGAAGCCGTTGGGCTCGCCCGCGGCCGGCTTCTTGAAGTCCAGCTCGTCACCGACGGGGAAGACGAAGGCCGACGCGATCGGCGGAGGCTCATCGGCCGCGGCCGGCAGGGGAAGCAGAAAGAGCGCGGGGAGAAGCGAAGCGAATACGAGCGTGGCTTGGAGGGGGTGGGGTCGAAGGCCGGCGGTTATGCCGGGGGCCCGCACGCGCTATTCGCCGCCATTCGCCGCAGCAGCCTGCGGCAGCCCGAATCGGAAGGTCCAGTCGAGCATCCGTCTTGCCTCCGCGAAGCGGAGGCGATTGCTGGGAGCGCCGAGCAGGACCGCGGTCACTTCCGTTCCCGACGGGGTCTCGACCATCGTCGCGAAGCAGTAGCCCGCCTCGCTGATGAATCCCGTCTTCCCTCCCGTGATGCGCCACTTGCTCTTGAGCAGCCGGTTGGTGTTCACGAGCCGATGGAGCTTCCGGTTCGAAGCAAAGGTATAGGTCTGTTTCTGCATGATGGAGCCGACGACCGGATTGCTGGCCGCGGTCCGGAGAAGCGTCGCGATGGCCTGGGCGGTCGCGACATTCTGTTCGTCCAGTCCCGTGGGCTCGACGAAATGCGTCCCGGTCAGGTTCATGGAATCCGCCATGGCGTTCATCCTCCGGACGAACTCCTCGCGCGGCAGGCCGCACGAACGGACGAGCGCCTTCGTGGCCACGTTGTCCGAGGCCATGAGCGACGCGTGCAGGAGATCGCGCACGGTGATGTCCTCGCGCGCCCGGATGTGGGACCTGCTGGAATGCCGTACGTCATCGGGCGCGATCTCGACCACCTGATCGAACTGCGGCTTCGTCTGGAAATAGACGAGGGCGGTCATGAGCTTGGTGAGGCTGGCGATGGGGTACAGCTCCGTGGGGTTTTTCTGGAAGAGCACCTTGTTGCTGGTGGCGTCCACGACGAAGGCCGCCTTCGCGTGAAGCCGGGGAATCCCGTAACGCGTCACTTGCGGCAGGGAGAAGGTGGCCTGGCGGCGGAGCCTCCGCGTCCTGCGATGCCGGCGCGGCCGCACCTGCTTCCTGGAGGCGCGCGAGCTGGAAGCAGACGCCAGCCGCGTGGGCTCCGAGCCTCCGGAACGTGCAGATTGCTGCGCCGAGGCTTCCGGAACGTGCACCGAAAGCGTCAGTGTTACAAGCACTCCACAAGTCAGCGAAGCGACGAAACGTCGATAGCGCATGATTCTCCCAGCCCTCATCCGTGCGGGTCACTGAGACTTGCGCGAAAGAGACAAGGGGATGTCTCCTCCAGGCTTATCGGACTGGGCACTCCGATATGTAGCAAAAAGCATACGCGGCGCAGCTTGGTAACGCCGAGCGCCCGCATGCTACCCGCGAGGGCCGCCGCGGTCCAGTTCTTTTGATAGGGAGAGGCGGGTGGGCTTGAACGGTTTTCGATGGGCTAGAACCGTCCAATGGAAACACCCACCCGCCAGACTGCGTTCTCTCAGGAGCTAATCGCCGTCGTTGCTGTGGTCCTGTTCACGATCCTTGTTGTCGCGTTCATTCTGGTCGCGTTGGCGATCGCCGCGATCGCGCTCCTCGTTATCGCGGTTCCGACGCTCCAGCGCGCCGCCACGCTGTAGCTCGGAGCGAAGCTGCTGGATCTCTCGTTCGAGTCTGGCCAGGTCCACGTCGCGCAGCCGGGACAACATCTCGTGGATGTCCTGGAGCTGCCGCTGGAGATCATCCCGGTTGCGGCGGAGGATCTGCATCCGGCTGCCATCGGGCATGCCGCGCATGTCGGGCATGCCGCGCACGTCCGGCACGCTGCGCACGTCCGGCACATCACGCGGGTCCGGCGCATCGCCGCGAGCGTCCGGTGGCTCCGGCGCCCGGGGTGGAGCATCGGCGCCCGCCGGGCGCGTTCCGACCGTGAGCGTCACGGTGCGGGTGACGCCGTCGCGCCAGATCTGCACCGGGACTCTGCGTCCGGGCTCGAGGTCGCGCACGACCCGGACGAGATCGTTCGGGCTGGGCGTGGACTGACGATTCACTTCCAGGATCACGTCACCGCGCTTGATGCCGCCATCGTCCGCGGGGCTCTGGTCCTCGACGTTGCTCACCAGGGAGCCTTCGGTCGCCTCGGGGATGCCTTTCGCTCTGCGAAGCGAGGCGCTCAGCCGCTGAACCTGGACCCCCAGATAGCCGGAGGAGCTGGACACTCGATCGCTGTCTCGATCGTTATCCTGGTCCTCCTGCGCGATTCGGATGAGGTTCTTATCACCTTTTCCCCAGTCGTCATCCGCGCGAGCGGGGGAGGGAGCGACCGATGAGAGGCCCAGGCTCAGCGCGAACACAGCTGCGCCGATCGGCATCATCTCGAGCACCTTCATTTGACCTCCTTGCGGGACATACACTTACACGGCCACCAAAGCCTCACGAAGCACTACCGCCCGAAGCCCCCTAAAGTTCCCGGCAGAACGAGCATGCGTGGGGAGCCATCGGCCTCCGGCCGGCCTCCTCCCACAAAAAGTCTAATCCCATGTCGACCGGGAAATCTATTGATGGCGTGCCAAAAAAAGCGGAGCGATGCGGAAAAAACGCGGAGGCGGGCGAAAACTCCGGCGATGGGGCTACTGGCTGGGGAGCATCCGGAAGGTGGTGCAGCCTTTCCCCAGCGCACCAAGCCTTCCGCAGGGGCCGACGAGGGCGGGGCTCAGGTCCCTCAGGTGAAAGTCTTCCTTCTCCGCGTCGCAGAAGGAGGGATTCCCGACGATGGTCGTCGCGGTCGGCGGGGCGAGCGGGCCGTCCGGGGAGTACACCAGATTGCATTCGTAGCGCGGCACGCCTCGCATCTCGAGCACCGCGCGGTTCTTCTCGGTGCTGTCCACGACGAAGATGTTGCGGACGATCTCCGGCGCCACGTCCATGGAGAAGATGGCGGCGCCGTCCGGCGCCTCGACGCCATTCCGGTAGAAGGTATTCATGGAGATGAGCGGGTTCACGCCGGCGACGCGCCGGCCCATGATCTGGAGCGCGGATCCCGCCGTGGTCGACCGGTTCTTGGTGAAAATGGACGACATGAGGTCGAGCGTGCACATGTCCGTGAGGATGGCCCCGCCGGTCGAGGCATGGTTCTCGGCGAATAGCGTCGTCCGGATGCGGACATCGCTGCTGTCCCTGCCCGCGATCGCTCCGCCTCCCGCCGCCGCGCGGTTGCCGCGGAAAACGCAGTTCAACGTGCGGATCGAGGAATCATCCTCACCGTAGATTCCCCCCCCGGTGCCGTCCGACGCGCGATTCTCCTCGAATTTGCAATCGCGGAGGATCACCTCGGAGGAGGTGAGCGCCATCCCTCCTCCCGTGGGGCTCTCGTTCCCGCGAACGAGCACCCGGATCATCTGGATGCGCGAGTCGTTCGCGGTCACGCCGCTCCCCTTGTTTCCGGTGATCTCGGACTCCACGATCTGGAGCGGGGCGCATTGCCATGTGGCGACCCCGGCCTCCCAGTTATCCCGGATCTTGCAGCCCGCGATGAGGAACGCCGTGTCGCGCAGGCAGTAGATGCCGCTGCCGCCGGCGGCCTTTCCATTCTGGATCCGGAACCCGACGATGGCCCCGCGCGAGATCCCTTCCACGTGGAGCACGCGCGCATTGCCCTTGCCGTCGAGAATCGTCTTGTCCGGTCCTCCGTCGCCGAAGAGGACGATCTGCTTCTTCAACACGAGCGGGCCGTAGTAGGTACCCGCCGCGACCCACACCGTATCTCCCGCGCGCGCGGCGTCGATGGCGGATTGGAGGAGCTTGTGCTGACGCGGCACGAAGATGCGCCTGGCCTGCGCGGATCCGGGGGCGACCGTGCCGGCGAGGACGAGAAGGAGCGCCGCCGCGAATGCGAGATGCCTGGATCGGGATCGGAGTCCGGGTCTCACGCGTCTCGCCGTGCCTCGGTGGTCTCCGGGTAGCTCCCCGCCATGGCCAGGGCGTAGCCGTCGAGAGAAAGGTGCTTCCGGGATGCGTCGCGCACGTGCTCGATCCGGATCCCACGGAGGATTCCGGGATAGCGCTCGATGTAGTCCATGCCCAGCCCGTAGAGCTCGGCTCCGAGAAGCTGCGAGGCCACGCCCGCGTTGGTCTCCATGCGGACGGGAAAGACTCCCGTGAGATAGCTCACCGCTTCCTCCAGCTCGGCCTCGGTGGGCCCCTCTTCGTGCATTCGCCGCACCTCGGCGAGCATTGCCTCGGCGGTGCGATCGGCGTTCGCCGGGTTCGTGCCCGCGCGGACCTGGATGGGCCCGGCCCCGATCCCCGCGTGGAGGTTCGAATAGACCCCGTATACCAGGCCCATCTTGTCCCGCAGCTGGTCCATGAGCCGGCTCGAGAGGGAGCCTCCCCCCAGCACGTAGTTCATGATCATCGCCGCGTAGTACTCGGGATCGGTTCGCGCGATTCCGGGAAGAGCGGCCGCCACGTCGACCTGGGACTTTCCTTTCATCGCCACGACCCGGTGCCTGGGACGCCCGGGCGGGCCCGCGCGCGGCACCGAGAAGGGAGGGGGAGCATGGAGCTTCCTCCAGTCCGAGAGCACGCGCTTCACCGGCTCCAGCGTGGACTCGGGATCCACGTCTCCCACGAGCACCAGCACCGCCGTGTTGGGGCCATAGTGGGACGCGTGGAACGCCTGAAGATCCTCCCGCGTGACCGCCCGGAGCGTGGGCTCGGTTCCCAGGGGCGGCCGGTGGTAGGGATGCTCGGGCGGATAGAGCAGCTCGTTCGCGGTTCTCGCCGCGACGTAAGCCGTGTTCTCGTTCGAGATCTTCACCCGCACGAGCATCTCGTCGCGCGCCTTCTCGATCTGATCCGGCGTGAAGGACGGATTTCGGAGCGCGTCGGCCAGGACTTCGAGGACCGTACCCGTGTCTTCGGAGAGCATGTTCGCGGAGATCCCGATGGTTTCCGGGCCCCCTTCGAAGTGGATGCTGGCGCCGAGCGTCTCCAGAGCATCCGCCTGCTGGAAGGCGGTCCGTTTCGTCGTGCCCCGGTCGAGCATCGCCGAGACGAATCGGGAGAGACCGCTCCGCGGCGCGGGATCGAAGATGGCGCCCGCCTTCACCAGCCCCTGGATGGCCACGGTCGGGTTGGCGTGATTCTCCTGGAAGATCACGACGAGGCCGTTCGGAAGCTCGACCCGGGTCGGACGCACGGTGCGGGTCGAGGGCCGCGCGACGGCGGTGCCGGAGCCGCTACTCGGATATCGGTTCATAGAGTCCGACGGTGCGGTTCCGCTCCGACAGGTATTGGCGCGCCACGCGGGAGACGTCCTCAGGGCGGACGGCCGCGATCCGGTCCAGATAGGTATCGAGATAGGTGTAGGACCCCACGGCCTCGTAGTACCCCAATTGCTGCGCCAGGCTCCGGATGGAGTCCCTGGAATAGACGAAGGAGGCCTGGATCTGCTTCCTGGCGCGGGCGATCTCGAGCGCGGACGGAGGCTCCGACATCAGGCGCTCCGTCTGTCCGAACAGTGATTCCTCGAGCTGCTCGAGCCGGATGCCGGGAGCCGCCGTGGCCTGTGCGATGAAGAGGAAGGGGTCGCGCGCGGTCTCGTTCTGGGCTTCCGCCTCGGTCGCGAGCTTTCCCTCCACCAGCGATTGGTAGAGCCTCGAGGTCTTTCCGTGGCCGAGGATGATCCCCAGAACGTCGAGCGCATAATTGTCCGCGTGGATCAATTCGGGATTTCGCCAGCCCACCATGAGGTAGCGCGTGTCGCCGGGCTTCTGGATCTTGAACCGGCGCTCCCCCAGCTGGGGCGGCTCGACGGTCACGACAGGGAGAGGCTCCACTCCGCGCTCGATCCCGCCGAAGTGCTTCTCCACCATCGCGAGCGCCCGCTCCCGATCCACGTCCCCCACGACCACGGCCACGGCGTTGTTCGGCATGTAGTGGCTCTTGTAGTACTCGCGGATCTGCTCGGTCCGGATGGCCTCGACGTCGCTTCGCCACCCGATCGTCGGCCAGTGGTAGGGATGCGCCTCGAAGGCCTGGGCAAACAGATCCTGGTAGAGCGCCCGATGAGGATTGTCCTCGTTCCGCTCCAGCTCCGAGCGCACGACCGTCATCTCGAGACGATGCTCCTCTTCCGGAATGAGCGCGTTCGCCATGCGGTCCGCCTCGATCTCCATGGCGAGCTCCAGCCGGTCCGCGGCCAGCACCTCGTAGTAGTTCGTGTAGTCGAGCGAGGTGCCCGCGTTGAAGGAGGCGCCGTTGCGCTGGAGGAGCCGGGCGATCTCGCCCTTTCCGTGGCGGGGGGTGCCCTTGAACATCATGTGCTCGAGGAGGTGCGAGATTCCGGTCCAGCCGGCGCTCTCGTTCCGCGAGCCCACCTTGTACCAGATCATGAAGGACACGACCGGCGCGACGTGCACCTCCTGGATCAGGACTGTGAGGCCGTTCTCGAGGACCGTCTCATGGACGCCCCCTGTGCTCACGTCGGCGGCCGCGGCCATCTCCCCCGCGCGGACCTCCGCCTTGGCCCGTGCCCGGACCCCTTCCACGCGCCGGCTACCCCTCACGCGATCCTCCGGAGCGCCGCGACGCATTCGATGTGCGGCGTGTGCGGGAACATGTCCACGGGCTGGATCCAGTCCACTGCGTAGCGCGATTCGCAGAGGAGTCCCAGGTCGCGCCCCAGGGTGCTCGGATTACACGATACGTAGACGAGCCTCGGCGCTCCCAGCTCGAGTAAACGCTGGATCACGCCGGGATGAAGGCCCGCGCGCGGCGGATCCACCAGCACGGCGTCGAACGTGGCGCCCTCCCCCTGGAGCCGCGCGCCCATCACCTCCAGAGCCTCCCCCGTCCAGAAGCGCGCGTTCCGGATTCCATTCCTCGCCGCGTTGCGCTCGGCGTCGCGCACCGCGATCGCCGAGGATTCGATTCCGACCGCCTCGGCCGCCCGCTTCGCGAGCGGGAGCGTGAACGTTCCCGTCCCCGAGTAGACGTCCAGCACGCGCTCCGAGCCCCCGAGCGCCAGGGCCTCGAGCGCCGTGTCGAGGAGCCGTTCCGCCTGCTTCGTGTTCGTCTGGAAGAAGGAATTGGAGGAGATCTCGAAGGTGAGCCCGCCCAGCTCTTCCAAGATGGTCGGCTTGCCGGCGAGCAGACGCTCCTCTTCCCCCACCGCGATCTGCGCCTTCCGGCGCGTCAGGTTCAGCACCACGCTCTGGATCCTGGGAAAGCGCTCGCGAAGCCCCGCCGCGAGGCGCTCGAACGCGGGATGGGCCTCGCTGGCCACGAGGTTCACCATGACCTCGCCGGTCCGGATTCCCTCGCGCACCACGAGGAAACGAAGAAGCCCCGTGTGCCGCCTCAAGTCATAGGGAGGGAGGTTCTCGCGGCGGGCGAACTCGCGGGTGAAGTCCACGATCTCGCTCGAGATCGGAGTCGCGATGAAGCAGCGCTCGAGATCGAAGGGCTTGTCGTAGAAGCCGCGGCGATGAAGTCCCAGCGTGACCGCGTCCTTCTCGTCGCGCCCGAAGCTGTACTCCATCTTGTTCCGGTAATGAAAGAGCTCGAGCGCCGGGAGGACCGGCCGGACGGCGGCGTGGATCCTGCCGAGGTGCTCGAGACAGCCCTCCACCTGGCGCTGCTTGTGCCGGAGCTGCTCCTGATAGTCCAAGTCTTGAAATCGGCATCCGCCGCAGATGGGAACGTGGCTGCAGGGAGCCGGGACCCGTGCGGGCGAGGGCTCGAGGATCTTCACGGCCCGCGACTCGGCGTACTGCCGGCGCCTCCGATACACCGTGGCGATCACGCGATCTCCTGGGAGCGCGTTCTCTACGAACACCACCAGCCCCTGAACCTTGGCCAGAGCCTTTCCGCCGAAGGCCAGGTCCTCGATCGTGAGCTCCAGATTCGCTCCGCGCCGCAGGGGTGCTCCATCCGCAGTCCCGGCAAGGGGCTGCGGCTGGGAAGCAAAGGGGGCGGGGCTCAGCTCAGGCGTCTCCATCCGCCGAAGTCTACACCATCGGATTCCGCTCAGGATGAGCCCCTCGAATACCGAAACCTACTGCGACACGGCAGATTGCCGAGGGATACCGGGGGACTGTCCATGCGCTCCAGACGGAATCTCGTTCAGGGAAGAACGGCCGCGCGCCTTGCGGGCGCCTTGCTCGGGCTCTGGATCCTGTTTTGCCTAACGCCACGCGGCGAATGCTCGTCCATCGGGCCGGTCAACTTCGCGGGCGATCTGGATCTCGTGTACGTCACGCGCCCGAGCCAGATCGGCATCAACTCCCTCAACTTCGGCGAGAACGCCTTCCACACCACGCGCATCCGCCTCTTCGCCGACGCGCCCGTCCAGGACCACGTCCACGTCTTCACGGAATTCCTCTACGACGACGACACGATGTTCGCGCGGCTCTTCGGCGGGTTCGTGCGCCTCTCGGACCCCAAGGGCCGGGACATCCATCTCGAGGTGGGGAAGATCCCGCTCCATGTCGGGGCGTATCCGAACCGCTCCTACGCCCCGAAGAACAATCTCATCGGACCGCCGCTCATGTACTCGTACAAGGTCGACGTACGGAACGATCAGGTGCCCACGAGGGGCGAGGACATCGTCGCGAATCGCGGCCGGGGCTGGATGACCGACTACTTGGCTCCAGGCCTCACCGGCGTCGGTTACGACGCGGGCGGCGCGCTTCCCATCATGTACGAGAACTGCTGGGACTTCGGCATCGTGACCCTGGGCACCGTGGCACCCTTCGAGTTCGCGGCTGGCGTGACGAACGGCACCGTGGGCGCTCCGGCCATGAGCGACGACAACGACGGAAAACAGATTCTGGGCCGGATCGGCTTCATGCCCGCGCCCTGGATCCGCGCGGGCGTCTCCGGCGCGCGCGGCCCCTATCTCCAGGGCAACCTGAACGAGGATCTCCCGCCGGGGCACACGGCGGACGAATACATGCAGCAGCTCCTCGGCTCGGACCTGGAGCTCTCCTACGGCCACGGCGTTCTCTATTCGGAGTACATCCGGAACCGCTTCGAGTCCCCCTTCGTCGGCAACCTGGATCTCCAGGCGTGGTACGTCGAGGGCAAGTGGACCGTGATCCCCGGCTGGTACGTCGCGGCGCGCTTCGACCGGGTGGTCTTCGACGACGTGGCGCTCGCGGCGGGCGGGTCGACCCCCTGGGACGCGGACCTCTGGAAGCGCGAGATCGGAATCGGATTCAAGCCGTCGGCGCGCCTGCTCGCGAAGCTGGTCCACCAGGAATCGCAGGTCGACATCACGCCGCGCCGGACGCGCTCGTTCGCGGCCGCGCAGCTCGCGGTGACGTTCTGATGCGGACCGCGATTCTCGTTCTCGTCGCGATGCTGGTCGCGGTCGCGCTCGTCGCCGCCGCGCCCGCGCTGGCGGGAGTGATCGAGGGCTCGGTCACGCTGACTCCGGCGGACCTTTCGATCCACGACACCTCCAAGCCGAATCCCTACGTGGGGCAGCTCAGCGCCTCGTCCAGGATCGCCGCGGCCGCGGCGGCCGTGGATACGGTGTATGGCGTGGCCTGGGTGGCCGACCTGCCCCCGGATCCGGCGGCGGTGCCGGGGCCGGCGCGCATGGATCAGCTGGGGCAGCGCTTCGTCCCGCGCATCCTCGCGATCGTCGCGGGGCAGGAAGTCGAGTTTCACAACAGCGACAACGTCTTCCACAACATCTTCTCCTACTCCCCTCCCAAGAAGTTCGACCTGGGGCGCTACCCGAAGGGCAAGTCGCGGAGCGTGAGGTTCGTGAAGTCGGGGGCGGTGCAGGTGTACTGCGACATCCACTCCGACATGCGCGCCGACATCATCGTCGCTCCGACGCGGCGGTTCGCGCTGATCGGTCCCGGAGGCACGTTTCGGATCCACGACGTCCCGGCCGGAAATCACACCGTCAAGGTCTGGCTCAGCTCGGGCACGCGCGAGAGCCTTGTCCAGGTACCCGAGCGAGGAACCGCGACGCTTTCGACGCTGATGCCATGACGCCGCTCCGGCTCCCCAGGCCGAGCGTCTCACTCGCCGTCAAGATCGCGGCGACCACCTCCCTCCCGATTCTCGCGGTGCTCGTCGCCGCCCTTCTCGCCGTGAACTCCCGGGTCGCCGCGGAGCAGAACCGCACCGTGACCGCGGACCTCGCCCGCGCGGCTCTCTCCTTCGAGAAGCAGATGGCGCGTCAGGGAGAGGATCTGAAGCGCATCGGAACGGTCGTGGCCCGGGATCCCAAGTTCTTCGCGATGCTCACGCTTCCGAAAGCGGACCGGGGCTCGCAGGATTACCAGGAGACGCTGGCGGGCGTGGTCTCCGACTTCCAGCACGACACCGAGGCCCCGGTGTTCGATGTGACGGACGATGCCGGCATCATCCTCGCGCGCGCGGGACACCTGGGTCAGTACGGTATCGATATCTCCCGCTCGAGCCTCATCCGAGAGGCGCTGGCCCGGAAGCCCGCCAGCGGGTACGTCATGGAAGGACAGAACGCGTACCGCGTCGCGGTGGTCCCGATCGTGGTGGGCGGGTCGCTGGTGGGCACCCTGACCCTGGGGAAGAGCGTCGATCAGGCTCTGGCGCTGGCGCTGAAGGAGACGACGCGGAGCGAGGTGGTGTTCACGGTGGACGGCGAGATCATCTCCAGCACGGTCTCCCCATCCCCGCTTCGCCTGGTACTCGAGAAGAAAGCCCGTGAGTGGCGCGGGCGGACCCCGAAGCGCGGGGCCACCCCTCTCGGTGCGATGCTCGAGGTGGTTCCTTCCTCCGGCGAGCGCTTCCTTGCGTTGCGCGGCGAGGTGTCCGGTCTCGAGATGGGGGGGCAGCTCAGCTACGTGCTGCTTCGATCCCTCGATCAGGAGACCGCGATGGTGAGGCGCATCGGCGCCGACCTCCTCTGGGCGGGTGCCGTCGCGGCGGTGCTGGCGCTTCTCCTCGGCCTCGGAATCGCGGCGGGCGTGACGCGGCCGATTCGCCGCCTCGTCCAGGCGGCGAACGAGATGCGCGTCGGAAACTACGATTTCCCCCTGAACGTGCGCTCGAGGGACGAGATGGGGGTGCTCGCGGCGGACTTCGAGGCGATGCGCGCCACGCAGCGGAGCGAGATCCAGAGGCTGGGCGAGATCGATCGCCTGAAATCCAACTTCATCGCGATCGCCTCCCACGAGATCGTCACGCCCGTGACCATGATCAAGGCCTATGCAGAGATGATGGGAGGCGGGGCCCTGGGCCCGGTGACCGACAACCAGCGCGAGGGTCTGGCCGCCATCGGACGGGGAACCGCGACCCTGACGCGGCTGGCCCGCGATCTCACCGATATGTCGCTGCTCGACAAGGATCAGCTGCCCGCCAAGTTCGAGCCCTCGGACCTGGGCGAGATCCTCGAGGAGGTCGCGGTTCATGTCTCCCCGTTCGTCACGCAGCGCAACCAGCAGATCTCGATCGGCGTGGAGACGGGGCTGGTTCATCCGCGCGTGGACCGCGACTACCTGAGCCAGGCGATACTGAACGTGGTGATGAACGCGGTTCGCTTCACCCCCGACGGCGGCTCGATCGATCTTTCGACGAGGCGCGTCCCGGAGGGAGCGGAGATCCTGGTCACGGACACCGGGATCGGAATTCCCAAGGAAGATCAGGAGAAGATCTTCGCGAAGCTGGTCGAGCTCAAGGACATCAACCTCCACTCCTCCGGAACGGCGGAATTCAATTCATCGGGCCTGGGGCTTGGGCTCTCGATCGCGCGGGGCATCGTGGAGGCGCATGGGGGGACGATCGGGGTGGAGAGCGAGCCGGGGAAGGGCAGCACGTTCCGGATCCACCTTCCGTTCGCGGCCGATGCGGCCCCTCCGGAGAAGGGATCCGCCCCCGCTGAGGAGTCTTCGAGACAACTCCGGCGGACAGCTTCGGTCAAGTAAGCGCGACACAGATAAACCATTGATTCACACCACATAAACAGCCAGCGTCAAAAACAGTCGGCTTTAGTTGTCAATAATGGCTGACTTCGCTTCGAGCAATCCGCATTTCGCACTATCTCTATTCTGCTGTAAGACAAACACCTACGGCCCTTCTTCGCCAACGAATTGCAAATGGCACGGCGACTGCTCTTACATCCTGGCGTTGGCAGGCAAGTCAAGCAGGAGAACCCAAACGAAGTGAGGTGTGTGATGGCAGCTCTTCTCCCGATTCTCGTGATCATCGCGTTCGTAGGAACGATCCCGCCTCCGGGCAAGGCTGGCTGGTAAGCAACGGCAGCACCCGAAGCACCGGCAATACGAGCACTGAAAGCAAGTCGGACTCAAAAAAGCACAAGAAGGGGGGTGAAACTAAATGGCTCTGATTCTTCTGCTCATCGCTGCGGCAACGATTATCCCGCCTCCGGGCGGCAAGGCTGGCTGGTAAGACGCTAGAAGCAATCCGGCACCTCGATGCTGGAGCAGCACCCGGGCGCAGGTAGGGCGAACTCCTGCGATTCCCCGGAATAGGCGAAAAAGATCGATGGGCCATCAGAACCGCTTCCCCTGGTGGCCTTTCGATTTTGATGGGGCGTAACGGGGGGGCGAACTGGCCAGCGGGCGGGAAGCTGTGATACCGTGGGCCTTCGTCCCCTCGCCCTTTTCCTCTCCCCGTGGAAAGGATCGCCCCGGATATGAGCAAGCGACCGATATCCGAGATCGGCCGGATGCTCGAATGCGACGTGCCCCCCGTGATGCCGGTGCTCCCCCTGATGAGCACGGTCGTGTTCCCGCTGGGAGTTACCTCGATCCAGATCCGCCTGGAGCAGTCGAAGGCCCTCCTCCGTGACCATGCCGAGCCCGACCGTCTGATCGCCCTGGTCTTCAGCCCCGCGAAGCGGGAAGGGGACCTGAACCCAGACCAGCTCAGCAAGATCGGCCTCGCGGCGCGCATCATCCGCATCCTCAACATGCCCAGCGGCAACACACAGGTCACCCTGGAGGGATTGCGCAGAATTGGGATTGGGGAGATCGTGCGCTCCGATCCTTATCTCGAGGCCAAGGTCTCCTGCCCGCCCGAGCCGGCCGTCGATCCGGCGCGCGTGAGCGTCCTCGCGACGCGGATCCTGGCATTGCTCAGGACCATCTCCCAGCTGGACCACTCGTACCCCCCCGAGATGGACAACGTCTTCAGCATGAACCTCGGGGATCCCGGCCTCTTCGCGGACACCGTCGCCTCCATCGTGAGGCTCCCGGTCGAGGCGAAGCAGCGGGTCATCGAGACCCTCGACGTGGGCGAGCGGCTCCTCCTCGTGGCGGAAGCTCTCGAGTCGGAGGTGGCGCGGCTCAGCGTCGCCGAGGACGTGGTTCGGCGCACGTCGGCGAACGTGGACAAGAACCAGCGCGAGTTCTTCCTGCGCCAGCAGCTCACCGAGATCCGCCGCCAGCTGGGGGAAGAGGATCCGCAAGAATTGCTGGTTCGGCAGATCCTGGCCCGGGCCGACGGCCTCAGCCTGCCGCCGCACGTCCACTCGGTGGTGTACGAGGAGGCGAACCGCCTGCGCTACCTGGCGCCCACCACGCAGGAGGCCGGCGTCATCCGCAACTACATCGAGTGGCTCCTGTCCTTGCCCTGGAACCGGCCCGTCCGGAAACCGATCGACCTCGATGAGGTCACGAAGAGCCTCAACGCGGAGCACTTCGGCCTCGACAAGGTGAAGGAGCGGATTCTCGAATACCTGGCGGTGCTGAAGCTGAAGAACGATTCCCGGGGACCGATCCTCTGCTTCGCCGGGCCGCCGGGCACCGGAAAGACCTCGCTGGGGAGCTCCATCGCCCGGGCCCTGGGGCGCGACTGCGTCCGGATGAGCGTGGGCGGCGTTCGGGACGAGGCGGAGATCCGCGGGCACCGGCGCACCTACATCGGCTCCCGTCCGGGGAAGATCATCCGCAGCCTGCGGGACGTGCACAGCAGCAACCCGGTGTTCATGATCGACGAGATCGACAAGCTGGGGCACGACTCCCAGGGCGATCCGGCCTCGGCACTTCTCGAGGTGCTGGACCACGAGCAGAACGCGCATTTCGTGGACCACTACATCGAGATCCCCTTCGACCTTTCGGAAGTGCTCTTCATCACGACCGCCAACGTGCTCGACTTCATCCCCGCGCCGCTGCTGGACCGCATGGAAGTGATCCAGATCCCCGGTTACATGGACGCCGAGAAGATCGAGATCGCCAAGCGGCACCTGATCCCGCGCGCCGCCCGGGAGCACGGCCTGAACGAGGGGGACATCACCTTCGACGATCCCGCCATCGTGAAGATGATCCGCGAGTACTCGCGCGAGGCGGGCGTGCGCCAGCTGGAGCGCGCCATCGAGACCGTGTGCCGGAAGTGTGCGCGCCAGAGGACGACCGGGTACGCGGGCACCTGGTCCTTCGGCGAGGCCGACGTCGAGAAGCTCCTCGGGCCTCCCTACGTGCTGCCCGAGATGGCCGAGGGGCATGCCGAGGTGGGCGTGGCCACCGGGCTCGCGTGGACGACGACCGGCGGGGATCTGCTCCTCATCGAGTCCTTGAAGATGCGGGGCGCCGGGCGCGTGATCGTCACGGGGCAGCTGGGGGACGTCATGAAGGAATCGGTGCAGGCCGCGCACAGCTACGTGCGGGCCCGCGCCGAGCTCCTGGGGATCGACCCCGAGGTGTTCGACGATTACGACCTCCATATCCATTTCCCCGAAGGCGCCGTTCCCAAGGACGGGCCCTCCGCGGGGATCACCATCGTCATGGCCATCGCGTCCGCGCTGGCCGAGGCGCCGATCCGGAACGACGTCGCCATGACGGGAGAGGTGACGCTGCGGGGGAAGGTCATCGCCGTCGGAGGCTTGAAGGAAAAAATCATGGCCGCCTACCGCGCCGGCATCAAAACGGTGGTCTTTCCAGCGGATAACCAGAAGGACATCGTGGAAGTCCCCGAGTCGGTCCGATCCAACATGACCCTGGTTCCCGTGAGTGCGGTGGACGAGGTCTTCCGCTACGCCTTCGTCGGAGTCGCGGAGCGCATCGCCGAGCTGGAGGCCCGCAAGGCCGCCGCCGGGAAAGAGGCCCGGGCCAGGGGGAAGAAGAAAAAGGCCAAGCGGAACCATTCGAAGAAGAAGAATCGGCGCCCGGAGCCGGTCCTTCGCCAGAAGGCGGCGAGGGAGCGCTCCCCCCGGAACAACCGGGGAGGGCGCTAGCCCTCGCTTCACAGCCTCAGCGCCTCATACGACTCGCCGTCGAATCGGCAAGGCTCCACGATGCCAGGATGAGCACCGGCCACGTGATATCCCAGAAGCTTCGCCGGTCGAAGAACACGTACGCGATCGCGACCAGGATGATCAGGAACCGGAGCACGCGGTAGAGCACCCCCGCCATGATCCCGTGAGGGCCGAAGAGGGGCGGGATCAGCCCGGTGCCGGCGCGAGCCTGCGCGATCGCGGGCGGCAGCCCCACGAAGTACATCGCCATTCCCGCAAGGATTCCCTGCGAGAGATCGGGAGACCACCGCGGCGGAAAGAGCGCGAACACGCCGCACCCGATTCCGATCAGCGCCACGAAGAGCGGGATCCACGAAGGTCGCATCGTCTCAGCCCCACGCCATGATTCCGCAGTAGCCTGCGGCACCGGCGAGTCCAATGCCGTCCCCGATCGCCCTGCAGCCCGGCCAGTCCCCCATCGCGGAGCACCCTGCGTTCACCGCGCCGACCACCATGTCGCCGACCGTGGCAAAGCAGAGCCCGAACTTGGCCCAGTTGAATTTCTCGGGAGCCTGATGAGCCGATCCGGACTGTGGCTGCGCGTACGTCGAGCCGGGGCGGATCCACAACCCGTGCGCGGCGCCATTCACCGGAAGGAAGCCCTCCTCACCGGCACGCGGCCTCCGCCGAAGCAGATCGAAGGTCTCGGCCCTCGCCTGGCCGTTCAGCTCGTTGAGAACGAAATACCGCGCATGGTCGGGGTCGCTCCGGGACTGGTAGGGAATCATCGTGATCCGGATCCGATCTCCGCTTGTCGTGGAAGCCGTCGCCCCGACGACCCCGCTCGCATGCAATTCCAGATCAGGATCCGTTGCTTCCAGCTCAATCGCCCGGGCCATCAAGGGGCTCTTCCCGGCGCGCGCCGTGAGACCGCGAAGCTCTTCGCTCGAGGTGATCCAGCGAGCGTCGTGGATCATCGATGGATCCGGACCGGGCCGCTTTGGAGCGGTCGCTTGTCGGCCGGCTTCCTTCGAGCATCCGGACCCGAATGCGGCGAGAGCGAGCGCGGTTGCAACGAGGCACAACTTGAGACGATTCATTTCGGCACCCCCTTCGATTTGCGCGGCATGCCGCGCGGTGGGCGCCGAGGAGCGAGGGCGATGTGCCCTCGAGCACGATCCGTTCCAGGAGGACGCGATGCGTCGAGATCGAATCTGCGGAGGAAACGGCGGTGGAATCGAGAGATGAAGCGGGGCGCCTACGCGAGGCGTCGCGCGGGCGCGAGATCGTGGCGTCAGACGTTCGACGTCGACTACATCCCGCCGATGCTGAAGCGCTGTCCGATGGTGAGCTGGACTGACTCGTCGAGGCGGACCGTCGTGGTTTGCGTCTGCCGCAGGCGATCGATCCGCCCTTCCAGGGAAACCGCGTTCTCGCCCATGTGGGGGATGCGAAGGAACGCGATCTGGAGCCGTCCCGTGTAGTGCTCATCGCGGTATCCCTGGAGGTCGTAGCTTCGGGACGCGCCGGAGAAGAACGGCGTCACGAGCAGGCGCCCGGCAATCGCCTCCCACCGCGCCTCGAAGGATCCCTGAATCGTCATGTCGGTCAGGTTCACGACCCTCGAATGGTTCTGCTCAACGCCAAAGGTGGTGGTGCTGACCACCCGCCCGGGGTGGCGGCGCGAGGACACCACGGAGCCCGAGATCACCCGGCGCTTGGTTCCGCCCCGCATCGGGTCGTCGAGATACGTGATGTCGAAGCGGGCCGTCGTCCTTCCGCCCATCTCGGCCACGGTGTAGTCGGTGGCGAGACGGTGCTCGGTGAATTCGGTGTTCGCGCCTCGGTGCGTCACCCGCACCACGGACGGCGTGACCCAGCTGTCCTCGCTCATCTTGAGCCTCGCGCCAACCGTTCCCGTCTGCACGCGAACGACCGGGATCAATCCCTCCCGGGAGGCGGGCTCCTCGGAGCGGAAGCTCACGAACGGATTCCACTTCCAGATGGCGCGGTCCAGCCGGGCGAATCCGCCCCGGCGGTCGGAGAGCGCGTATGGATTGAGCGCGGTCTGAAGCGCGGGCTGGTAGGAGAAGGCCTGCGCCTGCGCCTGGAACCCGGCCGCCGCGCCCTGGAGCTCCCCGCGCCACGCCGTGCGCGAGCGCCCCTCCTCCACGCCGGCCGTGGCGCGATGCCGTACGGTGGCGCCGTCGGCGAGCAGGGTCCAGGTGCCCGGAAGGTCGAACCGGCCCGTGGCGCCGTACGTGACGCTCCGGTGCACCACGCCGCCGCTACCGAAGAGCGCCCCGAAATAGGACGGCCCGCTCTTCTCGTGCGTGTATCCCCCGTAGAACGTCGTGACCACCTTGTCTCGGAGCCAGGAGCGAACGAGTCGCGCCGCGTAGAGATCCGCTTCCGCGCGGGTCGGGCCCGCCGCCGAGATGGGGCGGGACGCCAGGGCCACGTATCCGTCGAGGCTTCCCAGCGGCGTACGTGGCAACGCGGCCTGGGCGCTCCTCCGAGGGACGGGGCTCATGAGGAGCGGCATCTCGTTAGCGCCCACGGGAGGCGCGTCGCTCCATTCCAGCGAGCCGTGCGGGTCGGTGTAGCGCAGCTTCAGATGCTGCGGCTTCCCGCTGCCGTTCCCCGTCTCGTCAAAGCGGAGCCGCATCGAAACGGAAGCCTGGAGCTGGCGCATGGGCCGCTGGCTCATCGGCCCGAGATCGTAGAAGCCTTCCCAGGATCCCCAGCCCACCGCGGATTTGTCCTCTCCCCGGAACCCCGGTCGTCCATCGGCGAGCCACGTCAGCGAGCCGCGGACCGGGCTGTAGGGGATGGTCACCGGTGTGGAGGTGGGAGGCTGCATGAAGGGCGCCTTCAATGGAGACACGCCGTTCGGGAGCGGCGCGCACACGAACGAGATGGGATTGGCGGAGAGGGGCTGCGGAGATTCCACCTGGAACTGGAGCCGGTGCTCGCCCAAGCGGCGCGTCGGCAGGGGACCGCGCATGGTGACGGTCACCGGGCGCCCCGCCTCCATGTAGCCCTCCTCGATCGAGATCAGGTCCCCATCCATGTAGAAGCCCGCGCGGAAGGGCCCGGTGCCGTTCCCCACCACGACCGCCCGCGGAACGATCGTGTCTCCGGCCGCGATCACGGCGCCGTGCAAGGGCCACTCGAACGCGGCCGAGCGAATGAGCACGTCGGTCGCCATCGCGGGGAGAACCGTCGCCTGGTGGCACACCACGCTCGTAGGGTCCACGCGGTAGCACGCGTCGATGACGATCGGGGTGGAAAGCTCGTCCTGTCCATAGAAGGTCAGCCGCACGCCCAGCATTCCCTGTGGAATCGTGCGCGCGACGGAAGCTGGAATGAGGACCGGTGCCGTGAGCGGGGTGGCGCCATATCGTGGAAGAAACGCGCCGATCGGGACCGTGTATTCGTAGAAAGGCGTGGCCGACGTGTCGAGCGGGATCGACCCCGAATTGGTGATGAACGGGGAGGACAGGAACTGCACCCGCGCCGTGGGGAAGGACACGTCCGTTCCGGCGGTCTCGCGCACGGGGATCGTGGCGGGCAGCGTGGCGTCGGGAGCCAGGGAAAGGCTCAGGTTGCCCGACTGCACGCGCTCCACGAACGCGCGCGAGATCACGGAGAACGTGTAGATGTCCTCGTAGTAGGCCGGATTGTTGTATTGCGCCCCGGTGGTGTCCTGAAGGGCGTTGAGCTTGTAGATATAGGTGTGCCCGATCGCGAGCGGCTCGAAGGGCGTGATGGTGAGCGTGTCCCCCCGCGCGGACCAGATGTTGGGGAGCGTGGTGGTCGTTCCTCCCGTGGACGTGTCGGGAGCGATCGAATAGGAAGCGACCTTCCCCGTGGGCCGGTCGAAGATGAACTTGATCTGGGCGTTGGGCGGGACGCGCCTCGCCTTGTTCGCGGGAGAGGTCCCGATGACCCGGGGCGCTTGCTGCGCGAACGCGGGATCCGCGAACAGAAGAAATGCGGCCAAGATGCCGAAGAAAAACCGTATCATGGGCGGCATATGCTAGCAAAATCACGGGGCTCCGCAATGTCTTCTGCGCGTTCCACAACGACTTCCGGTCGTGCGAAGCGCTCTCCATCGGCCTCGGGTCAGGCCAGGAAGGGTCCATCCTTGAACGGACGGGCCCCGACCCCGGTCGGAATTCTGGGGGCCACGGGCACGGTGGGGCAGCGCTTCATCCAGCTCCTCGAGAATCACCCCTGGTTCTACGTGGACGAGGTGATGGCCTCCGACCAGAGCGCCGGAAAGTCCTACGCCGACGCGGTCGGGGCTCGCTGGAAGCTGACC
>Ga0099791_10000146_pt1 | contig 23425 bp, 26 predicted proteins | sample Rivendell_Oct201_7_FD_77318 | JGI IMG/M metagenome (GOLD analysis project Ga0099791, IMG submission 77318) | Vadose zone soil and rhizosphere microbial communities from the Eel River Critical Zone Observatory, Northern California to study diel... | ecosystem: Environmental > Terrestrial > Soil... | reverse complement strand
CGCGGCGGTCGCCGGCGGCTCCAGTGGACCATCTACAACCTGTTCATGAAGAAGGGGGCCGCGACGGACCGCAAGGACGCGATCGCCGAGCCGACCGCGGTGCCCGACGTGGTGCCGATGCCGCCGATCCTGCCCCTGAAGCGGGAATGGCGGGAGGCGGTGCTGGAAGGAACCGGCGGCGCCCGCCCGAGCTAGGTAGGCTTTTCGTAGGTGACGGAGGCGCGGAGGCGGTCTTCCGGGACGGCGTAGTACGCGCGCAGGACCGCGGCGGAATCCTCCGATAGACGGTAGCCGGCCTTCTCCAGCGCGCCCCGGGCCTTGTAGTTCCGCGCGTAGGTTCCCACGATGATCCGGCGCACGCCGCGGGCGGCGGCGTCGCGCCGCGTCACCAGCTCCAGGTGCTCGACCAGGCGCAGGCCGATGCCGTGATGCTGGTGCCCCGGCAGGATGTACGCGTGCCGCAGGAGGGCCGCGTCGCGGGCGCGCTCGAGACCCATCACGCCGACCAGGACCCCTTCTACGAATCCGCCGTACCAGGCAAGGCGCCGGGCCTCGTCCTCCCACTGGGCCGCCGTCATCTCCGGGTCGTGGCGGTCCTCGGGCGGGAGGAAGTCCCCGTACCAACGGGCGGCGGTGTTGATCACATTCACCGCCGGGTCCCGGTCGGCCGCGGCGAGTGAGCGGATCGTCAGCTGGATCACGACGGCACGGTCACCCGCGAAACGCGGGCATGATCTCTCGCGCGAAGCGAGTGAGCTGCTCGATCATGAGATCGCGCGGCGTCCCGATCGCCCACGCGATCATGACATGGTCCAGCCCGGGATAGCGGCGCTCCACCTCCTTGAGGTAGGCGACGATGTCCGCGGGAGGCCCGCAGAGCCAGGAGCGATTGCGCACGCCGTTCTCCAGGGAGGCGGTGGTCGGAGATTGCGGCTGCCGGGCCGCGACCGCCCTCACGTGCTCCTCGCTATAGCGCAGCATCCCCAGCGGGGCCATGACCTTGGCGTGCTCCTCGAAGTAGGGACGCGCCCGCCGGACGGCCCGCTCCACGCTGTCGTCGATGCACATCCGGAAGCCGAGGATCAGGTCCTCGCCGAGCTGGAGCGCGCGCCCGTGGCGGCGCGCCGTCCCCTGGTAGTCGCGGATCCAGCGCTCGGCCAGCTCTTCCGCGGTGGCGGAGATGATGCCCTTGATGCGGTTCCGGGCCATGAAATCGAGACCGCGCGCGCTGCCGCTCACGATGGGCTGCCAGATCTCCACCGGCCGGCGCCGGGGACGCGGCACCAGGGTGATCTCCTTCAGCTGGTAGCCGCGGTAGGGGACATCGGGGGGAATCGTGTAGTGTTTCCCCCGGTGCGAGAACGAGTCCTCGCGGAGCGCCTTGAGGATGATCTCCACCTGTTCCTCGAAGAGCTCGCGGTTGGCCTCGCCGTCCAGCATCGGGTTGCCGAAGGTCTCCACCTCGCGCGAATGGTACCCGCGCCCCACCCCGAAGACGACCCGGCCGCCGGTGAGGATGTCGGCGACCGCGTAGTCCTCGGCGAGGCGGAGTGGATGCCAGGCGGGGACGACGTTGAAGGCGCAGCCGATCTTCACCCGCTCGGTGCGATGGGCCAGGTCCACCGCCAGCATGGGGATGCTGGGGATGCACTCGTATCCCTCGTGCTGGAAGTGATGCTCGGCCAGCCACAGCGTCTCGTACCCCAGCGCGTCGGTGGCCCGGGCCAGGGCCGCCGCGGCGTCGAACACCTCGATCAGGCGCTCGTTCGGATACCGACGGTCGTCGGCGGGCGTCCCCGCGAGTCCACACCCCTCCAGCTCGATGTGGCCCACGTAGAGGGTCGAGAAGCGGGTGATCATCGCGGCCGCGGCCCCCGCCTCAGTAGTACACCGACCGGCCGGCGCCGCCGGTCGCCACGACCAGCTCGCCGGTGACGGCCCAGGCCTTGTCCGAGGCGAGGAAGACGGTCAGGTAGGCGATCTCGGCCGCGTTCACCATGCGCCCGATCGCGTTCCCGCGAGGGGAATCGTCGGCGAAGTCGCGCTTCTCGACGTCGTCGGGGGCGATGCCGAGCTCGGTGGCCCGGGCGGCCAGCAGGCGCGGGGTCCGCTCGGTGCGGGTGATGCCGGGGTGGATGCAGTTGACCGTGATGCCGTGGCGGCCGAGCTGGACGGCCAGGGTCTTGGTCAGGTGAACGAGGGACGTGTTGCGCGCGCCGCCGCTCAGGTTGCCCGCGTTACGCGCGTTGAGGCCACTGATGTTGATGATGCGGCCCCACCCCTGCTCTTTCATGAACGGGATCGCGGCCCGGGCGCAGCGCAGCGCGCCCACGTACTTCACGTCGAAGTCGTGCAGCAGGTCCTCGTCGACCACGGCCTCGATGGGGCCGGTCGCGGTGGCCGAGCCCCCCGGAGGCGAGCCGCTGTTCACCAGGATGTGCAGGCCGCCGAGCTGGCCGGCCGCCTGAGCGACCATCGTGTCCACCTGGGCCCGGCTGGTCACGTCGGCCACCAGCGGGATGACCCGCCGTCCGGTCTCGGAGGCGAGCTCGCGCGCCGTCGCCTCGAGCCGATCCTTCGTCCGCGCCACGATCGCGACGTCCGCCCCTTCGCGGGCCAGCTCGCGCGCGATGGCCTTGCCGATGCCCAGGCTGCCGCCGGTCACGATCGCGTGCCTGCCTCGGAGCCCCAGATCCATGGTGAGCCTCCTTGCTCGGGTGTCGCGGGGGATTCTACCCGGGAACGGAGCGCCCAACGATGTTATCGTGGCCCGGCAATCGTGGTGACCATACCCCGGGAGGATGCCGATGCCGATATTCACGCGACCCGATGCGGAGATCCACTACGAAGTCCACGGCTCCGGCTTCCCGCTGCTGCTCTTCGCGCCGGGCGGCCTGCGCTCGCAGCTCGAGTACTGGCGCCATAGCCCGAGCAATCCCGCCGCCCCGCCCCCCTGGATGAACCCCATGGCCGACCTGGCCGACCGGTTCACCGTGATCGGCATGGACCAGCGCAACGCGGGCCATTCGCGCGGCGCGGTGACCGGCACCCACGGCTGGCACACCTACGCGGGCGATCACCTGGCCCTGATGGATCATCTCGGCCACCGCCGCTTTCACGTGATGGGCGGCTGCATCGGCGGCACCTTCTGCCTGACGCTGTGCGAGCTCGCGCCGGAGCGCGTCGCCGCCGCGGTGCTGCAGAACCCGATCGGCCTGCACGAGAACCGGGACACCTGGGACGAGGCGGTGGCCGGCTTCGCCAAGACCATGCTGGAGCGCGATCCGACCTTGACCGAGGACGTCATCCGGAAGTTCGGCCACAACATGTTCGGTGGCGACTTCGTCTTCTCGGTGAGCCGCGACTTCGTGCGGCGCTGCCCCACCCCGCTCCTGCTCCAGCCCGGCAGCGACAAGCCGCACCCCGCCGAGACCAGCGCCGAGATCGCGCGCCTGGCCCCGAACCTCGAGATCCAGAAGGACTGGCGGGCCCCGACCCACCTGGCCGAGTCGGTCCAGCGGGTCGCCGACTTCCTCGGCCGGCACACGCCGAAGATGGGAGACGCTCGATGACCGCCGCCCGTCCCGAGCCCGCCGAGACAGGGAGGCCTTCGTGAGCGTGAAGAAGAACTTCTACAGCGATAATGTGTCGGGCGCGGCCCCCGAGATTCTCGAGGCGCTCGTGGCCGCCAACGCGGGGGACACCGCGCCCTACGGCGCGGATCCGATCACCGAGGACCTCCAGGCCCGCTTCTCGGCGCTCTTCGAGACCGAGGTCGAGGTCTATCCGGTCGGAACCGGGACCGCCGCCAACGGGCTCTGCGCCTCGATCGTCGCCGCCCCGTACGGGGCCATCTACCTGTCCGACGCCGGCCACCTCCACGGGAGCGAGTGCGGCGGGCCCGAGTTCTGGTCGGGCGGCAATGCGCGCACCGTCCCGGTGCCGAGCGTGGACGGCAAGATCATCGCCGGCGAGCTGGCCCGCATGGTCGACGAGGCGGTCGCGCGCCCGGCGACCGAGGTGACGCCGCGGGCGGTCAGCATCACCCAGGGCACCGAGGCGAGCACGGTCTACACGCTGGCGGACGTGCGGGCCATCGTCGAGGTGGCGCGCGCGCGGCGTCTGTGGGTGCACATGGACGGCGCGCGGCTGGCCAACGCGGTCGCCCGTCTCGGCGGCACGCCGGCCGAGGTCACCTGGAAGGCGGGGGTCGACGTGCTCTCCTTCGGCGCGACCAAGAACGGGGCGCTCACCGCCGAGGCGGTGGTGTTCTTCAACCGCGAGCTGGCCCAGACCATGCGCTATCGGCGCCGGCGCGGCGGCCACCTCTTCTCGAAGATGCGCTTCCTCTCCGTCCAGCTCGACGCCTTCATCAAGAACGGCCTCTGGCTGCGGAACGCCCGCCACGCCAACGCGATGGCCCAGCGGGTCCGGGAAGGGCTCGCCAAGATTCCCGGGGTGCGCTTCCCGAGCCCGACCGAGATCAACCTCGTCCTCGTCGCGCTGCCGCAGCCGATATGGGACGGGCTCGTCGCCGAGGGCTACAGCTTCTCCCGCCGGGGCGCCCTCAAGGAGGGCGTCATCCGGATCGCGTGCGCCTTCGACACCACGGAGGAGGCGGTGGATGCGCTGCTGGACACCGCCCGGCGGTACGCCGGCCGGGGAGCGTGAAGCGCGGCACGAGAGGCAGGCGGGGCGAGGTCAACGACCTGCCCTGAGGGTTCCCTCCATCCGGAGCGCCGTCGCGGGCACTTCCGGATCGACGATCGCGGGCCTCTCCACCTGGCGGAGGTCGCTGCCCACCACCCGGACCCGGATGGTGTCCGCGCCGCTCAGGCGCAGGAGGGCGCGCGTCCCGGCGCGGGGACGCAGGCGGTCGATCGAGCACTCGCGCACCGAGCGCAGCCAGACCAGCGGCCCTCCCTCGGCCGGCGGCATCGCCTGGAAGGCTCTCAGGCGGGCCTGGCTCACGTCGTCCAGCACCACCGCGGGGCGGGCGTCCGGCTGATCGGCGCCGAGGGTGACCCGGTCGAGCGTCAGCCCGTCCGCGTGCCGGCAGTACAGGCCGTACGCGGGAAGATCCCGGAACATGTAGGCGTCCGGGTAGGTCTTCTCCAGCTCCGGCACGCTCTGCGTCGCGAGGTCGGCGCCCCCGCCGCCCCGGGCGGTCAGCCGGACGTTCTTCAGGGAGATCTCCGAGACGGGATGCCCGGGGATCCCGGTGATGGAGGACGCGATCAGGGCGCCGACCGCCTCCAGGTTCGAGATCGAGATCTTCTGCAGCCGGCCCGCGGCGGGCACGTCCTGGCCGCGGCCGCGCTGCCCGAGCCGGACGAAGATCGGGGTGCGAGCCCCGCTCATCCGGATGTCGGACACCGTGACGCGCTCGATGTGCCCGCCGTCCACGGTCTCGATGGCCAGGCCGCAGCTCAGATCGCCCTTCCACGGATGCCGGCGCCCGACGATGGTGCAGTTGCGGAAGACGATGTCGGAGAAGTCCCCGGTCGTCTCGGTGCCGAGCTTCAGCGCGTTGTGGAGGGAGGTGAGATGACAGCCGGTCACCGTCACGCGTCGGGTGGCGCGGCGGAGGCCGAGCGCGAAGCTCGTCTTGATCGCGATCGCGTCGTCCCGCGTGTCGATGCGGCAGCTCGAGATCCGGACGTCCTGGCAGCAGTCCGGGTCGATCCCGTCGGAGTAGCCGTTCAGGATCGTGACCCCGACGATGTCCACCCCGTCACACCCCAGGAGGCTCACGTTGTAGTTGCCCGCGTTGACGAGGGTGACGTCGCGAAGCTCGACCCTCCGGCACGCCTTGAGCGCGATCGGCTTGGGACCGTCGCGGCTCGTCCGGTTGCCGTCGATCCGACCGGGACCGAGGATGTGGACGTCCTCCAGGCCGTGTCCCTGGAGGAGGGCGAACCGGAAGCTCGTGGTCTCGGCGTCCGCGAACGAGTCGTAGCCGAGCTGCTCCACCGGGTCGAAATCGGCGTCGTCCCGGCTGGCGACCAGGGTCGCGCCCGCGGCGAGCCGGATGGTGGTGTGACTCCGGAGGTGCAGGGTCCCCGAGACGTAGACGCCGGGCGGAAAATGGACGGTGCTCCGGGAGGCGCCCGCGGCGTCGATCGCGGTCTGAAGGGCGCGGGTGTCGAGGGTCTGACCGTCGCCCTTCGCGCCGTGATCGCGGACGGACTGGGCCGGTCGGCCGGCCGACTGCGCCGAGGCCTCCGGGAGGCCGAGCCCGCGCGAGAGCAGGAGCGGCGCGGCGAGCGCCGCCGCGGAGCGCCACAGGAACGCCCGCCGGCCTCGGTCCATCAGCGCCCGCCGTCCGAGCCGGCGCCGGACCTCATCGAGGGTGGGGCCGCCTATCCGGCGGCGGGCTCTTGCGTGTTGAGGTTGTTGACCACCCTCTTCACGCCTTCCACCGACTGGGCGACTCGCTCCGCCAGCAGCTTCTCGGCCCGCGAGGGCACCGAGCCGCTCAGCACCACGGTGCCGTCCTGCGATCGGATCTGCACGGTCTTGAGCGAGACCGCCTTGGTCGAGTAGAGCTCGAACTCCACGCGCCGCGCCAGCCGGTCGTCCACGCTCTCGGGCGCGGTCTGGCCATCCGCCACCGTCAGCTGGCTGACCAGGCTCTGAACCCCCGGCGCCTCGACCGCGATCTGCTCGGCCGCCCGCTTCTGGGCCAGGGAATCGACCGTCCCGTCCAGCGTCACGACCTGCTTGCTGACCTGCACGTTCAGGCGCTTGTCCTTGAGCTCCGGACTCCGGGCGAGGCGGTCGATGACGATCGTCTTCACTTCCAGGTCGGCGACACGATCGCCCAGGTTCGCCATCGCCGGGTTGCGCCCGGCTCCCGGATTGACCACCAGGTTGTTCTGGACCTGGCTCACCCCCGAGGTGTCCTGCGCGATGGCGCCGGCGAGCCGCCGGGTCTCCTCGCTCGGCACCTCTCCGCTCAAGCTGACCACTCCCTGGCTGGTGGTGGTGGTGATGTCGAACGCGGAGACGTTCTTGGAGAGTAGCAGCGCGGTCTTCACCTTGGAGGTGGTCGCCGCGTCCTGCGACGTGTCCTTGACCGATCGCAACATCTCCCGCACCGGCGCGGCGCGGGGCGACCGATAGAACAGCACGCCCCCGACCACGATGACGAGGAGGAGCAACACGAGCAAGCCGCCGACCGGGAATCTCCCGCGCCTCATGTCGCCCCTGCGACGCATCATCCGTGCCAGGGACGGTGAGTGTGAAGCCCCGGATTCTTCGAACGTGACGACGACGGGGCCGATCGAGCCGTGAACGATGCACCCGGTACTCGGTAACGCCGACCGAGAAAACTTGACTGGCCCCCCGCCAGGATTCCATGTCGCGACGCGAAATTGGGCGGAAAACGTTTCGGTCTGCGCGCCGGCGCGTTGGCACGTGTGATGCCACTCGCATCACGGCTGGTTTGAATCATCTCGAAACCCAATTCGTGGAGGCATGTATGCGCGCAGGACGACAGAGGGTGGTGTGGGTGGCCGGGGTGGCCGCCGCGGCGATCGTCTTCGTGAGTGGATGCTCGGACATGGGCGCCCGGATGGACAGAGCGGCGTCGACGACAGGCCTCACGCTGACCGGGGCTCAGGAGGTTCCGCCCGTGAACACCCAGGCGTCGGGCGTCAGCTCGATCGCGGTGATCGGCGACAAGACGGTCACCGGCGGCGTGCAGACCACCAATCTGAACGCGACCGCGGCCCATATCCACATGGCCCCGGCCGGCCAGAACGGACCGGTGATCATTCCGTTGAACAGGACGGGCGACAACACGTGGTCCGTTCCCGCGAACACCATCCTGACGAGCGCGCAGTTCGACGCCTATCGGGCCGGGAACCTCTACGTCAACGTGCACAGTGCCGCGAACCCGGGCGGCGAGATTCGCCTCCAGCTGAAGCCGTAGCGGATCTAGCGAACGGACGGAGGGAGATCGGCGCAGTCGCCGAGCGAGAGGGGCTCGGCGGCTGCGCCATCGCTCGGCCGCGGCAACGTGGCGTAGCGCGCGGTGGCAGCTTGGCTCGCCACCGCGGCGAAGAGCTGGGGAACCGCCTGGTCGTTGGCGAGCCCCACCACCCATTTGGGCAGCGAGCCGGCCGGATCGGTGAAGACGCAGTAGCGGACGTCGGTCGCGCCCTCCGAGTCCCGGACCGGCTGCAGGTCCCAGTAGCCGTTGTTGACCGAGACCCGCACCGCGGTGTCGGCGGCGACGCCGGGCGGAAGTCCCGGCTCGAGCCGCCAGATGAATGCGCGGCCGGTCCGGCCGTCGGCGGTCCGGGAGGCTCGCTCGGCGATGCGAATGACGTAGTGGCGATCTTGCACGAGCATGATCCCGAACGACAGACGCTGATAGTTGAGGACGTCGCCGGTCGGGTCGCGGCTCAGGATCCGGCTGTCCTTCACGTAGGGCATGAAGGCGGGGTACCGTTCGAGGTCCGCGATCACCGCCCGGACGACGTGCGGCGACGCCTGGATGATCGCCTGCGCGCGGACCTGCTTGACGTCGCGATCCGGGATCGCGCGCGTCTCGACCTTGACCTCGGGCGCCGCGGGAGACGGAGACTGGGCCCACCCCGCCTCGCGGCCGGGGGTGAGGACGACCGCGAGGATCACCAGCAGCCCGTAACCGCCGGCGAGCGAGGGCACCGGGTGGCGCCGGGGCGCGCTACTTCGAGGCGCCGTCGTCGGGCTTCACCTCGTCGAGGTAGCGCTTGACCAGCTCCGCCAGCTTCGCCTTGTCGGGCACCTTGTAGAGCACCCGGTAGGACGCGTCCGCCGCGACCCGCTCGGCGACCTTGGCGAGGACCGTCTTGATGACGACCTGCACGGTCTGGTTATCGCCGACCGAGACCTTCCCGAACGCACCCAGCGACACCCCGAACCCGCCGAAGCTGCCCCCGCTGATGCCACCGACCATCGCCGCCTTGAGCGCCGCGGTCTGGCCGAGGTACTCGATCGCCTGGGCCTTGGGCGCGTCGATGCCACAGCCGCTGGCCACCAGGGGCAGCGGCTTGATCAGCGGAGTCCCCTCGTCATCGCCCTGGCCCTTGCTCTTGAGCTTCATGTCGACCACCGTCGGCTTCAGCGGCGTCGCCTTGGGATCCTTCGTCAGGTCGGGAGCGGCCCCGTTGAAGGCGGCCGGGTAGAAGATCTTCCCGGTCGGGTCCGTCCAGATCGGCCCGCGCACGACGTAGTCTCCCACCGCGTCGATGATCACCGAGAGGACGCCCGCGATCTCGGTGTTCCCGACCGTGCGCGAGATCGCGGGGGTCGGAAGGGTGTTGCCGAACCGGTCCACGTACTTGCCGTCCACGTAGGCGGACACGTAGGCCACCAGGACCTGGTTGAACTCCTCGACGCGGGCCCGGGTCGCCGCGAGGTCCGCCTTCGCGCTCTCGCGGTCCAGGTCGTGCGAGAAGAACCGCTCGTGGATCCTCTGCCCGAAGTCCTTCACGGTGTTCGCATTGAGATCGTGCAGCTTGCGGATCTCTTCCGCCCGGCTCTGCTGCGGGCTGACCCCGATCCGGATCGCGTCGACGACGAAGTCGACCACCGGATGCTCGTGCAGCCGGGCCTTGACCGCCTCGATGCGATCCTCGATCGCGTCGCTCGGCGGCGCCGGACAGGCGGTCAGGAGGCTCTCCCGCAGGGGCACCACGTCGGCGATGAGCTGACGGGTCGGCATCGTGCCACAACCGGCGAGCGCCAGCGCCAGGACCAGCGACGACAGCACCGGGATCGGAGACCGGCTCATTCGGATCCTCCTTGTCGGGCGATGCGGGCGATGCGAATCCAGTGAGGCCGACGGATCATCCAGTCGATGGTAGGAGTCGTTGATTTACCAGTCAAGTTTTACCAGGGGATTGACTCGCCCGGGGGCACGACGCCACACTCGATCTCACGAGCGAACCGGGAGGAGGACGGCGATGGCCTGGAAGGACGAGATCCAGCACGTCGTGGTGTTGATGCTCGAGAACCAGTCGTTCGACCGGCTCCTGGGGTTCGTGCGTCTCGACGACGCGTCCCAGCGCATCGACGGGGTCACCGGCAACGAGACCACGCCGGCCGCCCTCGAAGATCCCGCGCGGGTCGTCCGTCTCGAGCGCGGCACCGCGCCCGCCCTCTACATCACGGATCCGACGCCGGGGCATCAGTTCGAGGACATCGCGGTCCAGGTCTTCGGCCAGCCGCGGGTGCCCGATCCGCCGACGCCCACCATGAACGGGTTCGTCGACAACTATGCCCGGCAGGCGGGTCCCGACGGCAAGCCGATCGGGAGCGAGCGGGCGGCGGCGGGTCTGGCGTGTCTGGATCCTGCCCTGGTGCCGGTCATCACGATGCTCGCGAAGAGCTTCGTCGTCTGCGATCGGTGGTTCTCCTCGTGTCCGGGGCCCACGTGGCCGAACCGGTTCTTCGTCCACGCCGCGACGTCCAACGGGTACATCGACAGCCCGACCGACATGCAGGCCCTCGCCGGCTTTCTCACGACGCGATTCCGGATGCGGACGATCTACGAGAACCTCGCCGCCGCGGGCCGGACCTGGGCGGTGTACTTCGGGGACCACGCCCAGGCCTTCGGGATCGGCACCCTGCACCGCTATGCAAGGGACAACTTCCGGCGCCTCGACGCCTTCGCGGCCGAGGTCGCGGCGGGAACGCTCCCGCACTATTCGTTCCTGGAGCCCGGGTACATGGACGCCCCGGGAAGCCCGGCTGCCGACCAGCACCCTCCGCACCACCTGCTGGACGGCGAGCGGCTGATCGCCTGGGTCTACGACACTCTGCGCGGCAACGAGGCGGTGTGGCGCAAGTCGCTGCTGGTGCTGCTCTACGACGAGCACGGGGGCTTCTTCGATCACGTGCCGCCCCCCGCGACGGTCCCTCCCGATCCGGCCTCCGCGACGGCCGAGAAGTTCAAGTTCGATCGGCTCGGCGTCCGGGTGCCGGCCCTGCTCATCTCCCCGTGGGTGCGCAAGGGGCGGGTGGACCATCGCGTCTACGATCACACATCGCTTCTCGCCACCGTGAAGGGCCTCTTCGGCCTGCCGGATTTCCTGACCCGGAGGGACGCGCAGGCGAATGCACTGGACGACGCCAACTTCCTGGCCGCGCCCCGGGCGTTGGTCGACACGCCGGCCAACCTCACGGCGCTCGTCCCCAGCCACGCGCCGGCGCCTCGGGCGAAGAAGCTCTCCGACCTGCAGCAATCGCTCATGGTCCTGAGCGCGGCCCTCGGCGCGATCGGTGGAGGAGGCGCGCCGGGGGCCGGCGCGGCCGGGAACCGCGCGGAGCCGCAGTCGCCTTAGCGGTGAGCGGAGACCGCCCCTCCGCGCCCGGGACGCAGTAAGCACAGGTTTCGTCATTCAGGAAGGAGTCCGACATGAGTGCGGCCGCGAAGCTCGGGTGGGGGACGGGTTGGGTCGTCGTGCTGGCGCTGGCGCTCACCGGATGCTTTGCCAAGGTGAAAGACCTTCCCGCGCTGGCCCAGAAGCCGGCCTTCGCGCCCATCCCGGAGCCCTCCCCCGACATGCTCGTGGGGCTGGCGATCTCGGGGGGAGGAAGCCGGGCGTCCACATTCGCGGCCGGCGTCCTGGAGGCGCTCGCCCGGGTCCGGGTGAAGGATGCGGGTGGGGAGCGCAGCGTGCTGGAGAAGGTGCAGTACATCTCGAGCGTGTCCGGGGGCAGCCTCGCCACCGGATACTTCGCGGCGCGAAAGCCGCCGAGGTCTCAGCCGGTTCTGGGAAGCCCGGGCTTGTCGCCGGCCTACGAGCAGTTCTTCAAGGACTACAAGGCGGCGATGCAGGAAGACTTCGAGCTGCCGTCGGCCTGGCGGCAGGTGCTCTTCTTCCGCGCGTTCAATCCCACGAAGCTCGCCTACTCCCTCGCCGAGGTGTGGGACGGGCGATTCTTCCACGGCATGACCTTCGGCCAGCTCTACGAGCGCGAGCGGGCGGGGGATAGCCCGCGGATCATCCTGAACGGGACCTCGTACAACTCGGGCCGCCGGTTCGCCATGACCACCCTTCCCGCGGTCGATTTCGACTACGACTTCGTGGGCGGGCTGCTCCAGGACCTCATGCGGCGCTCCGAGCGGGTGACCCCGGAGGGGAAGGCGATCATCCAGCGCAACCTGGAGGGGGCGCGGGATCAGTTCCTGCCGATGACGTTCGAGCAGATCGGCGCCGACCACCGGGGGCTCCCCCTGTCGCTGGGCGTCGTGACCTCCGCCTCGTTCCCGCCGGTGGTCGGGCCGGTCACCTACGGCGTCGCGGGCCAGCCGCCGTACCAGCACGTGGGCGACGGCGGACTCTTCGACAACCTGGGCACCGAGTCCCTGACCACGCTCTTCCTGAAAAAGATCCCGAAGGGCTCCCCGAAGCGGGGCTTGATCATCGTCATCGACTCGGCCTTCCCCTTCGACGCCAACGCCGCGGCCCTCGACACGAACGCGAGGGGCTACCAGGTGTTCAAGAAGGACCCGTCCCGGATCGTCGGCATCATGGAGGAGCGGGCCAACGCGTATCAGCTGATGCTGTGGGACGCCCTCCGGACCGAGGGGGTCGCGCTGCCCGACTTCGCCAACCTACGGGTCGAGGTCCTCCAGCACACCGAGCCCGACTGGGGCACCTACCAGGATCTGCCCGAGGAGTGCCGGGGCGAGTTCGACGCCAACGTGACCACGAAGGCGATCAAGGACACGGTGAGCGAGATCCCGACCCTGTTTCGCATCTCGAAGTGCCACGGCGCGCTCATGATCAAGGCGGCGGAGAAGGTGGTGGAGAAGCATCGCGCGCGAATCGTGGAGTTCCTCGAGCGGCCGCGGTAGGCGCGCGCCCTTCCTAGCCTCGCGCGATCTGCTTCGGGTTCGCCCGGATCCGGTCCCGCTTCTTGCGCTGCTCGCTCCGGTGCCCGCGCCGGTCCTCCCGCGCGAAGCGCTTCTCCTTGGCCGCGGAGCCGTAGACCTGGCTCCACTTGCCGTTCTTGAAGATGATCTGGTATCCGCCCGCGAGGATCTGGAAGGGCTTCTTGACCTTCTTCATCTGGTCGAACTGCGCGGAGCCCGCCTTGTGGAAGGCCTCGAAGTAGGCGGGGAAGACGAAGTCGGTCATCGGGATGCCGTTGACCGGAAAGCTGAGCGCCTCCACCGGGTCGGCGCTCTCGTACGCGTAGATGATCTTGGGATCGGGACCGGTCGTCATCAGGTTGATGGCGGGATCGACCAGCATCTCGACCAGCTCGTGCGAGGCGGACACGCTGACCAGGTCGTGATTGTCGAGCGTCGTCTTCACGAAGACCTTGGACTCGGGGAGCCCGTCCGGCGTGAGATCGTGGTAGGCGAGCGCGCCCGCGGTGTCGGCGTCGTCGAGAAAGACCATCGCCCAGGCCCCCTTGAGGAACCCCTTGGACTTGACCAGCTTGGCCGGGGTGGCCCACACCGGCGCCACGTAGTGATCGACGAAGACCTGCATGGCGGCGATCAGGGCGTCGAGGTCGACCCCGAGGGGGGTCTTGGCTCGATTGAAGCAAGCGATGGTGGGCACCTCGCCCTGGTTGAACGCACCGAACGTCGGTCCCGAGTCGCTCATGGCGGCCTCCTCGCGGGGTCTTGGCCATCGTGAAGGCGCCGGCCGACGACTGTCAAGGGCGAAACATCATCATCCCGTAACGCGCCGGTCACCGTTCTCCACTAGAGTGCGGCCGCGCTCCAGAGCGCTCTGGCCTCAACGCGTCTAGGAAGGAAGGAGAGTGGCATATGTCCACGAGTCGGACTACCAACGCTCCACCCGGAGCCAAGCCCCGTCGCTGGATCCTCCCCCTCGTGATGGTCGTCGTCGCGGCGGTCGACTGGGGTCTCGCCGCCGCCGACGAGCACGACGGGAAGCGAGGTCCCTGCCGGCTCGACGGGGCGAACTCGAAGATCGAGCGCCTGATCTACATCCAGTTCGACAACACGCACTTCAGGCGCGACAACCCGAACGTGCCCTCCGATCTGGAGCAGATGCCGAGTCTTCTCAACTTCATCCGTGGCAACGGGACCCTCCTCACGAATGACCACACGATCCTCATCTCCCATACCGCCGGCGGCATCCTGTCATCGCTGACCGGCGTCTACCCCGACCGGCACGGGCAGACCGTCTCGAACAGCTACGTGCGCACGTCGAGCAGCGGGGCCTTTTCGTTCCCGAGCTCGTTCGGCTACTGGACGGACGTCGTCTCGGCCACCGGCACGCCCACCGTGCCCAACATGCTGACCAAGGAGGGCCGGAACGCCCCGGCTCCGTGGGTACCCTACACGCGGGTGGGCTGCGACGTCGGCGCGATCGCGGCCGCCAACATCGTTCTCGAGAACACCGGGACCGGCGCGACCGGTGACGTCACGAAGGTGTTCGGCACCGGCTCCCCCCAGTGGAACGAGGCGGTGACCTCGGCGTCGGCGCCGGCCGGCACCGCGGCGCGCGCGAAGGCCCAGACCGACTTCGTCGGGTTTGCCATCCACTGTGCCCAGGGCTCACCGGTGTGCGCGGCCGGCCAGGACGACCTGCTGCCCGAGGAGCCGAACGGCTACACCGAGTTCAAGGGGCTTTTCGGAGCCCAGCAGATCAACCCCCTCCTGACCGGCCAGCCCGCCGCGACGCCCCTCACCGACCTGCTCGGGCAGCCGATCACCGATCCATTCGGCCAGCCGGGGTTCCCCGGGTTCGACGGCATGTCGGCCGCGGTGACCCTCGCCTACGTCGCCGCGATGCAGGAGCGCGGCATTCCAGTCACCTTTGCCTATATCTCCGATGCGCACGACTTCCACGGCGTGGCCGGCAACCAGCACGTCGCGTTCGGACCCGGCGACGCCGGCTACGTCCAGCAGCTGAAGGCCTACGAGGATGCGTTCGCCGCGTTCTTCCGGCGGCTCAAGTCCTCCGGAATCGACCAGCTGAACACTCTCTTCGTGTTCACGGTCGACGAGGGTGACCACTTCGTGGGAGTCCAGAAGGACGGCTGTGACGGCGTCCACACCCCGTGCGTCTACGGGCCCAACGAGGTGGGTGAGATCAACACCAACATCGACACGCTGGTCAGCGAGCAGTTCCCCGACCTCGCGGCCAAGTTCCTCGGCGCGTCGGCTCCGAACGCGTTCACCGTGCACGGGGACGACGCCCCGACGTTCTACCTCGCGAAGAAGGGTGTGGGGGGCGGGCCGCTCGGCCAGACCGACGTGCTCACGCGCGAGTTCGAGCAGGCGATCGGCGGGTTGACCGCGATCAACCCCTATACCGGCGCGACCGATCGGCTCCTGGTGCGGATGGCGGATCAGACCGGCATGAAGCTGCTGCACATGTTCACCGCGAGTGATCCGGCGCGGAATCCCTCCTTCGTGTTCTTCGCCGACGCCGACTACTTCATCACCGATTTCCCGGCGACCACCTGTAAGACCTGCATCAATCCGCTCTTCGCGTGGAACCATGGCGACATCCAGCCCGAGATCGCGAACACGTGGCTGGGATTCGTGGGGCCCGGGGTGGCGCGCGCCGGCCGGGACCAACGAACCTGGTCCGATCACGCGGACGTCCGCCCGACCATCCTGACCCTGGTCGGGCTGCGCGACAGCTACGTCCACGACGGCCGCGCCCTCATCGAGATCATCGAGGACCACGCCCTGCCCAGGTCGCTGCGAGATCGCGCCTCGACCGTGTCCGAGCTCGGAGCCACCTACAAACAGATCAACGCACCGTTCGGCCAGCTCGCGCTCGACAGCCTCGTGGTCTCCACCGCGGCGCTGACCAGTACGACTCCCGGTGACGCGGCCTACACCGCGCTGCAGGGCAAGCTCGCGAGCTGGGTGACGCGCCGAGACGACCTCGCCGAGGAGATGAAGACCCTTCTGGATAGCGCGACGTTCAATGGCGAGCGGATCGAGAGCCAGCGGGCGCGGGGCCTGGTCGACGAGGCCCAGGCGCTCCTGCACGACGTGAGCCGCTGCGCCGCCAACCCGATGGACTGCGCGAAGTAGAGGGCGACGGGGCGGCGTCGGAGGGGCCCTGGGGGCCGGTCGAGGGGGCGGGAGACCTGGTGGACGGCGGGCTTGACTCGGCTGCCCGCCAAGACTAAGCTTCCGCCACCGTTCGACCGGCTCGGCCCGGCTCGCCCGACCCGAGGGCCCGCGGGGCAGGAGGATCACGCCATGGCGATTCTGACGATCTCCCAGGAAATGGGCAGCGGCGGCGCCGAGATCGGCATGGCGGTGGCAACCCGCCTCGGCTACACCTACGTCGATCAGGAGGAGCTGCTAGGCCGGGCGAAGCGCTACGGCCTGGCGGAGGATCGTCTCGCCCGTCTCGCCGAGGACCGGCCATCCTGGGTGGAGCGGTTCGACGCGGAGACCCGCCGGTACATCCTGGCCCTCCAGGTGGTGCTGTACGAGTTCGCGCAGGACGACAACGTCGTCCTGATGGGCGGCGGAGGCCAGTGGCTGCTCCGCGGCCTGCCCCATGTGCTCCGGACCAGGATCGTGGCGCCCTTTCCGGTGCGCGTGACGCGGCTGACCGCGACCCTGTCCGGCCAGGGTAAGGAGCGCGTCACGCCCAAGACGGTGGCCCAGTTCATCCGCCGGGACGACATCCAGAAGGCGGCGCGGATGCGCTATCTCTTCGACACCGAGCTCAAGGACCCGAGCCTGTACGACCTCCTCATCAACACCGCGGTGCTCTCCCGCGAGGCGGCCGTCGGTCTTCTCGCGGACGCGGCGCGGCGACCCGAGCTCGCCACCACCGAGGCGGCCCGGGAGCTGGTGGTCGATCGCGTGGTCGCCTCCCAGGTGGAGGTCACGCTCGCCGGCCATCCGGAAATGCGGCGCCACCGGATCGACGTGGAGTGCGTGAGCGGCGAGGTGACCCTGGAGCTGCCCGGCGGGGCCGACCCGAACGTGGCGCTCGCGGTGGCCAGGGGCGCGGCGGGGACTCAGAACGTCAAGCTCAGGATCGCGGAGATCCCGTTGGTGACCCCGTTCCCGGGGTGAGCCGGCCCGGTCTTCCGCCTCTCGCCGGCCCGGCCGTCCCGCGGACCTAGGGCCGGCCGCCCTTCGCGGCTCGCATGACGTCCCCATATCGATGGGCCCTCACCGCCCTTCGAGACCTCGGCCTGAACGTCTTCGGCTTCCTCCTGATGTTCGCGGGCGTCGCTCTGCTCGGGGTCGGCGTGCGGTCCGGCATGGAGAAGCTCGTGGGGCGGGGGCACCTCTGGCTCGCGCTCGTCTTCGTGGCGCTGGCGGCGGCCGGGTTCCTGCTCGGCTACGCGATTCCCCCGCGGCCGGACGATCTGCTCTCCCATCTCACCGACGCGTATTCCTGGCACTTCCTCGATTTGCTGCCGGGCGTCGGCGTCAACGGCGCGCTCGGATGGCAGTGCCCGGTCGACCTCGAGGGAGGCCGTCGCGGGGCGCCGGAAGCCAACTCGTGACGGGAATGCACCGGGCGATCGGAGGACGACATGAGGCGGATGCTCGGGTTCCCGCTGGCGGTGGGTCTGCTGGCGGGCTGCGCGACCGCCGTGCCGCGGCCGGTGCCGCCGGCCGGCCTCGTGCCGACCGCGTGCGAGCGGAGCGCCCTCATGACCGGTCAGGCGCCCGATGTCAGCAGCCCGGAGGCGGCGGCCGAGAACCTGCGCTGGGGTGCCCTCGCGCCCGAGTCGTGTCCGGAGCCGGGGCGGCTGGACGCGAGCCCGCCCGGGACCCGGCGCTGAGCCGGGCCTCCCGGCCGCCTACGCTTCGTAGACCCGCCCAGTAGGTCGTCGATCCCACGTTGAAGCTGTTCAAAGTGGCGTCCCGTCAAGGGTTCCGGGGAGCTGGTTCGGCTGCAGAGTTTGCGTGTAAGCGCTCGAAAAGTAGCCGCCGTCTCCCTGGGTAGGAGCCCGCCATCGCGGGCTCGGACTCATACCTTGATCGAGTGAAAAGGAGACGGACGATGAACAGGCTGACGAGCTGGACGGTGGGGGCCGCGTGCGCGATCGCCGCGGTGGCCGGGCTCTCCGCGTTGCCCGCGAGCGCCCAGGACGTGGCAGGGGATCGGCAGGACCTGCGCCAGGACCGCGGGGACGTGCGGCAGGACACGCGCGACATCCGCGGTGACCGGCAGGACATCCGGCAGGACACGCGGGACATCCGGAGCGACAAGCAAGACCTCGCCAAGGACACCCAGGACATCCGGCAGGACCGCACCGCGCTGCGAGGGGCGCGCCAGCAGCTGCGCGACGCCTACAAGTCCGGCGACCCCAATGCGGTCAGGGCCGCGCGCGAGAATCTCCAGAAGACGCGCAGCAGCCTGCGCGGCGACCTCAAGGACCGCCGCGGCGACGTCCGCGATCTGCACCGGGATCGGCAGGATCGGCGCGCGGACGTGGGTGATCTCCACCAGGACAAGCGGGACCGGCGGGCGGACGAGCGCGACGTGCGCCAGGATCGGCGCGATCTGCACCGGGATCTCGCGGCTCGCCAGGCGAGCCGGCCGTAAGTCGCCGCGCCGGGGGAGCGGCTCGTCGCCCTTCCCCGGCGCGTCCGCATTGCGTTGGCGGGCCGATCACTTAGGGTACTAGGCGTTCTCGAGTTGATCGTGCGCGCGTGAACGTGTGGCCCCGGCCGATCCAGCAACCGCACCCGCCGATTTGGATCCCGGGCTCGGGCAGCATGGAGACCATCCGCTTCGTGGCCGAGCGGCACTTCGAGATGCTGCGCGAGTACGCGGGGACCTACGCCATCGTGGGCAGCATGCCGCACGACCTGACGATGCGCAGCATGGAGCGATTCGCGCGGGACGTGATGCCCGCGCTGCGGGCCGAGTTCCCGTGAGGAGGCCCCGGCGCCGTCTCAGCCCGGCACCGTGCAGTTCTGGACCGCGCTGTTGTTGGTCTCGTCCAGCTCGAGGATCTCGCCGAACACGTTGAGCGGGCCGCCGGGCACCTGCTGCGGATCGGCGACCGCCGAGATGGTGAGCCGATCCCCGGCCCGCAGCATCACGCCCTGCATGCGGTCGAAGGTGACGGTGGTGTCCGCGTTCGCGGCGAGCCCCGGGACGCGGACGATCGCCGCGGTCGACACTGCGGCTCCGCCGCTGCTGTCGAAGACCCCGACGTCGACGGCCACGTTGAAGGCGCCCGCGGGCACCGGGCCGATGTTCTTGACCGTGACGCTGGGGGCGAACTGGCCCGCCCGCTCCGGGCAGCGACCGACCGCGCTCACGATGAGGTCCGCGAACTGCCCGGTCCGGTGCTGGACGATCTGGGGGCCAGGCTCGCGCACGCTGACCGATACCTCCTGGCAGTACCAGCTCCCGGCCGCCGCGTAGGGCGGCGGCTGGCTCGACGGCACGCAGACCAGCCCGGGGGTCACCGGCGGGCGGACACAGCCGGCGAGGGTCCCCAGCAGGATGGAGGCGAGAAGAAAGCGGATCCTCGTCGGCATGGGAGCGCTCCTCCCTCTGAACGCGATCGCGAGAGTACCACGTTCCGCGGGAAGGCCTGGTCGAAGCTACACGGTAAGAGTTCCGCGGAGCCGGCCACCGGCGCGCGCCCGAGCGGCGAGTCCGGGACATCGATAAGGCATTCGCCGGTGGCACACCCGATGCAGCCTCATTCCTTCGAAAGGAGGAGGCGATCATGACTACCACCCCGAGCTACAAGCCGCGAAACTTTCCCCTGTCGGGTCTCACCGGCATCTCGGACAAGACGCTCGAGATGCACTTTGGCCTCTACGAAGGATATGTCAACGAGACGAACCTGCTCACCGAGCGGCTCGCCGAGCTCGATCGGGACGGCAAGGCGGCCAAGAATTCAGCATATGCCGAGATGAAGCGGCACCTGAGCTATGAGTACGGCGGCATGATCCTGCACGAGTACTACTTCGACAATCTTGCCCCGAAGGGCAAGGGCAAGCCCTCCTCCGAGCTGACCCAGGCGTTCGAGCAGAGCTTCGGCGGCCTCGGCGCGTGGCGGGACGACTTCGTCGCGACCGGGGGCATGCGGGGAGTGGGCTGGGCGGTGGTCTTCCGGGATCCGGCCACCGGTCGCCTGTCGAACCAGTGGATCACCCTCCACGAGCAGGGGGCTCCGGCGGGATTCGCGCCGATCCTCGTGATGGACGCGTGGGAGCACGCCTTCCTGCTCGACTACAAGCCGGCGGAGCGGGGCAAGTACATCGAGGCCTTCTTCGCGAACGTCAATTGGCAGGAGGTCGGAGAGCGCCTGCTTCGGGCGAGCCGGACGGCCAAGTGAAGATCCGCGTCGAGGCGAAGGATCACGAGATCGTGAACATCGAGCTCTCCGGGGAGTGGCGAGCCGAGCCGGTCGACCTGCACTGTCTGGTCGGGCCGACGGTGGTGCACTACTTCACCCCGGAGGGCTTCTATGATCGCGCGGAGCCGCGGCCCCCGTCGCCCACAATGACGGGGGCCGCGGGGGAGGCCGCGGGCGGGATCGACGTGGGGCCGACGGACGGAACCGCGCGCGTTCCCTAGCCGCTACGCGCTGAAGCCCTACGCGCTGAAGCCCGAGGTCCCCACCCAGCCGGTCTCGGACACGTCGACCGTGACGCCGTCGGGGCCGCTGTACTTCACCTCGACGTTGCCGTAGCGGTGGTCGTGGCCGGGGCCCACGCCGAGGGCCTCGTTGATGTCGTGGCGCGGCTCGGAGCCGACCGCGGCGAGCTTCTCCGCGATCGCCTCCAGGCTCTCGACCTGGAAGCCGATGTGGTGGATGCCGCTCCACTCCTTGCCCCGCTCGACCCCGGCCACCGCGTCGTTCTTGAAGTTGAGGATCGCCAGGTTGAGGTCGCCGTCGCTCAGGTAGTAGCCCCGGGCGTTGGGACTGTCGATCCGGGCGATCTCCTTCATCCCGAACACGTTGACGTAGAAGGCGGCGGTCTTGTCCACGTCCTGGGTCGACAGCGCGATGTGCTTGATCTTGGCCATGGGATCCTCCTCGGGTGGCTCGTGTGGCGGATGATATCACGGCGCGGTACTGTACCCCCTGTACCCCTCAAGGAGGGCATCCCATGGCCAGCAAGGGCTTTTCTCACATCGGTCTCTCCACCCTCGACCTCGACCGGACCCGGGACTTCTACGAGAACGTCCTGGGCTTCAAGGCGGTGCGGTGTGACGTGCTCCGGGTGAAGGAGGGCGGGCAGATCCGCCACATCTTCTTCGACACCGGGCGCGACCAGCTCATCGCCTTCATGGAGGCGCGCGGGGTGCCGGGGGTGCCGGCCGCCTACGACGCGGGGATCAACCGCGGGCTCGGGGTGCCGAGCGTGTTCTACCACTTCGCCTTCGAGGCGGGCTCCGAGGCCGCGCTCCAGGACAAGCGCGAGGAGCTGCTCGCCAAGGGGGTCGAGGTCACCGAGATCGTCGACCACGACTGGGCCAAGTCCATCTACTTCAAGGACCCGAACGGGCTGCAGCTCGAGTTCTGCAGCTTCACCCGCAACCTGAATGCGGACGACGCCCGGCTGCAGGACCGCGCCGAGATCTCGGTCCGGCGGCTCGGTCTCCAGGACCCCGACGCGCTCCGGCGCGGGATGCCGGCCGGCGCGGTGATGGCCGGGACGGCGGACCGGCCCTAGCCGCCGCCCGCCATCGCGCCGATCACCAGGAGCGGCTCCGCCCCCGCCGCAACCGCCTCGGGCAGCGGGGTATCCGGGGGGTCGTGAGAAAGGTCCTGCTCGCACGCGAAGAACCGGAGGAAGTCCCGGCGCTGCCGCGTGACCTGATCGCGGATCGTCCCGCGCAGCATCGGATAGGCTGCCTCGAGGGCGTCGAGGACCGCGCCCACCGTGACCGGCGCCGCGACGTCGACCTTCACCTCGCCGTCCACCCGCGCGAGCGTCCGGAGATGGGCGGGAAGAATCACCCGGATCATGGGCGGCTCACGGCAGGGTCTGGACCTCGACGGACACCACCGAGGGGAGGTCCCGGACGATGGGCGCCCAGCGATCTCCCCCGTCGGCCGAGGCGTAGACCTGACCGCCGGTGGTGCCGAAGTACACTCCGCACGGATCCAGCGAGTCGACCGCCATCGCGTCGCGCAGCACGTTGACGTAGCAGTGGCGCTGCGGGAGGCCATTGGTCAGCGCCTCCCACTCGTTCCCGCCGGTCCGGCTGCGGTAGACCCGCAGCTTGCCGTCGGGCGGGTAGTGCTCCGAGTCGCTCTTGATGGGCACGACGTAGATGGTCTCCGGTTCGTGCGCGTGCACGTCGATCGGGAACCCGAAGTCGCTCGGCAGGCCGCCGCTCACCTCGCGCCACGAATCGCCCGCGTCGTCGCTGCGCATCACGTCCCAGTGCTTCTGCATGAACAGCACGCCCGGCCGCGAGCGGTGCATCGCGATGCGATGCACGCAGTGCCCCACCTCGGCGTGCGGATCCGGGATCCCCTCCGACCGGAGGCCGCGGTTGATCGGCCGCCACGTCGCGCCGTCGTCGTCGCTCCGGAACGCGCCCGCCGCGGAGATCGCGACGAAGATCCGGCCGGGCCGGCCCGGGTCCAGGAGGATCGTGTGCAGGCACATCCCGCCCGCCCCCGGCTGCCAGGACGGCGCGGAGGTGTGGGTGCGCAGTCCGGGCAGCTCGTGCCAGCTCTGGCCACCGTCGGTGGTGCGGAACAGGGCCGCGTCCTCGACCCCGGCGTAGACCGTGTCCGGGTCGGTCAGGGAGGGCTCCAGATGCCAGACCCGCGCGAACTCCCAGGGGTGGGGCGTCCCGTCGTACCACTGATGGGTCCCGGTGGCGCCATCGTACGCGAACTTGTTTCCCACCGTCTCCCACGTCCGGCCGCCGTCGCTCGAGCGCTGGATCACCTGGCCGAACCAGCCGCTGGATTGCGAGGCATAGAGGCGATCCGGGTCCACGGGCGATCCCTTGAGGTGATAGATCTCCCAGCCCCCGAAGTGGGGGCCGGTCACGTCCCACTGCTCGCGCTTGGCATCAGCCGTCAGGACGAACGCGCCCTTGCGCGTGCCGACCAGTACCCGTACCCTGCTCATTCGTCGCTCCTTTATCGGCCTCCGCATCGCGCCATGCGTGGCCCCTCGGTGTGGATTTGTTTCTACTATATGGTCGTACCACACGGCTCGCCATCGACAAGGTGGCCGAAGAATCGGACGGCCGGTCCGTGTCGCTCCGGGTCCGTGTCGATTCCGGGACTCCCCGGACGACTACCCCGAAACCAACAAGTGCCCAACATATTGGAGGAGATGGATCATGACCTATGCCCTCTGGATCATTCAGGCGCTGCTGGGACTTCTGTTCCTGTTCTCCGGCGCCATGAAGTTCGTCATGTCGGTCGCGGAGATGACAAAGGACATGCCGTCGATGCCGGGCTGGTTCCTGCACTTCATCGGGGTGATGGAGATCCTCGG